>Ga0265300_10001802_pt1 | contig 19478 bp, 8 predicted proteins | sample AusTroGonzalo_MG_FD_193482 | JGI IMG/M metagenome (GOLD analysis project Ga0265300, IMG submission 193482) | Bovine rumen microbial communities from tropical cattle in Woodstock, Queensland, Australia - Gonzalo_03 | ecosystem: Host-associated > Mammals > Digestive system > Stomach > Rumen ...
GTTCAGTAAAGGGTGAGCCTGTAGTTCTTCAGGGTGAGAAGATCCAGGGCAACAACCAGACAATCGCATGGAAGGAGGGTACTACCTTTACCTACAACGGTAACTTCAAGTATCAGCCCGAGATGGCCAAGTCTGAGCTCTATGTAGTATTTGAGGCAACCAAGAACGGCAAGCCCCTTGAACTGGCTCCCGTTAAGATCGCTGACGGTGTAGTTTCAACCTCAGAGCTCTATTCAGAGACTGCTAAGAATGCCAACACTGCAGGTTCAAAGGATGCTTTCCAGCGTATCATCAAGCAGGCTCAGGATGCCAACATCATGTTCGTAATCCAGCAGGCTAACGTACGTTCATCAGAGACCAACAGCGACGCTGTTAAGGCTTTGAAGGAGTCTTTGAAGAACTACACTGCCGATACCAAGAACTATGCTATCGACAATGTTGAGATTTCAGCATACGCTTCACCTGATGGTGGTGTCAAGCTGAACGACAAACTGGCTGCTCAGCGTGAGAAGAACGCTGCCAACTATGTTAAGAACGAGGTTAAGAGGGCTAAGTCAAGCGCTGCCATCGAGTCAAAGTACACCGCTCAGGACTGGGACGGTTTCAAGTCACTGGTTGAGCAGTCAAATCTTCAGGACAAGGACCTTATCCTCCGCGTTCTTTCAATGTATGATGATCCTGAGAAGCGTGAGGCCGAGATCAAGAACCTCTCAGCTGTTTACAAGGATCTTGCTGCTGACATTCTCCCGCAGCTGCGTCGTGCCCGCCTGACTCTGAACTATCAGATCATCGGCCGTTCAGATGAGGAGATCCAGGAGGCTTACAAGACCGATGCTTCTGTTCTGAGCGTTGAGGAGCTGCTTTACGCTGCTACTCTGACTGAGGACAAGGCTGAGAAGAAGGCCATCTACACAACCGCTTCACAGAACTATCCTAACGATTACCGTGCATTCAACAACCTTGGTGAGCTTGCTTTCCAGGATGGTGACCTTGCAACTGCAGAGGCTAACTACAAGAAGGCTCTTGCCATTAAGGCTGACGCTCCTGAGGTTAACACCAACATGGGTCTGCTTTGCCTCGCTCAGAGCAAGCCTGCTGACGCTCAGACATACTTTGCAAAGGGTGGTCAGAGCCAGGAGAACAATGAGGCTCTCGGTAACATGTACATCGCTCAGGGTCAGTACGAGCGTGCTCTCACAGCTCTTAAGGGCAGCAACACCAACGGTGAGGCTCTGGCTATGATCATGACTAAGGATTATGCAGGTGCTCAGAAGGTTCTTGGCGCTGTTAAGAATCCTGATGCCAACACCGCTTATCTGGCTGCTGTTGTAGCTGCTAAGACCAACGATTCTGCTGCTGTTGCTCAGAACCTCAAGAAGGCCGTTAGCCTTGATCCTTCACTGAAGGAGAAGGCTCAGAAGGATCTTGAGTTCGCCAAGTATCAGGACGCTGTAGCTGCTCTCTAATAAGAGGTAAAATAAAAAACTTCGCGTGAACAAATGCCGGAAGATGAACTGACGGCGCTGCTCACTCTAAACAGAATAGATGGACTTGGAAGTATAGGTGCCAAATACCTGTATGAACAGTTCGGCAGCGCGCAGGAGATCTTCAGGAATCGCGAACATCTTAAAGAAATCATACCCGGAATCGACACGCATATAATGGATGCGTTGTGTGGTTCCGGGTATGATTCTTTTATCCGTGAAGAACTGGAGTTTATTGAAAAACACGGAATAAGATGCGTAACTCCCGCTGATTCTGATTATCCTGCACGTTTGTTGGATTGTAACGATGCTCCCCTTGTTTTGTTTTCACTGGGCAACGTCAATTACAATGCCACCAGGACGGTTGGTATTGTAGGCACTCGCAAGGCTACTGATTACGGTCGCCGTATGTGCCGGACTTTTATTAAGGAACTGCATGAGCTGTGCCCGGACATTACTGTCGTCAGCGGGTTGGCTTATGGCATTGATATCGAATCCCACAAGGCTGCCCTTGAATACGGATTTCCTACTATTGGTGTGCTTGCTCACGGATTGGATATGATATATCCGTCGGCGCATCGCAGCATAGCCAAGCAGATGCTTTCTGACGGTGGACTGGTTACCGAGTTCATGTCAAGAACTGTCCCGCTTGGTCACAATTTCGTTATGCGTAACAGAATCATTGCCGGTCTGTCTGATGCGGTGATTGTGGTGGAATCGGCCGCCAAGAGCGGCTCATTGATTACCGCCGAGATTGCCGGAAGCTATGGCCGGGACTGTTTTGCGTTCCCCGGCAGTGTGGGTGACCCATACTCTGTAGGTTGTAACGAGCTTATCAGGGACAATCGTGCCAGTCTGATAACATCGGCTTTTGACTTTGTGAACGCCATGAACTGGAATGACCGTTCACTCAAGGGGACACCTGTCCAGACCGAACTGTTCCCTGACCTGACCGATGATGAGGAGAAGGTATATCAGAGAATAAGACTCAAGGCACAGGGGGTACACATAAGTACGCTGATGACGGAACTCAACATCCCGTATCCGCGTCTGTCGTCAATACTCTTCAGTCTTGAAATGAAAGCGCTGATAAAACAGGCTCCGGGTTCGCTGTGCAAGCCGTTATAGCTTGCGCAGTGAATCCTTGAACTGTGACGGCGTCATGCCGGTCTCCTGCTTGAATACAGTGCTGAAATACTGGCTCTCGGAGAATCCGGTCTCCTCGGCGATGGTGCCTACAGACTTGTTTGTCTTGCTGAGCATCTCCTTTGCTACGTCTATCCTGATGCGGCGGATATACTTGTTGGTGGATGCGCCCACCAGGTTGTTCATCTTGTTGAACAGGGTGGTGCGTGACACGTTCATGTGATCCACTATCATATCCACTCCGAGCATTGTGTTGCTCAGGTTCTCACGGATAAAGCGGTTGAGTTTGAGTACGAACTGCTCATCGGCCGCACTGAATGTCTGGTCCTCAGATATGGCGGTAAAGAAGGATGTCGCATACTGACGCTTGATCTCATAGCGGTTCTTGAGCTGGCTCCTTATTATTTTGTACAGAAGCTTGGAGTCAAACGGCTTGGGAAGGAATGAGTCTGCACCCATCTTGTAACCCATATCCTGGTTCTTGGGGTCGCTTCGGGATGTAAGCAGGATAACGGGGATACTACTTAACTCAAGGTCTGTCTTGATGGTCTTACAGAGCTCGAATCCGTTCATGCGCGGCATCATGATGTCACTGACCACAACATTCGGCATACGCTGGCGTATAAGGTCCAAAGCCTCCTTTCCGTCGTGGGCCGTGTAGATGGTCTTGAACAGAGGTGAGTATTCATCCTTGATGAACTGCAGTATGTCATCCTGGTCATCGACTATGAGCAGTGTCATGCTCTTGGTGTCGAAATTGACCTCGTCAACCTGTGCGGGTTCCTCGATGTTCTCAAAATCAGTGGATTCTGCCATAACCGGGATCGGCTCCTTGGGCTGGGCGGCAACTCTCTTCTCTCCGAGACTGTCGGGAATCTCTATCGTAAATGTCGATCCGGGACCGTTGTTCTTTTCGGCGGTTATGGTTCCGTCCAAAAGCTCTATCATAAGCTTGGCGTGTGAGAGTCCAAGACCGTATCCGGGGATATTCTCATTCTCCCTATAGTAGCGTTTGAACAGCTCCTCGGGACGGCAGCTGAATCCGCGTCCTTCATCATGGAACTTGATCCATATCCTGCCCCTGTCATGTCCTGTCGATACCGTGATGGTACCGGTATCGCTGTACTTGATGGCATTTGTCATGATGTTGTTGACAGCGGTCTCAACCATCTTGACATCCATATCGACCATACCCATGTCAGGCAGAGGATTGTACTCTGTCTTGAGGCCCTTGGCATAGCAGTCTATCTTGAAGTCCTCTATTATCTTGCCGAGCCACTCATTCAGATCTACCTGCTCTATGACGATATCGTTCTTGCTGATGTCATTGGTGCCTTTGTCAAGAATCATGTTTACCATCTCGGTCATCTTCTGTACCTGATTGAATATACGTTCCAGACGGTCATAATCGATGCCTTTGACAGCTTTCTCCTCAAGCATGTCCTTGACGGGATTATAGATAAGCGAGAGTGGTGTGCGCAGCTCATGTGCCAGGTTGGAGAGCAGGGATATCTTGTCATCCTTGTGTTTGTTCTCCTGCGCGTTCATGGCGCGGTCCATATCAATCTGCTTGAGACTGATGCCCACTTTGGATATGGTTACGCTTATTGATATGATGATGGCTATGATAAGCAGGTATGCGGGGACTGTCATGATGAACGGGCGGGCTACGTTATATGAGAATATCTCCTGAGGCTCGCTCCATCCCTGAATGGTTCTCTGGCTTACGGTGAGTGTGAACAGACCGTGGGTGGATTTGGGTATCGCAAACTCAGTGCTGTTGGTCACTACCTCCGATACGGGATAGGGACGTCCCTTCTTGAGCAGGGTGTATTTGAGTGATACCGGTCTGGTGGGATCGAACTGACCGACAGCCACGTGAACAGTCAGAAGTGAGAACCGGTTAGGTATGTTGAGAGGCTTGGTCTGTTTGCCTCGGCTGCTTTCATGAATGGTGCCGTCCAATACGATCTTGGTGAGCGCGATAGGACAGGAGTTGCTGTTGTAGCGTATGTTCACGTCATCGGGATCTATTACCAGCAGACCTGACGTGTTGGGGAAATAGATATATCCTTTGTTTGATACGATTGAGAAACCGGGCAGGAAGTTAAGCATCGTACCGCTGTCCCGTCCGTAGTAGGTATAAGGCTCCTTGACTTCCTTGTCATTGGTGTCAATCATTATCATGAAGGCCTTATCGGTTGTAATCCACAGATGGTCATGTTTGTCTATGGCCATGGAGAGGAATACGCCGTAATCCCTGTTGTCCATTATCTTTGACAGCTTGTTGGCTCTCGGGTCATAACTTATGAGCTGGTCGGGAGAGCAGGCCCATATGATTCCGTGTGAGTCCTCCACGACATTGGATATGTCGCTGTGGTCTTCTTCCTGGTTCTGGAATACCAGACGAGCCAGCAGTGTGCGGTAGTCAATCTCGTAGATGCATCCGTTGCAGACTACGGTGGCGTGTGACGGACGTACCTTGACATCTACGACAACACCTCTGTTCTCCTCGCCGTTCATCTGCAGAACCACCTCCCTTACCTCCTTGATGGCGCGGCGGTAGATAAGATGACGTCCGTTGCAGTTGAATAGCATGATGTCGCCGTCGGGCGTCGTTATGGTCTTGAGGTTGGTGAGTCTTGAAGAGGATATGTTGATGCCTGCATCGGCCATGAAACGGGCGGGACTTATAGTGCCTGTTCTCTTGTTGAAAAGGAACAGTCCCTGCGTACGGTCGGTAATGAGCAGGTTATTGGCATCAAAACTGCAGATGCCTGAGATTCTCATCGTCTCGGTGGATTTGAATCTGGTCTGGACCTCGGTCTCTTCATCGTATTTGCATAAGCCGAATCCTGCCGATCCGAACCAGAATGTACCGTCAGTGTCCTGATAGCCCGAGATGGGAATACTGGTGATTTCGGCTCCGTTCTCGAATATCGTGCTGTTGAGATTATGGAAGAACGAACGTTTCATGGTCATGATACCGCGATGAAGCGTTCCAAGGATAAGCTCGTCATCGGTCTTGTTGACATAACAGCACAGGACATGTGTCGGCGCAATCTTACCGAACAGTTTGTCATCAACCCTGCCGGTTTTGCGGTTGATTATCATTAAACCGTGAGTGTTGGTGCATACCAAAAGACTTCCGTCAGATATCTCGTCAAGACATGTTATGCCCTCATTATCCGGGTAATCTGAATTTGAGGAGTCAAAATGGGCTATCATATCGAACCCGGACTTGACATAGTATCCGGTCAGGCCTTTGTTCTTGTATGCTATCCATAATATATCCATGGAGTCTATGAACACGGACTTGCTGTACACACCGAATCCAAGCTGGTCCATATGGGTCAGCGCACCTGTAGTCATGTTGAGATGATAAACACCGCGGTCATCCTCAACAAGAAGGATCTGATTGGGGTCACTTGAAACCTTGAGCAGTTTTGTGAAATGGAACTGGCTCTCTGACGGGAACTGGGCAACTATGCGGGTCGTGCCGGTGTTGAGGTCATACATCATCACGGCACTGAGCGGCATGTTGAAGAAATATGCGGTATCACCGCTCATCATTATGTACTCGGTCCTCAGGTTCCTTCCCTCATAGGTTACAAGACGGGTAGAGTCATTGTCGGGGTCAAAATCTATAATATGGCTTGTGGTGGCGATGACGGCGTGTCTGGAACAGCCTATTGACTGGACGTCACCTGTGACTATATCATTGCCGTTGACGGTGAAGTACTGGTATTGCTTAATGGATCCGTTGGATATCAGATTGGCTCCGTTGGTGGTTCCCACCCAAAGACGTCCGTAGATATCCTTTGAGAACGCTTTGACTGCATCGCAGCTGAGACCCTTGTCCGTCGATATCTGGGCCATCTGGGTATAATGGGCGCTTATGGTAAGACATGTTACCGCCGATAACAGTACCGTGAGAATCCTTTTTTTCATATGTCTCGTATTCTGTGAATGTTGCGCTAATGTAGTAATTATGGATGTAATGGACAAATATAGGCTGCCGCTTATTCCTCACGGGCATCAAAGACCGTCTTGCCTGTCTCACGCTTGAATGCCTTGTTCATGGCTTCAACATTGCTGAACCCGGTCTCTTTTGCCACTGTCTCCAACTCCTCATCGGTTCCTGTCAGTTTCTCTTTGACAAGACTTATCCTTATGCGGTTGATGTATGCCTGAAGAGTAGTGCCAAGCAGTCTTTCCATTTTTGCCGATACCACTGTCCGTGACAGTTTGAGGTTTTCAATTATGAATTCCTCGTTCAGTGAGCGGTCAGAGATATTTTCATCTATCAGGGAGTTGAGTGAACGGATGAAATTCTCGTCTGTCATACTGAATGTCTGGTCAGGATTCATCTTGTTGAAGAATCCGTAGTTATACTGTCGCTTTATCTCGAACCTGCCTCCCAACTGGCTGCGTATCAGGGCATGCATCTGATTGAATTCATAAGGTTTGGGTATGAAGGCATCGGCTCCCATCTTGTATCCTATCTTCTTGTTGCGTTCATCATTGCGGGACGCAAGCAGGATGACGGGTATGTGACCGATTTCGAGTGTTCCTTTTATTTTGCGGCAGATATCAAATCCGTTCATATCCGGTAAATCCGCATCGCATACTACCAGGTCTATATCGGTTCCTTTGAGCAGGTTGACGGCCTCGTTGCCGTCTTTGGCTGTAAGGATGAGCTTGAACATGCCTGTAAACTGGTCGTTGAATGCATCTGTCTGGCTGTCGTCAGCACTGACAAATAGAACGGTCATGTCATTAAGGTCAAAATCCTGTGCCATTCCTTCAAGAGGCTTGTCCTGGGCAGGCTTGTCGGCAGTTCCTTTCTTGCCTATGACAGAGGGGAACTCCATGTAGAATGTTGAGCCCACGCCGTCTTCATTGTTGAATGCAGACATTATACCGCCGATAAGGCTCAGTTGGAGTCGGGCATAAGGAAGTCCTAAACCGTAACCGGGGATGTTGCTGTCCTGGTTCTCCCTGTAGTAGCGCTTGAACAGGTCCTCGGGATCACAGGAGAATCCCTGGCCCTGGTCTATTACGGAGACACGTATCGTATCGCCGGTTTTCTGGGTGCTTACGGTTATCGTTGTTCCCGGGGTACTGTATTTGATTGCGTTGTTAACCATGTTGGAGAGTCCGGTCTCAATGATTCTCTTGTCGATGGATACGGTTCCGATGGAGTTGTCCATGATGAACTTGAGGCTGAATCCCTTGCCGTAGCAGTCAATACGGTAATCCTCAAGCAGGAAGTTGATCCATTCATTCAGATTTACCTCCTCGATCAGGATATCGGCCTTGTTTACATCGGCACGGCTGCTGTCAAGAATCATATTGACCATTACGGTCATCTTGTTGACCTGATTGAATATGCGCTCCATTCGCTCGTAGTCTATTCCGTCAACTGATTTCTCCTGAAGGAAATCCTTTACGGGATTGTAAATGAGTGAAAGGGGAGTGCGCAGCTCATGTGCTATGTTTGAGAGGAAGGCTATCTTATCCTCACGGTTCTTGATATCCTGGGCGGCGATGGCTTTCTCCATGCGGTTCTTTTCCCTTGTACTGGAGATTCGGGCTATGGAGTATCCGAACGCAAGCAGAACTATGAGTGACAGAAGTACTCCGGGAATGGTTCCAAGGAAGGGTTTGGTAACACGGAACCTAAGTACGGTCTGCGGGTCGCTCAGTCCTTTGCGGTATGCCTGTCTCACCACTACGCTGTAGTTGCCGTTGTCCATTCTGGGGATTGTGATGGAGGTTCCGGTAACACTGGTGGACCTGACAAGAAGATTGTCCTTATAGATGTTGTAGGTGAGCAGATGCGGGTAGGTGGGATTAAAGGAATTTGCCGAGAATTCCAGACTGAACTCCCTGTACTTGGATGGAAGCCTGAGCGGATGTGTCACGGATTGCGCAACCTGTTCGGGGGTAAACTGCTTTTTCTCTGTTCCTGCCGAAATACAGATGACGTCAATAGGAGGTGTATCCTGCATGAGTGATCCGTTGGTGTTGATGATTACCATTCCGTTTGCATTCGGGAACAGTATGACACCTGAATTTGTGCAGAATGAGAAAAAGTTGAGGAATCGTGAACTTGGAACGCCGTCCTCAACCGAGTACATCAGCAGGTCCTTCTTTGACGGGTCATACATCTGTATGTACTCGTTTGTGGTGGTGAACCAGATGCGGTCCTTGCTGTCAACGGCTACGTTCAGGAAACGGCCGTTGCCCCATGTCTCAACCAGGACCTCGTCAAAATTGGAACGGGGGTCATAGCGGTGGAGTCCTTCGGGTTCGGTAAAGAAAAGTTCACCCTGAGAACTTGCGTCCAACGCCGTAATGTTATGTATTACCTTGTCCTTGTTGTGATAAATGCATCGGCTCTTGAGTGTGTTGAAATCAATCTCATAGATGGAGCCTCTTGAGGATGCATAGACGGCATAAGGCGTTGCGCTTATGTTCTCTACGCTCTTGATGGGTTGGTTATCCTGTGAGATGAGTCCGAACTCCTCGATCCGGCCCGGCTCTTTCCTGTATACAAAGTGTCGTGACCCGGCATTGAAGATGAATATGTCTCCGTTTGCGGCAGTTGCCATCCTGATCTCCGACAAATCGGTATGCGGGATCTTTGCCTCTTGAGTAATATTACTTGCGGCGGTTATGCTGTTGTCTTTGCTGTTGAACAGCAGCAATCCTTTGGATACATCGGCCATGAGCACACGCGAGTCATCAAACCGGCACATTGACACTACCCTTAAACCGTCAGAGCCTTTGATGGGGGTTTTCTCATGTGTGTTGGTGTTGATCCTGCAGAGTCCGTTCCTCATCGTTCCCAAAAGGACGGTTCCGTCGGCCTCCTCAAAAGCCGATATATAACTCTCATAGTTGATTATGCCCTCCTCGTGCTCGTAGATATGGCGTATCTGTCCGATGAATGTTTTCTTCATGGAAATCAGTCCGAATCCGGATGTGGCATAAAGAGTCTCTTTGTCATCGGAGTTGACTATGGTTGAAGCGATGTTCTTGAGGTTGGTGATGACGTTTATGTCTATCTTGCCGCCTTCCAGGTTATTGCGTCCTATCACACATGATCCCGCGTCGTAATGACAGGTAAACAGGTTTCCGTCAGGGAGGGGTGTGATGAATGATATGTTGTCTGAAAGCAGATTGCAGTTGCGGGTGTTGTACTGAGCCACCTGCTCATAGTTGCTGTTGATGTAGTAACCCTTGACTCCTTTGGAAGGGACTGATAGCCATATGATATTGCTGCGGTCTATTGCCGTGGCTTTTGCCACAATCGGGCGGTCTGTTCCGGGAACAGGCTGAAGCTGGTTGGTGCGGCGGTCAAAGCTGTACAGTCCCAACTCATCATCGGCCAGATAGATGATGTTGCTGTCTGACTCGGATCGCAGAATCCTGACGAAATCATAATCCTCTTTTCCGGGGAAAGATACAGTCATCTTGCATTCCATGCTCTCCATGTCATAACTGAAGAGGGCGCGGAAATCAGAATCATAGAAGATGGCCACATTATCCTCAAGCAGGAAGTCATTGGTCCGGAGTATGATGTCGTTGTACTTGAGCGTGACGGCGAATCCGTTTTTATGGTCGTAGTGGAGTATGCGGTCCTGACATGCCACCAGGATGGTTTCGGTACATACAATGCTCTTGACGTTGCCGATCATGACAAGTCCTCCTCCTGATATTATCTCCCTGATATTTGTGACAGTACCGTTGGATATGACAGAAAGGCCTACATCCGATCCCACCCATAATCGGCCCTGACGGTCCTTTGCAAGCACGTTAAGAAACTGGCTTTCCAGTCCGTTGCCTATGGTTCTTTGGGTAATGGACATGCCGTTGACTGCCCACAGCTGTAATGTGACTAGTATTGTAAGGACTGATGCGAAGAATCTTTTCATGTGATAATTCTCTTTATATCACTACAAAACTAATCAAATGCCGTTTTAAAAACAAGAGCGTGCGGAAATTAATCCGCACGCTCCCGTGATATGGTATGTTACCTTATGAATCAGAGATTCGGGTTGTACTTCTTCCACTCGCTTACTGCGGGGAGAACGCCAAGTGAGATAACCTCGTCGCGCATAGCCTGGAGGTGCTTGTAGCTGGCCTCGATGTCAGCCATCTCAGTTGCGGTACCCTTAACGTCAGTGTAGTGAACGCCGGTAGCGTCAATGGTTGAAGGCATAGCCATCATGACGTTCTGGAACTGTGAGTTGTTTACGTAGCAACCTGCGGGCCACTCGAATTTGTCACCGCCCATTGCAGCGCCGATCATCTCGATAGAAACGAATGAGGGGCTCTGGAATGATGAACGTCCGCGCAGCTCGATGATCTTGGCACCACCCTTGATTACATCCTGCTTCATCTGTGCCCACTGCTCATCGGTAAGAGCGGGTGTGCCGATGATATCGGTCAGAGGTTTGCCGTCAATCTTTGCGGTTGATGCGAACACTGCCATCTGCTCTCCGTGACCGCCGTATGTGCGGGCTGTGGTAACCTTGTCCTGAGCGATGCCGAAATGCTTGGCAAGTGCGCTCTGCAGACGTGTTGAGTCAAGAGCAGCGAGAGTGGTGATCTGTGAAGGCTTCAAACCTGAGTAAACCAGAGTTACCAGACCGGTGATATCGGCCGGGTTGAATATGATGACACAGTGCTTGAGGTCGGGGCAGTAGGTCTTGATGTCCTTACCAAGCTGCTCGGCGATCTTGGCGTTGCCAACCAGCAGATCCTCACGGGTCATACCGGCCTTACGGGGTGCACCACCTGATGAAACCATGTACTTGGCATCCTTGAAAGCCTCCTCAACCTTGTCGGTGAAGGTGATGTTCACACCGGGGAATGAGCAGTGACGGAGTTCCTCAACTACACCCTCCAGACCGGGAAGATAAACATCATACAGGCAGATGTTTGATGAAAGTCCCATCATGATGGCTGTCTGAGCCATGTTTGATCCGATCATACCGGCTGCGCCAGAGATGACCAGTTTCTCATTTGTCAAAAACTTCATAGCTGTTTTAAGTATATTAGTCCGTTATTTTTGTCTTGGACCACAAAAGTAATCAATAACTTGTTTGATTGGTATATAAATTCAGAAAAGTTGCACTATTTTCGCAATGGAAAACAAACAGATAAGCATATGGCAATCATAAAGTCAGTCAGGGGTTTCACACCTAAAATCGGAGAGGATTGTTTTCTTGCCGACAACGCCGCCGTCATAGGTGACGTGGTTATAGGAGAAGGGTGCAGCATATGGTTCGGAACGGTGCTGCGCGGTGACGTGAATTCAATACGTATCGGCAACGGAACCAATATCCAGGATGGTACCGTAATCCACACTCTATATCAGCGTTCAACCACCGTTATCGGCGATAACGTATCGGTAGGACACAATGTTACCATTCACGGTGCCGAGATAAAGGACAATGCCCTGATTGGTATGGGATCGGTTGTTCTTGACCACGCCGTGGTGGGCGAGGGTGCCATTGTCGCAGCCGGATCGGTGGTCCTGAGCAAGACGGTCATTCCGCCCAACACCATATGGGCCGGCGTTCCCGCCAAATACGTAAAGGATGTTGATCCCGAGCAGGCCAAAGAGATGAATCAGCGCATTGCCCGTGACTACCACATGTACGCCAGCTGGTACAAAGATTAATCCAAACCGATTTCACCGAGGATGCGGTCCGATGTGCCGCTGCTGCTGCGGACATAGTCGCCGGCGTTGCGGCCTGCCTTCTTGAGGAATCCCGGATCGCTGATGAACTTGTCGATCAGGATACGCAGGGTATAGGCATCGGTTATCTCGAATCCGCCCTTGAGTTGCTTGAGGTCCTGTGCCTCGCGGAAACGCTGGTTGTTGGGGCCGAACAGGACAGGGATGTCAAAGACGGCAGCTTCCAGCACATTGTGTATTCCCACTCCGAATCCTCCGCCGATATACGCGATATGACCGTACCGGTAGATTGACGAAAGCATTCCGAAGCAGTCTATGATAAGGGTGTCATAACCCTTGATGTTTTCTAACGTAGCCTTGGACAGGCGTATGAAATCACGGCCCTTGAGACGCTCCTCTATCTCAGCAAGATGCTCCTCATGTATCTCATGCGGTGCTATGATGAGCTTCCAGTCAGGCTTGGTCATGAAATAGGGGATGAACAGTTCCTCATCGGCCGGCCATGAACTGCCTGCGATGAAGGTGGGATCGCCGTTCACGAACTTCTCGATTACAGGGAACTGCCTTGATGCGGCGGCAACCTCAAGGACGCGGTCGGCACGGGTGTCGCCCACAATCGATACATCGGTTATTCCGATGCTCTTGAGCAGGTCCTTGGAGTGACGGTCCTGGACAAAGAGATGCTTGAAATATGTCAGGGCCTTGGCATATCCCTTGCCGTACCACTTAAAGAAGAGCTGGTTGTCACGGAATATGGATGATATGCTGAATATCTCGATGTTTCTCTTGTATAATCCTTTCAGGAAATTGGGCCAGAACTCGTACTTGATGAAGAACGCCTTCTCAATGGTTATGGTGTCTAAGAACCTCTTTACGTTGATGGGCGTGTCAAAAGGTATGTAGCATACGATATCGGCTCCCTTATAATCCTTGCGGACCTCATATCCTGAAGGTGAGAAGAAGGTGAGCAGTATCCTGCATTCGGGATGCTTGCTGTGAATCCTCTCTATGAGCGGACGTCCCTGCTCAAACTCTCCAAGCGAGGAGGCGTGAAACCAAAGATACCTGGATTGGGGATCGACCTGATCCCTGATGGTGTCAAGGATATGGTTGTGACCTTTTATGAGCAGACGGGCCTTGCGGTTGAACAATGCAGCAATACTGACGCAGGCGGCATAAAGGTAAATGCCTATCGTATAGATTATCATCTCTTGCTACAGTCAGGAAAGTTCTGAAATGGCCTTGCGGGCACGTCTTAAAGTCTCTTCACGTCCAATGAAATCGGTGATGCAGAATATCTGGGGGCCCATTGCCGCTCCAACCAAAGTGACACGCAGTGCGTTCATCACCTTGCCGGTGGCATAGCCCTTGGATGCAATCCAATCCATTACCTTGGGCTCAAGTGTCTCACCGTTCCAGTCAGGCTGTGATTCAAGGAAATCGCAGAGTTCGGCTGTGGTCTTGGGGGCCTCATCCTTCCACCATTTCTTGAGTGATTTCTCATCATACTCCGTGGGTGCCTGGAAGAGGTAACTGCAGTTGTCCCAGAGCTCGCCCACAAAGTTGACGCGGTTCTTGACCAGTCCGACGGCTGTCTCGACACGCTCCATGGGGACTTTGATGCCCTTGCTTTCCAGAATGGGATTGAACAGTTCCGCAATCTCGCGGTCGCTCTTGAGCATTATGTATTCGTGGTTGAACCACACGAGTTTCTGATAGTTGAAACGGGCACCGGCCTTACTGCACTTTTCAAGATTGAAAAGGTCAACCATCTCATCCATTGACATGATTTCGCGGTCATCGCCGGGGTTCCAGCCCAAAAGTGCAAGGAAGTTTATCACGGCCTCGGGCAGGTAATCCTTCTCGCGGTAGCCCGATGAGATCTCACCGGTCTTGGGGTCATGCCACTCAAGCGGGAATACGGGGAATCCCAGACGGTCGCCGTCACGCTTGCTGAGTTTGCCGTTACCCTCGGGCTTGAGCAGCAGGGGCAGGTGTGCAAACTGCGGCATGGTATCCTGCCATCCGAATGCACGGTAAAGCAGTACGTGCAAGGGGGCCGATGGCAGCCACTCCTCACCGCGGATTACATGTGTGACCTCCATCAGGTGGTCATCGACGATGTTTGCAAGATGATATGTGGGAAGCTGGTCGGCTGACTTATAGAGAACCTTGTCGTCCAGAACAGAAGAGTTGATGGTAACCTTGCCGCGGATGAGGTCATCCACCTCAACCTCCTGGTCGGGCTCGATGAGGAAACGTACCACGTACTGGTTTCCGCCGTCAATGAGAGCCTTGACTTCATCGGCCGGAAGGGTGAGCGAGTTGCGCATCTGGCCGCGGGTGGCGGCATCGTACTGGAAGTTGGGAATCTCGGCACGTTTGGCTTCAAGCTCGGAGGGAGTATCGAATGCGATGTACGCCTTGCCGGCCTGGAGCAGTTGATCTACGTACTTCTTGTAGATCTCCCTGCGCTCCGACTGACGGTACGGACCGTAGTTTCCGCCAAAAGAAACTCCCTCGTCAAACTTGATTCCAAGCCAGCGGAAAGCTTCAAGTATATATTCCTCGGCACCCGGTACGAAACGGTTGCTGTCTGTATCCTCAATCCTGAAAATAAGGTCGCCCCCGTTTTTGCGGGCGAACAGGTAATTGTAGAGTGCCGTGCGTACTCCTCCGATATGCAATGGTCCTGTTGGACTGGGCGCAAAACGCACCCTTACGCGACGGCTTCCTGTATTGTCTGTCATCTCTTTTGTTTTAGCGGTGCAAAATTAATCATTTTATCATGAAAAAGTCTTATTTTTACATGCCAACAAAGTAGTGGAATCTTAATGAATGATAAAAGACATAAAGCAAAGAGCAACAGGGGCCTTCTTATCATATTGTCAGTAGTTTCGGCACTTCTCACGGTCTATTCGATGCCGGCCGGAAGGCAGGAGAAATACTCTTTCAGCGTAGGTAGGCCCTGGACGTATGACGTACTCATAGCTCCGTTCAATTTCTCCATCCAGAAGAGTGATGACGTATGGCAGGCCGAGGCCGACAGCGTCAAGGCTGCGTTCGCACCCTATTTCAGCAGGAACACGGGTGTAGGCGAGACGGCTTTGGCTGATTTTGACCGTTTCTATGCCGACAGCCTGAGCAAGCTGGTATGGGAGGATTCCTACAGGGCGTTGCGCCGCCGCTTGGAGAAAGTATATCGTGACGGTATAATATCGACTCAGGATGAGGAGGTGCTTTCGGGCAAGGAGGTGTTCCGCGTATATGAAGGCAACACGTCATCGTTCGTCCAGACGGCGAGCGTAAGGAGCGTGCGTGACGCCTATCGGCTCGTAACCGATGCCGATATCTATGTCTATGACCGCTATACTTTGCTGCAGCATAACATCGAACAGTACATCCAGCCGAATCTGATATATGACGAGACCCGCTCCGAGGCTGACCTTACGGCACAGCTGAACGAGATCTCACACTTCCGCGGAATGGTGGTGGAGGGCCAGAAAATCATAGATCAGGGAGAGATAGTGGATGAGCAGAAAAGCAATATCATAAACTCGTATCTGAGCATTGTAAGCGAGAAATCAGAGTCCAAGCGTTTTGAGATGCTTACCTGGAGCGGCCGCTCCCTGTTCGTGCTGCTCTGCTTCTTAGTGCTGTTCATCTATCTGAGCCTTTACAGGATTGACGATATAGAGAACCGTTCGATACTATGGTTCCTTTTTGGTTCGTTGACACTGTTTACCGTGGGAGTGGGCCTGTTCTGCCAATACTCGAGCTGGAGCATATTCCTGTTCCCATGTACGATGCTGGCCATAATGCTGCGCGTATTCCTTGACTCGCGTACGGCATTTACCGGTTATATGGCATTCGTGCTCTCCACATCGCTGATAGTACCCATGCCTTACGAGTATGTGCTGCTCCAGTTCCTGGCAGGTCTGACAGGTATTTATTCACTCAAGGAACTCTCGCAGCGTTCGCAGATACTGCGTACATGCCTGCTTGTATTTGTCTCATACAGTCTGATTTGGACGGCATTCCAGATGACTCAGCTTGAGAATATCCGCGATATAGACCCGTTGCCGTTCCTCTATTTCGCCATCAACTGCACAGTCATCCTGCTTGTCTATCCGTTGCTGTTCGTGATTGAGAAACTGTTCGGATTCACATCAAACGTGACGCTGATAGAGCTTTCAAACATAAACAATCCGCTGTTGCGTGAACTGGCCGAGAAGGCACCCGGCACATTCCAGCACTCCATGCAGGTATCGACTCTTGCATCCGAGGCTGCCACCCGCATCAAGGCCAATCCGCAGCTGGTACGTACCGCAGCCCTCTATCACGACATAGGCAAGATGGAGAATGCTCCCTTCTTTACCGAGAACCAGAGCGGTGTGAATCCGCATGACAAGCTCACTCCCCAGGAGAGCGCCGGTATTATTACGGGCCATGTGGAGAAAGGTCTTGAATTGGCCGAAAAATACGGTCTGCCTGAATCCATACGCGGTTTCATTGCCTCGCATCACGGAAAGGGTGTTGCCCGATACTTCTATATCAAATACACCCAGGCCCATCCCAACGAGGAGCCTGATCCTAAGGAATTCAGCTATCCCGGTCCCAATCCTTACTCAAAGGAGACGGCGGTTCTCATGATGGCCGATGCGGTAGAGGCCGCGTCACGCAGTCTGAGCGAATATACCGAGGAGAGCATAGGCGAGCTTGTGGATAAGATCATCGACACCCAGGTTCAGGAGGGATACTTCTATGACTGCCCCATAAACTGGCAGGAGATAAACCGTGTGAAGGAGACCTTCAAGGAGAAGCTGCGTACGATGTACCACACCCGTATCAGCTACCCCGAGCCTAATAAGGATCTACGTCAAACGAAACAATGACGCCTGCGGCCGTCTCCGAGGCGAGTGAACGGCTTACGGCCTGAGAAAGCAGGGATCGGCTCCTTTCAACAGTAAGTTCAAGCGGTAATTTGATTATTATCCGGCGTATGTGCCTGTATTGGATTTTCGATACGGGCGGTGCGTCGGGTCCCAACACCTTGTCCTGACCGATAAGAGCTGCTATTTCTGTTCTCAGACTTAAGGCTGTCCTTTCGACCGCATCCTGGTTCTGCCCTTTGATTACGGTTGTGATGATACGCGAGTAGGGCGGATAGAAGAAATCGCGGCGCTCTTCCATCTGATTCTGATAGAAGGACTCATAGTCATTGCGGCGCACCAGGTCCATGACAGGTGCGTCAGGTTGACGCGTCTGTATGAGAACGGTTCCCGGGATGTCCTTGCGTCCTGCCCGTCCGGCAACCTGTGCCATAAGCTGGAATCCGCGTTCGGTGGATCGGAAATCAGGATAACTCATCATCGAATCAGCCTGCAGGACTCCCACAACGCTTACCCTGTCAAAGTCAAGTCCCTTGGAGACCATCTGCGTACCTATCAGTATGTCGGTGCGTCCTTCCTGAAAATCTTCAAGGATGGTCTCATAGCCGCTTTTGGCGGAGTCAAGGTCCAGGCGTGCAACACGTGCATCGGGAAAGAGTGCTGCAACCTCCTCTTCAATCTTTTCGGTTCCGAAACCGCGGTTTCTCAGATTCTTGCCTCCACACTGGGGACATACGGCAGGAACCTGGTAACTGCGGCCGCAGTAGTGGCAGGTGGCGGAGTTGAGGCTCTTGTGGAAGGTCAGGCTGACGTCACAGCAGTTGCATTTCTGGACCCATCCGCAGTCAGGGCACTCAACAGTACCTGCATATCCGCGGCGGTTGTGGAAGAGTATTACCTGACGCCTGTTTTCAAGGGCGTTGCCGATGCTTTCAATCAGCTGCGGCGAGAAGAGTCCCTGCATGTATTTGCGGCGTCTCAGGTCGGCGGTGTCTATGATGCTTATCTGGGGCATCCTGATGCCGCGGAACCTTTCCGTAACGGTTACGAGTCCGTATTTGCCCGCCATGGCATTGGCATAGCTTTCCAAAGCGGGAGTGGCGCTGCCCAGAACGGTCTTGGCACCGCATATCGAGGCAAGCATTATGGCCGTATTGCGTCCCTGGTAGCGGGGTGAGGGATCCTCCTGCTTGAAACTGGGTTCATGCTCCTCATCCACTATCACCAATCCCAGGTTCCTGAACGGCAGCATAACGGCCGAGCGTGCTCCCAGGACTAGCTTGTAAGGGTTGTCACCGGTCAGTCTGTTCCATACCTCAACCCTGAGGTTGTCCTTGCATCGGGAGTGATAGACCGTCATGTCGTCTCCGAACACGCGTTGCAGCCTGTGCTCAATCTGCGTGGTCAGGGCGATTTCCGGCAGGAGATAGAGAACCTGTCTGCCCTTGCTGATCTGCTCCTTGATGAGATGGATGTATATCTCGGTCTTGCCGCATGACGTCACGCCATGGAGCAGACATACGTTCTTGGTCCTGAAAGATTCGTGTATGCCGTCAAGCGCTTTCTGCTGTGCCGGACTTAAAGGCGAAGGATTACATACGGTGCCCTTGAACTCAGGCAGTCGTCCGGTCTCGACCTCATAGACCTCTATCAGTCCGTTATCCTCAAGAGTCTTGAATGCCGACGGTGATTTGCACTCCTCAACCAGCGCCCTTTTCGTGACGGTCTTGGAATGAACGCCCTCTTCCTTAATGCCTGACAGTTGCAGAAAACGCTCAAAGAGTTCTTTCTGCCTGACGGCCGTCTTGCCGAAACTGTCCGATATTTCCGTCAGGTCACGGCCCTGGGCATTTGCTCCAAGCCGGACATAGAGGGTTGTCCTGGGTTTGAAGGGCTTCTCGTTGGCGCTGCTGTCAGGGCGGAGTCCGGCGGGGAGTGCGGCTTTCATGACATCACCCGGAGAGCATATGTAATACTCCCACATCCACTGCATAAGCCGCAGCTGGTGCGGAAGAACTGAAGGGTGGCTGTCGTCCAGCACGCTCAGAATATCCTTTACGGTGTGAGCCGATGGCTTGACGTTATGCGTCCTTACTATTATGCCGGTCACTCTGCGGTTCTTGCCGAAAGGCACATAAACCCTTGCACCCGACACTGCAAGATGCTCAAGCGTATCGGGAACCCGGTAGGTGAACAGGCCGTTCAGCGGTACCGGCAGTATTATGTCTGCAAAAAGCGGCA
>Ga0265300_10001803_pt1 | contig 19475 bp, 17 predicted proteins | sample AusTroGonzalo_MG_FD_193482 | JGI IMG/M metagenome (GOLD analysis project Ga0265300, IMG submission 193482) | Bovine rumen microbial communities from tropical cattle in Woodstock, Queensland, Australia - Gonzalo_03 | ecosystem: Host-associated > Mammals > Digestive system > Stomach > Rumen ...
GCAGTTGTATGGGGAGAAGATAGAGAAATCGGCGTGCATTTATGTCGGTGATAGTGAGGTGGACTTAAAGACCGCTGAAAACTCGGAACTTCCTTGTATTGCTGTCAGTTGGGGATTTCGCGATAGGGATTGCCTCATTGAGCGAGGTGCGAAAGTCATCATTGACAGTCCTGACGAACTTTTTGAATATCTATAATTTTTTATTAACCACTTAAAAACCAAACAACAATGAGAAAATTGACATCCATTCTGACTATTGCCTTTCTGGCAATCAGCGTAAGCGTTTGTGCACAAAATGCCAAAAAAGGAAAGGCACTTGTAGCTTATTTCTCTGCCTCAGGTAACACGGAAGCAGCAGCCAAGAAGATTCAAGAGGCAGCAGGTGCTGACCTCTACAAGATTGAACCTGAAAAGCCTTACACGAAGGAAGACCTTGATTTCCGCAATCGTCAGGCTCGTTCTGTCGTGGAGATGGGCAATCCAGATTTCCGTGAGAAGTTGGGAGGCAAACCTCTTGACATCAAGAAGTATGACGTCATCTACATCGGTTACCCCATTTGGGCAAATCGTGCTCCCAGCATCATCCTGTCTTTCCTCGAGTCACAGGACTTCAAGGGCAAGACCATCATTCCTTTTGCCACCTCAGGCAGCAGCCCTATCGACAATTCGGTCAACCTGCTCAAAGCCGCTTATCCTAACTTGACCATTCAGGCAGGTAAGCGCATGAACAATGCGACGGATGAAGAGATCAAGGCTTTTGTGGGGAAATAATCCTATTGGAAGAATTGAACAAAAAAAGGGGAAACGCATCGTCATTCCCCTCTTTTTTGTTCTTTTTTTTACAAGAAAAGAGAGAAATTGCGGTTTTTATTTGGATAATAGTTTATTTTTTACATATATTTGCAAATGAAATGCTCATCTATCGGTGAGCAAGAACTGAAGAGCGAGAACTTAACACTAATAATAACCTTAATAAAAGAAACTTATGAGAAAAGTTTTTCATTTGATGGGGTTTGTTGCTACAATGCTGCTGGCAAATCCTGCTATGGCACAAGACAGGAAACTCTTTAACCATATGGCTATAGGTGCCGAAGTGGGTACAACTGGTTGGGGTTTTGAAGCTGCGATGCCTCTGACTCACTATGTCACTTTCCGAACGGGATTTACCACTTTGCCTCGTTTCAACATCAAATTTGACATTGACTACACCACACATGGCACAAAGAAAAATGTGGACATATTAGGACGTGTCCACATGTCTGACTATAAACTTTTGGCCGACATCTACCCCTTCACGCATAGTTCTTTCCACTTGACAGGAGGTTTCTATGCAGGTCTTCCTAATCTTGGTACGGCATACAACAAAGAAAAACTGGATGTAAAAGTTGGTGAAGGTCTTGAGATTGGTGGTCTTTTCATTCGTCCCGATGAGAACGACCAGGTTCGCCTTAAGCTACAAACCAATAGCTTCAAACCATACGTTGGATTGGGCTTCGGACGCCCCGTTTCTTCCAAGCATAAGGTAAGTGCTGCTTTTGACCTTGGTGTAATGTTCTGGGGAACACCTAAGATTAAAGTCTATTCACCTGATGAAGATCAATGGATTCGCGTAACCAAAGAGGATATTGATGATGAGGACTTTCACGATGTAGTGAATTCGTTAGAAAAGTTCACCGTCTATCCTGTACTCAACATCAGAATCTATTACAATATTTTCTAAAATACTTGATAAAACTTAACAACTAAATCAATAACCCTAAAACTTAGAAAACATGAAAAAGAAACTTTTCTATTTGGCATCCATAATGATTGGATTGACATTTGCAGCATGTAGCAGCGATGATGGTGGCTCAGAAGCTCCAAATCCTACCCTTACAAATTCTTTGCTTACCCATACAGATGATGCAACGACACTGAAAAACTTGTACGAGATTGACGCACCATTCGAAGAGGTTGTTTTGACGGAGACAGGACGCGCCATTATCGGTCCTTTCAAGAATGCGTATGGTTCTAAGCAAAGACGTACTGAAGGCAGTAGCTCAAGGTACATCATCGGCACATACAAGAAAGCAAGCGCCATCTATACGGTTTACGACGAAGACGGTGAGGTGTATTGCACCATTGAATTTACCAGCACAGCTACAAAGACTGCAAATGTGAAGATTAAGTTGATGAGTGGATCTGAGATTGAAGCAGAATTTGATGGTGAAGTGCCCGTTGGAGAAAAGATTGCTGCTGATCAAGCTACTGCAGATATCTGCCGTGAGTGGACTGTCGCTACAACCCGTTTGACCCACAAGGGCGAAGTGAAGGGCGTAATGCAGTTTGAGAGAGGTAAAGTGTATGATGGTGGAGAAACATATGATCCAAGCAGCATGAACGACATTCTTAGGTACGCGAAGACTGTCGCTTCTATCGATGAAAATTTTGATGAGGACATGACCATCAATAGCATTGAATTTACCGACAATGGCTATTTCTTTATCTTCTTCAAGAACAGAGAGCACTACGTAGGTAAGTGGTCTTGGACAGACAAGTCGAAAGGTTACATTAAGTACGATTGGAGTGATGAAGACATGGGTAACAAGTTTGAGAATGGTGAAGGTATATTTGACCTTCGTCAGTTCCAAAAGACGAAATACTATACTTTAACACTTGGTGCTGATGTCGAGAGTAGTAGTAAGAAATATAAGGTGGAACTTTCCTTCTATTTGAACGAGAAGACGAAGTAATATAAGCGAAAAAATTAAAAGTGAAAAATTTGCTACCGCATATGTCCGTCAACGATTGGCGAACTACAGCGGTAGCAAATTTTTTACTTATTTTTTCCCTAGCAGATACCTGCGAATGGGTGCATTTACACTTCGGAGATGGTTGCTATCACTTCAATCTCCACCAAGGCATTCTTGGGTAATGTCTTCACTGCCACTGCGGAGCGGGCTGGATAGGGCTCTGAGAAGAATTCGGCATATACGCTGTTCATCTCAGCAAAGTCGCCCATGTCGGCTAAGAATACAGTGGTCTTCACTACATTAGCCATTGAGAGGCCAGCTTCTTCCAAAATGGCTTTTACGTTGTTCAATGACTGACGTGCCTGTTCCTTGATGCCCCCTTCAGGGAATGCACCTGTTGCAGGGTCAAGACCTAACTGTCCGGATGTATAGACAAACTCTCCTGCCTGAATGGCTTGGCTGTAAGGACCTATAGCCCCTGGAGCCTTCTTTGTACTGATTGCTTTCATACTTGTTGATATGATAATAAGATGATATATTCTTTGATACTATATGTTGCACTTGACTGACTATGCCTATTTCAGGTGATCCTCAAAATAGCGTGTGATGACATGGTGCAAATGCACGCGATCTGTACCCATCATGTTGTGTTCATCGCCTGGATAGGTGAAGAGGTCTGGGTAGGTGTCAGCATCGATGCAGGCACGCATGAAAGACAAGGTGTGCTGAGGTACACAAACAGGGTCGTTTCCTCCATAGATGACAAGGAGACGACCTTTTAAGTTCTGGGCTTTGTTCAAAAGGGAAGTCTTCTCATAACCTTCAGGATTGGTTTGAGGTGTGTCCATATAGCGCTCGCCATACATCACCTCATAGAAATGCCAATCGATGACGGGACCACCTGCCACACCCACCTTGAACACATCGGGATAAGTAGTCATGAGACTACTCGTCATAAAACCGCCGAAACTCCAACCGTGTACTCCTAAGCGGTCTCCATCCACATACGGCAGGCTTTTCAAATAATCCACACCACAGAGCTGGTCTTTCATCTCTTCCACACCTAACTGACGGAAAGTGGCTTGCTCGAAGGCAAGTCCACGATGTTCGCTGCCACGATTGTCAAGACAGAACATCACATAACCCTGCTGCGCCATCCAAATGTCCCATCCTCGTGCCCCCCAGTTACGGGAAGCATCAATGTTATGGGCATGAGGACCACCATAGACATAGATGACAGCTGGATATTTCTTCAACGGGTCGAAGTTGGTGGGAAGGATCAAACGGTAGTAGAGATCGGTCACCCCATCGGCAGCCTTGATGGTACCCGTTTTGATGTCAGGCACTTGGAAAGCATCCCATGGGTCTGTGGCCGTGAAATAGTTGAGACAGGTTGGTTTAGAATTCTGTGTTGAGACAATATCAATCTTGCGAGCAATGTCAGGAGACGAAAAATTGTCAACGAAATAATTACCGGATTCGGCAAGGGTGGCATTGTGCCAACCTGTTGCATCACCAAGGAGGGTACGTTTCCCCTTCATATCGACACTGTAAACATTCTGCTGCAAAGGAGCTTTTTCGTTGGAGGTATAAAGGATGGTCTTCTGTTGTTTGTTGAAGCCCAGTACACCAAGGACTTCGAAAGCGCCTGTGGTGAGTTGCTTGAGGCATTTACCCTCCACATTATATAAATAGATGTGGTTGTAACCATCTTTGCGCGTTTGATAGATGAACTTCGTATCGTCCCAAGGCAAGAATTGGATGGGATGGAGAGGTTCGAAGTATTTGTCGTTATCCTCCGTGAAGAGTGTACGGAGTTTTTCACCTGTAGTGGCATCGTATTCATCCAGTGAACCATGGTTCTGATCGCGATTCAGTTCGATAAGATAGAGTTTCTTGCCATCGGGTGACCAGGCGATGTTGGTGAAATAGCGGTCGGTAGGATCACCTGTGTTCAGATAGATGGTCTTATCCGTTTGAGGATTGAAGACACCCACATATACTTTGTGTGAGGTCTCACCTGCCATCGGATAAGGATCGGGGGAAGTGGTTGCACAACGAGAAGAGTTGACAGTTGATGGTTGAAAGTCAACAGGCATGGTTATATTCACCTGCGGATACTTCGACACCATACTTTGATCCATCTTGTAGAAGGCCAGTAAGGTGCCATCGGGATTCCAAAATGTCCCCTTGGAGATGCCAAACTCATCACGATGCACACTCTCGCCGTAGACGAGGTCAATGCTGCCATCGGAAGAAACTTGGTGGGTCTTACCATCAGCCGTAAGGACGAAGAGGTTATGATCAATGGTGTAGGCGTAGGAACGGGAATCCTTGTGCCAATCCTCATGACTTGCCTTGGGGTCGAGCGTAGCTTGCCACACCACTTTGTTCGCAGTCCAGTCAATGAGAGTATGTCTACTCCCATCGGAGATGAGAACAAGTGATTGTTCTGCATAGGGGAAGGAGGTGTCATATAATTGACGAACAACCTTTAGGTCAGCAGCCAAAAAGATTTCATTGATTTGTTCGAGCGTGATGAGCGTTTGGATAGTGCCATCCTTCTTGCTGACAATGCGACACTCGTGGATGTCCTGCTCAATGCATTCATCCCCCCACCAAGTAAGGTATCTGTTCTCTGGAACAGAAGAACGATAATAAGTGGATCCGCCAGGGATGAGATCGTTGAGTGTAAAGGTGTTTTTTTGTGCCATAAGTGGAAGGATGAGGAAGGTGAAAACGGAAAGAAGGATGGTCTTTTTCATTGTTCCTGTTCTTTTTGAAGTAAGATTTCCCGAAGGGGTATGAGCACGAAATCGCGCTCGTACATACGGGGATGAGGTATTGTCAGTTTCTTGGTGTTGATGTGGAGATCATCGTAGAGAAGGATGTCAATGTCGATGATACGGTCGTGGTATTGGCCATCCACCGACTTCTGGGTGCGCCCCATATCGCGCTCTATCTGCTGGGTGATCCGCAACAAGTCATGAGGAGAGAGTTCCGTTTCGACACGCACTGCTGCATTGAGAAAGGTGTTCTCGCTCTTGAACCCCCACGGCTCAGTGGAAAGAAAAGCGGATTGTGCCCTAACAGGACCAATCCGCCTCTCTATTTCTTTGATGGCGGATAGGAGGTTTTGCTCTTTGTCGCCAAGGTTGGTGCCGAGTGAAAGATAAATGGTGTGCATAAGAAGAATTAAAGAATTGAAAAATTGAAGTGGCCATGCAACGTACTAGCAATATACTTCAATCCTTCAATTCTTTAATTTTAGTCGATAATCAACATGGCGTCACCGTAGGTGCCAAACATGTAGTCACCTTTGAGTGCCTCCTTGTAAGCATTCATGACCACATCATAACCACCAAAAGCTGTGACGAGCATCAGCATCGTGGTGAGTGGTTGCTGGAAGTTTACAACGAAGGCATCAGCAACTGTGAATTCGTATGGAGGGAAGATGAACTTGTTGGTCCATCCCTCGAACTCCTTGATGAAACCACCAGGACCCACAGCCGTTTCGAGTGTACGGAGGGTCGTTGTGCCGACAGCACAAATCTTATGACCATTCTCCTTTGCCTTGTTCACGATGTCACAAGCCTCCTTGTTGACAAAGATCTGTTCAGAATCCGTCTTGTGCTTGGTCAGGTCTTCCACATCGATGTTGCGGAAATTGCCCAAACCTGCATGCAGCGTGATGAATGCCTGTTCAATGCCCATAATCTCCATGCGCTTCATCAATTCACGAGAGAAGTGGAGTCCTGTAACAGGTACTGTGACAGCACCCTCATGACGTGCGAATATGTTCTGAAAACGCTCGTGGTCCTCCTCCTCTGCAGGACGGTGCATACGGATGTCGTCAGGGATGGGTGCCTCACCAAGATTATAAAGTGTCTCTTTGAACACATCGTGAGGACCATCGTAAAGGAAACGGAGCGTGCGTCCACGAGAAGTGGTGTTGTCAATCACCTCAGCCACCAATGACTCGTCTGGACCAAAATAGAGTTTGTTACCAATACGAATCTTACGGGCAGGATCCACCAGTACATCCCAAAGATGGAGCTCTTCGTTGAGTTCACGAAGGAGGAACACCTCAATACGCGCACCTGTCTTCTCCTTGTTGCCATAAAGACGTGCAGGGAACACCTTGGTATCATTGAAGACAAAGGCATCACCCTCTTCAAAATAGTCGGTGATTTCCTTGAAGATGCGATGTTCTATCTCGCCAGTCTTTTTGTGTACAACCATCAATTTAGCTTCATCGCGGTTGTAGTACTTAGTTTCGGGATTGTAAGTGCGAGGATAGAGTGCTATCTTCTCGTCAGGGAGTCTGAATTTAAATTGTGAAAGTTTCATCTATTAATAAACTATTAAACTATTTACGATCTACTATTTTCTTCTTTTTCCAAAGTCTGTTGGTCGAGCCATTGAGGGAACTCGTTGATGTCCATGCAATCTTGCAAGGTGTATTTTCCTATGCGTGTACGAATGAGACCTGTGAGATAGCCGCCTGAGCCAAGCGCCTGTCCGATGTCGCGTGCCAGCGCTCTGATGTAAGTACCCTTGCTGCACACAACGCGAATGGTGAGCGAGAGATGGGTGCCTGTCAGATTATCACGCTGATATTTGATACGTTCTCGTGGGTCGTGATTTTCATCTGTGCCCTCATTCTCCACTTCGCCAAAGTGAAGAATCTCCAGTTCGTCTATAACCAAAATCTTGGGCTTCAACTCGACCTCTTCTCCCTTTCTGGCATATTTGAAGGCACGTTTTCCATCCACTTTCACTGCTGAGAACGTGGGTGGGATCTGTTCAATGCATCCCACAAACGCTTTAAGTTTCTCTTCCACCAACTCACGAGTGATGTGCTCCGTAGGATAGGTGGCATCTTCTGAGGTTTCCATATCGAAGGAGGGGGTAGTGGCGCCCAATTTGATGGTGGCGACATATTCCTTCGTATGTGCCTGTAGTTCGTCAATGAATTTGGTGCTTTTACCAGTGCAGATGATAAGGACACCAGTGGCAAGCGGGTCAAGAGTGCCAGCGTGTCCTACTTTTAACTTCTTCACGCCCAACCGATGCGAGAGTTCGCCTCGCACCTTTGCCACCACATTGAAGGAAGTCCAACGGTAGGGCTTGTTGAAAATCAATATTTCACCTGCCTGGGGATTCATTTCTGCTGCCAATTAACTTGCCATGTAGATGGCCAATGCTCCAACAAGTGCACAATAGACAGCGAAATAGATGAGCTTGCACTTCTTCACGAAGGAAATCATCCATTGGCAAGCAAAACATCCACTGAGGAAAGCTGCAATGAATCCGACAATCAATGAGGTGACAGGAATTTGTGCAGCTGCGCCATGTTCTGCAATGTATTCAGCACTGGGTGCTACGATATGCTTGAAATCCAGCAAAGCCTCTCCCAAGATGGGTGGGATGACCATCAGAAAGGAGAATTGCGCCAAATTCTGACGGCTGTTGCCCAACAGGAGTCCTGTTGCAATGGTCGAACCACTACGAGAAAGTCCGGGTAATACGGCAATGGCCTGTGCAATACCAATGATGAAGGCGTGAAGGGGAGAAATGTGTTCACGCTCTTGGGGTTTGTAGAAGTGGGTAAGTGCCAACAAGAAAGCGGTTACAAACAGGCAAACACCCACGATAATCAGGCTTCCTTGGAAAATTTCATCGATGTAATCCTTAAAGAAAAGGCCAACGATACCAATGGGAATCATTGAGATGAGGATGTTCAGGGCATATTTCTGCTCCTCGTTGATTCTTCCTTCCCATTTGAAAAGCCCCTTGAAAATCCAAACCACTTCTTTCCAAAGGATAACCAATGTGGAAAGCACCGTTGCCACATGTACCACAATGTCGAAAGTAAGACCTCCGACCTCGTTCACACCCAGCAAATGCTGTCCGATTTGAAGGTGTCCACTACTGCTCACAGGGAGGTATTCGGTGAGTCCCTGTACAATACCCAAAATGAGTGCTTCTATCCAATCCATATTCAATGCTTACTTCATGAGTTTTCCGTATCCAATTCTTTCTTGGGTGGCCACAAAATCGCCACGACTTCAAAGAGGAAGCCAAACAGGCACACCATTGGAGCCACCTTGATACGCATATCACTAAAGATGTCTGGATTAAAAGCCTCTTCTGTGGTTGCATCCCCTGACATCATGATGAAACCGACGATGATAATAACAAATCCTACCAACAGCAGGATGTAGTTGATTTTTGTAAATGCAAAGTTCTTCATTATGTTTCGTTGTTATAATTCTTGAAATATGTGAGTTCGTTAAATATAATAGAGGTCGTTGCTACTCATCTTCAAGTATTTATTGAGTGAGAAGAGTGTGCAGAGATACGTAATGATCATGCCAAACAAGAACACAGCAGCCGATACGATGACGATGACCTTGAGGTCAATGACCGCACTGATTTGTGGCTCAAAATTATACAACCAGTAGAGTCCTACTATCAGTAAGGCATCTGCCAAAATGGCTGAAACAATACCCAAAGTAAAACTCTTGGTCAGAAAAGGTTTGCGAATGAAATTCCAGCTGGCGCCCACCAACTTCATTGTGTTGATGGTGAAGCGCTTGGAAAAGATAGTCAAACGCACGGTGTTGTTGATAAGGGCAAAGGATATGTAGGTGAATAATGCTGCAATGATGAGCAGGATGATGCTCACCTTGCGAATGTTGTCATTCACCGACTTAATAAGGTCTTTCGAATAGATGACATCCACCACATTGGGGTTTCCCCTGAGCTGCTGCACTGCCGCACTGATGCTATCCGGATGCGCATGTTCAGCATTGATTTTGATTTCGAAAGATGCTGTATAAGGATTCATCCCGAGAAATTCAGTGGGGTCTATGCCCTGAGCCTGAATCTCTTCTTTCAGTGCCTGCTCTTTGGAAATGTATTCCACACTCTTGGCATAGGATGCTTTCTTGAGCGAGTTTTCCATACTCACGATTTGGAGGCTATCCATTTCATCGCTGATTAACACACTCACGTTGATGTTTTCCTTCACATAGGTGGATAGATTTTGTGCTGTGAGGACAAAAAGCATGATGGTACCCAACAACACCAATACCAATGTGGTGCTAATGGCTGCTGTCAGGAACTGGGTGTTCAGAAACGATTGTTTTTTCTTGCTCATTTATTCTTGTTTTTGGGAATCGTCCAGCGCGTTAGCTGGTTCGACGCCTTTTAAGGTTGCTGAACTGGATTCTACTATCTTCACCTTCACGAAATCGCCAATATGGTGATTGCCCCGATTGAACACCACCACTTTATTTTGAGGCGTACGTCCGAAGAACTGCTCCTTGCTGCGCTTCGACACACCTTCCACCAACACCTCAAATGTTTTCCCCACATCCTTCTTGTAACTCTCTGCAGAAAGTTCGTTCTGCAAGGCAATCATCTCATTCAAGCGACGAATCTTTGTCTCTTCGGGCACATCATCTGGAAGATGCTTTGAAGCATAAGTGCCTGGGCGTTCCGAATATTTGAACATAAACGCGGAGTCGTAACCACATTCACGCATCAGGGACAGTGACATCTGGTGGTCTTCTTCCGTTTCAGAATGATAACCTACAAAGATGTCAGTGGTCAGACCGCAATCAGGAAGAATGCGACGGATGGCAGCTACACGGTCAAGATACCACTCACGGGTATACTTTCTGTTCATCAGTTTCAGGATGCGGTCACTGCCGCTCTGCACTGGCAGATGAATGTGTTGACATATATTCTTGTGAGCTGCTATCACTTCCAACGTTTCATCACTCATGTCCTTGGGATGAGAAGTGGTGAATCGGATGCGCATCTTAGGTGCCGCTTCTGCCACGATGGCCAACAACTGGGGGAACCCTACTTCACCATAATGGTAACTGTTTACATTCTGTCCCAACAGCGTCACCTCCTTATAGCCTTTTCCTTCCAAATCCTTCACCTCATTCAAGATGCTGTCCACTTCACGGCTTCTTTCCCGACCGCGAGTGTAAGGCACAATGCAGTAGTGGCAAAAGTTGTTACAACCACGCATGATACTGACAAAACCGCTGATGTGCCCACCACACACACGTTCTGGAATCACATCACGATACGTTTCCGTGGTGCTCAACTCTACGTTGATGGCTTTTTCGCCCAACTCAGCAGCAGCAAATAATTCGGGCAGCGATAAATAAGAGTCGGGACCAGCCACGAGATTGACGTGGTATTTTTCAATCAGTTCTTCCTTCACACGCTCTGCCATACATCCCACCACACCAATGATGAAATTACGCCCTTTCTTTTGCATGGCATAGAGCGCTTCCAATCTGTTGTATATCTTATTCTCTGCATTTTCACGAACGGAACAGGTGTTCAACAACACAGCATTTGCCTCTTCAATGGATTCGCAGGTTTCATATCCTGCCATTTTCATCACAGAGGCAATAACTTCACTGTCCGCCACGTTCATTTGGCAGCCATAAGTTTCAATGAAAAGTCTCTTCATTAAGAATGAATTTGTACAAAAGTGGTGCAAAGTTACAACTTTTAATTGTTAATTAAAATAATTTGCCCTATCTTTGCACTCGAATAACAACTTTTAAACAAAAAAGACGTGAAACTCCGCTTTCAGAAAAGCATTGCCAGTAGTCAAGCCACACTTCCCATCGTCACAATTGTGGTCTTCATCCTCTGGTTTTTGCTCCCACCTGTTCAGCCTGCCTTACCATTCTCCACACCCGACTACGGATTGTGGAAATATGTGCCTTCATTCCTGCAGGAAGGATACTGGGCTTTGGCCATTGGTGCTTTCGGTGCTGCCTGGATGGTGTATCTGATGGCTGAGTTAAATAATGCCAACGTCTTATTAAGGGTGAATTCGAGAATGCTAAGCAGCATGCTGGTCATTTTGTTGTGTCTGGTCGTTTCGTGTCATCGTTTTCAACCTGGGAATGTAGTAATGCTGTTCTCATTGATGTCCTTTTTTCCTTTGTTTACTGCCTATCAGCAACCCAATCCTCTGCTGACATTCATCAGTTTCATTCTTGTATCAGGGGCATCGTTGGTATTTCCCAAATTATTATGGCTCGTTCCAGCGTATTGGTTCATTCAGGCCTACATTCGTGCTTTCTCCTTCCGATGCTGCATTGCCTCCATCTTAGCAGTGATGCTACCCTATTGGTTTTATGGAGGTATCGCTGTGTTGACGGACTCTCTTGCCGAGTTCATCGTTCATTGTAAGGAGGTCATTTCCTTCCAAATGTACGACTACACGCAATTGGAAGTTCTTGACCTAATTCTCTATTCGTTTGTACTTCTTCTTTTTGTGACAGGCACCATCGACTTCTACCTTCATCAGTACATGGACAAGACCCGCACGAGGATTATTTACAACTCATTGATTATCTATGGGATCATCATCGCTATATGGATAGGTGCTCAGCCTCAGTATTTCTCCACCTTGCTGCCTATGCTGCTGCTTGCCACTTCCATCATTTTTGGCCACTTCTTCACCCTCACCCATACGAGATTCACCCACATCTATTGTATGATTCTGATGGTGTTGACAATAGCTATCTTGGTAGTGCAATACCTGCCCACCCACATCTTGCATTTAACATTTAACATTTAACATCTTTCCCTTGGATTCTCTCAATCAATTTTTCATAGAATACGGCTATTTCGGCATGGCGATGGCATCCTTCTTGGCGGGCACCTTTATGCCTTTCAGTTCAGAGGTGGTCATGGGTACGTTACTTGCCACCACAGGTATGGATCCCGTCCTTACCATTCTCAGTGGTACCGTCGGAAATGTACTGGGTTCCCTGTTCAATTATTTCATTGGGCGTATCGGCAGTATCGAGCAAATTTCTCATTGGATGCACATCAAGGAACGACGTCTGCGTATGACGCGTGACTATGTGGAAAAGCGAGGTTCGTGGATTGCTGCCTTCTCTTTCCTTCCCATTTTCGGCACTGCCATTTCCATATCCCTCGGTATCCTGCGTGCTAATGTGTGGGGCGTGCTTATCTGGTCAACTATAGGCAAACTTTTACGTTATATCATCTTTATGCTCCCTATTATATCCTGGCATTAAAAGACTGATTTTCAAAAGACTCTATTTCCCACTATGACGTTCCCAAAAGACGCCATCAGTGTAACCTTGGATGCTCTTGTCTTCATCGGCAAGGAGAAGGCGTTTGGCGGCAAGGAGGCAGTAGTCGAGATGGAGTTCTATGCCGCAATAGCGGCGACCTAATTTCTTGGCGACGACAGCTGTGGTGCCACTTCCTAAGAAAGGGTCAAAAATCATGTCACCCTCTTGGGATGAGGCGAGAATGAGTTTGGCAATGAGTTTTTCAGACTTTTGGGTGGGGTGGTCGGTGTTTTCAGGCATTGACCAAAAAGGCACAGAAATATCATCCCAAAAATTGCTGGGGCAAGTCGTACGGAAACGCCCATCCTGCGTTTCTTCCCAGTCCTTGGGTTGTCCATCTTGCCGATAAGGGGCAAGCACGCGCCGACGCTGTTTCACGGCTTCAAGGTTGAAATAGTAGTCGTTGGGATTCTTGACAGCAAACCAAATGTCCTCCATCGAGTTTTTCCAGTTGCGGGCAGCACCCCTCCCTTTCTCACGCTGCCAAGTGATGCGATTGAGGATGGTGAGCCTTTCCTCAATCACGCGTTGCATAGAAGAGGAACAACGCCAATCGCCACACATGTAAAGAGAGCCATTCGGAGCAAGTTTGTCGCACAGCGGATGAAACCAACTGCGGAGATATTCCTCATATTGCTGGGGGGCAAGTGGCGTGAATTTCTTGTCACCGAAGTTACGAGGCAGGTTGTATGGAGGATCCACGATGATGAGGTTGGCAAAGCCGTCAGGCAACGTGGGGAGCACATCGAGAATGTCTCCCTGAATAAGCGACTGCCCGTCAATCATCCCCATCAAGTGCTCACGTTCGCCTTCTTCAAGGCGCAATGTCCTGTTATTCTTTGCTGTCATGGGGACAAAGGTAGGGAAATAATGTGAAAGAATGTTGAGTTACTGAGATTTTTCACCATTCACCATTCACTTTTCATTGAAAATATCTATCTTTGCAACGTCAACATTAGTTAACTATGACAAAGAAATATGATTTTCTCATTATCGGCTCAGGTGTGGCTGGTATGAGTTATGCCTTGAAGGTGGCTGAGGCAAAGAAAGGCAAGATTGCTATCATCTGCAAGACCACCCTCGAAGAGGCGAACACAGCGAAGGCGCAGGGAGGTATTGCGTCAGTGACAAACCTGCTGGTCGATAACTTCGAAAAGCACATTGAAGACACCATGATTGCAGGCGACTGGATCAGCGACCCTGAAGCCGTGAGGCAAGTAGTCATGGGTGGACCACAAGGTATCAAGGACCTCGTTAAGTGGGGCGTGAACTTCGACAAAAAGGAAGATGGTTCTTTCGACCTACATCGTGAAGGTGGTCACTCTGAGTTTCGCATCCTCCACCATGCTGATGACACAGGTGCTGAGATTCAGCGTGGATTGATGGCTGCCGTGCGCAATCATCCAGACATTGACGTGCTGGAACATCATTTTGCTGTGGAGATTATCACTCAGCACCATTTGGGCATCCGTGTGACGCGACGCACGCCTGACATCGAATGTTTTGGCGCTTATGTACTGAATCCCAAGACGGGCAAGATCGACACCTATCTGTCGAAGGTGACGCTGATGGCAACGGGTGGTACAGGTGCCATCTATGCAACGACTTCTAACCCTAACATCGCTACAGGCGACGGTATTGCAATGGTTTATCGCGCCAAGGGAAAGGTAAAGGATATGGAATTTGTGCAGTTTCACCCCACGGTGCTGTTCAATCCGGCAGAGACCCATCCCGCCTACCTCATCACGGAGGCGATGCGTGGTTATGGCGGCATTCTTCGTCTGCCCGATGGCAAGGAGTTCATGCAGAAGTATGATGAACGCTTGTCCTTGGCACCACGCGATATTGTGGCACGTGCCATCGACAACGAAATGAAGATTCACGCTCTTGACCACGTGTGTCTGGACGTGACCCATAAAGACCCAGAAGAGACCAAACATCACTTCCCCAACATCTATGCAAAGTGTCTCAGCATCGGCATCGACATCACGAAGGATTACATTCCTGTGGCACCGTCAGCTCACTACATGTGTGGTGGCATTCAGGTGGATCTTGACGGACGTTCAAGCATTAAGCGTCTCTATGCTGTCGGTGAATGCTCCTGCACAGGTTTGCATGGTGGCAACCGTCTGGCTTCCAACTCATTGATTGAGGCTGTGGTTTATGCTGATGCTGCTGCTAAGCACTCGTTGGAGGTGATTGACCAATATGAATTCAATGAAAAAGTACCTGCATGGAACGATGAGGGTACGATGACCAACGAAGAGAAGGTGCTCATTGCGCAGGACGTGAAGGAAGTGGGACAGATCATGTCCACCTATGTGGGTATTGTGCGTTCCGACCTTCGTCTGCATCGTGCGTGGGAACGTCTCGACCTGCTCTACGAAGAGACAGAGCACCTCTTCAAGCGTGTGAAGCCTACACGCGACATCTGCGAACTCCGCAACATGATTAACGTCGGCTATCTCATCACTCGCCAAGCCCTCGAACGCAAGGAAAGCCGCGGTCTCCACTACACTGTGGACTATGCGCCTCATGCATTAGACAACAAGAAATAAATAAAAAATTCATAAGATGAAAAAGTTATTATCACTCTTTATTTTTAGTTTTACACTATTCATTTCCGTATCGGCACAAGACGCAACGATACCGATGGATCCAGCAGTGCGCAAGGGTGTACTGCCCAATGGATTGACCTACTATTTGCGTCACAATGAATGGCCTGAGAAGCGTGCCTTCTTCTACATTGCCCAGAAAGTGGGTTCCATCCAGGAAGATGATGATCAGCGAGGTTTGGCGCACTTCCTCGAACACATGTGCTTCAATGGCACCACCAACTTCCCTGGTGACCATTTGAAGCAATACCTCGAGACCATCGGTGTGAAGTTTGGCGAGAACCTGAACGCCTACACTTCTTTCGATGAGACCGTTTATAACATTGATAATGTAAACGTGGAAACCCCTGGTGCCATTGACTCTTGTCTGCTCATCCTCCACGACTGGAGTCACGACCTCCTGCTTGAAGACAAGGAGATTGACAAGGAACGTGGTGTTATCAACGAAGAATGGCGTTCTCGCAGTTCTTCCATGATGCGTATGTATGAGAAAGCTCTGCCTGTGATGTATCCTGACAGCAAGTATGGAAATCGTCTTCCTATCGGCACGATGGACATCGTGATGAACTTCCCCTACGAAGCGCTGCGTAGTTACTACCGCAAGTGGTATCGCCCCGACCTGCAGGCTATCGTCATCGTGGGCGATCTCAACCTTGATGAGATGGAACAAAAGATACAGAAAGTATTTGCTGACATTCAGCCAGCAGCTCCTGATGCTGCCAAATTCGAGTACTACCCAGTGCCCGACAATACAGAGCCTATTGTTTCCATCAACAAAGATAAGGAGCAACGTAACAATTCCATCAGTCTGATGTGGAAGACGGAGGCTTTTCCACGCGAATTGAAGAATAGTCCTCTTTATCTCATCCACAGTATCACCGCCAACGCGATGTCAAGCATGTTCAGTGAGCGTATCCGTGAAATCCTCCAGAAGGAGAATCCCCCGTTTATGGGTGCTAGTTTCGGCTATGGCGACTTCTTCGTTTCAAAGACAAAGGCTGCCTATAGTGCTGGCGTCACCTGCGAAGACAATAAATATGAGATGGGTGTCAAGGCACTATATCGTGAAATCCTCCGTGTGAAGAGATATGGATACACTGCTGCTGAATATGAGCGTTACAAATCTAGAGTGCTTTCTTCCATCGAAAGTTCTTACCTACATCGCGACAAGGTGCAGAGCGGCAACTATGTGGAAGAATGTGTGCGCCATTTCCTCGACAATGAGCCAATGCCTGGCATCGAATGGGAATATGAAAACATGAATCTACTCATTCCAGCTACCAACGTGGATATGGTCAACCAGTTCGTGCAGCAGATGCCAGACAACAACTTCGTCGTGGCTATGTTTGCTGCCGACAAGGAAGACAATCTCCTGCCTACCCAAGAAGACCTCTTCAAGTGGATGGCAGAAGTGGAGACAGAGAACATCGAACCGCTGAAGGAGGAAGTGAACAACGAACCACTCATCGCCAAGATGCCAAAGCCTGGAAAGGTGAAGAAAATTCAGGATGACAAGTATGGTGCCAAACTCATCACTCTCAGTAATGGCATTAAGGTACACGTGAAGAAGACCAACTTCTCGCCTAACCAAATCAGCATGAGTGGACACAGCTGGGGTGGCACCTCCCTCTACAGCATGGACGAATACGACCAGACTGACAACGTCGGCTGGGTGGATGTCGGTGGTTGGGGTAACTTCAGCAACACTGAACTCAGCAAGAAATTGGCAGGTAAACAGGCTTCTGCCAGCACGTATGTCGGCACTGAAAGTGAAGGAGTGTCTGGTGGATGTGTGAAGAAGGACTTCGAGACCATGCTTCAACTCACCTATCTCCACTTCACAGCGCCACGCAAGGATCTTGAAGCCTATAACTCCAGCATCCAGCGCAGCAAGGCCAACATGAAGAATGCTGAACTTCAACCGACAACAGCTCTGCAAGACACGATTGCAAAAGTGGTTTATAACAACCATATACGTGCTCTTCGCACCAAGCCCGAAGATCTTGATAAAATCAACTATGACCGCATCATCGAAATCTACAAGGAACGTTTTGCTGATGCTGACGACTTCGAGTTCTTCATTGTGGGTGACTGCGATGCCGACACTATTGCACCACTCTTGGCAAAATATCTGGGTGCCCTGCCTACGAAGAAGGGCTCTGAAAAGTGCGATACCATCGACTTCAAGATGGTGGACGGCATCCATAAGAATGTCTTCGAAAAGCATCAAGAGACACCAAATGCCCTTGTGCTCTTCGTTTACCACGTACCACTGAAGTACAACCTCAAAAATGCCCTCACTTGCAGCATGCTTGACCAGGTGATGGACATGATGTACACAGAGTCTGTCCGTGAGGATGAAGGTGGTGCCTATGGTGTGCCTGTGAGCGCTGGTCTGAGCCGCTACCCACAAGAACAGGCAACTGTACAAATTCAATTGCCCACCGCTCCTGAAAAGCGTGAGAAGATGACTGCTATCGTCTATCAAGGTGTAGAGGATATGGTTAATAATGGTCCTAAGGAAGAATCTGTGCAGAAGGTGAAGGAGTACATGCTCCGTAGCCATGAGGAAGCATTGAAACAAAATGGCTATTGGATGGGACAGATGACGAACTATGTGCTCTATGGCGAAGACAATGATGCCATCTATGTGGATACCGTCAACAGCATCACCGCTACCGATATCCAGAATCTGGCACGCCAAATTTTCAAGAGCGGCAACCTCATCGAAGTCGGCATGACCAGCCCAATGGAAGACGTGGAACAAGCAAAGAACAACGAAAAGAGTGAATAACCTCAATATGCACACACACAATTACAGGCTACTGGCAGTCCTGCTGTCAGTAGCCTTTACACTATTTTCTCAGGCACAGGACATCGCTCCACAGCCCCTGAATGCAGAACAGCGTGACACCATTGTTGAACTGTCAACTGTCAACTCTCAACTGTCAACTCTCGAAGACCAACCGTGGGATCAGCGCGTCAAACTCGCGCTCGATCAATTGGCTCGTGAGGCTGACCGTGCCCCTTTCACAGCAGGTATCAGCGTATGGGATTTAACGGACGATTGTTTTTTCTGGGGCTACAACCGACACAAGGTCTTGCGTCCTGCCTCCACCCAAAAGGTGCTCACCGCTATCTCCGCCCTCAGCACCATTGGTGCACAACATGAAATCAGGACACGTTCCTACTATACAGGTACCCTCACTGATGACGGCACCCTTGATGGTGACCTCTATGTGGTGGGCGACTTTGACCCCATGTACTCCCACGCCGACCTTAAGGAAGTAGCTCGTGCCGTTCGTGACCTCGGCATCAAACGTATCAGTGGAAAGATTTATGGCGATTCCAGCATGAAGAACGACGACCTTTATGGTAACGGATGGTGTTGGGACGACGTGCCTAGCAAGTACGAGCCCTACCTCTGTGCTTTGATGGTCGAGCGTGGCAGGGTATTTCCTAATTTCGGCTCCTATTCCAAGGATGCAACCTTCCACCCCGCTGCCCACTTTGCCTATGCGCTTGGACAGGAACTCAAAAATCTGGGCATCACAGGCACCAGCGCGGCAATCGTACCCTACGGTCAGAAAGATTACCCTGGTAGCGGTCGCAACTTCCACACCACCACACGCACCATTGAACAGGTCATGCAGCGTATGCTCAAGAACTCCGACAACCTCCATGCTGAGGCGGTCTTCTTCCAGCTTGCCAATGCGGCTGTCAGCAAACGTTGTTCATGGAAAGACGGTGCCAAACAGGTAGAAAGTATCCTCCGTCGTGCAGGTGCTTCTCTTGATGGTATTGAGGTGGCAGATGGCAGTGGCGTGTCGCTCTATAATTACGTGACACCCGATGCCCAGATTGCTATGCTTCGCTATGCCTTCCAGACCCCTAGCATCTATCAGACCTTCTATCAGGCATTGCCTATCGCTGGTGTGGATGGCACGCTTGACGAACGCATGCAGAAAGGTCCT
>Ga0265300_10001805_pt1 | contig 19471 bp, 20 predicted proteins | sample AusTroGonzalo_MG_FD_193482 | JGI IMG/M metagenome (GOLD analysis project Ga0265300, IMG submission 193482) | Bovine rumen microbial communities from tropical cattle in Woodstock, Queensland, Australia - Gonzalo_03 | ecosystem: Host-associated > Mammals > Digestive system > Stomach > Rumen ...
CGCCAGACGAGGAAGGCGATGATGACGATGGAGACGACCTGCGACAGGTACTCCCTCATCAGCTCCCCGGCGTTCGAGGTATAGATCACATAGACTGCCAGCAGCACGATGACGAACACCAGGCTCTGCCACACCTCCTTGTGCTCCAGGTCGGCGTAGTTGTTGAGCAACCAGCGATTGTACTGCCACAGCGCATATATATAATAGGTAATAAAGACGGCAAGGACGGCCAGCTGCCAGTAATGTGGCAGCTCGAAACCCCAGAACATGTCGCGACGGTTAATGCCCTCCACGGCAAACACCACTACCGGCGACTGCACAACCAGCCACGGCCACAAAGGCCTATAGCTGTCCTGCAGCAGCGCCAGCAGCACCCCCATCGCCAACGGTACCAGCGTAGCGTGGTCGAACATGATGACCGTGATGGTGCGTACCAGCCAGTCGTCGGCCAGCCAATACACGCCGATGACATACCACCACACATGGCTCGCCGCCATCGCCACCAGCAGCGCTGCCGTCCAGCGTCGCAGTCTGCGGCTGGGCTTAATCTCCTCGCCCACGAACGCATTGCCCCGCCTCAGCAGCAGGTACAGACATGCCAACACAGCAAAGAATGCCACTCCGCCGTAAAGCGTCATGAAAAACATGTCTTGTAGTCCTCGGTATTCGTACATATCAGTAGCTATTGATAAAAATTACACACGATTATCACTCCAAAGTTAGAAGTAATTGGTGCTACGAAGGTACGAAAAATATTCGAAACTTGCAAGCCAAAATTGCCCATTTCGAAAGATTTTGCTAATTTTGAAACTTTTTTTGCTAATTTTGAAACTTTTTTTGCTAATTTTGAAAGTTCGCGGGTAAGCGAAAGCAGAAAAAACTCGTTTTTTAGTCTGCTGAACCGAGTAAGCAGCGAGAGTCGTGAGTGCTCGCACTTTAATGACCGAGTCGCGTTCGAGGTCGATGTACATCAACGTGAGCGACCTCTCATTGAAAATGCAAAGTCGGATCCCAAAATTACTGTGTCGTTGCATGTGTCCAGGCAGTTACAGACTGTCCTGTGCGCTGTTTGAAAGCCAAGCTAAAGGTGCTGTAGCTGCGGTAGCCGCTTTCTCTGGACAGTTGTTGGGCACCGATAGACTGTCCGGCAGCGGTGAGTTCCTGGTAGCGAGTGATGAAGTGGTTGATGCGCAGATTGTTGATATAGGTATTGTAAGTGATACCCTGACGGGAAAAATACTGGCTGAGATAGAAACGGTTGGTGCCAATGGACTGAGCCAGCTGCTGCACGGTGAGGTCATGTTGCAGGTAAAGTTGTGTATTCATACAACGCTCTGTCAACAATTGTTCGATTTGAGCGAGGTCGATGGTAGAGATGAGGGGTGACGGGTCGTCGATGTCTGGTGTTAGAGTTGGGGCGTCAGGTGTTGAGGTGCTCGCCTCTACCATTGATATACTGTCCAACTGAGGCAGTGTTTCCACGCGCCACAGCAACAGACCGACAAGCACAAGCTCGATGATATGTATGAGCCAGATTAAGATGATGTTGGTAGCGAGTACATAGAGTACAAACATCAGCATACAGCCGAGCGCCACCGCCTGGCACAGCCATACCTTCTTATTCTCCAGGTCGGCATAGTTGTCGTTCAGCCAGCGTCCGTACTGTCTGATGGCAAATAACATATGTACAATAAAGAGCAAGCCGAGCAACACAAGGTAAGCCATGGTAATCTGCTCGATCAGACTACTGGGAAAGACCATGAACGCTCCCCAAAGCGCCACGAACGGAATCGTGGCCACCAGGGCGGGCCACACCGGCCGGCGGCGGTCCTGAAGCATGGCCAGCAACATGCCGGCGAAGGTGACGAACAGCAACAGGCAATCGACCATGACAAGCAACAGATAGCTCACGGATTGCAGGTCGCTAGAGTAAATGTAGAACAGCAGCCACCACACATGTGACAATGCCGCTACGGCAAAGAATGACGCCGTCCAACGACGCAACCGCAACGGCGGTGTAACGCCTGGTGCGATGGCATTGGCTCGGCGCAACAGCAGGTAGAGGGCAGCAAGGAGTGGCACTACGCCCGTTATGCCGTAGAAGATGAAAAACAGTATCGACTGTATAGGTATTTGCGTGAGTATATCCATCTTGGCTGCAAAAGTACAAAAAAATCTGAAAATTTGTTCCGATTTTAATAAAAATTTGTAACTTTGCCGGCCCAAACAGTGACAGATGGAAGAAAAAAATGCAACGCCACACTTTGACCAAGGGTCAAAGAACAGATTTGTACGAGAGGTGGCCGAACAGAAGTATGAGTTTGGCTTTACCACGGATGTACATACGGAAATCATCGAGAAAGGCCTGAACGAGGACGTCGTTCGACTCATTTCTGCAAAGAAGGGGGAACCCGACTGGATGCTCGAGTTCCGCCTGAAGGCTTTCCGCTATTGGAAGGGGCAGACGGAGCCTAAATGGGGTCATGTACATGTGCCTGAGATTGACTATCAAGGCATTTCGTACTATGCCGACCCAATGGCCAGCAAACCTAAGGGCGACGGCAAGATTGACCCTCAATTGGAGAAGACATTCGATAAGTTGGGTATTCCCCTCGAAGAACGTCTGGCTCTTTCTGGTAATACGGCTGTCGATGCTATTATGGACTCTGTCAGCGTGAAAACCACCTTCAAGGAGAAGCTACGCGAAAAGGGTGTTATCTTCTGTTCCATCGGTGAGGCCATCAAGGAACATGGCGATTTGGTGCGCCAGTACTTGGGTACGGTAGTGCCTTACAAGGACAACTTCTTTGCAGCCTTGAATTCAGCAGTATTCAGCGACGGTTCGTTTGTGTATATCCCCAAGGGTGTGCACTGCCCCATGGAGCTCAGCTCGTATTTCCGTATCAATGCCAGGAATACGGGTCAGTTTGAACGCACGCTGATTATTGCTGACGACGATGCCTATGTGAGTTATCTCGAAGGTTGTACAGCCCCGATGCGTGACGAGAACCAGTTGCATGCCGCCATCGTCGAGATTATCGTGATGGATCGTGCAGAGGTGAAGTATTCCACCGTACAGAACTGGTACCCGGGCGATGAGAATGGCAAGGGTGGTGTGCTGAATCTGGTCACGAAACGTGGTGACCTGCGCGGCGTAGATTCCAAACTGTCTTGGACACAGGTGGAAACGGGTAGTGCCATCACCTGGAAATATCCTTCGTGTATTCTGCGTGGCGATAACAGTGTGGCAGAATTCTACAGCGTCGCTGTGACCAACAACTATCAGGAAGCCGATACGGGTACCAAGATGATCCATATCGGTAAGAATACCAAGTCGACCATCATCTCGAAGGGTATCTCGGCTGGTCATTCGCAGAACTCATACCGCGGATTGGTGCGTGCAGCAGCTACCGCAGACAATGCCCGCAACTACTCATCGTGCGACTCGTTGCTGTTGGGTTCGGATTGTGGAGCACACACCTTCCCCTATATGGACGTGCATAACGATACGGCCATCTTCGAACACGAGGCTACGACCTCGAAGATTTCCGAAGACCAACTGTTCTATTGTAACCAGCGTGGCATACCTACCGAGCAGGCTGTCGGACTCATCGTCAACGGCTACGCCAAGGAGGTGCTGCAGAAGCTGCCCATGGAGTTTGCCGTTGAGGCCCAGAAGTTACTCAGCGTCTCACTGGAAGGGACGGTAGGTTAAGACAATCCTTCGATTTCTCCGTTTTCTATTGTGATACGTTCGGCCTGCGGACTCTTGGGAAGTCCTGGCATACGAACCATATCGCCGGCTATGGCTACAATCATCTCGCTACCGCAGTTCAGAATGACGTCGCGGATGCGGATGGTAAAGCCTTCGGGTGAGCCGTAGCGTGTAGAATCGGCTGAGAAGGAGAACTGCGTCTTGGCAATACAGACGGGGTAGTGGGCGATGGCACCATCATCGTCGGTAAAGGTGGCACGCAGACTTTCCAGCTTCTTTTTTACCTTCTGGCCGTACTCCACAGCCGATGCACCATAAATACGTTTGCAGACCTTTTCAATCTTGTCTTCCAAACAATCGGCTTCCTTATAGGTAAATCGGATGGGCAGGGGTTGCTGTTTGTCGATGGTGTCGACAGCGAGCTGTGCCAAATCTACGGCACCCTCACCACCTTTTAGGAAGGCTTCGTTGACAGCAAAGCCCACCTCCAAGTCCTCACAGTTCTTGCGAACGATGTCGATCTCCTCATCTGTATCGAAGTCGAAGCGGTTCAGCGTCACGATGACGGGTTGTCCGAAGCCCTGCATGTTGCGGATATGGCGATTCAGATTCTTAAGACCCTCGGTCAGTCCCTTGGCATTCGGTTCCTTGATGTTGTCGAGACTGACGCCACCGTGCATTTTCAGGCCCTGTGTGGTAGCCACGATGACTACCAATCGAGGCTGCAGACCAGCCTTACGGCATTTGATGTCGAAGAACTTCTCGGCACCAAGGTCTGCACCAAAGCCTGCCTCAGTCACCACATAGTCGCAGTAGCTCATAGCCATCTTCGTGGCCAGCACACTGCTACAGCCGTGAGCGATATTGGCAAACGGACCACCATGAATGAAAGCTGGCGTCTGCTCCGTTGTCTGTACAAGGTTCGGGTTGAGGGCATCCCTCAGCAAGACGGTAATGGCACCAGCTACGCCAAGGTCCTTTACGCGGAAGTGTTTGCCATCGGCAGTAACGCCCAACACGATATTTTCAATACGACGCTGCAGATCAGCCTCACTCGTAGCCAGACAGAGGATAGCCATCAGTTCTGAGGCCGGGGTAATGTCGAAACCCGTTTCAGAGACCACACCGTCGCCACGCAGACCTGTGACAACGTTGCGCAAGGCACGGTCGTTCACGTCGAGCACGCGCTTCCAGTAAATCTCACGTAACGAAAAACCCTCCTTGCGGTGCTGGTAGATATAGTTGTCGAGCAGGGCACTGATGGTGTTATGGGCAGAGGTTACGGCGTGGAAGTCGCCCGTGAAGTGCAGGTTGATTTTCTCCATCGGCAACACCTGGGCATAGCCACCACCGGCAGCACCACCCTTGATGCCGAAGCAGGGACCTAATGACGGCTCACGCAAGGCTACTGCTGCCTTCTTGCCAATCTTGTTCAGGCCCAACGTCAGACCAATACTGACGGTGGTCTTACCAATACCAGCCTTCGTGGGACTGATGGCCGTCACCAGAATCAGACGACTCTGTTTGACCTTCTTTTCGTCAATGAGCTTTACGGGCACCTTAGCCATATAGCGTCCGTATGGCTCAATATCCTCGGGGGCAATGCCCAATTGTGCAGCGATGTCGCCAATTGGCTTCAGTTCGCATTCACGTGCAATCTGTATGTCAGTCTTCATATTGTTTTATTTAGTAGTAGGCAAAAGTAAAAAAACAAGCGATGTAGCAGATGTTACATCGCTTGCTTCTTTTTTTTTAATACTCGTCCTCGTTGAAGTTTAAAGCACATGCTGATACACAGCAAGTTACGAGGCTTGGGGTGATTATTGTGTTACTAATTTGGCACTGATTTGCGCCAAAAGTCCATGTCATTTCCGATTTTACCATACGCGATTTGTTATAATTCCGGGTACAAAAGTACTAAATATAACCTAAACCGACAAACAAATCCTCAAAAATATCTATTTTACACTGGCTATTCTATAGTTTCTCGCGTACCTTATATATAATAAAAGGAATCCGAAGAATTCTTCTCAGAAGAAGATGAGTATCGTCCTTCTAATTGAAGATGTACAAAAGAATCCATAACGGCAAATTGAGGAAAGTTCAGTATTTTAATCATCGCTATTGACATATTGTTAAAAGCCATTCAGCTGTTCTAAAATCAAGATATCTATGATGGAATTTCCGGAATATCTCATCATCAGGGAATCCTTCAATGAGAGCATCAACAAATGCTTCAAGACTAATAACTTGGAATTTGTACTTATATTCATCTTTTAAAATATCTGACAACTCCTTCTCGTCTTTTTTATTACTAATGTTGTCCTTGGGCGCAATAACCATAGACAAAGATTCGTCAAGTTTTTCATATAGCCTTACTTTTTCTGTTAGTAGGAAATTGCGATATACTTGAGTTAACTTAATCTCTCCTTGTCTGATTTTCTTCTTTCCTTCATCTGTAAACACTTCCGAGATTCCATTATTTGGCCCTGTTGCAGCATCAATTGCCAGTTGCGGATTAGAGGCCTGATTGGTTCCTAATTTGTCTGTATACTTCGTCTCAATGGCGATAACACCTTTTTTGCCATCAGTTGTGATATAACGGAAATAAGCATCCATGGCTGTCTTATCATGCAGACATTCCTTCCAGTATTTTGGTATAAACTCTATACCAACCTCTGTTATCATTTCTATGTTTAGTCTATTGTTCTTATCTAATAGATCCGAAACGATATTTGCAAGTCGGCGTTTCCCATCATCGTTATTTATAATCTCATTTAACGGATAAAAAAGATTGAATGCCATTGGCTGGCTAGATAGAAAGTTGTTGAAAAGCCTGTCCTCCCTAATGGTTTCATACGGCTTTTTCTTTTCAACTCGCATTTTTGCATTCCGAAAAATATCAGGTCTTAAGAAGTTGCAACCAGAAGTCTGACCATCCTTAGCAAGGTTTGGGTGATAGTATGTTATTCCGTCCTTTTGGATGAAACCACATTCCGCGCCTGTCTGCCATCTGCGCACACTCTGTAGCAAACGCGCTTTCTTGGTGAATTCATTATCCGACTTTATATAGTAATACTTTTCAGGATTGTCGGAAGAATGTGACTTGTAGGTTTTCAAATCATCCAAGCTCTCAATCTCTTTCCTGATTGACTCTTGATCTATCGTTTCATGTCTGTTCATATTGTTATATTTTAGTTATTCTCAATTTCCTTGGTTTATACTCTGTTTTTTCTGAAAGACCGTTAAACATCTCTACTTCATGCTTATAACACCAATAGCTGCCATCTGGACCATGCTGTACATGAAGCTCTTTACCATCTTTTGAAGCTAAAGTTTTTAATATGCTTATTTCAAGTCTTGATAGAAACACACATTTTTCACTACTAATCCATTCGCCATTATCATTACGAAGCAAATACCATTTCTTTTCGTCTGTTCTTTCCATCATACGTACTCAAATTTGGGAACAATAATAACATTCTCTGTTTCCTCGCCATCGCCATTTATCGTAGGGGTAGACAAACGGATAGAACCATCTTGCATAGTATCGTCAACTAATAAAGTTAACGGATATATCTCACTATCTTCATCCACTATAGGATAGCCACTTTCATCATATTCAGTCATAAAGGCAGAATCTATGCCATATACATAAATATAATTACTATTTTTATCCATCTCGTGGTTAATAAACGGATCCTTATCTGCATCAAAAGACTGGCCTTGAGTCAGCTCCATACCATAGACTAAGAAGGGTGCAGCATCGCATGACTTTGTAAGCAAGTCCATAGTTTTTGGATTGGCATATAGGTTTAAAGCGTAACATGATGGATACACCTGATGAAAGTCTCGTTCGAATTCTTTTATGACTTCGCGGAAAGAAATTCCATCAACAATTCTCCTGCCAGTTGAACCATAGCCTGCAGGATTGAAAAAATAGGTTATGTAGAACTCTTTTTCCATGTTTTAATTCTGATGTTACAATATTATGAAATCATTACGAAAAAGAGAAGAAAAAACACACAAGAATTATTTGTATTTAACAAAAAAAGCATAGAATTTGACGCTTTTAACAAATAGTCACATTTTCTACTCACTACTATTGCATTATAAAAATAGTATTAAAGAAAGATGATTCTTGACTTTTCTATGGAAGAGTGTCAGGCAAATCCTCATATACAGGTTCATCATTCAGTACCTTCAGTGCTTTCTCTTGCCAATTCCTACATTTGAAATATGGGGCATGGGCCATTTTGATATGTAAATTGCGGACATTAATTCCATTGGTATAGGCAAGCATGGCACAGCGATTGGCAATATTCACATTCGGATTATTGTAGTCTAAGTCATAAAACACATTCCCAATGACCCTTACCTGTTTTGTATATCTCATGGCAATTGGACAGTTATCAAAAATATAATAATAGTCATCATCTCTATCAACAAAACTGTCTACTCCAGCGATAGTTGTATAGCCGCATATATCTTTGCCATTTCTCATTCTTGCTCTATTACGACCTCCTGATGATGGAATATCAGCACATGGAATTACGGTAGTCTTTACCATGTCACCTGTATATATCTTCCGGCCTTTCTCGTCGATATAGCCAGTAAAGAATCCAGCGAATATGACAGGGTAGATTTTAATATTAGATATTATTTCTAAATACTTAAGTCGGCCCGTAAGTTCAAAGTCTGCTAGTGTCATATAATTCTTTGCTCGCTTATCCTGTGTCCAATAGTACCACTGATCATGAAAGAAAAACAAATCTGCCACCCCTCCATAACTAAATTTACCACTAGATTTTACAAATCTTACATCAACATCTTCATAATCCTCCATATCGCCCCCCATCAGCAAGTTTTCTAAAAATTGCTCGACTTTCATTTGAAAACCCATCGCGTTACAAATTACCTTTGTATTCATAATCTATTCATTTAATAGTTTCTACGAAGCAAAAGTAATGCAAGATAAGGCAAAAACGTTGCACAGTTTAGAACTATTCGATTATTTTTCTAGTCCAAGCTAATACTTCCGGAGTAGCTTCCATCACAAACTCTTGACCTCGACCTACAGATTTAAAATAATTTCCTTTCCAAGGGTGAGGATGGTAAGAGATTGGTACATTCCTAAAGAATGAAGGTAGGTTCCAGCAACCTCTTGACATACCTTTCATTGTTAAAACCCTGTCATCTCTATAACCTAGCGTACCAGATCCTTGTTTATCGGGAAGAATTGACAACCGATCCGAAGCAAGGAAAATTGCATTTAGTTTTCTGTTCCAGGCATTTTTATAAGAAGCATGTGGATGACTTTCTAACCATTTTGGTATATCTTGTTCTTTCTCAATAATCTCTCTGATTTGCATATAACCATAAATGATGTGCAAATCTGGAGCACTATTAATATAAACCAATCGTCCCTCCTTTACTTCTGTAGCCCTAAACCATCCAAAAAAGAGGAATATATCGCCTACAGATACATCCTGATTACGAAGATGAGTCAATGCCGCATTTACTTGTCCAAATGCCGGCTCCCAATTGGTGGGTCTTGGGCATATGCATTTTCTCAAATCTGGATCTAAATGGCAATAGTCATCAGCAGCTATATCACTATTGGGTTTCAAAGAGTGAATAATATCATAATAGCTTTTCCCATCCCAAGTAAGCGACGAATAAGTGAATTCCTTATCATCATTTCCCGATGGAATAGGTAAAGAAAGTAAAGTGCCATCTGGCATTATCGGATTAGGTTGTTTCCCACTTGCAGAATCAAATCCCTTTCTACTTAGTATAATCTTCATTTTCTACTACTATTCCAGATTTGTAATTACTTTGAATATAGTTTATAATTTTTGCAACGTCCTCTAATTTTATTTTTTTCCATCGAGGAATTGGGTATGAGAATAGCTGTTTGTCTATCTTACATGCGTGATGAACACCAAAGTAATAGAATTCATTACAGATTAAAACATTTTTGCCACTTAAATCATGATCCTTGTCATTTTCATTATGACCTCCTCCGTTTGGTAACTGGACGAACTTGCCAGAATTATTTCTAACAGGCTTATAGATATTGTCTCCACAATCATAATGAATAGATATATTTTTGCCTTCTTCTCTACAACATCTACAGCCTTTTCTCGTCAAAGGTTTTCCGTTAATAAGTTCATGAGGTCGTTTTTGAGGGTATTCATGCCAATATTGGTCAAAAGGAATAATTTTTGATATTTTTGCAATATAGATTAGTCTTTCTCCATTGCGAAACTCAATAATCCTATTGTCTTTGTCATGAACTTTAACGGAAGTCCATCCAGATATCCAATCTCCTACATTTGCGTATTTTCTGATGCGAGGCTTACATGTAGCCAATGTTAATACACCATGGTGTGGATTTGGTGCGAATTCCGTATCCCAAACCATTTTGTAACAATGCAAATAGTTATCTTTACCCATTCTATAATATCCTATATCTGTTACATACTGCAAAGATATAAATAATTTGGCAAAAACGTTGCACAGTCTTCATCTTTTTTGTATTTTTGCACAAAAATCTGTAGATAATGGCTAAATATCTTTTTGCTCGCTACATTTGGGAATTGACCACAATCTATCGTGTGGGACGCATAACATTAAAGGATTTGAACAAGCGTTGGCGTGATTGTTATTTGTATGACGGGAAAGACATTCCACGTCGTACATTCGATTATCATCGGAAAGAAATTGAAATGCTTTTTGATTTGAATATTGTTTGCGACAAACACGATAACACCTATCATGTCGAGGATGATTACGGTTTTCGTAATGGCGAATTGCGCCGATGGCTGATTAATAGTGTGGCAGTAAGTTCTATTGTACGTGAAGCAAAAGATTTAGGAAATCGTATTTCACTAGAGCGTATTCCGTCAAGTGAACCTCATCTGCCTACAATTATCCAAGCATTACGCGAAACCAAGATTATTACGATTAAATACCAGAACTTTGATAGAGAAACGGCTAAAAATCACACACTAATGCCATATGCTCTCAAACTTTTCCGGCAAAGGTGGTACATCATTGGTCGTCCGCTTGATAAAGACAAAGTTCTCATCTTTGCTACTGACCGTATCACTACTATTAAAATGGAGGAAGAGACCTTCAAATATCCTAAAGATTTTGATATAGACCAATATTATCACGACTCCTTTGGTATCATTATAGAAGACGGTTTGAAATGTGAGCATATTATCATTAAAGTAGCAAAAAGTCAAGTGAAGTATTTACGTTCACTTCCACTTCACCATTCCCAGCGGGAGACCTTAATAACAACAGAGTATTCAATCTTCGAATACGACCTCAAACCTACATATGATTTTGAACAAGAACTTTTATCTCATCGGGAGGACTTTGAAGTGCTTAAGCCTCTTTCATTAAGAAACAAGATGACAAGTATTATTAAGGAGATGTACAACCGATACAAATAGTTCCGAGCAACTGCACTCCCATATCCCTTATCTCTGGTTTTCCGATTTGTTATCGTTCCGGCATTCTCTTTTGTTAAATTCATGCTCAAAACCGTCACTGGTACTTATGTCCAAAAACAGTTAACTTTTCACACTCAACATCTATATGAATAAGATAAACTATTGAAAATAGAATCTAATAAGTTCTTTCTCCGTAATATCTAATCCTGCTTCCTTCAACTTTGAGTATTGCTTTTTATATAATAGTTTAATTATTTTCTTTTTCTCATCTTCTGATCCAAAGTGTATTCTTCTATGACATGTAGGGCACAAGCAAACTATGTTCTCAACGCAGTCTATACTTTTCCCGTGTCTTTTCCAAAAATACTTTGCATTATTAGCTGTACATGGTATCAAATGATGACCCTCCATATATGGGACGCCTTTATTTGTCATAAAAGTCTGATGAGTTGAGTCTGCCTCACATAGAAACTCAGAGTTAAGAAGAGCCTGTTTTGCATAGGCAGCATTCTTCTTGACCGTCAGACTACTGCCAGATTCTGTCCACTGTGGCTTAACGTCAAATGTATTCTTTAGTTTTTCCTTGCCTGTAATCTCATTGTCTTGAATTTCGTCTTGATATAGTTCGTCATCAATAAATTCAGCGTTTTCCAAATATTTCTCCAAATATCTAATTATCTTCTTATCCAAACTTACATATTTCCCTTTGAAGAATCGCTGTTGGCGAAACATATACGTATTATACTTGTTTATCTCAATGACAAATTTATGAGGATACGATTCAAGATTGTACATGTAATCAGAAACTATCGAATAGGAACAATGGACAATTCGACCATTTTGATTGATAGTTCTCCCCAGTTTTTCATCATAAATTCTATGTCTGTATATGGTCGCACTGTCAGAAAAAGCTACAATAACGCGGTCACTTGTATTTTTAATCTTATTCGTGTATATGACCATAACATTTTCAATTGATGAATCTGATGCCTTTGCCCCCAAATTATTGATATCTATATTGTCATGGGGAGGACAATAACCATAATACCTTCCATCTGGATTCTCAATCAAATTGTAATACTCATGTCCTATCTTGGTCTGGACATATCTTCCAGAACCCAAATCAATTACAACGAATGGTTTGCTGCTAAGTATTCCCATAAGCATTCCTTTACAATCCTATATTATTCAATCAATCGTTTGTTAGAATTCATAATTCCAAGCTATTCTTATCCATCAAGAAGTCCATCAGTCCCATGATGAGAATACCCTTGTCATTTCGCCAGGGTTTGATGTCATCCTTGACAATGATGATCTTCTTGAAGGAATCGTTCACATTTATCAGCGACTGGGACTCCTGTGCCACCTTCTCCTCATCCGGCATAGCAAGGGCAGATTGGATATAGTAACGTTGGCTGGCCTGATTGACCACAAAGTCTATCTCCAGATGAACCCTCTGCTGCTTGCCGTTTTCATCACGCTTACGAACTTCAACCGTTCCAACATCAACCTGATAACCGCGCATACAGAGTTCATTGTAGATAATGTTCTCCATAATGTGATTCTCTTCCTGCTGCCGGAAGTTGATAAGGGCATTGCGGATACCCAGGTCCTCAAAGTAGTACTTCGACAAGGTTCCGATATATTTGCGGCCCTTAACATCATATCGTTCTGCCTTCCTGACAACAAAAGCCTCCGTCAGATAAGTGAGATAATTGTCTATCGTTTGACCAGTAATGCTGGAATTCTCCATGGTTCGGAAAGTGTTGGCTATCTTTGTAGGGTTATTGGGCGAGCCAATGGAAGAAGCCAAAACATTGACGAGTTCACGTAGTTCCTTATCGTTCTTGATTTTGTATTTCTCGAGTATGTCCGCCATATACACGGTTTGGAACAACTTTTGTAAATACTCTGCTTTCTCATGGTCAGTTTTGAAAGAGAGTATCAAGGGAAGTCCGCCAAAGGTATAGTAGTCCTTCCATGCATTGTTCTTCTCTCCACCGACAGCAGAGTAGTATTCAGAAAAACTAAGTGGATACATCCGTATCTGATGATCCCTACCTCTGAACTCTGTGGCGATGTCCGTGGAAAGGAAGTGTGAGTTACTGCCAGTCACATATACGTCGGCATTCTTAATGTGCATAAGACTGTTCAATACATCCACGAATTCATCCATCTTTTGAACCTCGTCCAATATAATGAAATACAACTCCTCGTCTATGATTCTGGAGTGAATATACTCCAACATGGCATCCGGATCTCTCAGTTTCAGATTCATACGATCTTCCAAGGCCACTTCTATGATGTGGTCTTCTGGAATACCCTCCGATATAAGATGATTGTGGAACAGAGTAGTAAGCAGAAATGACTTACCGCATCTACGTGGTCCGGTTACTACTTTGATAAAGCCATTCTGTCTGGCATTAATCAGTTGGTTCAAGTAAACGTCTCTTCTTATCTCCATCTTACAATGATTTTATGGCACATGTGCCAGTTTTCCAGCGCAAAGATAAAGAAAAAAAAGCAATTATGCAAAATATAGACTGAAAAAGTGACACAAGTGCCATTTTTTCAGCCCAACTACAGCAACTCCATATCATTAATTCAAAAATCAAATGAAAAAAATACGCTAAAAATACGCTGAGCTAAAAATGCAGATTTTCGGTTTTACCTTTGCAATCGAAATCAAGTCCACCAATAGGACAACCAAGAAAAAGTATAAGTCAATTACTTTCACCAAAAGAGGATTTTGCAAAGGTACAGATTATTGTGAAAGTAATCCAATTTCCCCACCTAAATAAGCCTAAAAACAACCATATGGGGGATTATTGATCTACTAATTTGGCACTAAAATGTGGCAAAAAACACATAAAAACGAGGTGTGAAAATAATTCACCTTTTCACACCTCGTTGATTTTCAATTAGTTACAAAGATGATACTCTTCTAATATTCGTCCTCGTTGAATAGGAAGTCTTCCTTAGTAGGATAGTCGGGCCATATTTCTTCGATACTCTCGTAAATATCACCCTCGTCTTCTATTTCCTGAAGGTTCTCCAGCACCTCGAGGGGAGCGCCGGAGCGGATAGCGTAATCTATCAATTCGTCCTTGGTTGCGGGCCAGGGAGCGTCTTCCAATTTTGAAGCTAATTCAAGTGTCCAATACATAGTCTTAATTATTATAGTTTGAATTTGCCCGCAAAAGTACTATTTTTTTTCTTATTTACAAGCATTCTTCCATAATTTTTCTTCTATTCCTTGAAGAAAATTCAACTTTTTGGCCAAAACGAACAGATAATCGCTCAATCGGTTGACATATTGTTGCACTTCTGGTGATACAACAGCATCTTCAGCAAGGGCCACAATGCAACGTTCGGCACGACGACAAACGGTACGGCAGACATGTGCTTGGGAGGCCTCACGACATCCACCGGGAAGAATGAAGCCCTGACGTTCGGGCAACTCGTGCATGATGGTGTCGACCTCGTGTTCCAAGAGCTCTATCTCACCTTCGGGCAGATGGGCAGAAGGGTAGAGGGGTGTCTGCGACTGGTCGGTAGCCAGATTGGTGCACACGTTGAACAGACAGTTTTGGATGCGAATGACCATCTGATATTCGTGACTGTCGGCAGGCAGTAGTGATGCCAGCAGTCCGAGATGTGAACTGAGTTCATCGACGGTGCCGTAGGCCTCCAGACGGGCGCTGGCTTTCGACACGCGTTGGCCTCCTACCAGTGAGGTCAGTCCCTTGTCGCCTGTGCGGGTATAAACTTTTGTAATCTTCATATAGGTCGTGTTTAGAAATTGATACGATAGTTATGTTTGTAGCGCTGGGTATCGAAGAGCACAATGCCACAATAGTAAAGGTCGAAGGTGGTGCCAGTACGTGCGTCATGTTCGATAGCGTGCCAGGTCTGCCAGTCGCGCCAGATGCCTTCGACGATGATGACGGACTGCTGATTGCAGTGGGCATAGAGCTGCTCAAGCTGTTGATGTTGCTCTATCTCGATATGCGCTAATTGGAGTGGTTCGTCGCCTAAGTCGGAAACGATATGTGCTGAACGACAACCTGCTTGAAGCCAAGGTTGATAGTTATTAGTCAGTATCGTAATAGGCTGACGCCAGTTAGTCAGACGAAAATACAATTCCCCCAATTTGCGCTGCATCCAGTTGTCTGCCTGCAGTTCATCGTAGGCATAATAGGCATCATGCTCATTGACCACTGTGCGCACAAAATCGAAGTCGTTAGGCGACTGGATGCCAAATCCCTGGCACTTGTGAATGCGGCTTAGCCATACGAGAAATCGAGGAAGTGGGCTCATAGTCAATACTCAATATAAGGTTCCAGTCGATGAATGGCCTCGTCGGTAAAGTCCTTACTGAGGCGTAACTCGTTAAGGCTCTTGATGTCGCCATGCAGTCGACGGTAGTCGGTGATGGCTTTAGCCATATAAAAGTTGACATACGGATGACGGCGCAACTGCTGAAGTGTGAGCCGATTGATGTTCATTCGCTTAGGGTGTGCATTGGTAATCACAAAATACTGCTTGGAGGTCTGTGGGAAGTCCTCGATTTCGTCCAACTGATCGACGTTGACGTAACCACCCAGTCGTTGCCCGTGACGGATAATCTCGCTGGCATAGTAGGAACCGATACCAGGCACCTTCTTCAGCTGTGTTGTATCGGCAGTGTTCAGAATGACATGCTCGTCGGCCTGTATCTTGACAGGATAGCGCACAGTGTCGCGTTCCACTTGCTGGCGCTTGCCCACCAGTGTAGAGGCAGGCAAGTAGTCATCAGAGATGCGGATATATGGTTCCAATTCGCGATACTGCTTGACGGTGAGACCATAGAGACGGGCAAAGTCTTCCTTCTGACGATAGATGCCTCCCTTTGCGCGATACTTATATATATTACGTACTTGCCAGGGTTGCAAACCAAGGCGCAGCAGCTGGGTACTGTCAGCCGTGTTGGGGTCGAAAGGAAAGCGTTCCACCTTTTGTGACTCCGTAGCATAATACTGGAAGGAACGTTTCATATGATGGGCTTTCTTCTGACTGAAGATGCTATCGGCAGCCATCTGTGAGGCATCGGCCTTGTAGTCGCCAAACTTCCAGAAGAATGCTGCGAAGGCCACAGCCAACAGCAGGAGTGCAATAGCTATCTTACGGTCGTTGCGTATCATATAATACCTAACTGATGGAGGAATACAAGGATGATACACAGCGGACAGACGTAGCGCACGGCAAAGAGATAGACGTTGAAGATGCGTTGTCCGTGAGTGCCCCAGTTAGTAAACTCGTCGTGAGCCACCTGTCGCGGAATATACCAGCCTACAAACAGGCAGGTCAGCATAGCACCCGTGGGCAGCATGAAGTTGGCTGTCAGTGCATCGCAGAAATCCATCACAGAGCGTCCCATCAGCTGTAAGTCGGGTACTGCCCCAACAGACAGTGAGCAAACGATACAGATGACAAAGGCGATGATGGTAATAACCCACGCTGAACGACGACGCGGCAATGACAGTTCTTCGGTAAAAAAGGCCGTACCAATCTCGTGCATGGAGATGGTAGAAGTAAGCGCCGCAAACACCAACAGGGCATAGAACATGACGCTGACCACGTAGCCAACGGCGGGCATGGCGACAAAGGCCTGTTGGAACACGTTGGGCAGTGTGATGAAGATGAGCGACGGACCAGAGTCGGGACTGATGCCTACGGAGGCAGCCGCAGGGAAGATCATGAGTCCTGAAAGAATGGCTATCAATGTATCGAGCAGGGCTATCTGACCAGCAGACCTCAAGAGGTTCGTGTCGCGAGAAAAATAGCTGGCGTATGTGCAGAGACAAGCTGTGCCTAATGACAGCGAGAAGAATGCCTGCCCCAATGCTTCAAGCAGTACACTGCTGGAGAGCTTGCTGAAATCGGGCTGGAACAGGAACCGCACACCCTCTATCGCGCCAGGCAACATACACGATGCCACCATCAGGATGAATAAAAGCACTAATAGTATGGGCATCAACAGTTTCGAAGCCCGTTCGATACCTTTCCGTACGCCACGAACAATGACCAGATGAGTCAACAGCACAAAGGCAACACCCCAGAGCAAGGGTCGCCAAGGGTGACTTGAAAATTCGATGAAGTAGTTCTTGACATAGTCGGCATTGCCAGCTACTTGACCAGCTATCGAGGCATACAGATACTGCAGACACCAGCCAGCCACCACTGCATAAAAACCAAGAATAATGGTTGAGGTCAGAATACCTAAGTAACCCACCAGTCGCCAAGGACGTCCACCGCTAAGCTTGTCGTAGGCTGCAGCGGCATTGGCTTGGGCATGACGACCTACAATGAATTCGCTGACCATACCAGGAATACCCAATATCAGGATGCAGGCCATATAAATAAGGATAAACGCCGCACCACCATTCTCGCCAGCCATATAGGGGAATCGCCATACGTTACCCAGTCCGACAGCACTGCCTGCCGTTGCCAGCACGATGCCTAACTTACTGCCAAAATTACCGCGTTCATTCATGTCTGATACCTTTTAATTAATCGTTACCCCTTGAGCAGTCCCAACTGATGAAGGAATATGAAGAGAATTGCCAACGGACAGACGTACTTAACCAGGAATAGGTAGAAGTGGAAGAAACGTCCACGCAGCGTGCCCCAGTTGGTGAACTCGTCGCGAACAATCTTATGTGGCAGGAACCAACCGATAAAGATACAGGTCAGGAAGCCTACGATAGGCAGGAATATCTGTCCGGTAATGAAGTCGAACCAGTCGAACAGTGTCTTTCCCAAGAACTCGAAGCAATCGACAGCTCCCAACGACAGAGAGCAGAAGGCACCGATAATCGTTGTGGATATGGTGACGATAAGTGCTGCCTTCTTACGCGTGATGACCATTTCTTCCTGAAAAAACGCTGTCGAAACTTCGTGAAGCGACATGAGTGATGTCAGTGCAGCCAGTGACAATAGGACGAAGAACAACAACGATATCAGGTATCCCACAACAGGCATGGCACTAAAAGCTTGCTGGAAGACGTTAGGTAGCGTGATGAAAATCAGGGATGGTCCTGAGTCTGGATTGACGCCTACAGAGAAGGCTGCGGGGAAAATCATGAGTCCTGCCAAGATGGCTACGATACAGTCGATGACAGCAATCTGGACAGCCGAATTAGTGAGGTTGGTATGTTTGGAGAAGTAGCTGGCATAGGTGCATAAACATCCCATTGCAATGCTAAGCGAATAAAACGACTGGCCTAAGGCTGCCAGAAAGACGTCGCCGTTAATCTTCGTGAAGTCTGGTTTAAACAGGAAATTAATACCTTTATCAGCATTAGGCAGCATACATGATGCGACCACGATGACCAGTAACAAGATAAACAAGGTGGGCATCATCAGTTTCGAGGCCCGTTCAATACCGTCGCGTACACCATGTTCGATAATCAAGTAGGTGATACCCAGAATGATAACCGTCCAAAGCACAGGCTTGATAGGGTCGGATGCCAACGAGGTAAAATACTGTTGGAAATACTCTGGTGAGCCACTCATGTGACCTATCAGCGAAGCCCAGATATATTGCAGGCACCAACCTGCCACAACAGCATAATAGCCGGTAATCAGGAAGCCCGTCAGTACACCCATATAGCCAATGAGCGCCCACGGACTGCGTCCCGCCAGTTTGCGATAGGCACGAGCGGTATTGGCACGGCCCTGACGTCCGATGATAAATTCGCTAATCATGCAGGGAATACCCAACAGCAGCACACATGCAACATATATCATAATGAAAACGGCACCGCCATTCTCGCCTGCCATATATGGGAAACGCCATACGTTACCCAGTCCGACAGCACTGCCTGCGGTGGCCAGAATGACACCCAGCTTGCTGCCAAAATTCGCTCTTTCCAGTTTTGCTATCTCAGAATTCTTCATAATCGCTTGCAAAAGTATAAAATAATTCTTACTTTTGCAACCGAAATGAAAGATATTCTGCAAAAAACAGTGCAAATTGCCAAGAAATACCCCTTCAGCACTTGCTGTATTGTGCTGATATGGATACTGTCGTTCTTGCCCTTTCCAGAGATGGAAACTTTAGAGGATGTGCCGTTTGTCGACAAATGGACACACATCGTGATGTACGGTGGTACGTGTGGTGTGATATGGACGGAATATGTTCGTCGACACACGACGCTGGATGGCAAGAAACTCTTCTTGTTTGCATGGTTGTCGCCCATCCTGATGAGTGGCGTTATTGAACTGCTTCAGGAATACTGCACCACAT
>Ga0265300_10001806_pt1 | contig 19470 bp, 13 predicted proteins | sample AusTroGonzalo_MG_FD_193482 | JGI IMG/M metagenome (GOLD analysis project Ga0265300, IMG submission 193482) | Bovine rumen microbial communities from tropical cattle in Woodstock, Queensland, Australia - Gonzalo_03 | ecosystem: Host-associated > Mammals > Digestive system > Stomach > Rumen ...
GTTCAAGGCTGAGCGCACCACCAGCGGCTCGCTCGACCCACGCCTCTACTGGACTATTGGTACCTACGAGCCCGAGTGGGACGGCTTTGAATATGGCAACAAGATCTACACCATCAAGCAGACAGATGAGTGGACAAACGCAGATATTCCTGTAGTGACCAACAATAACTTCGGTGGTTTACCCGTTGCCAAGCACACCAATCTCCGCACCGGTATTTACGATAAGGTGGTGACAGGTCTGCACTGCGGTATCAACCTGCGCATTATGCGCTATTCTGACGTGCTGCTCCGTGCCGCAGAGTGCGAGAACGAGATCAGCGGACCCACTCAGCAGGCTATCGACTGGATCAACCAGGTGCGTCAGCGTGCCGGTCTGGCCGACCTGAAGCTGTCTGACTTCAATTCTGCCGACAAGCTCTTCGAGCAGATCGCCAATGTGGAGCGTCCGAAGGAGTTCGGCTGTGAGTTCGGTCGCGGCTTCGACCTTATCCGCTGGGGATTCTTCTATGACAGCGGCCGCCTGCAGCAGCTCAAGGAACACGGTGCTGTGAACTTCTGGACGAAGGCCAACTATGGCAACGGTTCTATCGACTTCACCCCGAAGGATCCTGTGGATTACAGCACATGCAGCAAGAGCTCTTTCGACAACTGGATTTCCGGGCATGAGTTCTTCCCCATCTATCAGGGTACGCTCAACGACAACCCCAACCTTGTGGGTAACTCCGCTAACACCAGCGAGAGCAACGCAAGCAAGCTCTACGGTACGGTACACCCTGTCGTGAACCTCTGAGTCGTTGAAATATTATAGAATGATGAAATTCAAAAATTAAAGAATAATAGGTTATGAAATATCTCAATCAAATAGCAACCGCTTTCTGTGTAGCAGCTCTTGGTCTGATGACTCTGACGAGTTGTGAAGGAGGCGACCTGTACAGCATTGACTCGCCTGAATGGCTTTCAAGCAGGGCTGACTCCATTGCCGCTGCCAAGGCAGCCAGTCAGGGAGAAGAAGAGGAAATCGAAGGTATGCACGAGGATGTCTATACTGTCGGTGCACCTGATTTCAGCACTGGCTGGTGGGCAGTATTCTCCAAGTACTATCAGATTCCTGAAGGTGGAAAATGGATTGCACAGTTCAACCTGAGCATTAATCCCGCAGCCACCAACACCTATAAGAACTACGCACTCATCATCACCAACGATGAGGATCGCGGTGCAGCCGACTACAAGGAGTATGGTGCCATCCGTTACGATAATCAGCCGAGTGGAAACTCGGAGTGGGGTGACTATATCGACCGCAGCCTTGTGTCGAGTGACCTGACGTTTGAGACCGATACTGATCCAGGCGTTGAAAAACTCGGTGGCAAGGTGACGCTGACTATAGATCGCACAGAGGGTGGACTCATCGTCACGATGACCAATGGTACTGTGACAAAGACCTATACTCAGAAGTCCGCATTGGCTAACCTCAATGCCGACCAGAGTAACACGACCATCCGTGCCTTCCTCGTACCTGAGGGTTCTTGCATCAACTTCCTCGGTTCTACCATCGAGCCTATCGGAGGCTATACCTCTAAGGAAGACAAGCTGCCGTTGTCAATGGTGCTCAATGGCGTGCCCAAGAAGGTGCTCCAGGGTGTCACGTTCGAAGAGGCATTTGCCAACGTGACGGCTACGGTACAGTTCGAGCAGGGCGTATCGAAGGATGTGAAGTTCGAAGAACTGTCATTCGAGGTCATTCCCGATATGAATAATCTGGGTCAGAAGACCCTCGTGGCTGCATACGCCAAGACCTTCAAGGGCGAGGCTGCTACACCCGTCATCGGCTATGCACAGTTCGACATTGTCGATAAGATGTACACTTCTATCGGTGCTACCGACAACTCTACAGGCTTCTGGGGTGCTCACTCAGACAACATCAAGGTGAACCCGGGCGAGACCTTCGTCAGCAGATTCACCAACTACACCAATGGTCAGAACAACTGGAACAACTTCGTCGTGGTGCTCTGTAAGGCTGACAACACGGAGTATGCTGTGGTTCGTGCCGACAACTACGGCTGGGGTGCCGGCTATGATGGTAACCCGAACCTCGTGCTCTCCGGTGGACAGAGCGACTGGGGTGCATGGCTCGCCGCTATGGACGGTGCCAAAGTGACCACTTATGTCACGAACAATGGCGACGGCTCAGCAGACGTCCTCGCTATCATGGAGGGTAATGATGGTGTTACCTATCGGCAGACCTATCAGGGTATCGCCATCGATGATCCTAACGACTTCTACTTCCGCTTCACGGTGGATGGCAGCCATATCGAATATGATGATGTCGTTGGTGCCGAGGATAACTCAACCGCCTTCTGGGGTGCTCACTCCATAGACTTCGAAGTGCCCATCAACCAGACGGTATCCACACGTATCAAGAACTTCACCAACCTGCAGAACAACTGGAACAACTTCTGTGTAGTTCTGACCAGCGACCGTACTACAGAGTACGCTGTGGTTCGTGCCGACAACTACGGTTGGGGTGCAAGCTATGAAAATAACCCGAACCTGACGACCAGCGGTGGCCAGAGTGACTGGGGTGCATGGCTCCAGGCAATGGATGAGGCAAAGTGCTACGTAGCTGTCACCAATCATGGCGACTCTGCCGACGTGAGGGTCGTCATGGAGGGTAACGATGGTAACACCTATTATCAGGATTACCTCGGTATCAGTCCTATCGATGGCAATCTGTTCTTCCGCTTCACGGTCGACGGCAGCCATCTCGTGTTTGAATAAGTTTTGATTACATTTTCCACATGATTGGTTAATCAACCAAGGGGGGCGGACTGAGTGAAGCCCGCTCCCCTTCCTTTTTTCTTATTTTAATGACAATCGTTATGAAAGCGAAAACAATATTGTGGTCGCTGCTAGCCCTTATTGTGCCCACGACGGCAGCAGGGCAGCCGCACCGTTTCCAACAGACTGACTTCCAGACCGGCACGCCGATGGTTCACGACCCCGTGATGGCCTATGAAGACAGCACCTGGTATATCTTTGCCACAGGTATGGGTATCCAGCAGATGACCTCTCGCGACCGTCAGACGTGGACTGTCAAAGGCGCTCCCTTGATGTCCGTTATCCCTCAGTGGACGCAGGACTCCGTGCCAGGCTTCCGCCATCATGTCTGGGCCCCGGATGTGATTAAGTGGCACGACCGCTGGTGGCTCGCCTACAGCTGTTCCACCTTCGGCCGCAACGGCTCTGCCATCGGACTGCTCTCCACCCGTTCGCTGGCCTCTGGCCTCTGGGACGACAAGGGCTGTATCGTCACCTCCCGTGAAGGTCGTGACAACTGGAACGCCATCGATCCCAACTTCGTCATCGATGATCAGGATAACCCCTGGCTCGTCTGGGGCTCCTTCTGGGATGGCATCCAGCTCGTCCGCCTCGACACGACGATGCATGTTGCCAAGGGTGAGAAACCTCGCACCATCGCCCGTCGCTTCAACCTCTCTGATCCGGACGCGAAGAATGCCCTTCCCGTGAATCCCAATCCGCCCAAGAATCCTACGTCCGACTTCGCCGGACCTAACGCGATCGAAGCTCCATTTATCTTCAAACATGCAGGATACTACTATTTATTTGTTTCTTGGGACTATTGCTGTCAAGGTGCCAAAAGTACCTATCGTGTGGCCGTAGGTCGTAGTAAAAACATCGAAGGTCCCTATCTTGATCGTGAGGGGCATGATATGCGTTTCGGAGGCGGAAACCTCTTTATCGAGGGCGACAAAAAGACTTTCGAGGCTGCCGGCCACTGTGCCGCTTATACCTTCGACGGCCAGGACATCTTTATCTGTCACGGTTACAGCATCGCCCATCAAGGTGCTTCGATCCTCATCCAGCGTCCCATCCGTTGGACATCCGATGGCTGGCCAACACTGAAATAAAGGTGAAAAGGTGAAAGAGTGAAAAGGTGAAATAGTAATAAATAAGGAATGATGATGAAAAATATAAGAGTAAAGGCAAAGGGCTTGGTGATAGGTGTTTCATTTTTTCACCTTTTCACCTTTTCACCTTTAGCGAACGCTCAGCAGCGTTCGTGGACGGCTGACAACGGCAATGGCACTTACACCAATCCGTTGTTCTACGACGAGTTCTCCGATCCCGACATCCTCCGTGTGGGCGATGATTACTACTTGGCAGGTACCACGATGCACACCGTGCCTGGACTTGTGATTCTTCATTCAAAAGATCTTGTGAATTGGGAAAACATCAGCTACTGTTTCGAACGTTTTGATTTTGATGATGATGCTTTCTCGTTGAAGAACCACCAGGAGATCTACGGTCAGGGCGTCTGGGCACCTGCCATCCGTTATGCCAACGGCCAGTTCTATGTGTTCACCAACATCAACGGCAAGGGCCTTCAGTGCTATACTTCGAAAGACATCCGCGGACCTTGGCAGCACCACAATATGCAGGGTAACATCTACGATCTCAGCGTGCTCTTCGACGACGATGGGAAGATCTATGCCATCCACAAGTATGGCGAGGTGCATTGCACGGAGTTGAAGCCCGATATGAGCGGCCCCGTTGAGGGTACCGACCGCGTCATCATCCCTGAGGGTAATGCCATCGGCGAGGGCCACCATATATATAAAATAGGTGGGATGTATTACATCATCTCTACCGACTACATGCCCAATGGCCGCACGCTCTGCAGTCGTTCCAAGAGCATCTGGGGTCCCTACGAGACCATCACGATCACTGCCGACGAGACCTTCGGTTATCACGCTGCCCCACTGACTCAAGTGCCGCAGGGTGAGCAGTATCGTATCGGCCACGACGGCACGAAGTTCGGTATTCCCGAGGTGGATAAGGATGCTACAGCCTGCACGAACATCCATCAGGGCGGCATCGTCGAGGATCAGAGTGGACAGTGGTGGGCCTTGTTGATGATGGACTTCCACAGCATCGGTCGCACCGTCACCCTCGCTCCCATCACCTGGAAAGACGGTTGGCCCATGCTTGGCCTCGAAGGCAACCTCGGCCGTGCTCCCCGTACTTGGCTGAAGCCCAATATCTCGAGGAATGTGGAAAGTGGAATGTGGAATGAGATTACCCCTCATGCTCCTTATGTGCGTTCCGATGATTTTGAGTATTCTCCCTCCACCCTCCACCCTCCTCACTCCTCGAAGGCTCTCAAGCCCATCTGGCAATGGAACCATAATCCCGACGACAGCAAATGGAGCCTGAAGAACGGTCGTCTGCGCCTTCAGTCGATGCCTGCCGAACAACTGATGTGGGCCCGTAACACGCTTACCCAGCGCGTCATTGGCCCCAAGAGCATCACCACCGTCGAACTCTATACAAAAGGCATGAAAGACGGCGACGTCGCTGGTTTGGGCAATATCAATGTGCCCTGTTCCTGGATCGGCATCGTCAAGGACGGCAACAGCCTCACCCTCCGCTGCTTTGAGCAGGCTACCAACGACACTGTTGACATTTCTCCTTCCTCATTCCTCCTTCCTCCTTCCTCGAAAATCTACCTCCGCATGGTGGGCGACTACGACAATAATCAAGCGCAGTACGCCTATTCGACGGACGGTGTGACCTTCCAGACGCTGGGCCGCATGATGCCCTTGAGCTATCAGCTCATCTCCTTCCAGGGTTCGCGTCACGCCCTCTTCGCTTTCAACGTGAAGGGCAAGAACGGCGGCTATGCCGAGTTCGACAACTTCACCGTCGAGGAGCCTCTGGCTGACCGCAGCCGGAATATCCCGCTTGGCAAGACTGTCCGCATCATCAATCTGGCTACAGGCAAGCCCGCCATTGCGACCAATCACGGACTGCTTTACGACACAGACGCCTCAGACCGTAGCCCCCAGACCCATTTCCGTGTCATCGATAAAGGTCAGGGACAGGTCATCCTCCAATGTGAAGACGGCCGCTATGTCTTCTGTTCTGGCTTTGGCATCGCTGGCGATGTCCGCCTGACGGCAGATGAAAAGAAGGCCGAGGTCTTTATGTGGCAGGACTATCTCAACCGCGAGTTTATGCTCATGTCAATGCGTACTCACCGTTACATCGGTAAGAGTCCCACCACGGGCAGCCCCTATTCGATGGACTTCACTGGCGCTGATCCTGCCCGCCGAAACGGCTCCGTCTTCCGCTGGGAAGAATAAGAATCACAAAAGAATACAAACTACTAAATTGACTTATATGAATTGGAAATCATTCTCTCTCTCTCTTGTTCTGGTGTCGTTGCTGCCTTTGACAGCAACGGCCCAGGAGCCTATGTCGCAAGTCATTGAACGCGGACTCAGTCGTGCCGCTTCACAGTCAGTCATTATGGCTGATGCCCTAAAGGACAAGGAGGGCGCACTGCCCCGCTCGTTCGAGAAAGGCCAGTTGCAGACCATCCGCTACGACCACTGGGTATCGGGATTCTTCCCTGGTGTGCTGTGGTATCTCTATGAGAATACGGGTGACCAGCAACTGCGCGACTATGCAGAACTCTATACTGCCCGCGTGGAGCCCGCCAAGAAGGTAACCAATACCCACGACCTGGGTTTTATGCTCTATTGCAGTTTTGGTAATGGCTACCGTTTGACAGGTAACAGGCATTACCTCGATGTCATCAACGAAGGCACACAGAGCCTTCTGACACGTTGGAACCCGAAACTCGGTGTCATCAAGTCGTGGGACAGTAACCCGCGTTGGCAATATCCCGTCATTATCGACAATATGATGAACCTCGAAATGCTTTGCTTCATGACCCGCGAGTTCTCTGACCGCAAGTATGAGAACATCGCTGAGCGTCATGCCCAGACAACGATGAAGAACCACTTCCGCCCGGACTTCTCCACCTTCCACGTCGTAAGCTACGATACAATTACCGGTCAGCTCCATGCCAAGAATACGGCGCAGGGTTATGCAGACAATAGTTCGTGGTCTCGTGGTCAGGCTTGGGGACTCTACGGTTACACGATGATGTATCGTGAGACGCTGAACCCCATCTATTTGGAACAGGCACGTAAGATCGGGACATTCCTCATGAACCATCCACGTCTGCCCAAGGACAAGGTGCCCTATTGGGATTACGATGCACCTGACATCCCCAAGGCTAAGCGTGATGCTTCGGCTGCCGCCGTGATGGCTTCAGCCCTCATTGAATTGAGTCAGTTGGATCCCACAGACATGGCTCCAAAATGGTTGGAACTTGCAGAACAGCAGTTGCGCACACTCTCGTCGCCAGAGTATCTGGCTGAAGAGGGTGAACAGGGTGGCTTTATCATCAAGCACGGTGTGGGTCATTTGACAGCGAAGGCCGAAGTGGACGTGCCGCTGACGTACGGTGACTATTACTATGTCGAAGCACTGATGCGACTGAAGAAACTCCTTGCTAAACCTACTGGTTGTGACGACCGTAAGGTGTGGGTGGAGACGATGACCCGTATTGCTCGTCCGGTGCTTGAGAACCTCGCTGCTGGTACCTTGAAGAAGAATATGCCCTTCGAGTCGCTCTCCGACGAGCCGCTGCGTAAGGAAGTCTCCTATTTGGAGGCCGCTGGTCGTACCATCTGCGGTATCGCTCCCTGGCTGGAGCTTGGTCCCGATGATACAGAAGAAGGAAAACTACGTGAACAATATATTAATATGGTTGTGAAAGGACTGAGGAATGCTGTTGACCCCAACTCACCTGACCATCTGATGTTCGACAATCGTCACTTCCAACCACTTGTCGATGCCGCCTTCCTTGCCGAGGGCATCCTCAGGGCTCCTACCCAGATTTGGGCTCGTCTGGACAAACAGACCCAACAGCGACTTATCGATGAGTGGAAGACATCACGCGGCATCAAGCCCTTCGAGTGCAACTGGCTGCTCTTCACATCCATCATCGAGGCTGCTCTGCTGGAGTTTACAGGAGAGTGTGATATGGATAAGCTGATGTACGGAGTGAAGCGTTTCCGTGATGAGTGGTACAAGGGCGATGCCTGGTATGGTGACGGTCCGGCTTTTCATCTGGACTATTACAACAGTCTCGTCATCCATCCGATGTTTACTGAAGTGTTGCGTGTGATGAAGAAGCACCATATCGAGGGTGCTGACTTCTTGCCTGAGCAGGAAAAACGTCACGGACGCCTCGCTGCAGAACTGGAGCGAATGATCTCGCCAGAGGGCAGCTATCCCGTCATAGGCCGCTCCATCGTCTATCGTTTCGGATCGTTCCACGCCCTCGCCGATGCCGCCTGGTTGCATATCCTGCCTGCCGATGTCAGTCCCGCACAGGTGCGCTGCGCCCTTACGGCCGTCATCCAGCGCCAGCTTTCTCAGCCCCGCACCTTCGATGCTGATGGTTGGTTGCGTGTGGGCTATACCGGCAGTCAGATCCGTATGTCTGAGCCCTACATCAACACGGGCAGCCTCTATCTCTGTACAGCTGCCTTCCTGCCTCTCGGCCTCCCTGCTGCAGATCCTTTTTGGTCTGCCCCCTATCACGAGTGGACCAGTCTTAAGGCTTGGCGTTGTATTGACGCAGGAGCCGACCATGCTATTGATTAAGTTATTGATTCTATATAGTTAGTTAAGTTTTATTAGAGGGAGTTGGGGGGAGTGATTCTACTAACTCCTTTTTACCTTTATGGATTATGAAGAAATTTATTATAGTTGGAGTTTTGTCTATCTTTACATACCCGCTCTTTGCCCAAGTGGAGATTGTGCTTTCCAACTCTTCGGAAATGCAGCGACACGAAGTAGTGGAACTGTCAGACAGCGAATTGGCGAAAAAGCTTTTGTCTGATAGTATGGTTATCTGCGATGCCTTTGGAGTCGATCAACCGTATCAGATTTCTCACGACGGCAAAGTGTTGCTCTATGCTTCAGTACGTCCTTACGGTAAAGCTGTGTATAAGGTTGAAAAAGGGTTGCCCGTCCATTCCAAAGGCAGGACTTACGTTTCTGGCAGATTTTACGCGGAGCGTGCTGACGATATATCATTTGAGAATGATCGTGCAGGATTCCGCATCTATGGTCCTGCTACTCAAAAGCGTGGCGAACGGTCGTATGGCATCGATTTATGGGTAAAACATTCTTCTGAGCTTCTTGTTGACAGCCTCTACCGTCTCGGGTTCTCCCGTCGGCTTAACTACCATCTTGACTATGGGCTTGGAATGGATCCATACGGTGTAGGGCCAACCCTCGGTTGTGGGACACCTGCCCTGATGGTTGGTGACTCCATCTGCTATCCTTGGTGCTATGAGAAATATGAGATACTTGATAACGGGCCTTTGCGCTTTACCCTCCGACTTGACTTTGCTCCAGTGAAGATGGGTGACGATATGGTGACTGAACACCGACTGATGCAACTGGACCGCGGCAGTAACTTCTGCAAGACAACGGTATGGTATGAAGGTATTACTCGCCCTGTATCCCTTGCCTCAGGCTTAGCTGTCAGGGTGGCTGATACAACATCGGTAATGATGGACAAAAACTATATCCACTATGCCGACCCGACGATGGAGCCTGAGCGATACAACAGTCAGATCTTTACTGCTCTGATTTTCCCAGATGGCGTAGATGAAGTGCGTCGGCAAATGTTTGACGAACCTATGGGAGCGAATGCTGGGCATGCCCTCGGCATTGTGCGCAACTACACAGGACAACCCTACACCTATTATCTCGGAATGGCCTGGAGCGATCTGGATGTTCGTTCGCAAGAAGAGTGGCAAATCCGTATCCAGCACTTTCTCCAGTGCCTTCGTCAGGGCCTTGGGCAAATGTGAATTTCTTGAAGAAGACGTTAATGATGAAATAGCAATAGAAAATGGAAAAGAACACAAAGAAAAAATATGTTATCGGCGTAGGAATCAGTTTTGAGAATACTGTCTGCGCTATTGTCGATCTGAGGGGAAATGTGATTGCAATAGATGATTTCACCACGTCTGATTATCCGGACATCGATGATTATGTGTCAAAGTTGAGCGAATGTATCGTCTCTTTGGCAGAATCGTACGTAGGCATAGAGAAAATACGTTCGGTGGGCATCAGTGCCCCGAGTGGAAATCGTCTGACGGGCTGTATTACGAATTCACCCAATTTCCCATGGAAGGGAGTCATTCCGCTGGAGGCTATGCTGCGTGACCGTTTAGGTATAGCTGTGGCTCTCGGTAACGATGCCCATTCCAATGCCTTGGGTGAGTACATCTATGGTACTGCCCACGGTATGAAAAACTTCATTGTTGTCACATTGGGTACAGGCTTGGGTAGTTGTGTGTTCACGAATGGCTTTGCCAATTTAGGACAAGACGGTTTCGCAGGTGAAATAGGCCATACTTGCATTATAGCCGACGGGAGATCCTGCGGGTGTGGTAAACGAGGATGTCTGGAGACCTATACAGCCGCAAAAGGAATCGTCATGACTGCGAAGGAAATTATGCAGGAAACAGACGAGCCTTCGTTGATGAGACAGGCAGAGGAGCTGACACCACGCATCATCGTTGATTTCTGTAATCAGGGTGACCGACTGGCTATAGAGACTTTCAATCGTACAGGTTATCTGCTCGGTATGGGCTTGGCCAATTATGCATCGGTGCTTAATCCAGAAGCTGTCATCCTTACTGGTGGTATTACCAAGGCGGGTAAATGGCTTTATGATCCCACCTACAAAGCGTTCAAAGAGCACATCTTCCCTAATATGCGTGACTTGGTAAAGTTGATAGTGTCTGACCTTGACGGGCATGAGCGAGTAGTGTTGGGTGCAAGTTGCATGGCATGGGAAGTGAAAGAGTATTCACTATTTAAGTAGATGGAAGAATGATCATAAAGTATTCTGCCACGTGGCGGGATTATGGACTCCACTTTCCACTCCTTCGATTCCCGTGGTCTCATGAGCCTCCAAGGTGAAAGAACCAAGCGCATAGCGGAGCATCGGGTAGAGTCTGAGCGACTCACCTGGCAGGAACGCCACGGTATCATTGCCTTCTATAATTTGGGCCTCATCTCTCCCATAATCTTTGGAAATGCCTTTATATAAAGGGGAAAGAGAATGGGAGAGATGTTTTTCATCCCTCCCAAATCTCTCCCTTTTCCCTCCCGTCATCTCTCCCATGACACTCAGACGGCATGAAGCGGCACCGCCTCGTAGTAGGCCACATGCGGGTGCTCCTTGTGATTGAATCCGAGGGCATTGATGATCTTGCCCAGACGAACCCTGTTGCCGATGGTGTTCTGCAACGAAGGATAATCTTGCTGGATGATGGTGATGATCTGGTCGCAGTTCAACTTCTTCACCACCTCGCCCTCTTTCGGCTGACGGATCCTGAAGGATCCGCGACGGGAGGGGTGATGGGAGGGATTTAGGAGAGATATGGGAGGGATGAAGGGAGAGGTGAATCTCTCAAAACCCCTTTAAGTAAAGGATTTTTGCTCAAAAACGGGAGAGATGACGGAAAAACAAGTTACCAATGCAAAAAAACGATGATGATCTGGTTTCAGAATGTGTCAGTCAGCTCGTCAGGACTTTGGGCTATGTAAACTCAGACTTTCCTTAGGGGAAACTCCCACTTTCCTTAGGGGAAACCTCAGAATTCTCGAGAGAATTTCTGAGTTTAGTGCCACCTTCCTCATAGCCACAAGGCACCTCACTTGGACTTTGGACTAACCTTTCTTGGCAAAACCACGCTTGTTGTTTGGAGCACGAAGCCTTCATAATCGCAACACGAAGCCTTCATAATGGCAATACGAAGCTTAGATAATCCCAGCAATAAGGCTTTATAATCAGTAGAATGTATATAATAACTATCTGAACAGGGAGTAACAAGGCACTAAACTACCGTTCGCCTATACTCGAATAACCGTTTGGCTATAGCCAAATGATCGTTCGCCTATAGCCAAACGCTATGCCAAGATTTTGCATGGAGGCACGCTAGGGGCAGGGTTTTGGCAAGGTTTACAACCAACCAAGCCGCCCATTTGTAACTGATAATCAGACTGTTAATCTCAAAGGCGGCACAGTCGGCACACTTTTGCGCTTTTAATCTATTATGCATATGATTACACTTCAGCACCTGTCCCCGTGACTACTATTGACTCTGTTGCATTATTCGAATATCTTTTTCTTGACTTTTGCAGGGTTGCCTGCAACTACAACATTGTCAGGCACATCCTTTGTGACAACGGCTCCGGCGGCAACAACGGCATTTCTGCCAATAGTGACACCTGGACAGATGATGGCACCGATGCAGATCCACGCATTCTCCTTGATTGTCACCTTTCCGAAATGGAAAAGGTTGTGTCTGTCGTATAGGTCGTGATCAACCGTCACAATTTTAACCTCTGGTCCAATCAGTACGTTGTCCTCTATCACCACCCTCCCAGGAGAAAGTATGGTTGCTCCTTTGTTAATGGTCACATTTTTCCCGATTGTCATCCGGCATCCGCAATCACAATAGAAAGGAGAGACAATAGCGACACTATCATCTATCTCACTTTGGAATAGTTCTTCCAGCAGACTCTTATAATCAGGATCTGTAGGCTTCTTGGACGAGATCTTCAGGCATAGTTCATGACTCCGTATCATCTCTGCCTCCACATTACGCATACGAGGGTCGTTTTTGCAGCCAGAACCAGTGGCATCTATCACATCAAACATACATCTTTATATAATTAATCACAAAACTTGGGGCAAATATAACGATATTTCTCCGCTTTTTAGTATTTTTGCCGAAGAATTTAAGAAGAATTGTGATTATGTACTAACCAGACATGTGTCATGATTGTAAGTATCGTTTTAGCAATTATACTGATGATGAATTCGTGTAACGGACAGACAAGGGAACCCATCGTGAGGCCTGCCACCCAGGCGAACAGGTTCTATGATGGCAATGCCCAGAGGCTCAGCCAGGAGGTGGACAGTTTCCTGGCGCTTCACAGAGGGAGTGCGGACAGTCGTCGTGTGGCAGCACTCATCGTGCCACACGCAGGTTACTATTATTCGGGCAATGTGGCGGCATCGGCCTATATGGCGCTCAACCCGAAGCAGCTGTACAAACGGATATTCCTGCTCGGCCCCAGTCATCACGAATGGCTTGACGGGGCTTCGGTGAACACAGAGGCAGACTATTATGCTACGCCCTTGGGTAACGTGAAAGTGGACCGTGAGACGGCAAAGAAGTTGACCACAGATTACGCAGATTGCACAGATTCTTTTTCGACCACGAATTTCACGAATTACACGAATTTTGATTCGGCAAAAGATTCCGAGAGGGTGTTCTTCTATAGGCCGGAGGCGCACGACAGGGAGCATTGCCTGGAGGTGCAGTTGCCTTTCCTGCAACGAAGACTCGGCGACGTGCCGCCCATCGTGCCGATTATTATTTCCACGAACGACTTTCAGAAACTGTCAAGGATGGCGGAGGCGCTCAAACCGTATTTCACGGACGAGAACCTCTTTGTCATCAGCAGCGACTTCTCGCATTATCCGAGGTATGAGGATGCCTATGAGGCAGATGGCAAGACGGGGAAGGCGATTGAGAGTGGCGATGTAGGTCGGTTTATTGCGGCCATCGAGGAGAATGCCCGAAGCGGTAAGCGGAACTTGGCAACGAGTGCCTGTGGGGAGTTCGCCATCATTACGCTGATGCTGATGCTCGACAGCAACTATGAGGTGAAGCATCTGATGTACCAGAACTCTGGCGACATCGGTGATACGGACCACAGTCGTGTGGTGGGCTATCATTCGTTCGCCATCCTGCGCAACGGAAATGATGGCAACCGAAAAACACGGACAAACACGGACTTTGTGTTGTCTGACGGAGATAAAAAGAAGTTGAAAGAAATAGCTCTCAATAGCATCAAGGACTCTTTGGATGGCAAGTCTGTGTCAGTCCGTATTAGTACGATGCAAGACTATCCGATGCTCAGCAAGAAGTGCGGCGCCTTCGTGTCTTTGCATAAGCACGGTCATCTTCGTGGGTGCATTGGACACTTCGGCGAGGATACGCCGTTGTATGAGATTGTGGCAGAGATGGCCCGTGCCGCAGCTTTTGAGGATCCGAGGTTTATGCCCGTTAGCCGCGAGGAACTGAACGCCATCGACATCGAGATCTCCGTGCTTACCCCGATGCGCCGCATCCAGAGCCTCAACGAGTTTGAGTTGCACCGTCACGGCATCTATATCCGCAAGGGTTATCGCAGCGGTACGTTCCTGCCACAGGTGGCCGACGAGGTGAACTGGACGAAGGAAGAGTTCGTGGGACATTGCTCGCAGGACAAGGCTGGACTTGGCTGGAACGGCTGGAAGGACGCAGAATTGTACGTTTACGAAGCGATAGTTTTCTAAACAACGAATTACACGAATTTCACGAATTAATATATGCGAAGAGAATATATATGAAAAGGAAGCGCAGCCAAATTCGTGTAATTCGTGAAATTCGTGGTCTAAAAAATATCTGTAGATGATAGAATGTAGGTATTATAATCGTTTGGAGGGTGGGGGAGTGGAGTGTACGCTTTGTCCCCATCACTGTCACATCGCTGAGGGTAAGACGGGTGTCTGTCGCAGTAGGCGGAATCATGGTGGTGTACTTGTGAGTGAGGTCTATGGCAAGCCTTGTGCCTTGGCCGTCGATCCTGTGGAGAAGAAACCTCTCTACCATTTTCATCCTGGTACCACCTGTCTCTCCATCGCCTGCACAGGCTGCAATTTCCGTTGCCTGAACTGTCAAAATCACGACATCTCTCAGGCATCGCCAGAGCAGGTAGACCATTATGACCTTTCGCCTGAAGAAATTGTCTCGCTATGTCTGAAGCATCATTGTCCAGGCATTGCCTATACCTATACCGAGCCCCTTACCTATTTAGAATATATCACCGATACAGCCCGTTTGGCTCACGAGGCAGGACTTTGGAACATCCTTGTTACAGCGGGTTATGTGTGTCAGGAACCGCTGGCTGACCTGTTGCCATATCTTGATGCAGCCAATATAGACCTGAAGTCGTTCAGCGATGATATCTATAAGAAAGTCAGCGGTGGGCATCTCCAGCCCGTGCTTGATACTATCCTCACCATGCGGGATGCTGGCGTTTGGATAGAACTCACAAACCTTGTTATCCCTGGCATCAATGACGATATGCAGATGATTCGTCAGATGTGCCGATGGCTCGCAGACAACCATCTTGCTGAAGCCCCATTGCACTTCAGTCGGTTCTTCCCAAGATACAAGATGCAGGATATTCAACCAACACCCCTCCACACTCTGCAGGCTGCCAAGCGCATCGCAGAGGAGGAGGGGATGAAGTATGTCTATTTGGGTAATGTCTGAATCTACCTGATTACCTTTTTGCCGTTGAGGATATAGATACCCTTACGCTGAGGCGTAGTAACGGGACGACCCAAGAGATCGTAATATTGACAATCTGCGGATTTACTATTTAAGATTTGTTTGATGCCAGTAGCTTGGGCGGTCTGGTAGCCCCAGACGGTGACGCCGTTGCGATTCATGGCGGTGAAGGCGATGGCCTTGTCATCGCTGGGCTCTAAGGTCTGCTCAATCATGACACCCTTATACTCTGTGGTGCCAATCTTGATGTTGAAATAAGAACTGCCTTCTTGAGCCGCCCAACTGCCTGTTTGGTCTCCGCTCACGGTACCATCGGCATTGAGTTGAATCTCCACAGGCTTGACAGTCTCCTTCTTCGTGTGGTCGAGTTTGAAATTGTGGATGAGTAGCTGCCAGGTACCAGGAATCTGGGTGGTGGGAATCTGCTGGGTGGCGGCAATGTCTTCGCTCTTTACTTGTTCGCCAGTATATTCGAAGGGAGCAGCCACAAGCCAGCCGTCTTCGTTCTGGAACACTTGATGGACGCGCACCTGATGTTCCTCACCACGGTTCTGGAAGCGGGTGTGATAGACCAGATAAGTACGTCCGTCTTCAGCAGCGATGATGGAGTTATGGCCCTGGGAACGTTCGCCGTTGTTGCCCGTGACCTGATTGCCCCAGTTATTATATGCTCCAAAAATGTTCACACCACGATTGTCGCTGGCATCGGGACCGAAGTTCAGTTTGTAGCTTTTGAAGATGGCATCGGTATTGCGGGCATCAACGTAAGGCCCGTCAGGTTTGTCAGAGCGGAATACACGCATCTGATAGCCACCGTTGTTGTAATCTTTGGCATTACCGCCAGCAGCCAGTCCACCATAGGACATAAAGAGGAAATAATATCCGCCGATGTACTCGATGTAGGAGGCTTCGCCAGAGACATAGTAGCCACCTGCTATCTTCTTGCCGAAGTAGGGATCGACAGTGATGCCGTTGTCAGAACCTGTCAGTTCATAAGTCACATCGTAGTCACGCAGGCCAGTTTCTTCGTCGAGTTCGAGCATCCAGATACCACCGCTCCACGAGCCGTATGACATCCAAAGCTTGCCCTCTTCGTCGTAGAATACGCAGGGGTCGATGTTGTTGGGCCAACGCTCGCCCCAGTTGCCAGAGCCGCTGGTCTTCATCTGATAACGGTCAGGCAGTTCCGACGATCCTAAAACCAGCCCAAGGTCTGTGTCCTTATAGGCATCGCCGCTGTGGAAGCCACTGATGACCACAGGTGCCTGATAGCGGTAGGGCCCCTCGATGTTGTCGGCAGTGAGCAGGATGATGCTCGAATACCAGGTGTCGCCGTTGACGCTGAGGTACATGCACCACTTGTTCATCACCTTATTATATATAACATCAGGTGCCCACTGGTTGCCAGTCACATCATACTTGGCCTGGCCTTGTGTGCCACCCCGTGCTGACCACTTGACGGCATCGAAGGCGAAGTCGTATTCCACGCCACCTTTCTTAATCTTCGTCACCTGCGGGGTGGCAAAGGCCACGTTGGGGTTGGCGTTAGTGCTCGTTTCTGTCGCCCAGGGTACGGTGATTTTCGTCCAGTTTATCATATCGGTGGACTTGGCATGATCACGATGGGAGCCGAAGATGTAATAGGTCTGTGAGGCGGGATCCCACACGACACTCGGGTCATGCACACTGACACGCTTTGGATTGATAGCAGATACGCACATCGGCAATAGTACCGAGAGCATTAAAAACAGAATTTTTCTCATTGTCGTAGTTTGATAAATCGTTAATAATCTTTCTTGCTGCAAAGGTACGACTTTTTTTTCAATTATGCAAGCGAAAAGGTGTAAAGAAAAGGAAAATAGTGGTAAAAAGTAAAAAAGTCGCTATAAAATTTGGCAGAATGAAAGGAAATATGTAATTTTGCCGCCAGAAAGTTAAAAAAGAGACGAAACATGACAAGAATTGCAAACTATTGGTGGTGGCGCAGCTCAAGATTCGGAAGATCGTGAGAAGATAGCCACGTACCTATAGGTTTGTATAGAGATACTGAGAGGCCTGTCGTTCTTGCGACGGGCCTCTCAAATTTTAATTAAGTGATTATTTACGCAAAAACTTTTAAATATATGGGACATTATCAAGTAGACAAGAACGGTTTCTATGGAGAGTTTGGAGGCGCTTACGTTCCTGAGATTCTCTACAAGTGTGTGCATGACCTGCAGGAAGCCTATCTGCCGATCATCGAGAGTGCAGAGTTTAAGGCAGAGTATCATGCACTGTTGAAGGACTACGTGGGACGTCCGTCACCGCTGTATTTCGCGAAGAGGATGAGCGAACAGTATGGATGTCAGTTGTATCTGAAGCGCGAGGACCTGAATCATACGGGTGCCCACAAGATCAACAACACCATCGGTCAGATTCTGCTGGCTCAGAAGATGGGCAAGACGCGCATCATCGCTGAAACGGGTGCTGGTCAGCATGGCGTGGCAACAGCAACGGTCTGCGCACTGATGAACATGAAGTGCGAAGTGTTTATGGGTGCCACTGATGTGGAACGCCAGCACACGAACGTCGAGCGTATGAAGATGCTGGGTGCCGAGGTGCATCCTGTACGGACTGGTAATATGACGCTGAGTGATGCCTGCAGCGAGGCCATCCGCGACTGGTGCTGTCATCCCGCTGATACTTTCTATATCGTTGGTTCTACGATGGGGCCCCATCCTTATCCCGACCTCGTGGCCCGTATGCAGAGTGTTATCTCCGAGGAGATCAAATGGCAGTTGGAAGAGAAAGTCGGTCGCGACTATCCTGACTATCTCATTGCCTGTATCGGTGGTGGATCGAATGCCGCCGGCACCATCTATCACTATATGGACGACGAACGGGTGAAGATCGTATTGGCAGAGGCTGGCGGTCACGGTTGGGATACAGACTATACGGCTGCAACGATTCATCGTGGCACGACAGGCATCCTGCATGGTGCGAAGATGCTCGTGATGCAGGATGAGGACGGACAGATTCAGGAGGCCTTTACGATTTCTGCCGGTCTTGACTATCCTGGTGTGGGTCCGATGCATTGCAACATGGCCAAGCAAGGTCGTACGCAGGTGCTGAGCATCAACGACGATGAGGCCATTTATGGCGGCTATGAACTGACCCGTATGGAGGGCATCATCCCTGCCATCGAGAGTGCCCACGCCATCGCAGCCCTTTCCAAACTGACGTTCAAGCCAGACGATGTGGTGGTGCTTACCGTCAGCGGCCGCGGTGATAAGGACGTAGAGACCTATTTGAAGAATAAGGTAATGGCGAAAGAGTACGGTAATTTTTAGTTTACGGTTTACAGATGAATACATTCAACTATACAACAACATCGAAGACTATACTGGCGGATCTATATACCCCAGTAGGTGTCTATATGCGACTGAGAGACCTCTATCCGCAGAGTGCGCTGATGGAGAGTTCCGACTACCACGATGCGAACAATTCCCGCTCGTTCATCGGATTGAACCCCATTGCCAGTGTTGCCATCGGACACGGTATCGCCACCGTCAGTTATCCTGACGGCTCCACCTTCCAGCACGAGGTGAATAAGGCATATCGTTCTGATAAGGCTATCCACGAACTCATCGACCGTATCGAGGTCAGCGGCGAGGATGCAGCCATCTGCGGACTCTTCGGCTATACCTCGTTCAATGCCGTCAGATACTTCGAGGATATCCCTGTGAAGGACGAGACGCAGGCGAAGAATGATGCCCCTGATGTGCTCTATATATTATATAAGGTGGTGATTGAGTTCGACCATCATAACAATATGTTGAAGGTGGTGACGCTTGGCGATGCTGCAGATATTGATGTGATACTCAAGGCGATGAACAAGGCGAACGTACAGGCTTACGACTTCCATCCCGTGGGTGATGTCAAGAGCACGTTGACTGACGATGAGCACAGGGCCAACATCCGAAAGGGCATCCAACACTGTCTGCGTGGCGACGTGTTCCAGATTGTGCTCAGCCGTCGTTTCATCCAGAAGTATGAGGGTGACGACTTCAAACTCTATCGTGCCCTGCGCAGCATCAACCCTTCGCCTTATCTTTTCTATTTCGACTTCGGCGGTTTCCGCATCTTCGGCTCATCGCCTGAGACGCACTGTCGT
>Ga0265300_10001808_pt1 | contig 19461 bp, 19 predicted proteins | sample AusTroGonzalo_MG_FD_193482 | JGI IMG/M metagenome (GOLD analysis project Ga0265300, IMG submission 193482) | Bovine rumen microbial communities from tropical cattle in Woodstock, Queensland, Australia - Gonzalo_03 | ecosystem: Host-associated > Mammals > Digestive system > Stomach > Rumen ...
GGTTGACAAGATCGTGCTCAACATGGGTGTCGGTGAAGTCAAGGATAACCCCAAGGCACTTGAAGCTGCTATGCGCGACATGGGTCTCATTGCAGGACAGAAGCCTATCGCTACTGTTGCTACAAAGTCCATCGCTGCATTCAAGCTCAGAGAGGGCATGAAGATCGGATGCAAGGTTACACTCAGAGGAGAGAATATGTATTACTTCCTCGACAAGCTCATCAGCCTTGCTCTTCCCCGTGTACGCGACTTCCGCGGTATCAGCCCCAATTCCTTCGACGGACATGGTAACTACGCAATGGGTATCAAGGAGCAGCTCATGTTCCCTGAAATCGATTACGATAAGATCGACAAGATCCGTGGTATGGATATCATTATCGTTACTACAGCCGGGACAGACGAAGAGGCATTCGAGCTCCTTAAGCTTATGGGCATGCCTTTCCGCAAATAATTGGAGGAGAAATAAAACATGGCAAAGAAGTCAATGATTCTTAAGTCCCAGAGAACACCTAAGTTCTCCACTCAGCAGCACAACCGCTGCAAGCTCTGCGGAAGGCCTCATGCTTATATCCGCAAGTACGGGATTTGCCGTCTCTGCTTCCGTGACCTCGCATACAAGGGCGAGATCCCGGGTGTTAAAAAAGCAAGCTGGTAATGACGGTCTCTTTCATAAGAATTGCAACTGTCCATATAAACAGGAGGAAGAAAAATGCAGATTACAGACGCAATCGCTGATATGCTTACGAGAATTCGTAACGCAGGTTCTGCCGGCCACGCAACTGTAGATATTCCGCAGTCGAATCTCAAGAAGTCGATTGCTCAGATCCTTTTAGATGAGGGATATATCGAGAAGTTTGAGCTGGTTGAGGGTAATACACAGGGAATCATCAGAGTTACTCTGAAGTATTCCGGCAAGAAGCACGTTATCTCAGGTATCAAGAGAATCTCTAAGCCGGGTCTTCGTACTTATGCTGACAAGACAAGCCTGCCCCGCGTTCTCAATGGTCTCGGTATCGCGATCATTTCTACATCCAAGGGCGTTATGACCGACAAGGAAGCCAGAAAGCTCGGTGTCGGCGGCGAAGTCCTTGCTTACATTTGGTAATTAACGGCTAATTACACTCTGAAAAGCACTGTTTGCGGCGACATACCGCAAGCAGGAGCACAATCTTAAGAGCAGGAGGAAAAATAATATGTCAAGAATCGGTAGAATGCCGGTTACGATTCCTGCAGGCGTTGATGTTAAGATCGACGGCCAGCACGTAACGGTAAAGAAGGACAAGACTGAGATGAGCCTTGATGTTCATCCCAGCATCTCCGTAAAGATGGAAGGTTCCGAGATCCTCGTTGAGCGTCATTCTGACGACAAGGATCACAGAGCTCTCCACGGACTTACAAGAGCACTCATCCACAACATGGTTGTTGGTGTAACTGAAGGTTTCACCAAGGTCCTCGAGATCAACGGCGTTGGTTACAGAGCTCAGAAGCAGGGTAACAAGGTTGTATTCAACCTCGGTTATTCTCACCCTATCGAAATGGTAGAGCCTGAGGGAATCACCATCGACGTAAAAGACAACCAGGTCTTTGTCAAGGGCGCAGACAAGCAGCTTGTCGGTGAGACAGCAGCTAAGATCCGCAGCCTCAGAGTTCCTGATGTTTATAAGGGCAAGGGTATTAAGTATGCCGGCGAGCACCTTATCATCAAGGAAGGCAAGACTGGTGCTAAGAAGTAAGGAAAAGGGGGTATAAAAGCATGATTGGCAGAATTGACAAGAATAAGATCCGTAAAAGAAAGCATGTACGTGTCAGAAAGAAGATTTCCGGCACAAGCGAATGCCCCAGGCTTTGCGTTTACAGAAGCAACGCCCACATTTACGCACAGATAATCGACGATGAGGCCCAGACAACCCTCGCAAGCGCTTCTACACTTGACAAGGAAATCAAGGGTTCTGTTTCTGTCGGAAGCAATATCGAGGCAGCTAAGGCGGTAGGCAAGCTCATCGCTGAGCGTGCAGCAGCTAAGGACATCAAGGTTGTTGTCTTTGACCGCGGCGGTTACCTTTATCACGGAAGAGTCCAGGCACTGGCAGAGGCGGCAAGAGAAGCCGGTCTCGAATTCTAATCGGGAGGATCAATAAAGAATGGCTTACGATTCCAAGAACATTTCCAGAGAGGAAAAGAAACCGGAGTTCGAAGAGAGAGTTATACATATCGGCCGTGTCTCAAAGACAGTTAAGGGCGGTAAGAATATGCGCTTCGCAGCTCTTGTTGTCATCGGTGACAGGAACGGCAGAGTAGGTAAGGGCATCGGTAAATCAACCGAAGTTCCGGATGCTATCAGGAAGGGCATCGAGGAAGCAAAGAAGAACATCATCAATGTTTCCCTCGTTAACGGCACCATCCCTCACGAGACAATCGGTGAATACGCAGCAGCTCACATCGTTATGAAGCCGGCTGCAGGCGGTACCGGTATCATCGCAGGCGGCCCCGTACGTTCAGTATGCGAGCTCGCAGGCGTTACAGACATCCGTACAAAGTCTATCGGCTCCAACAACCCTAACAATATGGTTAACGCAACGCTTGCCGGTCTCGCAGGACTCAAGTCCATCGAGGAAGTTGCAAAGCTCCGTGGCAAGACCATTGACGAGATCAAGAAGTAAGGAGGCTCTGCAGCATGGCTAATTTGAAGATCACGCTCACAAAGAGCATCAACAAAGCAAGAGCTTCCGAGAAGGCTACAGTTAGAGCTCTCGGTCTCAGAAAGATCGGTCAGTCTGTTGAGAAGGCTGACAACGAGGCTACACGTGGAATGGTTAAGGCTGTTACCAACTATGTAGCTTGCGAAGAAGCTTAATGGAGGTTTAAGTAATGAAACTCAATGAAATGACTTCCGCCGGCAATCAGATCGCTTACCGTAAGGGTAGGGGTCCGGGATCAGGCAATGGTAAAACAAGCGGCCGCGGCCACAAGGGACAGAAGGCTCGTTCCGGCGGCGGAGTTAGACCCGGATTCGAAGGCGGCCAGATGCCTCTTTACAGACGTCTTGGTAAGAGGGGCTTCAACAACAAGCGTTTCGCTCCTCAGTACATCACAATTAACGTTTCCGAGCTTGAGAAGGTCGAAGGCGTAACCGAAGTAACCGCACAGGTTCTTAACGATCAGGGAATCATCTCTGTACCTAAGAACAACGACGGCATCAAGATCCTCGGACGCGGCGAGCTTACAAAGAAGCTTGACGTTAAGGTAGCTAAGTTCACAGCTTCCGCAAAAGAGAAGATCGAGAAGGCCGGAGGCACAGCAACGGAGGTTTGATAAGGCATGAGCGGTATATTTGATATTGCAGTTAATGCTTTCAGCGTACAATCACTGCGCAAAAGACTGCTTTATACCTTCATGATCCTCGGCATTTTCATGCTGGGCGGCCTGATACCCATTCCCTGTATCGACGCTAAGCAGTTTTACTCGATACTTATGACTTGGGGACAGCTCGGTAGCATCATGGACCTCGTTTCCGGTGGTGGACTGTACCATGCATCCATTCTTTCAATGGGTGTATCACCGTACATCAACGCATCGATCATCATCCAGCTCCTCACGGTCGTTATCCCCGCACTTGAGGATATGTCCAAGGAGGGAGCTACCGGCAGGAAGAAGATGGACAAGATCACGCGTTATTCCGCTATCGGTCTTGCACTGGTTCAGTCTTCACTGTTCTGCTTCTCCACAAGAGCGGCACTCGTTGAGATCATTCCCGGTGCAAAGTGGCTTTCAGCAATAATGGTCGTTGCTTCTTTCACAGCAGGTGCGGCTCTCGTAGTCTTCCTCGGTGAAAAGATCAACGATGTCGGTATCGGAAACGGTGTTTCACTCATCATCTTTGCCGGTATCGCAACACGTCTTCCCGAAATGGTAAAGACTCTCTACAGCAAGGCTGTTGAGATCAGCGGAAAGTTCGATAACGTTGTTGTTGGTACATTAATGGGAATCCTTACCTTCGTACTCGTAGGTATGGTTTCCATAGTTATCATCATCTTCGTTATCTACGTTCAGGATGCTGAAAGAAGAATTCCGGTTCAGTACTCAAAGAAGGTTATCGGAAGAAACCAGCGCGGCGGCAACAGGGACTACCTGCCTCTTAAGGTAAATATGTCCGGTGTTATGCCTGTCATCTTCGCAATGTCAATTCTTTCTGTTCCTTCCATCATCGTTACGATGTTCATAAAGAATCCCGGAACGGTTGCCACCTGGATCAAGTCTTCATTTACCGGAAGCGCATGGTATTACCTTGCATACTTTATCCTGATCTTCGGTTTCACGTTCTTCTATTCGTCGATCAACTTCCATCCGATCGAGATCGCGAACAACATTAACCAGAACGGTGGTACGATCAGCGGTATCAGAGCAGGTAAGCCTACTACCGAGTTCATAAAGAAAGCAGCATTCAGGCTCAATTGGATCGAGGCATGCTTCCTCGTACTCGTATGCATCCTGCCTACGATCGTAGGTACACTTACGGGATTTGAGAACGTATGGTTTGCAGGTACTTCAGTACTGATCCTTACAGGTGTTGCTTGTGACCTGATCCGTCAGGTAGAGGGTGAGCTTGAGGTCAGAAGCCCGAAGGGATTCCTCGAGGATCTGACTGTCAAGAAGAAAAAATAAAGCAAAAGCTTATACTGTTAATTCAAGAGCTGTCTCATGAGAGGCAGCTCTTTTATTTTCTTTAAAGTTTGTTTTAGGTTTTGAGTGCATAATGTTTTCATAACGGGTTAAAATATCTAAAAAAGAGGGAGCGGGTTTATGAGAATATTATTGGCTGAAGACGAAAAATCCATGTCAAATGCTCTCAAGGCTATACTTACCAAAAACAACTATTCCGTAGATGCCGTTTACGACGGCGAAGAAGCTGCATCTTATGTGCTGGCCGGCGATTATGATGTTGTCATAATGGACATCATGATGCCGAAGATGAACGGAATAGATGCTCTTAAGCAGATAAGAGCCAAGGGCAATATGGTTCCGGTAATAATGCTCACGGCAAAATCCGAGATTGACGACAAGGTCGAAGGACTTGATGCCGGAGCAAACGATTATCTCACAAAACCCTTTTCGAGCAGGGAACTGCTTGCAAGACTCCGTGCATTGACAAGGACCCCCGGCGTCGCTGCAGACAATACTCTCAAAGTAGGCAATCTTACGCTTGACCGCGGAACTTTTGAACTGTCCACGCCTTCAGGAAAGTACAGACTTGCCGGCAAAGAGTTCCAGATGATAGAACTCCTTATGGCAACTCCGGGAATGCTGATTTCAACAGAAAGATTCATGGATAAGATCTGGGGAATCGATTCAGAGGCTGATATCAGCGTTGTCTGGACTTACATTTCGTTCCTTAGGAAAAAACTCGCCGCACTGGAAGCAGATGTTCAGATAAAGGCGACAAGAAACGCGGGTTATTTCCTGGAGGTCAAACAGTGATTAAAAAACTCCGACTCAAGTTTATATTGGTTTCAATGCTCTCCGTGACGATCGTCATGGTGCTTTTGATCGGAGTAATAAACATAATGAACTACAAGAGCGTGGTAAAAAGTGCCGACAGGATACTGTCCATGCTCACTGACGGCGGCGGAAGGTTCCCGGGGATTACTGGCAGAAACCAGGAAACAGGTTCTGAGAGGTCAAGATCAGGAAGCAGACGTGATTCAAGAAATCCTGAAGACTTCCTGAGATGGATGACCAGGTTTTCGAGTGATGAAAATGAGAATAACCCCGAGCTTCGCTATGAATCAAGATTTTTCAGCGTTACGCTCGATTTAAGCGGAGAGGTTAAATCCACCCGTACAGACAGGATATCCGCAGTCGACAGCGAAGATGCCGCTGAAATGGCAAGGGAGATCTATCTATCCGGAAATGTCGTAGGATTCAAAGGCGACTACAGGTTCAGGAAGACTATTAATCCGAATAACAACATGATACTCATCATCTTCTACGACTGCGGCAGAAGTTTGAGCAACGTAAGATCATTCCTTTTCACCAGCATAGCGATCTCACTTATCTGTCTGTTTATGGTCTACATATTGATAGCCGTTTTTTCCAAGGCGGTGATCAGGCCTGCCGCAGAAGCTTACGAAAAGCAGAGACAGTTCATAACCGATGCAGGGCATGAACTTAAGACGCCTCTGGCCATTATCAACGCAGATGCCGATGTCCTTGATATGGAACTCGGGGTAGACGGCGAAGAAGAAACTTCAAATGAATGGCTGGCTGATATCAGAAAGCAGACATCAAGGCTCACTGAACTTACCTCTAATCTGATATATCTTGCAAAGACAGAAGAAGGTACCAGAGAAGCATTTACTTTTGTGGATTTCCCGGTATCGGACGTCATAGCCCAGGAAGCAGAGTCATTCAAGGGTCCCGCACAGGCTGCAGGAAAGAATCTTGATATCAAGATCGAAGACAATCTTTCGATGAACGGTGATCAGAAGGCAATAAGGCAGCTGGTCGATATATTCCTGGATAATGCTATCAAGTATTCGCCCGAAGGCGGCACAATCAGCGTCAAGCTCAAGAAGTCCGGAAGATACATAGGACTCACGGTTACAAACAGCACGAAGACGCCGGTGACAAAAGAGCATACAAAGCATATGTTTGACAGGTTCTACAGGACTGATGCGTCACGTAATTCCGATACCGGCGGATACGGGATCGGTCTTTCAATCGCAAAGAGCATAGTTGAGATCCACAAGGGCAAGATATCAGCCAATTCCCAGGACGGAAGCAAGCTTACGATGTCCGCAGTTATGCCCTCATGATTTCTTGACACGGATATTATTGATTTCTTATAATTTTATCGAAATCTTTTTAAGGGAGGATTTAAGAAATGGCAAATACATGGAAGTGTTCCTGCGGACAGGATAATGACGGTAATTTCTGCATCAACTGCGGTTCAACAAAACCCGAGGGTGCAGATAATTCTGTTGGTGCACCCGCACCCACCGTTGCACCTGCTCCCGAAGCACCTGCAGCAGTCGCACCTGCTGTTGCTCCTATTGAACCTGCAGCACCTGCTCCGGCAGTTGCTCCTATTGAACCCGTAAAGGCCGAAGAGCCTGCAGTTCCTGCAGCAGAACCCGCTCCGGCAGTCGCACCTGTCGTTGCTCCCGTAGCAGCTGCAGCAGCCGTTGCCGCTGCAACACCTGATGAAGAGCCTGTACAGGTAATCAAGTGCCAGCCGATGCCTGAGACACCGATCGAAGATTACGCAAGCGTACCTTCTGATCCTGAGTTTGCTGAAGCTGAAAACGTTCCGCTTCATGATACATATCAGCCCGCTCCTGTAGAAGCAGCCGTTGTACCAGTTGCTCCTTCAGCTCCCGCTGCTGCTGAGCCTCCGAAGCAGGTTGGTCCCGTTAACTACCAGAACACATCATCGAATCCCTACAACGAGCCTGACCGTGCATCACATAATCCTTATGCACCGGCTCCCGTTGCACAGCCCCAGCCTAACTACGGCGGCGGATATGCCGCTCCCGTAGCTGCTCCCGCAAACAGCGGAACAGGACTCCTGATCCTCGGTATCGTTGCAGTTGTTCTTGCTTTTGACGTAACTCTCGGTGCCATCATCTGCGGTGCTATCGGATGCTCAATGGCTAAGAAGCTCAAGCTTCCTGATGGATCTTATCCGACAGGCAAGGCAAAGGTCGGCGCGATCCTTTCCAAGATCGGTCTGATCATCGGTATCGTTACAACCATCCTCGCAATCATCTGGTGCGTCATTATGGTAGTCGGCATTATCGCCGGTGCCGGATACGCTATGTCACACTGATAGCTGAACTTTAACGAAAACAAAGGCTGTGGCAATCGCCGCAGCCTTTTTTCTGCCTTGACAAATGGCGGGAACGCATAATATAATCGTAAGGCTATTTTTATGCAATTATATTGCGGGTTTATGCGCTGCCGCGGCACTCGCGGGTGTGCAACTTGAATAAAAGAAAGAGTATAGATCTGGAGGATAACATTGTATGGCAAAGATGACATATCAGCCCAAGAAGAGGCACAGAACTTCGGTTCATGGCTTCAGGACAAGAATGGAAACTGCGAACGGACGCAAGGTTCTCGCAAGGAGAAGAGCGAAGGGCAGAAAGCAGATCGCTGTCTGAAACCTGTCGCGCTGAGATTCAATTTTGAATTCTCGCGTGTGTACCGTTACGGGAAATTCGCTTCGGGGAAGTTCCTGTCGGTACATGCAATGAAGAGACACCCGGGTACAAGACAGAGCGGAAACACGGTGGATCCGGTCCTTATCAGGACAGGATTCTGTGCGAACAAACGCGAACTCGGAGCCGTAGGCAGAAACAGGGTAAGGCGCTTAATGCGTGAATCCTTTAGGGAACTTCAGTCTGATCTACCTAATGGCTACGATTATGTTTTCACATACAGGTACGGGAAGGAACTCCCCAAGTTTTCAGATATTCGCAATGATATGGTAAAGTGCTGCCGCAGATTAAGGCTTTTGCCTGAAAATGCGGGTCAGTAACGCATAAGGCGGAAGGGACCATTTATGGTTGGCAGAGCAGTAATAGCGCTGGTTCGCTGGTATCAGAAGCATATTTCGCCTGCGATCGGTCCCCACTGTAAATATCAGCCCACCTGCTCCCAATATATGATCGATGCCGTAACTAAATACGGTGCTTTCAAGGGTACGGCCATGGGCATCTGGAGAATACTCAGGTGCAATCCATTTTCCAAAGGCGGTTACGACCCCGTCAGATGATATAGGCACGAAGTGTCTGTTTTTGGAGATATACAATAATGGTTGACGTAAACATCATGCTGGCATTCTCGCCTCTTGAACCGCTTTACTTCGTGTTCGGATGGCTTACGAGAGTCCTTTATAATTTCTTTGGCAATTATGGTCTTGCGATCATCTTCCTGACGGTCATCGTCAGGGGACTTCTCATCCCGCTCAATGTCAAATCGCAGAAATCGATGCTCAAGATGCAGGCCTTAAGCGGCAAGCAGGCTGAGCTCCAGCGTAAATACGGCGATGACAAGGAAAAGTATCAGGAAGCTCTTATGGAGATGCAGAAGGAAAACGGTGCCGGCGGTCTGTCGGGTTGCCTTCTTCCTTTCCTTCAGCTCATCTTTATATGGCCAATCTTCCGTATCGTAAGCGGACCTCTCATCTATCTTTCCGAGGTATCCAGAGAGAACATCGATCTCATGATCCAGCTCGGTAAGGGAATGGGTGATAAAGTCATCGGTCCCGCAGTCAGCCAGATTAACCATATCGGACTTGTTAAGGCTCTCGCCGAGAACACACAGTTCCTTACTGAATGTGTTAAGAGAGGTTTCCTTAAGATGGATCAGATGGTCGACCTCCATTTCATGGGCATGGATCTCACAATGACTCCTGCATGGAATCCGGTTGAAATCTTCAAGGATCCCAAGACATATCTTCCGCTCCTCATTTTCCCTATCCTGGTTCTCGCTACGAGCATCCTTTCCATGGAGCTCACAAAGATAATGAAGCCCGGCTACAAGGAAGAGAAGGAAGCTAAGCAGCGCGAGAAGAACAATCCTGCGCGCAAGGGACAGAGCGGCACAGATGACGCTACTGCAAATTCAATGAAACTTATGACCTGGATGATGCCGGCCGTAATGCTCTTCACGACATTCACGATGCCTGCAGCAATGGGTCTTTACTGGGTAGTCGGTTCCCTCATGGGCATCCTTACGCAGATAATCGTATACTACATGTTCACCAAGCCTTACGAGAAGAAGAAGGCTGAAGTCGAAGCCAAGAAGGAAGCAGTCTTCAAGAAGTCAGGCAAGGCAGCTCTTGCAGCTGAAAGCGCTGACGGCAAGTCTTCCGGCAAAGGCAAGAAGGGTAAGAAGAACTAATTTGGTCTACAAGGAGGCCTCGAAATATGTTAAAGACAATTACTAAAACAGCAAAGACAGTTGACGAAGCAGTTGAGGCAGCTATTGCCGAGCTCGGCTGCACTAAGGAACAGGCACAGATCGAGGTCATTAACGAGGGCAGCGAAGGCGGTTTCCTCGGAGTAGGAAGAAAAGATGCCGAAGTAAAGGTTTCCTTTGATGACGGTGTTGAGGCTGAGGCTTCAGTCGCAAATGATTCAGAAGATGATTCTGATGACGATACATACTACGGCGACGATGAGAACTTCGAAGGCGATGCTGTAAGCGAGGCAGAGGATGCTGCTGCAAACTTCGTAGCTGAGGTTCTTTCAGGAATCGGCATTCACGGAAACATGGATTCCTACAGGGAAGACGATACGATCTATATCTCAGTCACAGGTTCTGACTGCGGCGCTGCAATCGGCCGTCACGGTGAGACACTTGAGGCTATCACATACATGACAAACCTCATCGCTAACAAGCACAGCGAGCAGAGAGTTCACGTTCATCTCGATGTCGGCGGTTACCGCAAGCACAGAGAGCAGATCCTTAAGAACCTTGCAGACAAGGCAGCTTCAAGGGTTAAGCGTTCCGGCCGCAAGGTCGTAATGGAGCCCATGACACCTTCAGAGAGAAGGATCGTCCATTCTTATCTGCAGGGAGTTAACGGCGTCACAACGCACAGCGAGGGTGAAGAGCCTTCGAGATGCGTGGTAGTTACACCCGAAGAAGACTGATAGATCCGTATGTTCGCATATACGGATGAGCCTATCTGCGCGTGCTCCACGCCTGCGGGAATATCGGGACTTGCCGTAATACGCATTTCCGGAAACGGATGCAGCGTTCTCACAGACAAATGCACTAAGATCCTCCGTTCAAGCGGAGATTTCGACAGGGTTTCACTCCTGCCCGGATATACTTGCGCATATGGCACCGTAACAGATCCCAAGACAGGCGAGACAATAGATGAGGTTGTTATTACTCATTTTGAAGCCCCTCATTCCTATACGGGTGAGGAGATGGTAGAGATCTCCTGCCATGGTTCTTCTGCGGTAAAGCAGGAGATATTAAGATGCCTCGGCATGTCCGGCATCAGGGTTGCTTACCCCGGTGAGTTTTCGAGAAGAGCTTTCATAAACGGCAAGATGAGCCTTGCTTCAGCAGAAGCTGTAATGGACGTCATCAACGCTGACACCGAGCGCCAGCTCCAGGCAGCGGGAAGCCTTATGTCAGGCATACTCGCAGATAAGATCGATTCGATCGAGAAGGCTCTCTACGATCAGATGGCCAAGATAGAGACACTGGTTGAATTCGACCGTGACACAGACGATGACAGCGACGAAGATACCGAAGAGGATGCAATCCTCGAAGAGCTCGTAAAAGAGCGTGAATCGCTTCAGGCACTATGCGCGGGATACGGCAAGGGAAGGATACTTTCCGAGCGCATGAGAGTGGCTCTCCTGGGACTTCCCAACAGCGGCAAGAGCACACTCCTCAATACACTTACGGGTTATGACCGCGCAATCGTTACTGAGGTTGCCGGAACGACCAGAGACACCATTGAGGTCCAGGTCGACATCAACGGAATCCCCGTTACGCTTATCGATACCGCAGGCATAAGAGATACCGATGACATCATCGAGAGCATCGGCATCGGAAGAGCCATGGAAGCGGGCAGGGAAGCTGACCTTGTTTTCTACATGATCCCGCCGGATATGGATTCCTATGAGGTAAGGGAAGGTCTTATGGAGCTTTCCGAAGACATCGGCGGCGACAGGATCACTGCTGTCTTCTCAAAGAGCGATGAGGGAAAGAACCCTGAAGAAAAAGACATTATAGAAGTTCTCGAAAAGCTCGGCATCCACAGGACCATTTCAGTCTCAGCCGAGGAAGAACTCAACATAGATAAACTCGAAGACGTCATCACGTCTTACTATGACAGCCTTGGCGGCGGACAGTCCGAGGGACTCCTCATCACCAACAGCCGTCATTATTCTAAATTCAATAAAGGTCTCAAAAAGCTCGACATGGCGATAGAGGCGCTCGAGGAAGGCCTCGGCGTTGAAGTATGCTCTTCAGCCCTGCGTTCGTGCCTTGATGAGATCGGTGAGGTTACAGGCAAGACAGTATCTGCTACTCTGGCTGATACGATCTTTTCACGTTTTTGCATAGGCAAGTAAATGATCCTCGAAGAAGCACTCAAACTCGAGCATAGCTTTGAAGCCGGCAACTATGATGTTGCCGTGGTCGGGGCAGGCCACGCGGGCTGTGAGGCTGCGCATGCCTGTGCCAAACTGGGCCTCAAGACGGTCCTTTTCACGCTTGCATTGGATTCTCTTGCAAACCTTCCCTGTAACCCGAGCATCGGCGGCACATCTAAAGGCCAGCTCGTAAGGGAAGTTGACGCATTGGGCGGCATAATCGGAAAGATGGCTGACAAGTGTGCGGTTCAGATGAGGATGCTCAACAGGTCCAAAGGTCCAGCCGTTTATTCTCCCCGTGCACAGGAAGACCGTGCAATGTATTCGGTCGAGATGAAGCACGCGCTCGAAAACCTGGAAAACCTCACGCTTGCACAGGCACATATCACAGATCTCCTGACTGATGAAGAAGGCAATGCCGCAGGCGTAATGACAGGCGGCAAGGCTGTTTACAGGGCAAAGGCCGTTGTCATTTGCTCAGGCACATACATGGAATCAAGGACTATCAGGGGAGAGGTCATAACCGAGAGCGGTCCTGACGGACTGCCGAGGTCAGTAGGTCTTTCCGCGTCACTTGCTTCATGCGGCATCCCTATACTCAGATTCAAGACCGGAACCCCCGTCAGAGTCAATTCCAACTCATGCGACTTTTCGCAGATGATGAGACAGGACGGTGAGGATGACGTACCTCCGTTCTCTTTCGATAACGAGATGAACGGTATAACGCCTGCTCCTTCTGAAGAGCAGATCCCCTGCTGGTCGGTTTGGACCACGCCTGAGACAAGGGAGATAATCTCTGACAACATGGACAGGTCGCCTCTGTACAGCGGCGTCATCAAGGGCGTAGGTCCCAGATACTGTCCTTCGATAGAAGACAAGTTCATGCGCTTCAAAGAAAAGGAGCGCCATCTCATATTTGTTGAACCCATGGGCAGACACACCAACGAGATGTACCTCCAGGGTTTCTCCACGAGCCTTCCCGAAGAGGTTCAGATAAGGATGGTCAGATCCCTTCCGGGTCTTTCCAATGCGGTTATCCAGAGGACTGCGTATGCCATAGAGTACGATCTCGTGGATCCGCTCTCACTCAAGGCATCGCTTGAGAGCAAGATCGTTCCGGGTCTTTTCACCGCAGGCCAGATAAACGGTTCTTCAGGTTATGAGGAAGCTGCAGGGCAGGGAATCGTAGCAGGCATCAACGCCGCGATGAAAGTGCTCGGCAGAAAGCCCGTAATAATCGACCGTTCTCAAGGTTACATCGGAGTACTCATTGATGATCTCGTAACCAAGGGGACCAATGAGCCTTACCGTATGATGACCTCCAGAGCCGAATACAGGCTTTTCCTGAGACAGGATAATGCCGATGAGCGCCTTACACCGGTAGGCCATGAGATAGGCCTTATAGATGACGAGAGATACGGAAGATTCGTTGCCAAGAGGGAATCTATCGCAAGCGAGACGGCGCGCCTCAAGAGCACATATATCGCTCCGACTGAAGCTTTGGGAAAAGTATTGGCTGATGTTAACCAGACGATCCCCAAATCAGGCGAGAGCCTTGCAGAGCTGATAAAGCGTCCCGGTGTTACATATGACATGCTCGCGCCTTTCGACAAGGAGCGTAAAGATCTTCCCAGGGCCGTTACCAAGTCCTGCGAGACTGACATTAAATACGAGGGATACCTTGCTCTCGAAAGAGAGAAGATAGAAAGATTTGCGAGCCTTGAAAAGATCGCACTGCCCGAAGATACCGATTACCAGGCTATAAAGGGACTGAGGCTTGAGGCCGCGCAAAAGCTCGCGCAGATGAAGCCTGAGAGCGTAGGACGCGCATCGCGCATATCCGGCGTATCGCCCGCTGACTGCGAGGTCCTTCTGGTATATCTCGAACAGAGGAGAAGAAGCAATGATGAATGACTTCCACCGCAAGAGAAAGCCCATAACCAAAGCTGACATCAAGAGGCTCAGAGACAGCCTTCCCAAGCGCGTGGACATCAGCAGTGAGGGCACCAAAGTCACTCAGAAGGAAGAGGTCAAGACCGAGCTTTCTGATAACGCTGAAGGCGTAGCTCCCGTTCTTGAAGAGCACCTCCCCGAGATATGCGTTCCGCTCTCTGCTGAGGAGATCCGTTCTTTCCAGGTCTATGCTTCCATGCTCAGGGAAAAGAACAAGGTAATGAACCTTACCGCAGTCGACGATGACAACGGTATCGCTATGAAGCACTTCATCGATTCGCTTACTCTCTGTCCTTACATCAGGGATGAAGAGGAGAAGACCGGCAACAAGAGCCTCACTCTCGCCGATATCGGAACAGGCGCAGGTTTCCCGGGTCTTCCGCTCAAGATATCGATGCCTGAACTTAAAGTTACACTCATGGATTCGCTTGCCAAACGCCTCGGATTCCTTCAGGAAGTCTGTGACGCGCTTTCGCTTGAAGGCGTTGAAATGGTACATGCGCGTGCCGAAGACGGCGGCAAGGATAAGAAATACCGCGAGAAATACGACATAGTTACCGCAAGAGCGGTCGCAGCGCTTCCAGTGCTTGCAGAATACTGTCTGCCTTTCGTTAAGGTCGGCGGAGTATTCCTTGCCATGAAGGGACATGCTGAAGAAGAGATAAAGGATGCCAACAAGGCCATTGCCCTTCTCGGAGGCACCATCGAAAAGACTGACACGTTCAGGCTTCCCGGAACCGATATGGACCGTACGATAATCGTCGTAAGGAAGATCCGTCCAACACCGGCAAGGTTCCCACGCAAAGCCGGCATGCCCGCTAAAGAGCCTTTGTCCTGATTAAGATACTTTTTGCCCGAATTTGTCCTTAAATTCCGTCTCTATTTATTATAATATTTACGCGTGCGCGAATTATTAATAGTTATGTTATAATAACGCAGTATGGAAATTTGACGGACTGCAGACCCTTGTCTGCAGGGACAATCGGAGGTAACAAATGGCTGAGAGTGAAGATAAGAAGCTGATCAGAATGCAGCAGGAAGCTGACATGGATCAGGCCTTCAAGTCCGAACAGACTACTATCATCCCTGTCGATCTCGACGGCGAGATGAGAAAATCCTTTATTGATTACGCAATGTCGGTCATTTCTGACCGTGCGCTTCCCGATATCAGAGACGGTATGAAGCCTGTACACAGAAGGATCATCTACTCGATGTTCACACAGGGTTTCACACCCGACAAGCCTTACCGTAAGTGCGCTACCACGGTCGGTGACGTTTTGGGACGTTTCCACCCCCACGGTGACGCATCCGTTTACGATGCATTGGTAAGACTTGCACAGGACTTCTCTTTGAGACATCCGCTGGTAGACGGCCACGGAAACTTCGGTTCCTTAGACGGTGACCCGCCGGCTGCTTACCGTTATACGGAAGCAAGGCTCGACAAGATCGCTCTCGAGATGGTACGTGACATCAACAAGAACACCGTTGATTTCAGACCTAACTTCGACGAACACGAGATGGAGCCTATCGCGCTGCCTTCCAGATTCCCGAACCTCCTCGTAAACGGCGGTATCGGTATCGCGGTAGGCATGGCTACAAATATTCCTCCGCACAACCTCGGCGAAGTCATCGACGGCTGCGTCATGATGATCGAGAACCCTGAGGTCTCCGTTGAAGAACTCATGACCGTCATCAAGGGACCTGATTTCCCTACGGGCGGTGCAATCCTCGGAACATCAGGCATCCGTGAGGCTTACACGACGGGCAGAGGCCGTATCGTTGTACGTGCACATGCCGAGATCGAGGATCACGCTGGCAAGACAAGGATCATCATCCACGACATTCCTTACTGTGTAAACAAGGCAAGACTCATCGAGAGAATGGCTGACCTCGTTAAGGAGAAGAAGGTTGAAGGCATCACCGGTATCAGGGATGAATCCGACCGTAACGAGCAGGTAAGAATCGTTATCGACGTTAAGAAGGATGCAAATCCTGAAGTCGTTCTCAACCAGCTCTACAAGAACTGCTCTCTGCAGGAAGCTTGCTGCGCAAACATGCTCGCACTCGTTCCTGATGCGAACGGCAAGCTCGAGCCTAAGCTCATCGGCCTTAAGGATGCTCTCTATTACTACATCAACCACCAGGAAGACGTCGTTACGAGACGTACGCAGTATGACCTCGAGAAGGACGAACAGAAGCGTCATATCGATGAAGGTCTCCTTATCGCCATCGACAATATCGACGAGATCATCGCTATAATCAGGTCTTCCAGAACGGAAGTCGAAGCGAAGGCACGCATGTGCGAGAGATTCGGTCTCTCCGACAAGCAGGCTCAGCAGATCGTAGACATGAGACTCGGACGTCTCACAGGTCTCGAGAGAGAAAAGCTCGAGGCAGAGATCAAGGCTCTCACAGAAGAGATCGAGTATTTCCACAAGGTCCTCAGCGACAAGGTCCTGCTCGACTCAATCATCAAGGACGAGCTCATCGCCATCAAGAACAAGTACGCTACACCCAGGATCACAGAGATCGTTTACGGTTCATTCGACGATATCGACGACGAGTCTCTCATCCAGGAAGAGAATATCGTTGTAACCCTCACACACATGGGCTACATCAAGCGTCAGCTTGTTTCCACATACAAGGCACAGCACAGGGGCGGACGCGGAATCTCCGGCCAGTCCACACGTGAAGAGGACTATGTCGAGAAGATCATCACAACGACAACTCACAAGTTCCTTCTCTGCTTCACCAATACGGGCAGAGTATTCAAGATCAAGGGCTACAAGATCCCTGAGACGACATCACGTTCATCACGCGGTACGGCTCTGGTAAATCTCCTGAACCTTGCTGAAGGCGAGTCTATCCGCAATGTCATTCCTGTTGACGATTTTGAGAATGAAGACCTCTACCTCACAATGGTCACAAGACAGGGTGTCATCAAGAAGACAGCGCTCTCCAAGTATTCGAACATCAACAAGAACGGCCTTATCGCTGCAAGGCTCAGGGAAGACGACAGCATCGTTTCCGTTAAGCTCACATCAGCAGGCCAGGAAGTCATCGTTGTCAGTGCAGAGGGTAAGGCCATCAGGTTCAACTCTGACGACGCACGTGACATGGGACGTACAGCTTCCGGCGTACGCGCTATGAAACTCGACGATGACGACGTTGTAGTAGGTATGGAACCTGTCGATCCGGAGAAGGAGATCCTCGTTATCTCCGAGAACGGTTACGGAAAGAGAACAAAAGCGGACGACTACCGCAGCCAGAACAGAGGCGGTAAGGGTCTCATCACTTACAAGGTCAGCGAGAAGACCGGACGTCTTATCGGTACGGTTCCCGTTACTGACGAGGACGACCTGCTCATCATCACCGGCCAGGGCGTAATCATCAGAGTGTCGGCTGCCGAGATCCCTACGCTTTCAAGAGCAACTTCCGGCGTAAGACTCATGAAGTCAAAGAACGCATCAGTCGTTGACTTCGCACTCACAGACCGTGAGGAAGAGGAAGAAGAGGGCGAGCCTGTCGAAGGCGCACCCGAAGCAGAAACAGATACTTCAGCTGAAACAGCTTCCGACGTAAATAAGGAAGCCGGCGAAGATAACGGTAACGAAGAAGTATGATAAAGGCTTTCAGCAGGTTATCGGCGTTAATTATCGCTGTGTCGACAGTCCTGGCACTTACTATTCAGGTGCCTGCACTGTCCGTCAGCGCGGACGTCGGCCAGCCTGAGATCTACGTTCCCGCATTGGAGGACGTTCATTGCCAGTCTTACTGCGTATATGACAAGACTACGGGAAAGATCATCATGAGCCAGAAAGCTGATGAGAAGTGCTACCCCGCGTCGATGACCAAGGTAATGACCTGCATGTTAAGCCTTGAGATCCTTGATACCGATGAGAAACTCACGGTATCAAAGGAAGCGCTTGCCGGACTCGGAAACGATTCCTCGCTCATGGGCGTAAAGGAAGGCGAGAAGGTTAAGGTCAGCGAACTGCTCTACGGCCTTATGCTTCCTTCGGGAAACGACGCTGCAAATGTTCTTGCTGAAGGATGCGTTGAAGCTTTCTTCAACAAGTTCCCCGCTGAAGGTGAAGCGGTTAACAAAGACGGCGTCAACGCGAAGTATCTTACTGATACTCTCCGCGATTCAAAGGACAATATCCTTAACTCCAGAAAGATCGAGGCGTTTGCAGCTCTGATGAATCTCAGGGCAGAGAAGATCGGATGCAAGGGAACGCATTTCACCAATGCCTGCGGTCTGCATGACGACAACCACTACATCACGGCTCAGGATATGTGCACCATGATGGCTGCAGCAACAGATATCCCTGAATTCAATCTGCTGATCAGCGCACCTTCACACGTATTCAAGGCTACTAACCGCCACAGGGCAGAACCCTGGTCTTATGTAAAGAATTCTAATAACCTTCTTTATGATCCCTGGCTTGCAACAAAGACAGCCAACGGAGCTGATTCGCATCTTGCTGCGATCATCGGCGGAAAGACCGGTACTACATCACAGGCAGGTAAGTGCCTTACTCTCTATACGGTATGCAAGAACGGTCATGATCTCATGGTCACGGTCTGCAACGTTCCGCCGAACTATCAGTTCTACCTTACTATGTATGTTGCATCAGTAACCGCATACGGAAACCTCGCATGCTGGAAGACAGATCCTGTCGAGCGTGTTTACGGCACGACGGGTGACTATAAGTCTGTTAATGCACCTGCTGACCAGCAGCCTCAGTATGACGGCGTTGAAGAACCGGGCAAGGAGCCTGCCGACTATTATCCGGCTACACCGACTCCTACACCTACGCCTACACCTGCTCCTGAAACTCCGGAGGAGATGATGGCCAAGTATCCACCGCTCGTTCTGTTCGTAAAACAGAACACGGGAGTGTCTGTAACGATCGGTGTTATCATGCTCGCTATTATAATAATGAACATTGTTCTTATGATACGTGTAAACAACCTTAAGCATGGCCGTACGAGAATGGCGAAGAGACGTAAGCCGAACATCGGGAAATAACCTGATTTACTGCGTTTTTAAACGTCTGAAAAAATTAATTCGAAATTCTCAAAAAACTGCTTGACATTAATCACCACTTGTTATATTCTTTACGAGCACTTTGCGGAACGGCTACTGAAAAACAGCCTGCAAAACCGCAAAAAGGCGCGGATCTTGAAAATTGAATAGAATGCAAAACTTGAAGTAAAACGGACCTTTTCAATTCTAAGAATTGAGTTTAAAAAGAGTAAAAGAGCCAAACGGCTCTCAAGATTTTTTTTTGAGAGTTCGATCCTGGCTCAGGATGAACGCTGGCGGCGTGCTTAACACATGCAAGTCGAACGAAGCCAAAAGGAAGCTTGCTTTCTTTGA
>Ga0265300_10001809_pt1 | contig 19458 bp, 13 predicted proteins | sample AusTroGonzalo_MG_FD_193482 | JGI IMG/M metagenome (GOLD analysis project Ga0265300, IMG submission 193482) | Bovine rumen microbial communities from tropical cattle in Woodstock, Queensland, Australia - Gonzalo_03 | ecosystem: Host-associated > Mammals > Digestive system > Stomach > Rumen ...
CCTGACGCAGCATTTCGTCGAGAACGGCATCCGAAATCTGATCGGCCACTTTATCCGGATGGCCTTCTGAAACTGATTCTGATGTGAAATAATAACCCATAATTTAATTTTTTTCGTAGAGACGCGCTTTGGCATGTCTTTACTCTTGTTAATAAATATGGATAATTTGAGATTGTTAAAAGAAATACTGTTTTAGCATTTTTTCTTGTGGTTGCAATCAATCAAATCTGTCCACGTGAATTTGGACTGCAAAGGTACAATTAATTTTGATATGAGACGTTTTCTTGATAAATTATTTTTCGATTCATAAAATCATCATTTTTGACGGCAAAAATCTATCGACAATAACGTAATTGTCATCGATATGGAAGACGACTGTCCATTTGCCATTCATGATAGGAATCGTTTTAGCTAAAGAATGAATTCGCCTTGCATTTGAAAATTTTGTATATTGAAATATATCAGCAGTATATTGCAATGATGCAAGTTTTCCTAAAATCCGATTGACATAATTATGACCGCTTTCTGGGCGGTATAATGTTGCGATATAATAAGCCATTTCGCCGAGGTCGTCTGCCGCCTCATTGCTTATTATCATTTTGTAATTTTTCATAGCAGGCTTCAAGTTTTTGGTGGAATAATTCTCCGAATTCGTCTAAAGTCATATATCCTTCGGGTATTGATTTGGTTTTGATTAAATTCACTGGGCTATGTCGATGCACATTACCATACAATGCTTCTGGTTCTGAAGATTTGTTATTATCATTTTCTGTTTGTTTGTCGTAAGGCTTCATATCTAAGCTTTTAAAATTACTTTGCAAAGATAATAATAAAATGGCAATCATAGTCGCTTTTTGTAAAATTATTTTTATGCTATTATATTTTTTGTATATTTGCAAAAAATTAACCTATGAAAAACAGATTACAAATTATAGCAGTTTTGCTAATAATTATCTCATTTGCCGGTTGCAAGAAAAATGATATCAGCAATGATTCTGGTAATATTGTTGCTAATGGCCCTCTTTGCTTTACTGCCGAGGAACCTGGCGCAAGCATTGGAATGTTCTTTAATACAATGTATGGTTGGATATTTGATACAGTGACAAAACCCAATATTGAATATAGTTTTGATAAAGTTAATTGGGAAACATTGACGATTTCAAGTATATCAAAAGATACAACTAATTCAATAGTATTGGAAAATGTTGGCGACAAGGTTTATTTTAGAGGCGAAAATCCTCATGGCCTTAATCCGAACTATTATGACGACATGGAATCTTGTTTCTCGTTTTTAACCAATGAAAAAAGAATAGCCGCAAGCGGAAATGTGATGTCGCTGATTGACACTACGTGCAACTCAAAAACCGCCCCGGATTACTGTTTCATAAAGTTGTTTTATTATACATCAATAACATCGGCTCCTGAATTGCCCGCCACAACTGTTGGAAAACGGTCCTATCAAGGCATGTTTGTGTCATGTAAAAATCTTGCAGATGCCCCGAAACTGCCAGCCAAAACATTAAGTGAATGCTGTTATATATCGATGTTTGCTTACTGCAGTGGTCTTACTACTGCGCCAAAACTGCCTGCAACAACATTGGCATACGGTTGTTATTCATCCATGTTTTATTTATGTAATAATCTTGTGAAAGCCCCTGATTTGCCAGCTACTACAATGGCTGAATCATGTTATAGTGGAATGTTTTTCGGATGTGTTTCGCTTACTACACCTCCTGCATTGCCAGCGACAACATTGGCGGCAGGATGCTATGCGTTGATGTTTGAGAGTTGCCCAAGCCTAACCTATGCGCCGGAACTGCCGGCAACTACCTTGGCGGAACATTGCTATGAAGAGATGTTTACATGGTGTGGCAATCTTACATCTGCACCTGAATTGCCTGCTACAGTCTTGGCGGAAGCCTGTTATTGCAGGATGTTTCAAGGTTGTACACATCTCACAGATGCACCTGCACTTCCAGCAACAACATTGGCAGTTGATTGCTATTTTTGCATGTTTGACTGGTGCTGGAATTTGACATCTGCACCAGAGTTACCGGCATCTGTTTTGCCTGACTTTTGTTATGCTGGTATGTTTAGCAGATGTGCGAATATAACAAGTGTAAAAGTGCATTTTACCGAATGGAGTTATGCAACAAATGGCTGGTTCGCAGAGGTTGGAACCAATGGAGTTTTCTACTGCCCTGCATCATTGCCTCAAGAATTCGGTGAAAGTAGAATTCCTGAAGGCTGGACCGTCGAAACATTTTAGTATTTTTCCTAAAACTTTTTCCTAAAACCCTTTGGTCAGTTAAAAATACTTCTTTATTTTTGCAGAGTTAAATCCTGTGAAAATGAAGAAGTATTTACTTTTAGTCGCTATTATTCTATTTATTATCAATATCTTAAACGCTCAGTTTATTGACCACAAAGGCAACCGTAACCAGACATATCCCGATGTGTACGGTCAAAATCCCGACATCGTTGCGATGATAAATCAGGTCGACACGGTGAACCTTTACAACGACATCTACTGGATGCAGCAGTTTATCCGTGACTGCGCCTCACCAGCAGCCCTCACCGTGCAGAATTTCCTCATCGACAGGTTCGAAAGCTTCGGACTCGAGACTTACATCCATCATCATACCGGTCACATAGGGGAGACCGACACCCTCGAGGCCGGCAATGTCATCGCAATCCAGCCAGGTACTGAATTTCCTGATCAATATATAATAGTGGCATCGCATTACGACCATCCCGACGGTCCTGGCGCCGACGACAACGCCTCCGGAACCGCCGGAGTGCTTGAATGCGCAAGGATTTTGAGCCAGCATCAGTTTAAACGCACCATCCTTTACATCCCGTTCAACGGCGAAGAGCGCTGGATGGTGGGCAGCTATCCTTTCGTGCAGAAATGCGCCCGCGAAGAAATGAACATTCTCGGCGTTTTCGACATGGATATGATCGGATTCTGGCCAGGTCCGGAATATGGCCCGGTCACGATGTATTCAGGATATTCTTATATTTCCGAAAGGTTATTCGATTTTTATCAGACGGTGGCAAATACTTATCTTCCGGAGATGCCGACATATCGTTTTACGAAAAAAGACTCATACGGAGGCGACCACATGAGCTTCAATATCCACGAATATCCCGCCCTTTATATCGGCGACATAGAGTATCATGCTGAAAACATTTATTATCATACACCTAACGATACTATTGGCACTGGCGTGAACTGTTTCGCCCTTTCGAATGGCTTCGTACGTGCGGTGTTGGCTGCCACTGCTGAGCTTGCCGACGGTTGGCTGCCTCCACAGGATTTCAGCGTGACGGTCAGGGACGAGATGCCTTATCTTAGCTGGAGCGAGTCGTCAAATACAAGTTATTATCTGGTTTATAAAGATGATGAGATGATCGGCTATACACCTGAGACTTCGTTTGTCGATGAGATGTTTGCTCAAGACGGTCAATGGCATTATTATTACATAAAACCAGTGCATACTGATAGCTGGGCTGGCCCTGAATCAAATATCGACTCGATTTTCTCGACTGATCCGCTGCAAATTCCCGCATTTTATGACTTTGAAGATGAAACTGCAGGCAATCTGCATCTTTATAACCAGAATTGGTATTTCGGACAGTTTAAACAAAGAAAATGCCTTGCTGCTAAAACTTATACATACGATAATATTTTGCAAATAATTGAAACTCCATGGTTTTCTATTCCTGAAACAACAGAAGACGTTTCTTTCGGATTTAAAATGAATAGATATATTCCTTCGATATGGTCGCCATTCAACGCAGGCGTTTACATTGAGGTTACTACCGATAGGAAAAACTGGCACCTGATCGATTGGATCTGGGATTCGCATAACCAATGGCATGATTATGCTTTCTCACTCAACGATTATATAGGTGAGGATTATGTTCAAGTGCGCATCCGTTTTGAAGCAAGCGGGCAGGGGAATACCACTACCAGCTACAAATATATGGCAGTCGACGATCTTTACATAAATTTCGACCACGAAGCCGCAAATGAAAATTATATCGTGCACGATATATTTAATTTGTCAGTAATGCCTAACCCTTCCGAAGGGATGGTGGATATTACGACAGGTTTGGAACGCAATTACTCTGTTGCTATTTATAATATATTGGGGATCAGGGTGTTGTCCGTGAATTCGTTCTGTGATGGCACCCTTGATTTGACTTCGTTGCCAGCAGGAGTGTATTTTATCTCGGCCGATAACGGCATCGATAGGCTAACAAAGCGTGTTGTGATTAAATAATTCTTGATTGGTTTAAAAAATATTTGTAACTTTGCAATTGTATTAACCATAATAATTATCGCCATGAGGACTAACAAGTATTTAAACCTTAAAAACTTCTCATTTATATTATTGTCAGTATTGATTGTAATCACAGGCTGCAAAAAAGATAATTCGACAGTTAATCCGGAAAGTCCTGTATTTATACCAAATCCACTCTGTTTCACTGCAGAGGAGGGTGGTGTGACAATTATGATGGGAAGTGTTTCAAAAACCACAACGCTAGATGATCGTGGTATTAATCGTAATATTGAATATAGTTTTGATAAAAATAATTGGGAGAGATTTAGTGTAGGAACAACGTTAATAACACTTGATAGTGTTGGCGACAAGGTTTATTTCAGAGGAAATAATCCCGATGGCTTTAATATATACCATTTAGGAAATATTTATTTTATAACGAATGATAAAAAAATAGCTGCAAGTGGTAATGTGATGTCATTAATTGACACAACGTGCAAATCTACAACTATTCCGGAAGACTTTAGTTTTATGTACATGTTTTCGGGGACAAGTATAACAACGGCTCCTGAGCTGCCGGCAACGACATTGGCATACGGATGTTATGATAAAATGTTTGCTTTTTGTAATAATCTGACAGTAGCTCCAGAATTGCCGGCAACAACACTGGCACATTCGTGTTATTCCGGAATGTTTGAAGGATGTGCCAGTCTGACGGCAACGCCTGAGCTGCCGGCAACGACATTGGCAACGCAGTGTTATGCTTATATGTTTAGTAATTGCGATAATCTTATAGATGCACCAGAATTACCTGCGACTGTGTTGTCTGAGACCTGTTATCTTGGTATGTTTAGTCGTTGTGACAATCTCAAAAATGCTCCGAAATTGCCTGTAATGACTTTGGCTAAATGTTGTTATAAAGAAATGTTTGACGGTTGCGTAAGTCTTACGACAGCACCTGAATTGCCAGCAACGACATTGGAAGAAGGTTGCTATATGTTTATGTTTAAAGACTGTGAGAATCTTACAACAAGCCCAGAGTTACCTGCTACGACATTGGTGAAGAGGTGTTATTGGGAGATGTTTAATGGCTGTAACAGATTAAACAATATAAAAGTACATTTTACCGAATGGGATGACGATATTTATGATAATGCAACGTATCGATGGGTTAAAAATGTTTCGTCGTCAGGCACATTCCATTGTCCAAGTTCATTGCCGCAAGAATTTGGTAATCACTGTATTCCCGAAGGCTGGACTGTTGAGACTTTCTAACTATTTCAGCGTCACCCTCGTTATTCCCGCGCCTCCAGTCTCCAGGCTCGCATCATTAAACGACTGGACACATTGTTGCTTGCTCAGATATTCTCTGATGAGCTTACGCAGGATGCCGTTGCCTTTGCCGTGAAGGATACTTACTTCTTTGATACTCAATAAATTGGCTTCATCAATGTATTTCGCTACGTTGTCAACGGCTTCATCGCCACGCTGACCGCGAACATCAAGAGTGAGGTTGAAATGCTGCGCCTTTTCGTTGATGTCGTTCATGATGCTTTTGCGCAGATACGAAGGGTTCTGCTGCGCCTTTCGTGCTTGCGAACGACTGATTTTCCTGAGCTTGTCGGCTGTTGTACGCAGTCTCACGTCGCCAAACTGAATCGTGACGTCGGTATCGGATATGGCTAAAAGCTCGCCCACGACTTCCAACTCGTTGATGCATACCATATCACCAACTTTCAAATCGGCACTTGCAATCTCTTCTTTTTCCTCGGCTTTCAGCTGTTTCGAGAGATTTTTCTCCTCGTCGGCGAGGTTGTTTTTCATCTCTTTGAGCTCCTCGCGAAGCTCTTTGGTGCGCACTTTCTCGGCCTGCGCCTCCTTGATCTCACGAATCGTCTTCTCAATTTTGGCGTTGGCTCTGTCGATAATCTCCTGCGCCTCTTTGTTAGCCTCTTTTAGAAGTTTGTTTCTATTCTTTTCAATATCAGCGAGTTGCGTTTTATATTTCGTCACTATCTCGTCGAGGAGTTTGTCGGCCACTTTCAGCTCGTATTCCTTCTTGCGAACCTCTTTTTTCTCTATCTCAAGTTGCTGCAACTGTTGGTCGAAGTCGAGATGTTCGCGGCCGGAAATCTCGGCGGCGCTATCGAGAATCTCGTGAGGGAAACCAATCTTTTTCGCTATCTCGAAGGCGAACGACGAGCCCGGCTTGCCGATCATCATCACGTAGAGCGGCTGCAGATAGCGGGTGTCGAACAACATCGCTCCGTTGACGATGCCGGGATGGTTATCGGCAAGCAGCTTGAGGTTAGCATAGTGCGTTGTGACGACTCCAAACGACTTTTTCTCGTTCATCCTCAACAAGATAGCCTCGGCGATAGCGCCGCCGAGTTGTGGCTCCGTTCCAGTGCCGAACTCATCGATGAGGAACAAGGTTCGCTCGTTGCCGTGCTCCAGAAGCTCCTTCATATTAATAAGGTGCGAACTGTAGGTGCTGAGGTCGTTCTCCAGCGACTGCTCATCACCAATGTCGATGAACATATCATGGAAGATGCCGCATTTCGAGTCAATCTTGACCGGAATCGCCAGCCCGCATTGCAACATATACTGAATCAGACCTATCGTCTTGAGACACACCGACTTGCCGCCGGCGTTCGGCCCCGAAATAACCAATATACGATCAATAGCACCGCTGTCATTCCGAACCCCGTAGGGGTGAGGAACCTCCTCCTGTTTGCCTTTACCAAGTCTCAGGTCCAGTGGCGTGATTCTCTTTCCTTGCCCTTTCAGTTTCTGCTCCAGCAGCGGGTGACGTGCCTCGATCCATTCGAACATCGGCTCGTCGATGACCTCCGGAATCACGCAGTTGTATTCGTGAGCCAACATCGCCTTAGCCTTGATGAAATCGAGCAATCCGAGGAGTCGCCATGCCATAATCAGATTTGGTATCTCAGGTCTCAAAATCTTCGTGAACGCGAGCAAAATCTTATTGATTTCGCGTCTCTCGGCATATTCCAACTCCTTGATTTCGTTGTTGGTTTCAAAGATTTCCGCAGGCTCGATGTATACCGTCTGTCCCGTTGCCGATTCGTCGTGAATAAAACCTCTCAATTCGCGTTTGTCGGCAGCACGCACAGGAATCACAGGGCGTCCGTTGCGGATGGTCATCTCGGCTGTGCTGTCGGTCCAGCCTGAGTTTTTCGCTTCGACGAGGATCTTATGCATCCTATGGTCGATGGAGCTCTGCTTCCGCCTGATATCTCTACGAATCTCAGCAAGTTCCGGCGACGCGTTGTCGGGCATCTCGCCCTTGTCGTCGACAAGGCGGTTTATCTCTGTAAAGATATGACTATCAATGGAAATACCTTCGGCTAAAGCTTTCAGATACTGTACTTTCTCCGAAGCTTCGGATTTGAAAAATTTGAAAATGTACGACAGGGCCGAGAGGGTAGGTTTCAGCGCAAACATGCTTTCCAGACTGATCACGGTGCCGTCGATGGCGAGGTGCTTGAATTCCTCACGCAAATCGTTGTAATCGCGTACTGGGAAAGGCACTCCGTCCTGCATCAGCGTCTCGAAATCCTGAATCAGGCGCAGGTAAGTGCTAATCTCGTCGACGTCGGTGTAGAAGCACATTTTGCCAACGAATTCCTTGCCCATCTCGCTGATACACAGTTCGTTGAGACGCTCTCTGACGTGGTTGAAGCCTATCTTATTTTCAAAATCCGAAGGATAAATCATATTTTTATTAAAAATAGCTTGCAAAATTACAAAACTTTTCATATCTTTGCGAAAAATTATGTCATGGTCAAATTTGAACTTTGTGCAAACGGCTATCAGTCAATGATTAACGGAGTTGTTGGCTGTGCTGACTGCGCCGAGCTTTGCGAGGCGCTGGTGGTCGGGGGCATTACGCCGTCGCATGGTACATTGTTTAATTGTCAGAATGCAGCACGCCATCTGCCTGTGAGAGTGCTGATTCGTTGCCGTCCGGGAAATTATATTTACAGCGACAATGAAATAAGCATCATGTGCGATGACATAAAAAGGGTCAAAGATCTGGGCTACGAAGGTGTTGTTATTGGAGTGCTGAATAACGAAGGTGATGTCGATGTGCCTGCGGTCAAAAAGATGATGGCGGTAGGCGATGGGTTGAAATTCACTTTCCATCGGGCTATCGATGCATGCAAAGATCCGTTCATCGCGATGGAGACATTGGTCCGACTCGGATTCGACAGGGTTCTTACATCTGGCGGCAAACCAACTGCTTACGAAGGAATCGAAAATATTCGCAAGATGCAGGAATTTTTCGGCGACAGCATCAACATCATGGCTGGCGGCGGCATCAATGAGAAAAATGTGATGCAAATCCTTTCAGCAACAGGCGTGAAACATTGCCATGCCTCACTGACTTCATATGCTCCCGACTGTCACCAAGATTTGTACCCCGATGGCTTTGACAGCACCGGCGCCGAAATGCGATACATCATCTCGACCGTAAATAGAGTCAAAGAATTCAAAGACGTCATTTCGAGTGAAGCGTAAAATATTATTCTTCCTGATACTCCCTTTTGTCTTGTTAGCTTGCACGGACAATAACAGGGTTTTGCAGTCACTAAATCATGGTTGGAACCTGAAGACTGATACGCTTTCCATTGATTTACAAGTGGATATCCCTTCTGAAGCGCATGCCGATTTATATGCAGCCGGCCTTATTCCGCATCCTTATGGCGAAGGCGACGAAGAACAGCAACTGCAATGGATTCCTCAGCATCAATGGGATTATTCATTGAAATTTGCTGTCGATAAAAATGTTTGGAATCAGGATAATATTGAATTGATTTTCAATGGTTTGGATACATATGCTGACGTCTGGCTCAATGGCGAAAAGATTCTTCACTCTGACAACCAGTTTGTCCGTTATGAAAAAGAGGTAAAAAGTCTTCTGAAAAAACGCGATAACGAGCTGAAAGTACGATTCTATCATTTTGATGCTCAACGAGATAGCTTAATAAATACTTATCCTTTAAAGTTTCCTGAAAAATATGCTGTGATGCGCAAAGCGGCCTACCAAAACGGCTGGGATTGGGCCCCGCGCTATCTTAACATCGGAATCTGGAAAAATGTCGAACTTTTAGGCTGGAATGATTTCAAAATCGAAAATATAGCATTTTTGACCAAAAATGTCACTGATGAATCTGCGGAAATGATAGCAAATATTGCGCTTACCAACGATTTTGAGGGGGTACTAAGATTTGATATTTTTGGTAATGGAGAAAAACTTGCCGAAAAGTCCGTTTCTGACAAATTTAAAGGTCTTATTAGCATCCCATTTACGCTTGGAAATGCCGAGCTTTGGTGGCCAAACGAGATGGGCGAGCAGACGATGACAGAGTTCGAAGTAAGAATTTATAAAAACGACAAACTCGTTGATACTCAAAAAGATAAGACGGGTATCCGTAAAATTGAACTCATCGAAGAACCTGACAGCATCGGATGTGCGATGTATTTTAAGGTGAACGGTAAGAAAGTCTACATCAAAGGTGCGAATTATGTGCCAGAGGAGATGATTGAGACGTGGATGTCGAAAGAAAAGACCGAAAAGTTGTTAGCCGAATGCGTGCCGGCTCATTTCAACATGCTTCGCGTTTGGGGTGGCGGCATCTATCCTCCCGATTATTTCTTCGACATCTGCGACAGTCTGGGCATAATGGTGTGGCAAGATTTCATGTTTGCTGGCACAACCTACCCGTATTCAGACGAGTTTTTGAATAATGTTAAAGAAGAGGCGATTCAGCAAGTCGTTCATTATCAAAACCATCCGTCGCTGGCATTGTGGTGCGGCAACAACGAGGTGAGCGAGGGTTACGTCAACTGGGGCTGGCAGAAATCGATGGGCTGGAGCGACGATGACTACGCCGAGATGAAACGTGGTATGGATACTTTGTTTGTCGATATCTTCTCGCAAGTAGTTGATACTTATGATGGCACGCGTTCTTATTGGCCAAGCTCACCGAAAAACGGTTGGGGAAAACCCGAGAGTCTGACCGAAGGCGACGTTCACTACTGGGGCGTCTGGTGGGGCGAACAGCCATACGAGGCATACCTAGAGAAAGTCGGTCGTTTCAACAGCGAATTCGGCTATCAGGCATACCCGAATATCGAAACGAAACACCAGAAACACCCGCGAGGCGAGGAATTAATCGAAAAACATATAAAAAAATACGTCTGTAATGACGCGGCGCGCCATAATCATGACGATTACGTCTATTATTCCCAATTATCCCAAGCCTACGGCATCGGTCTCGCCATCGAAGCCCAGCGCGCCGCGAAACCTTACTGCATGGGAACCCTTTACTGGCAACTCAACGACGCTTGGCCTGTAATATCCTGGTCGTCAATCGATTACGCTGGAAATAAAAAGATTCTTCACGAGAAACTCAGCGAGCTCTACGCTCCAATATTAATAGGTGTACTCCCAACCATCGACGGCAACTTCACGGTTTACGCTGTGAGCGATCTGTATCGTGAAATCAACGCCACTCTGACATTAAATATCCTCGATTTTGAAAAAAATCTATTGAAATCTCATTCGGAAATAATCCAAATTCCTGAAAACGGCTGCATTCACCTACCTTTAGATGTAAATGATTTTGTTAAGGAGTTTAATAAAAATGAAATCTACATCAAGATGCAAGTCGTTGATAATGAGAGTGATTCGGTTTTGGCCGAAAGAATCCAGTATCTCGTATATCCGAAAGATTTAAAGCCAATGGCCAACAGCCAATAGCCAACAGCTAATCCAGTTTCAGCACTGCAAGGAACGCCGACTGTGGCACCTCCACGTTACCAATCTGGCGCATGCGTTTCTTTCCTTCCTTCTGTTTTTCAAGAAGCTTGCGCTTACGCGAGATATCGCCGCCGTAACACTTTGCGGTAACATCCTTTCTCACCTGACGGACAGTCTCACGGGCAATGATCTTCGCTCCAATGGCTGCCTGAATTGCGACATCGAACTGCTGACGAGGTATAAGGTCTTTCAATTTCTCGCACATACGGCGCCCGAAGGCATAAGCGTGGTCGGTGTAGATGAGGGTCGACAAGGCATCGACAGTGTCGCCGTTGAGCATGATGTCCAATTTCACCAGCTTCGATGGCTTGTAGCCGTTGATATGATAGTCGAAAGAGGCGTAACCCCTTGATATTGACTTCAGTTTGTCGTAAAAGTCGAACACAATCTCGCTCAAAGGCATCTCAAATGTCAACTCCACGCGGTCGGTGGTCAGATACACTTGGTTCTTCAAGATACCACGTCGTTCGATGCACAGCGTCATAATCGAGCCGACGTATTCGTTTTGCGATATGATCTGCGCTAAGATATACGGCTCGTCGATGTGGTCAAGTCTGGTAGATTCAGGCATTCCGCTCGGGTTGTGCACGTCGACGACGCTGCCATCTGTCAGATATGCCTTAAACGAGACGTTAGGCACTGTGGTGATGACGTCCATGTTGAACTCGCGGTCGAGGCGTTCCTGGATGATCTCCATGTGGAGCAATCCCAAGAATCCGCAGCGGAATCCGAAGCCCAAAGCAGCCGACGACTCGGGTTCCCAAACCAAGGAGGCGTCGTTCAGCTGCAGTTTCTCTAATGAGCTCCTAAGTTCCTCGTAATCATCAGCATCTACAGGGTAGACGCCCGCGAAAACCATCGGCTTCACGTTCTCAAAACCCGCAATCGGCTTGTCGCAAGGGTTATCAACCGACGTAATCGTATCGCCGACCTTCACCTCTTTCGAAGATTTAATGCCCGAAATGATATATCCCACGTTGCCGGCCGACAGCTCTTTCTGCGGCACCTGCTTCATCTGCAAAACACCGATCTCGTCGGCGTCGTATTCCATTCCTGTATTGAAAAACTTGACGTTTTCGCCAGTCTTGATGGTGCCGTTCACAATCCTGAAATAAGCGATGATACCTCTGAAAGAATTAAAAACGGAGTCGAAAATCAGGGCTTGAAGCGGTGCGTCAGGGTCGCCTTTAGGTGCTGGTATACGCTTGACAATGGCTTCCAAAATCTCAGGGACGCCTTCACCAGTGCGTGCTGAGCAGCGTAAAATATCCTCTCTGTCGCAGCCGATGAGGTCGACAATCTGATCTTCAACCTTCTCCGGCTGAGCGCTTTCCATGTCGATTTTATTCAAAACCGGAATCACTTCCAAGTCATGGTCGATGGCCATGTAAAGATTGCTAATCGTCTGAGCCTGAATGCCTTGTGATGCGTCGACAACCAGCAAAGCGCCTTCGCATGCGGCTATCGAACGCGACACTTCATACGAAAAGTCGACGTGACCGGGAGTGTCGATAAGATTCAAGGTATAAACCTCTCCTTCGTGCTCATATTTCATCTGGATGGCATGGCTCTTGATGGTGATGCCACGCTCGCGCTCCAGGTCCATATCATCCAAAACCTGATCCACTAACTCCTTCTTAGTCAAGGTGTTAGTAAGCTCAATCAACCTGTCTGCCAAAGTGCTTTTCCCGTGATCGATATGGGCGATAATACAGAAGTTTCTAATCTTATCCATCTAAAAAGAATTAATCTTGCAAAGATACGAAAAATATTGATATTCCATTTAAAATTTATTTTTTTAAAAATTCTTGAAATTATTTGTTTTTATTAAAAATAGTGCCTAACTTTGCAAATCATTTAAGACGTCAATTTTGTTAACAAAAAAATATCATCATGGCTAAGAAAATTAGAATTGGTATCAACGGCCTCGGACGAATCGGTCGTTTGGTGCTGCGTGCCGCCCAGAAACGTGACGACATCGAAATTGTTTACATGAATGGAACGTGTCCTGTTGACTATCAAGCATATATGCTTCGGTACGACACAATGCACGGTCAGTTCGACGGAACTATCGAGTACAATCTGGAGAAGAGCACACTGATTATCAACGGAAAAGAAATCCCGGTGAGTGTTAGCCGTGACCCAGTTGGCCTGAAATGGGGCGAATATGGCGCGGATTACGTCATCGATTCCACAGGAAAATTCTTAACACAGGAGGCAGTCCAGCCACACCTCGACAGTGGCGCGAAATATGTCATCCTTGCTGGTCCTTCGAAAGACGACACCCCGATGTATGTGTGCGGCGTCAACGACAAGACCTACGTGAAGGGCACCAGAGTGGTTTCAAACGCATCATGCACCACCAACTGCTTAGCACCTCTCGCAAAGGTCATCCACGACAAATGGGGCATCGCCAGCGGTTTGATGACTACAGTTCACTCCACGACAGCATCACAGAAGCCTATCGACGGTCACTCATTGAAAGACTGGCGTGGCGGTCGTGCTGCAGCAGGCAACATCATCCCTTCGACGACAGGTGCAGCAAAGGCTGTGGGTAAAGTTATCCCTGAGCTCAAAGGCAAGCTGACAGGTATGTCGATGCGCGTTCCTACTTTGGACGTGTCAGTGGTCGACCTCACCTGTAACCTCGTTAAACCGGCTACTTACGATGAGATCTGCGCAGAGATCAAGAGAGCTTCTGAAAACGAACTCAAAGGCATCCTCGGATACACCGAAGACGCTGTCGTTTCGAGCGATTTCCTCGGCGACACCCGCACTTCAATCTTCGATGCCAAGGCAGGTATCCCGCTGACAGACACATTCGTGAAGCTCGTGGCATGGTACGACAACGAAATCGGCTATTCCAACAAGCTCCTCGACCTCATCCATACGATGGCGGTGATCAACGGAGATTTTTAAATGACACTACCTGATACATATTCGCAGGAAGAAAAGGTTGAACTCGAACGACAGTTCAACGAGCTCCTACAGCGTTGGAAATCAAGGAAAAACGAGCAGGACGTGGCTCTCGTGACAGAGGCCTTCCTGCTCGCTGCCAATGCTCATAAGGACGCACGCCGCCGCTCGGGCGAGCCGTATATGTATCACCCCCTCGCCGTCGCCACCATCATAGCAGGCGAGATGGGAATGGGCCGCACCTCGATAATCGCGGCACTGCTTCACGATGTGGTGGAAGACACCGACTACACCTTAGATTACATCAGAGAACACTTCGGCGACAAGGCAGCACAGATAGTCGACGGCGTGACAAAACTTACCAACGAAGACTTCAAAGAAGGCGCCAAGAGCCTGCAGGCTGAGACATTCCGCAAGGTGATCATGAGCATGTCGTACGACATCCGTGTCATCCTCGTGAAACTCGCCGACCGTCTGCATAACATGCGCACGCTGAGTTCGATGCCGCATCATAAACAGCTCAAGATAGCGTCAGAGACAACCCAGATATATGCCCCGATAGCCTATCGTCTCGGACTTTACAAAGTGAAAATCGAGCTCGACGACCTCTGTCTGAAATACATCAACCCGCAGGTCTTCGACTCGGTGCAGAAACAGCTTTGCGAAGTTAGAGAAAAGAAAATCAATGAGTTAGAGGAGTTTTTGGCTCCTGTTAAGGCCGAGCTCGACACCATGGGCATCAAGGTGCGCACCATGGCCATCGAACGTAACGTGAGCTCGGTGTGGGAACGCATGGTGAAGTTCGGAATGTCGCTTGAAGAGGTGTACGACGCCTATGTGGCACGAATCATCATCGACTGCCCGAATGTCGAGGACGAGAAGGTGAAATGCTGGGAGACGTTCGCAGTATTTACCAAATATTACTATCCCGACAACAAAAAGATGCGCGACTGGGTGTCGTTCCCGAAGACCAACGGCTACTCGTCGATACACGCTGTCTTCATGAACAAGAAGGGCAACTGGGTTGAGACACAGATACGCACCGAGCGCATGGACGAGATAGCGGAGAACGGATTCGCTGCTTACTGGAAATACCGCGACAAGAACTCCACTGCCGAATCGGGACTCGACCTCTGGATGAAGGTGGTGCGCGACCTCGTGCAGCAAGCCGACGACAACCAGGCTTCGGCTATAGAGTTCATTGACAGCTTCAAACTCGACCTTTTTAACGACGAGATATTCGTGTTTACGCCGAATGGCGATAAAATCACGCTGCCGAAAGGCTCCACGGTGCTCGACTTCGCGTATAACATCCATAGCGACCTCGGAAACCACTGCGTGGGTGCCAATATCAATAAAAAACTGTCGCCGATACATACCGAGCTGAAGATGGGCGACCAGGTTGAGGTGATAACGTCGGAATACCAGGAACCACAGGAGAAATGGTTCGACTACCTCGCTACCTCGAGCGCCAAGAGCCGACTGAAAAACGGCATCAAAGACTTCCGTAAAGTCTTTAAGGAGAAAGGCAAAGCGATGCTTCGCGAGATTTTTGAAAATGCGCGTATCGACTTCAGCAAACAAAACCGTAACACCCTCGCCGAGAAGCTCAATCTTGCCACGCGCAACGACCTTTATTACTACGTTGCGATGAATAAGGTGAGTCAACAGGATGTCGAGAGTATACTGAAGAAAAACGATGCCAGCTGGTCGGATTATCTCTTGAAATATCTCACTCTCGGATTTGTCAACCCATCGAAGAAAAACGGCGTAAAGACCAGCGACGTCGATGTGGCGGGCTATGTCATCTCGACCTGCTGTAACCCTATCCCTGGCGACGACGTGGTGGCTATCAGTCTGCCTGGAGAGCCGGTACAGATCCATCATCCCGACTGTCCGGAAGCACAAAAACTGATGTCGCGTCATGGCGAGAGCATCGTCAAGGCAAGATGGCAGTTTGGCGACGATTTTGCATTTTTAGCCACAATTAAAGTGTTGGCGGTCAATAAGATGGGCTTCGGAGCGAAGCTCTTCGACACTATCACAAACCAAGAGAAACTCGACATGCAGGCCATGGAGATGAAGATTGAAGGCGGAATGGTTGTCGCCAACGTCTCGGTGTATGTCAACAACCTCAAAACCCTTGAAAATCTTATCGAAAAGATAAAGAAGATCGACCTCGTAAAGAAAGTCGAAAGAGTAGGGAAGAAATCGTAAATTTTTTTTGTAAAATTGTATTTTTGAGTTCAAATTTTTTATATATTTGAAACGTATTTTGTTTTGCATAAACAAATTATAAATCTTTGATTTATAAATCATTAAATTTTGAATCTTTAAATATTTAAATATTATTATGGCAAAATTGGATTTGCTTCTTGGATTGCAATGGGGCGACGAAGGCAAGGGCAAGGTCGTCGACGCGCTCACACCGAAATATGATATGGTTTGCCGCTTCCAAGGCGGCCCGAATGCCGGTCACACCATCGAGTTCGACGGAAAGAAGTTTGTACTTCACACCATCCCGTCGGGAGCGTTTAACGACAGGTGCGTCAACGTGATAGGCAACGGCGTCATCATCGATGCAAAGATCTTGAAAGACGAGATCGACAACCTCGCAGCGGCTGGCATCGACCTCACCAAGCGTCTCATGATCTCCAACAAGGCACATCTCATCCTGCCTACGCATAGAGTATTGGATGCAGCTAACGAGAAGGCACTTGGAAAGATGAAGATCGGCTCGACCTTGAAAGGTATCGGTCCGACCTACACCGACAAGACTGCCCGTCGCGGCCTGCGAATTGGCGACATCATGATGAGCGACTTTAAACAGCGCTACGAAAATATCAAAGCCAAACATTATCAACAGATTAAGGACTTGGAATTCGACATAAACGAGGTGCGTCTCGATGGCATGACATTTGCCGATTACGAGAAGGTGTGGTTCGAAGCTGTCGAATTCCTGAAGAAATTCCAGTTTGTCGAGAGCGAGTACCTTATTAATAAATACCTCGATGAAGGTAAGAACGTCCTTGCAGAAGGCGCTCAGGGCTCGATGCTCGACGTCGACTTCGGAAGCTATCCTTTCGTGACCTCGTCGTCGGTCATCGCAGCAGGCGCTTGCTCTGGCTTAGGTGTCGCACCGAGCCGAATCGGCAAGGTTTACGGCATATTCAAGGCATATTGCACACGCGTTGGAACAGGTCCGTTCCCGACAGAGCTGTTCGACGAGACAGGCGAGATGCTGCGTGCCAACGGACATGAATTTGGTGCTACCACAGGCCGTCCGCGTCGCACTGGATGGCTCGATATTCCTGCACTTCGCTACGCCTGCATGCTGAGTGGCGTCACCGACCTGATGATGATGAAGTCCGACGTGATGGACGACCTGAAAGAGATAAAAGTCTGCATCGGCTACGAATACAAAGGCCAAGTGATTGATTATCTGCCGTATGACGCCTGCACCGAGACGATGAAGCCGGTCTACACCACAGTGAAAGGCTGGAACTGCAAGATCGACGGCAAGATCCCGCAAGCGCTGGAAGATTACATCAAGTTTATTGAGGGAAAAGTGGGCGTGCCGATCAAGTTCGTGTCGTACAGCCCTGATAGAAACGCAAATATTTTACGTTAACATGATTATTTTAGAAAAACCATACGTCTCAGCACCTCTGGTCGAATATCTCGAGAAAAGCCAAATCGCGGTACTGAGAAATGAGATGTCGGAGCTTCTTGTGAAGCAGGGGTATAAGCTTAACTTATTGAATGACAATGAGTTTGTGGCAAAATATCAGCAGACTGGCAAGCTTTATGCCGTGTCAGAGAATGCTCTTGTGTGGCTGTATCCGCATCTTGCAGGCTCGGAGTTAGTTGAGAAGGTGAAGATAGTGAAAGACAAGGCTGAGTTCCGTAAGATCTGCGCCAAGATTTTCCCTGATTTCTTCTATAAAGAAGTGGAAATGAATGAGTTACGCTCGCTGAATCCTGATAAGTTGCCGTTGCCTTTGGTGATAAAACCTGCTGTCGGTTTCCTTAGCGTGGGCGTTTACATTGTGCGCGGCAAGGACGAATGGAATGCCGCTATGGACGATATCGACAAGAACTTCGCAAAACAATGTGCGGTGTTCCCGGAAACGGTAGTAAAAAGTGGCAAGTTCGTGCTCGAAGACTTCATTCAAGGCGAGGAATACGCTGTCGACGCTTATTATGATAAAGATGGTAAACCTAACATTATCAATATTTTCCATCATATCTTCAAGTCGGAGACCGACGTCAGCGACCGCCTCTACTGCATGAGCAAGGAGATTTTTGAGAAGAACTACGGTCCGTTCAATCAGTTCCTCATTGACTTGAATGGCGTTTTGAATCTCCGTAACTTCCCGATGCACGTGGAGTTCCGCGTGGATAAGAATTCCGGCAAGGCCATCCCGATTGAGGTCAACCCGTTGCGTTTTGCAGGAATGTGCTTGAACGACTTGACACGTCACACCTGCGGTTTGCTGCCAGTCCAGGCCTTCTTTGAAGGTACGCATCCTGATTATGCCACCATGTGGAATGGCATTGAAGACGATGTGTTCAGCTTCGTTGTTTTGGATAAACCTTACGAAACGACAAAAGCCCTTGATTTTGAGAAGATTAAGAAACATTTTCATGGCGTCGTCGAGACTCGCGACATCATGAATCCTGCCATGAGCATCTGGGGATTCTTGTTCGTGAAGACCGACAAGGCTCATCGTGCTGAACTGCAGGAAATATTGAATTCTGACTTGACAGAGTTTATAAACAAATAGTCTATTAGTCATCAATTTCGAAGGCCTTCAGCTTCCGTAGGAAGGTGGCCAGCCGAGAAATGATGACTAATGACAAATAATCATAGTTTTCAGAAATCAATTTCGAAGGCCTTCAGCTTCCGTAGGAAGGTGGCCAGCCGAGAAATGATGACTAAAGACGATAAAAACAATACATTATGAAAAAACTATTCCTTCTCATTGCCATTGCTATATTAGCAACAGCATGTTCTAATAATAAAGAACGTACAGCATTGTCGTTTTTGAATGCTTCGATGCCATATGGCGACGCGATAGACTACAGTGAAGATTATTTCTTAAAAAATATTCAAACTTCTTTCAAGGCAAAGAAAGAGTTGCCTTGGGGAAAGCGTGTTCCTGAGCGCGAGTTCAAGCATTTCGTGCTGCCAATTCGTGTGAACAACGAGAATCTTGACGATTTCAGAACTGTTTATTACGATGAATTGCGCGACAGAGTTAAGGATTTGTCGATGTATGACGCCGTGTTGGAAGTTAACCATTGGTGCCACGAGAAAGTGAATTATAAAGGTTCTGATTCACGAACAAGCTCACCGATGGCGACCATCAAAACCTCTTGGGGACGCTGTGGCGAAGAGTC
>Ga0265300_10001816_pt1 | contig 19385 bp, 16 predicted proteins | sample AusTroGonzalo_MG_FD_193482 | JGI IMG/M metagenome (GOLD analysis project Ga0265300, IMG submission 193482) | Bovine rumen microbial communities from tropical cattle in Woodstock, Queensland, Australia - Gonzalo_03 | ecosystem: Host-associated > Mammals > Digestive system > Stomach > Rumen ...
ATTTGCAACTGAAACAAGTGATTAATAAGATGACAGCAATTGATTTACGTGCGAATACGATGCAGATCCTGGATCAGTTTGACAAAGCAGATGCCTCGCTTTGGCAAAAGGTTCTCGATGCCGTTACTCTCATCTACAAAGGTGAGAAAAAGACGCAGCATACGAAAAGGGCCGAGCAAAAGGCCAAGATTCGCCAGATGGTAGGCATCCTCAATGAGGATAGCCTTGAGGACTGGAAGCGTGAGAAAGTTTAGATAGTGAAAATCGCACAATGTTTTTATTCTTTGCATCCTTGAAATTAAAACTATGATAAATAAACCATTATTCGAAAACATTATAATTGAAGAGAGTACTTTTCTTGTAGAGGAAAGTCGAGTGAGAGATATAGATGCCTTGTTGGAGGATTTACCTATCCTACGAGGTGCGAGTTTCATCAACCAATTAAAAGAGATCACTGTTCATCCGTCATTCAATCTTGTTAAAAACGAAAACAACATATTCAGTACAGGTGGAGAAAGCAGCGAAGACTACGACAATCTGTTAAAGACAGCACGTAAGGCTGGGGAGCATGGTTATCGGGTATTTATTCTGCCCAATCCCAAAGGTATCCGTACGGCAGACTATATTTTCGAACGGAAAGGAGTATTCAAGATGTTCGACCTAAAAACGATTTCAGGTAAAAATTCCGTTGGTAACAGGCTGAAGGAATCCATTGGACAAACCAATTGTGTGTTGTTGAATATCGTGTGCGATTATAACGTTCGCAATCTTACGTTAGAGATAAAGCGTTATTTCGAGTCGAATACAGACGCTTTTGAAGTTTTGATATTTATTGGCAGGAAGGAGATTTCAATTAAACGTAATATCGCTACAAGTAGGGGCTTCCTGAAGATGATGATGAAGAGCTTTAGAAAATAATAAAACCACCCGGAGGTGGCTTTAAAACGGGTAGTGACGTATACGGCTTGCCCTCTCGGGAAACTTACCCGGATAGCCAGAACTTTCATTCTGACGGTGCAAAGATAGACATAATTATTGAAACTTCCAAATTTTCAGGCATCTTTTTTCTCTCATTGCACGTATTGGTACAAAACGCTTGCATTTCTCATAGGAATCTTTACCTCTCCCTCCCTTTGACACTCGATATCCTTCCTGTAACATTTTCGCCTCCTACATACATTATATATAAGAAGAAATGATTATTTAATTTTTCAACTAAAAAAATAGGTTAAATAATAGTAGAGGTATTTGGAAGTATAATAGAAAAAGAATATCTTTGCGACATCAAACTAAAAATTACGTTGAAAAGGTATGCAGAAACTTACAGGCAAAGAAGAGGAAGTTTTGGAGTTGATGTGGCAGCTGGGTGAGTGTGCGCCAAAAGACATTGTTGCGCAGTATCCTGAGCCACAGCCCCATGTGAATACCATCGCCACGATGGTGCAATCATTGGAACGTAAAGGATACGTAGGCCATCGCCCTCAAGGACGTGGTTTTATCTATTTCCCATTGGTTAGCCAAGAGGAATACGGACGCACAAAACTTGGAGGCTTTGTTGCACGCTATTTCAAGCATTCCTATATGGAACTGGTGTCTTCGCTCGTAGCTGAGGAGAAAGTCAGCGAACAAGAGTTATTTGACTTTCTGAAAGAACTGAAAGAAAACAAACATGAATAAACAATGGCAGCATTCATCATATATATTATAAGGTGGGCCGTAGTGCTTACAATGCTCTACTCACTCTTCGGCCTATTCCTGAAGCGTGAGACACTACACGGCTTCAACCGCGTGGTATTGCTGGCTATTCTTGTGGCAAGTATGGTGCTGCCATTGTGCCAGATTGAAACTCCAAAGGCCAACATCGTGACGAAAGGGCGGGAGCTGTTGGAACAACAGATAATTTTAGAAGAACGCATCGTGAAGAAGGAGGGCGACTATTGGATTACGAATGCCGAGACTGAATATGCATCCAACATAGACAGAATTACCAATGGGGCACTGGCCTATGACAAAACGCCATTAAGAACGAAAGGATGGAACTGGGTCAACACGCTTCTGCTCCTGATAGAAATATATGCTGTGGGGGTCCTGGTCTATTGGTTTCGCTATTTTTGGCAACTTGCAGCGTTGCTGTTGCTGATTCATCAAGGTAAGCGTATAGAGGTGGAGGGACTGCCAAAACACGTTCGTGTTATCGTACATCCTGATATTAAGACGCCAAGCAGTTGGATGCGATGGATAATTCTGAATCTGAGCGATGTGAACACACGCGCCATCATCAACCACGAACTGGCGCATATCCGATTGGGACATTCCTGGGATATGCTGCTTTGCGAGTTCACTTGCCGTATGCTCTGGTGCGTTCCTTTTGCTTGGATGCTGCGGCAGGACTTGCGCGATGTCCACGAATATCAGGCCGATCGCCGCGTATTGGCTACTGGCATACAAGATGAAGAATATCAGCTGTTATTAATAAAAAAAGCCACTGGCACGGGACTGCAGCCTGTCGTCAACGCTTTGAACCAAAGTCCAATTAAACGAAGATTCAAAATGATGTACAAGAAACCATCCCGACGATGGGTGGCCCTGAAAGCCGCCTATCTCCTGCCTCTGAGCCTTATAGCTCTCATGGCTTTCGCCCGTCCACAAACGATGAGCGAGTTAGAACAGAAAGTAGAGAAAACAGAAACGGAGATCGCACAAGTTATCGAGGAGTCTGGAGTGATAGACAAAGTGGTCACTCTCGCAGAAGAACTCGGTCTGAAAGAACGTGAAACCGAGTCAACAACACAGTCTGCAGAGCAAGAGGCACTGACAGATACAGTTACGACATCAGGTCATGCATATCTTGTTATGGAGCATGAGAAGAATTCGCCCGATGCCAATCTGGTAAAGGCCGACCTTGTTGATTCGCAACCAGCCGAAGAAGCTTTTGTCGCGTTAAGCGTTAAGCGTGCCAACGAACTGCTTGACAGTACCATGCAGGCTGTTGGTGCCCGCAAGATTGCCGACGGCACATGGATTGGTCACTTCCAGCCCTCGCTGAACAACGATACCGTGCGTGTAGGTAAAGTGGAATATCTCGACAAGCAATCACGCCAGACTGGTAAATTGCAATTCTCTATTAACGAGTCCGATCCCTATGCCTACAACATGATTTTACAGGACGAGACGCGCAAAGAACGGACGGGTTACTACATCCGTAAACTCTATCCCGCAAAGGCCACTGATCGCCAATATGACCAAGTGAAGAACGACCCGAAAATGCTGTCGACCGACGATGTGCTGACGAAGCGCGATTTCAATCAAATACTATACAATGTTTTTACTCCCGTAGCCATAGAGCAGTCGAAGAAAGATACACGCATCTTTTTGTATGTCGGCTTTGGTGGGAACCCTCAAACAAACGAGTTGAAAAAGTTAAACTACAGTCTATGGCATGACATGACCCTCGTGGACGAGAATACTGGCGACCAATACGTATGGCGCTTCACGGACTTTTCCTATTTCAAATACGTTAAAGATGAGTATATCGGGAGCGATACTGTCAAAGTCTATCAAACTTGTGTTGTATTCCCACCACTTAGCAAGAAAATGAATCAGGCACATTTCGGTAATACGGCAAATGACGATCACTATAGTCAAACATTTAATTTAAAAGACATTCCTCACAAGGGGCGCGTCATCACAAACTAATTCACTACGCATATGAAGAAGTACTTATCAATAATAGTGGCAACAGCCTTTATGACCGCCTGCCACACCACGAAAATAGTCTACGACGAGCGCCCTGAGAACAAACAACCTGTACTGGAGCGTCCCGCTTGGCCCAACTACGACCTGCACGACGACCGCTCATTTGCCGCCTTCTCACACATTCAGACGGCCACAGACGGCAAGGGCCCATATTTGGCAACGGAGGATGGAGGCGTGGTAGGCCCCTATAAGCTCTACCGCTGCAAGGATGCCACTTATCTGTGCTACGACAACACCATACCTGAGCAGCAGGACTGGTTTTTCTATCGCTTCACCGAAGGGTCGGCTATCATCGATGCCGACACTGGAGACCGCTACCTGCTTCAGCATCTGGAGCATTTCCCCATGAACCAATGCTTCTGGATTTACGGGCAGAAGAAGGAGACCATCCGCATCGTACTTGTTTTCCCGCCGCTACCACTATCAGTGAAGCGCGTACAAATCTACGAGGCCAGTGCTGAATCGCGCCGATGGATGGACGGAAAGGGTATGATTACCAAGCCCGTCGACATCAACGTCCTGCGCCCTCATGCCAAAGATAAGCAGCCATCAAAAAAGCAAGGACGCATCATTCGCTGACAGTTTTTAGTAATTATATATAAATGACGTATTTTAATGACGTTTTTTCATAAATGCCCGGGACAACTGGAGGCCACTGTGAAGTTCCCTCCAGATTTATTCTTCGAATAGCAAAAAATAAAGAAAACGAATAATGAACAAGAAAGCTATCATCACCATCCTGCTCGCCCTCGTCGCTATATTACCCGTCAGTATCGTGTTGAAGGGTCAGGGTAAAAGCGTCAAAAGTGTAGGAACCAATCCAAGTGATGCTCAGAAACACGAGCTGACACAGGACGACACCGTGCTATCCTGCGACATTTCCTCCTTGGCGAATTCTGCTTCGCGTATCATCATCGTCATTCGAGAATATGACCAACAGAGCATGGTAAGCGAAATGAAAGGGCAGGGACTTAAAATGGCAAAAACGTTATCCATTGGTTTCTCTCCCATACGATCGGATTCTGTGGTAACTGTCTCTATACGCTCAGACCGTCGAAACGGCTTGGCAAGGGATTTGGTTCTAAAACCCGTTCTTGATGCGCCTGAAACTCTTTATCTTTATGAAAAGGTTCCAATCCGAGTTTCAAAGTTGAGGCTTAACACCTTTATTCCCCTTGCCCTTTATGGTTCTTTCTGGTGGGATTCCAAGTATAAGATATGTCGTTTCTGTGGAGAGAAGGAATTGACGGAAGAGAACATAATGACAAGCGATTATTTCAAATACTCGCCCCATTACTATATTATCGGAGCGATATTCAGCGATAATACCGCTCGTGTAATACCGCTGTAGCAAGTTATTATCATATTCTATCATACTCAGTAGGCTCGGTTCCGACTGTATAATTGATTCAGGAGGCCATCAGCGGTGCTGTGTTCTTTATCAGTACCTATATCTGGGAGAGTAATAAAAAGTGAAGAAAAAACAATGAGTCCATAGAAATATACAAAAATATTTGGATGCGTGAAAGATTTCCATTATCTTTGCACCTTGAAATATAGTAGATAGAGCGACAGCTTTCTGGACGTCTTCAAAATCGCCAAAAGATAGCACACAGAAAGACTGCTGTTAGCTCACACTCGAATATGGGTGTGGGCTTTAGCGGTATCCATCTGTGTGTGAGGTGTTTGGCGATACCAGAAGACGAGATGTTCTTACCGCTATCGCCCGCATCCACCCTTTTTAAAGATAGCTATATTTACTATATTTCAAACTGTTAAGCAATATGAATCACAATGAAGAAGTCCCAGACTTTTTGGGAGGACTCGGCGACATGCTGCCCGCCGAAGTCCTGAAGAAATTGAACGAACTGCTGGAGCAACTGCACCGGAAAGACAAAGATCACCAAGGCAACACCGTGATCAATTATTATGCAGAGGGCAGCTGGCATGTGGATAACAGTACGATTGGTACGTTAAACAACAATGGCGGTTGCAGCCATGCCATCGGGGACCATTTCCCTGCAACAGGGAAGACTGCCACTAAGGAGATGATGAGCCGTGCAGCTAGGATTACGCTTGATGGCGGGTATTGGAAATCACAACGCTCATGGTCGGTAGCTTTTGTCGTCTATTGCATTTGGGGGTATAAGGGCAGAGTAAGTGACTTCCTGACAGAAGTGGATGAATGGCCGGATGGCGTGGCAGACAGAATGGCCTGCAACCGTGATGCCGTGGAAAAGCTGAAGAACACCTACTATTTTTCAAAAAACATTCCTGACTGGCGTAAGGACGGAGTGCCTGAACAATATTGCATATTAGGTGAACAGTTGAATGCGGAACTGGAAAAGATGTCGGCTCATCCGATAGAATAATGTCGCATAAATGGCGCAAAAGGCGCAAAGCAGAGCGCATTCGGCGCATAGTGTGGCGCATGCACAGACGTTTCTTTGTCTGTGCTTTTTTTGTGCCTATCTTTGTGGTGTGAAACTTTTAATTCATATCGTATTATGCAACATTTATTTAAAGTAGAGGAGATGACCCCCTTGGTGGAGATTCAGCCAAAGGCAGGCAGTCCGAATCAGGACCCCCTCAAGAAAGTGGAAATGAATCTGACGGATGGTATCAACACGGTTCATGCTGAGGCCATCGGACGTGTGGCAGAACGGATTGCCAATCTCGTGAAGCCCTACACCAACAATGAGTTCGTGGGTGAGCTGGTGATGGTGGATTATACTTTGGAACGTCGTGAGGGCAAGGCCCGCGAGGATGGATCGAAGAGTTGGTTTATGTCGTTTAGGGTGAACGACTTCGCGTTTATCAATGAAATCGTAAAAGTGCTGTAAGACTATGGAAGAAAAGATTTTTGAGAAGGATTTCTCGTACAGGGCACGCGTGAACGGTAAGGATGGCGTGATTACAGTACGTCCTGAAGAGAAAGGTAAGCCCACGAAGAAGAACGTGGTGCAGGTAGGTAAGGCCCAGATGTGGAGCACTACGGGCAAGCGTAACCCCCGGAGGTTCGTCCAGTTGGAAGCCTCGGAGAAGGCAGGTGACCTGATTGGTGAGATGAAGGAGCAGTTTGACGGTATCATCGCCGAGCTGGGCGGTACACCGAGTCCCGATCCTATGGAGCGTCCGCTGGTCACTCAGGACGCACGTTTAGAGGTATGGCTCTCGAAAGAGCGTCACCAGTTAGTGGTGAAGAAGACGGTGAATCTGTGTGAGACACCCGACTATGGCACTGAAATTAGTAACCTTGAAGCAGAATTGAGAAGATGTTTACTTATCAACAGAACAAGTCTACTGAATGCTTCCCGTGCGTAGCGCAGACCTTTAAGGCACTGACGCAGGACCCGGCAACGGCCAGGAAAATCGACGATGTCCGCAGGTTAAATGCCTGCGGACAGATCGCCGAGGCAAAGAAGAAAAAGGACTCGCTGCCAGGCTGCCTCTTCCAGACCAAGGAGGTGCTGGAGAGCGTCGGTGAGGCGAAGTATAATAAGGATAAGCTGGGGCGTTGGAGGCTGCAGAGTCAATGCGTACTGAACGGTCTGGTGATGTGTGACTACGACCATGTGGAGAATCCCCATGAAAAGTTTGAGGAAATCAAGAACAACTTCGACCTGAAGCAACTGGGTATCTGTCTGTTCTTCATCACCCCGGGCGGTGAGGGCTTGAAATCGGTATCCATTGCCGACATCAACTACAACCTCACGGACAATCAGCAGCAGCTGGCCAAGCAGTTTGGATTGACAGCTAAGATCGACAAGGGTACAAAGGACAGTAGCCGACTCTCATACATCCCCAAGTGGGACGATATACTGTATATTGACGAAGAAAAACTCTTTAATTATGATAATCCTTTATACGACGAGAAATACGGGAAGCAGTACCGTGAAGGCAATAGTCAGGGCAAGCTTGATTTCGCTGAAGACAAGGCTGGAAAAGATGATCAGGAGGCTGAGCTGACCGTTGATCTGACCGCCATCAATCTGGATGAGAACGAGGAGGGCACCTACTGCTATCACGGGGTGCCCTATACCGATATCCTGAAGAAATGGCTCGAGCTGAAGGGCGGTACGCCGAGTATCGGCGACCGGCACGACAGGATGCTGAGCCTCTCTGGTGAGCTGCGCCGCATCGTGAATAACAAACCTGCCAACGTGCTCTGGCTGATGAAACAGGCCGACTTCTATGAGGACTTTGTCAAGGAGGGGCGTGAGAAGGAACTGGAGCGGATGGCCGTTGACGCCTGTAAGTTCAGGCCTCGTGGCGCTATGTCGGATGAGCTTGCACAGACGCTCGACAGTTTTGGTATCAAATATACCAAGGCGGAGGTGCCCAACAATCTGCCCTATGATGACTGGGCCGATCGGTTGATGCAGATTCCCCTGGGCTGTTATGAGCCTGCGCTGGCACATATCGATAATGTGCGTGTAAGGCCGGGAGGCGTGATTACGGCCTCGGGGATGTATTCGGTGCTGCTGACACGTTGTGACTACCAGAACTGGAAGGGCGACATGCAGCGCCTGAACTCGCTGGTGCTGATGTGTGGAGAGCCCGCATCGGGTAAGGCGGTGGCCAAGGAACAGGATGAGCATATCATGCTGACCATGCGTGAAAGCGACAAACCTGCCCGTCAGGCCGAGAAAGCCTACAAGAAAGAAAAGAACGCGCGCAACACATCGAGTAAGGCGCAGAAGGGAGAGGCGTTGCAGGAGCCTGGCGGCATTATCCGCTATAACGTGGTGAAGGTGTCGAACAACCGCTTCTATAAGCACGCTGAGAATAATAAGGAGACAGGCTACGACGGACAGCAGTGGTTCCTGCATCAGTATATGTTCTCGACGGAGCTGCTCTCACTGATCAATGCCAAGGGCGGATTCCAGGAAAAGCGCGACATTATGCTCCAGGCCTTCCATAACGAGCGGAATGGTGTGGACTATGCCAACGGTGACTCGGTGAACGATTCGATGCCGATGATGTTCTCGGGTGTCTTTACTTGTACGCGCACCTCACTGCAGCAGTTTATCAATGCCCGGAATATCGGTGACGGCCTTTCCACCCGAATGACCTCATGGGTGATGCCTGAAGAGGACTATCATACCGATGAGTACAGGGCCACAAGACGTGACAACACACCAGCCCACCAGATGGAAGAATGGGGCGCACGGTTTGATGCGCTGAAATGCGAAATCAAGGGTATTGAGAAACTGGTGAAGTATGTCTATGATCTCTGTGCAGCTCTCGGTGAGGAAGCCCGTATCAACGAGGACAAGGTGCTGAATCTGGAGCGTAAGCGTCTGCAGGACAAGGTGATGGCGGTCTGTATTCCACAGGTTATCTCGACACAGCCCTCATGGGAAGAGTTCGTGAAGACGGGTGTGTGTCGGATAGAACAGCATCATCTGGACTTCGCTGAGCTGATGTGTGAGATCATCAACAAGTGCGAGGATGCTTTGTTCGGTCAGCTGCTACAGGATATGTACGACAATGAAGCCCGTGACACCCAGCTGCGCCGCGTGTACGACAAGACGGCCAAGTTCTATAGCCTGTTGCCGGAGGAGTTCACTACTCAGGATGTGATGAAGACCTGGGGGTATAGTAGGGTAGACAGCGCTTCGAAGAAAATAGCTGATCTGATTAAGAACAATCAGATTGAGAAAGTCAAAAAAGGATGTTTTATCAAACTTGCAAAAGCGATATAGACATCTTGGGATTTTGGGTTTTTGAGTATTTTGGAAAAAAGGTTTTGAAATATGAAAGAAGTAAGTATCAATGAAAAGATGAAATTGTCCGAACTCGATGGCCTTCGCTTATCGCCTCACTTTACGTTGGGAGAGCTTTGCAAAACCAGCTATCATACGGTGGATGGGAATATTCCGAGTCGCAAGGCGATTGAGAATCTGAAGAGGATCTGCGGGTGGTTGGAGATCCTAAGAGAACGGTACAATAAGCGCTATGGCGATGGGGTTTCTCCCCCTGAGTTAGGGGGAGTAAGAGGGGGTCTGAACGTCAGCAGAAGTGACAGCAGAAGTTCGCGGGATCAGACCACCCCTGACCCCTCCTACTCAGGAGGGGAATGCCCCATCGTCATTACGTCGGGGTATCGGAGTGAGGCTGTGAATATGAAGTGTGGGGGCGCGAAGGGAAGTAATCATCTGACGGGATGTGCTGTGGATATCAGGTGTCTGGGCCCGGAGCAGATGATCAGGTATGCCTGTCTGCTGCTCGATACGGCTGACGAAAACGGCTGGTTGTTCGACGAGCTGATCCAAGAGAAGCGCGGTACCACCTATTGGGTTCACTTCGCGGTCAGGCCGAAGAATAACCGCAGGAAGATACTCTTCGATTGCCGTTAGGTTATAATGGAGCACGTTTGGCGTAGATATAAAAAAAAGAGGGCTGAAACCCTCTTTTTTATTTCTAGCAACCTTGATTATTTTGCAGGCTGTGCTGGAGCTTCCTGTGCAGGAGCTTCCTTTGCGGGAGCCTCAGCTGCGGGAGCAGCTTCCTTCTGCTGGCTGGCACCGAAACCAGGCAGGTTGTTGGGGTTCGTGGCAGGAACCTCGATGTTCTCCATCACTGAACCTGTTGAAGTGCCCTGAGGAGCGACATAAGCGCAGACAACGCTGAGGACAACCATAGCGGCTGCGAGACCCCAGGTGGTCTTTTCGATAAAATCTGTCGTCTTGCGGACACCACCAATCTGATTGTAGGAGGAGAAGTTGGAAGCCAAACCTCCACCCTTAGACTCCTGGATGAGCACGATGCCAATCATTAGCACGGCTGCAACTACGATGAGAATTACAAATAGTGTGTACATTTCTTTTACTTTTATTTTGTATTGTTATTAATAATCAACTTCTTTAAAAAGCGGATTTGGTCTGCAAAGTAAGCATTTTTTTTCGGATAAACCAAACTTAATCGCTGAATAATTTCAAGAGCCTGCGAATATTTACCCTGTTTTATGTAAATTCGGGCCAAAGTTTCGGTAAAGATACCTTCGTTGGGAGTGCTTTCGTCAGTTTCTGACTCTTCTTCGGGTAACTGCGGACTTTGGGGCTCTTCATTGAGAACGAAGCGTCCTTTGTCAATATTTATGAAATCGTCAATCAAACTCTGGCCTTTCATCTGAGGTACACTGTTGTTGCCCATCACGTCGCCCTCGGTCTCTAACAGATAGGCGACATAGTCGACGGCAGCATCGGCTGGCGTGGGCTTGCGTCCATGGGCTTTCTTTTCTTCTTCGGCCTCGCTCTCCTTAGGGATGGAGTCGAGGAAGTTGTTGATGAGTGAGAGCGTGCGATTGGGATTATTTGGAGTAGTCGGATTATTCTGCGTGTTCTGATTGCTCTGCGTGTTCTGATTGCTCTGACAATTAGGATGTCGATAGTGTACGGCCTCAATCATCTGGAAAAGCACACGGCGGTCGGTGATGTAGATGGCTGCACGGCGCAGTTCCTCGTCGAAGGTTGGGTCGTGGAGCAGATAGAGGTTCTGGAGCAGAAGCAGGCGGACCGTCTGGTAGTAGGGGTAGAGAGCCAACAAGGAGCGCAACTCGTAGAGCGTGTCGCGATCCAGACGTTCTGGATGTTGGGTCAATTCTGCTATGTCCATTGTTTCCTTTATGTTGGGGTTACCATTGTGCTACGGAAGCATTGAATATCTGATCGCAGATATCCTTCATCATCTGGGTGACGAGGTCTTCCTGTACAGCACTCAGCGACAGGGTCGAGTCGTATGACTTCTGCGAAGTGAACTGCTGCTCGAAATCCTGCTTGTGATCTTTATTATTAGTAAAGCGCACGTTGACGGTAATGGAGAGCTCCACTTGTGCAGAGTAGCCTTCGGCTGAGACGGCCTTGTTACGCTGCTCGTAGCGGGTTATTTCGCCTTCGAGCTTCAAGTCGCCATTACGCTTCACCTGTGTGAGTTTTGTGCTGTTACGGAACTGGTCTTTCAGCTGGTTGTTGAAGATGGCGCCCATGGGTGCCCAGACATAATTGCTTCGAACGGGGAATTCGGCAATCTGAATGGTCTTGATCTTTGAATAGTCAATACTGGCACCGTTGAACTTATAGCTGACGGAACACGACGGGAAGCAGAAAATGCAGCAGAAAGCGATGAGGCACACCAAGCCGTATTGTTTCAGACGGCGGTAGAGGGTGCGGTCGCTGATGCCTAATTCCAGAGCGGCTTTCTTGCGATTGCCGTTGTTGCGGTCAAGGGCTTTCTGGAGCATCTGCTTGCCGAGCTCGTTGAGATTGAGGTTCTCGGGCTCTTTTTCCAGCTCGACATATTCCTCGGCCTCGGCGTCTTCGAGGGCGGGGGGAATGGGTTGGATGGGCTGAATGGGAGCCAACTGAGTACTTATCGCATCGGTGGCTGAGATGGTCTTCACGCTCTGTACGTCTTCAATCTGTTTTTTAAGAGTGCTCATTTCCCGGCGCATATCGTTGACGTTGCCACGCAGTTCGAAGAGTATCTTATATAGAATCTCACGCTCATTCTCGAACGAGTGGTCACTGTTTTCATGATGGATGGTGGCCAGCTGTGTGGTATCCTGATCCTGCGGAATAAACTTCGCAAGAATCTCAGGCGTAATGAGACGCTCCTTACTGAAGATGGAAATCTGTTCAGTGACACTCTTGAGCTGTCGGATGTTGCCTGGCCATTTGTAGCGCATGAGCATTTGCTTGGCCTCGTCGGTAAGGGTCACACGGTCCATCTTGTATTTCTCCGACATCTCCATTGCAAACAAGCGGAATAACAAAACCACATCCTCGCCTCTGTCGCGGAGGGCAGGCATCTGGATGTTCACACGGTTCAAACGATAGTAGAGATCTCCACGGAAGCGGCCTTCGCTGATGGCCTTTTCGATATTGACGTTAGTGGCAGCCACGATGCGTACGTCTGTCTTGCGTACCTCGGTAGCACCTACGGGTATATATTCGCCGTTTTCCAGCACACGAAGTAATCGGGCTTGGGTGGCCATAGGCAACTCACCTACCTCGTCGAGGAAGAGGGTGCCCTTATTGGCAACGCCGAAATAGCCGGGAGAATCGTTGATGGCGCCAGTAAACGAGCCTTTGACGTGGCCGAAGAGCTCACTGTCGATAGTACCCTCGGGGATGGCGCCGCAGTTGATGGCGAAGTATTTCTCGCGTCGACGGGGGGAGTTGTCATGGATGAGTCTGGGCAGGATGTCCTTACCCACACCACTTTCACCGATGATGAGCACACTGATATCTATCGGCGCAACCTTCAGGGCGTCGTCAAGCGCGCTATTCAAGGCTTCGCAATTGCCTACAATATTATAGCGCTGTTTGATGCTTTGTAGTTCGGATGTCTTCATTTGGCTGACAAAATTACACAATATTTCCGAGAATACTGCAATTTTGGCAGAAATTAACTCAATTATCTTCTTTCGGAACCGGATCTTCGCGTTTGAACTGGTCCTTTGCCCTCACGGCAAAGCGTGCTTTCTCGCTGTCCTCGCGTTTCTCATGATAGAGCTTTGGCAGTGGATTGGCCAATGGCTCATCATAATTGGTACGGTTGCGGAAAATGTCGATGGCGGCATAAATGGCGTGTCGCAACGAGGTGGGGTCGGCAACACCCTTGCCGGCGATGTCGAAGCTGGGGTCTTGGTCGGGAGTGGTGATGACGAAGGGGAAGCCCGCTTTCATCTTCACACCATATTCATGGGCCAGGGTCTTGAAGGGTGCATTGCCCTGGTCGTCGTACATGGCTAGAACGCCGTCGAAATTATGTTGCAGGTCGTTGCCGAAGAAATCATTGGCGGTATATGGCCCGTAGGCTTGTATTCCCTCGTCCTCAATCGTCTTGAGAGCAGGGCTGATGATATTTTCCTCCTCGGCTCCCAACTGTGGGTTAAGGGCTAATACGGCGATACGGGGATTGTTGATGCGGAAGTCACGCTTCAGGGAGGTGTGCAACAAACGGCATTTCTCCACGAGTTTGTCGGAGGTGATGCTGGTAGCAACATCTTTAAGGGGCAGATGGTTGGTGGCCAGTGCGATGCGGATATCATTTGCAAACATGATGAGCAGCGACTTGTCATTGGGGTCGGGCGTGTTGCTGGATACCACAGGTGCCTGGACGAGTACATCATAAAGACCGTTTTTCAGGTCCTCCTTGGCACGCTGCAAAGCCTTGCGGGCTGCTTCGGCTGATTCGGGGGTGGAAGAGCCGAACTCTACCTTTACCTCGTTGTCGAAGGCAGATAGCATGTTGAGTTTGTCGGGACGGGCATCTTCTGCATTTTTAATGTTGGTAAATGGCGTCTCCAAGTGTAGGGCATTGCGGTGATAGGTGGCAATTTTGGGATTACCATAAATAATAGGTGTACATAATTCGAGCATCCCGCTGTCTTCAAAAGCTTTGAGGATGATCTCATAGCCGATGCCGTTCGTATCTCCGTGGGTGATAGCCACCCGTATCTTTCTTTCTTCCATATCTTTATTCTTCTAACTTCTTTTATCTTCTTCTCTCTTCTTCGTCGTCAGTAGTCCACAGGCAGCGAAGATGTCCTGTCCGCGACTGGCTCGGATGGTGGTAAACACTCCGTGAGCCGTAAGATAGTCGCGCAACGACTCCATGCGTTTCTCATTACTAGCAGGCAGGTCTACGTCAGGTATCTCGTGGAAACGAATGAGGTTGACTCGGCATTCCAAGCCTTGCAGCAGTCGGATGATCTCACGGGCATGTGTCATACCGTCGTTGAGCCCACCAAAGCAGATATACTCAAACGAGCAGCGACGCTGATGGGTGAAATCATACTGACGCAGCAAATCGACGGTCTCTGTGATGCTCATCTGACGCTCTGCGGGCATCAGCATCTGGCGCTGTTCGGGCAGGGGCGTGTGCATCGAGATGGCCACATGGCATTCACTCTCGTCGAGGAACCGCTTGAGTTTGTGTTTGATGCCGACACTGCTCACGGTGATGCGTTTCGGACTCCATGCCCAGCCGTAGTCGGCTGTGAGAATCTGTGTGGCCCTGAGCACGTTGTCGAGATTGTCCATCGGCTCGCCTTGACCCATGAAGACGATATTCGTCAACTGGTTGCACTCAGGCAGGGCGTAGATCTGATTCAGAATATCAGTAGCTGTGAGGTTGCCCTCAAAGCCCTGCTTGCCCGTCTGACAGAAGAGACAATTCATCTTGCAGCCAACCTGGCAGGAAACGCAGAGTGTGGCTCGGTCATTATCTGGGATAAAGACGGTCTCGACGAACTTCTCGGAATTTCCCGATCCGGATTCTCCCGCCCTCACAGGGAAGAGATATTTGATGGTACCATCTTTTGAGCGTTGACAGTCGATGGGCGGCATGATGCCAATTTCGTATTGAGCTTTCAGTTTCTCGCGGTTGACCTTTGAAATATTGGTCATTTCGTCGATGCTGACAACATGCTGCTGATAGAGCCATTTGGCTATCTGATTGGCTGTGAAAGCAGGCATGCCAAGTTCACCTACGACGATTTTCAGTTCGCCGAGTGTCCGTCCGATGAGCGTCTGCTTTCCACTGTCCATCCAGGTTTGTTTTTTCGAATTCGTGTGCAAAGTTAGTGCAATTCGGGCGAAAAACCAAATTATATTCGAGTTTTTAAAAAATAATGTGTATCTTTGCCACAAATTTGTAATATTCAAGCATAAGAACGACCATGAGAGAAAAGATAGATTGTTTCTTGCCGGCCATGGACGAGCAGGTTGCAGAGGGAATCGTCAAGCAACTGCGTAATAGCAAGACCGTGCAGAATATCACCCAATTGGAAACCGGATTGCTGAGCAGTAACGCCTTGATGCAGGTGGCTGAGAATGCCAAGGCCGACTATGTGTTACTGCTGACGAAGCCTGTGAAAGTGGTGCTGGGACAGGGGGCGCTCGACAGAATGCTCCGTGTGGCTAGTGATTCGAATGCGGCGATGGTATATTCCGATTACAGCGGTCATCCCGTCATCGATTATTTCCCTGGCAGTATCCGCGATGACTTCGATTTCGGTAGTCTGTGGCTGTTTAAGACTTCATTGCTTCATACCTTTGCCATGCAGGCTGGTGAGCACGACTACCAATATGCCGGACTCTATGCCCTGCGTTTGTTTCTGAGCCGTAAGGGACAGCTTTTTCATATCAACGAATGTCTGTATGCTGAAGAGGAAACTGATCTGAGAGCCTCTGGCGTGAAGCAATTTGATTATGTTAACCCTCGTAACCGCGAGGTGCAGATTGAGATGGAACATGCAGCTACGGCCCATCTGGCAGAGATCGGTGCAAAGATTGATCCTTCGTTCTATCGCCGTCCAGACTTCAACGAACAGGATTTCGACATCGAAGCTTCGGTGATTATTCCTGTCTACAACCGCGAGAAGACCATTCTGGATGCCGTGAACAGTGCGCTGGGGCAGAAGGCCAACTTTCAATTCAATGTCATTGTGGTGGATAATCATTCTACTGACAAGACCACAGAGTTGCTGGATGGCATGCACGACGAACGGTTGATTCATATCATACCTGAACGTGACGACTTGGGCATTGGAGGTTGCTGGAATGTGGCCATAAATGACGACCGCTGTGGTAGATTCGCTGTTCAGTTGGATTCCGACGACCTCTATTCCTCACCGAAGACCCTGCAACAGATTGTGGATGCTTTCTATAAGCAGAATGCAGCGATGGTGGTGGGTAGTTATCGTATGTGCGACTTTGAACTGAACACTCTGCCTCCAGGCTTGATTGACCATAAAGAGTGGACGGATGATAACGGTCCTAACAATGCCCTGCGAATCAATGGTCTAGGGGCTCCGCGTGCTTTCTTCACACCTCTGCTGCGACAGATCCAGTTCCCTAATACCAGCTATGGTGAGGATTATGCTCTTGGACTGATCTTTTCACGTCACTATCGTATCGGACGTATTTTTACTGAGCTTTATTTGTGCCGTCGTTGGGGAGGCAATAGTGATGCGGCCCTTAGCGTTGATAAGATAAATGCCAACAACCTTTATAAAGATCGGCTGCGCACGTTGGAGATTGCTGCGCGTCAGCAGATGCTTCAGGGTAAACAGGAACTGATGGCCGACTCTCCATTGCAGCGTTTCTTCAACCGCCAGTTGGAGAAGTGGGAGGCTGCCCGACAGCGTTATCATGACCTGCGTGGTGCCAAGACCCGTGAACTGGCTGTGGGCACCTATAGCATTCAGGTGCAGTGGAATCCCGCAAGGATGGTCTCTACAGGTGCTAAGATGGACCAAAAGACCATTGCAGAGCGACCTTGTTTCCTCTGTGAGAAGAATCGCCCTAAAGAGCAGATCAAGAAGGAGGTTGATGGTCAGTATGAGTTGTTAGTGAATCCATTTCCGATTCTACAGCAGCACTTCACTATTCCTTCGTTGAGGCACCAGCCACAGCGGATTCTCGAGTCGTATGGCGAGATTCATAAGCTGTTGGAAGAATTTCCTGAGATGATGGTGTTTTATAATGGTCCGCAGTGTGGTGCCTCGGCTCCTGATCATGCCCATTTCCAGGCTGGTACCAGCGGCCTGCTGCCCCTTCAGACGTCGTGGCAGCGATTGTCGCGTAACAGGACAACACTCGTCAGTCTGAACGACGATGAGGATATCTCGATGATTGACGAGTATCCCTGCACGGCCCTGCTGATACGAAGCCGTTCGCAGTATGGCGACGAGCAATTGTTCCGCAGACTCTATGAGGCGCTGGAAGGAGTAGGGAGCCAGAATTCAGGAGATAGTGGTGTGGAGCCGATGATGAATATCGTGGCCTGGCGTTGTGACGACGATTTCCTGTCGGTGGTGTTCCCTCGTACGAAACACCGTCCTGACTGCTATTATAAAAGTGGTGGTGAGCAGTTTGTTATCTCTCCAGGTGCCCTCGATATGGCAGGACTCATTATCACACCGCGACAGGAAGATTATGAGCGATTGACACCTGAGATAGCATTAGGCATCCTCGATGAGATCACGTTGAAGGGCGAGGCCCTGCAACAGCTGATAGACGCTCTGAAAGCCCAAGGCGGCAGCAAACTCTCAACTTTCAACTCTCATCTCTCAATTCAAAAAGAACCCAATGTAACGGTTGGAATTGTCAGTGCCGAGAAGATATCATTTGTACTCAATAAACCGTATACCGCTAAGGGTGAGGTGTTGACGGGTCATCAAACGGTGGAGTTTTTCGAGGGTGGTATTCTTTGGCGAGGTAATCAGTATCGTGAGCTTACCTTCACACCTCAGGAAGACGATGCTTCTTTCTCACTGCACGATGTCACCATCGGCGTTCATTTCCACTGGGAGCGTAAGGAGACGCAGGAGTTTTGTGGTACCCTTCGTCTGGTGGTTGAGGCCGATAAGATTGTGGCTATCAATGAGTTGCCTGTAGAGCGTTATCTTACAAGTGTTATTTCCAGCGAGATGTCGGCCACAGCCTCATTAGAGTTCCTCAAGGCTCATGCTGTCATTTCCCGTTCGTGGCTCCTGGCACAGATGATCAAACGTCAGCAGCAAGAAAAGGGTGGTGCTTCTTTCTTCTCGTTTATCAAGAAGGATGATGAGATGATTCGCTGGTACGATCGTGATGACCATACCATCTTCGATGTATGTGCCGACGATCATTGTCAGCGTTATCAAGGCATTACCAAGCAGTCGAGTCCTGCTGTGGAACAGGCCATTCAGGCAACACGTGGACAGATTCTGGCTTATGAGGATGAAATCTGCGACACGCGCTTTTCGAAGTGCTGTGGTGGACAAACAGAGGAGTTCCAGTACTGTTGGGAAGATACGCCGAAACCTTATCTCTTGTCGTTCCACGATCCCTATTGCAATACCAGCGACAAGCATATTCTTTCGCAGGTGTTGAATGATTTCGATCAGGATACGCCCGACTTCTACCGTTGGACGGTGGAATATACGCAAGAGCAGCTTTCTGAACTAGTAAACCGCAAACTGAAGGACGACTTCGGCACTATTACCGATTTGATTCCCTTGGAGCGTGGTAAGAGTGGGCGTATCTGGAAACTGAAGATCGTGGGTACCAAGAAGACCTTCACCATCGGAAAGGAACTCGAAATCCGTCGTGCCCTCAGCGAGACGCATCTCTATTCCTCAGCGTTCGAAGTCGAGAAGCAGGGTAACCGCTTTATTCTCCATGGCTCCGGCTGGGGGCATGGTGTAGGTCTCTGTCAGATAGGTGCTGCCGTCATGGGCGAGCAAGGGAAGAGTTACGATGAGATTCTGCTTTTCTATTACAAGGGCGCTGATATTCAGAAACTGTATGAGTAGATTTTCTTGTCACTGATTATGCAAGATAAAACTGATTAGAACTGATTTCTGCAATGGAGTATTTGTATAGTGATATCACTGATGTGGTTATTAATGCATTCTACAATGTATATAATGAATTGGGATATGGATTCCTTGAAAAAGTTTATAGGAATGCCCTTTTTCATGAACTGACGCAGCGAGGGGTCCTATGTCAAATGGAACATCCGATTTCTGTATATTATAAAGGTTCGTGTGTGGGTGAGTACTATGCTGATATTATTATTGAGAATAAAGTTATTTTGGAATTGAAAGCAGTAAAACTATTTTACCAGAACAT
>Ga0265300_10001819_pt1 | contig 19381 bp, 15 predicted proteins | sample AusTroGonzalo_MG_FD_193482 | JGI IMG/M metagenome (GOLD analysis project Ga0265300, IMG submission 193482) | Bovine rumen microbial communities from tropical cattle in Woodstock, Queensland, Australia - Gonzalo_03 | ecosystem: Host-associated > Mammals > Digestive system > Stomach > Rumen ...
CTCACCGCACTCGTGGAATCATTCGTGAACACTCTCGAGATATGGCGCAAGGCGATTGCCTCCTACCGCCCCGTCGCGAAGTCGGCTGCGGAGGGCGCCGACGAGGCCCCGCAGTTCGGCGCCACGGGTTTCGTTCAGGTGTAGGGTGCGCTCATGCCGCCGCGCGCGCGTGGAAGGCGGAACGCCATCGCCCGCTCCGGCTGATGTAACCTTCCGCCGCGTGGCGTGTAAACAAGTCAGAAACAACTTCAGACAAAGGAGAAAAGACCATGGCGATTCTATTCAATCCGCAGGCGCTGAACGCGTTCGCCAAATTCAATGTCGGCAACAACAACGCCATCGCCAATCTCGGCGAGGGCGGCAACCTTGTGCAGAAAGATGCGCTCGGCTTTATGAGATTCCGTCTGCCAAGCACAAAGGAACGGAACAACGCCGTGCGCACGGAGCTCCTGAAGGCGCTCGGGAACGCCTTCAGCATTGACGGCGTCACGGAGCGTGACGGCAAGACGCGGTTCTCCGCCCAGTTCATGAACCGCCTGGAGGAGATTCTCGGGCCCGAGGTCTTCAAACGCGAAGACTTCGGCCTTGAGGGCGGCGAGGTGGCTTCGGGCAAGCCCCTTACCCAGCGCCGCATCACGGCCATCGTCAAGGCGGCCTGCGCGAAGTCCGAGTCGGGATACGACGCCACCGCATACTCGGCCAAGGCCGATGCGATCGCGGACGCGTTCAAGGGCAGAGACCCCAATGCACTCTCCACAAGGACGGCCCAAAGGTATGTCGACGCCATGAAGCGGACGATCGACTGGCTCGAGAACGATCTCGAGGGATTCGACGCGGCTGTCCCCGGCATCGGCAATCTGGAAAAGGTCAAGACTTTCGTCTATAAAAGGACCCGTTTGTTCATCTACCCCGATGATATCCGCAGCTTCCTGGCGCAGGTAGAGGCGGCCAAGCGGCAAGACCGCCCCGAGAACGAGGACGAGCAGAACCAAATCATCAACATCGACAATCTCCCGAAAAACGACGAAGCCACCGAGGAGCGGCGCGCCAATATCAAGACCTACATTATCGACCGGCTGCAAACGATGGTGAAGGAATCCATCGATATCTGTCTCAAGGCGATCGCGGCGGGGAAGGCCGACGAGGTCATGGAGATCGTCAACAATGGCTACGATATATTGAAGTGCACGTTGCGCGACCTGCAGGAGTTCCGGCGCACCCAGCTCATCAACGAGATCCCGGCGGACGTTAACGAGATCGTCGAGAACTAGAAGCAGCGGACTATCTTGGAGACAATCGCCCCGTCGTACGGACGGATCACCAACAAGACGTTGGCCGGCAAGATGATCAAAAACTAAAGGAGACAAGACCATGGCGATCGATCTCAAAAACGTGAACATCTCGCTGAACGAGTTCCAGCGAGATGTTCACGTTCTTCAAGTCGATTGCCATGTTCTTTCTCCCTTGCTAAAGTTGCTTCTGACTTGTTTACACTCCGCGAGGCGAAAGGTTACACTCCGATTCCGCTTTCTTGCCCTTCATTGTAATTGTGTATTATACAATATTGCCATCGGGTGCGTCGAATGAAAATCGACGCACCTGGGGCCCGCCGTCCGCATCCGCCGCTTTCACTCAACAACCATTCCCCAACCACCAACAAACCACCACCCAACCACCAACAAACCACCAACAAACCGCTCCCCAACCACAAAAAAGGCGGGCGGGCCGAAGCCCGCCCGCCGCCGCGTCAGTGGTTCCCATATATGACATTATACGTCGCGCTACCGCTAATCGTGGTCACGCGGACTGCGCCCGTTTCGCTAGGCCTTTCGCGGAAGTCCAGCCAGGCCGTCAGCATCCCGTCGGCATATGTCGCCGGAACCGTCTGCCACTGCTCGCCAGCGCTGTCCAGCAGATCGACGGCGGTCGCCGTCTCGATATCCTCTCCTTTCACGTCGAGGGTTGCCCCGGAAACATTTACTTCTCCTTCGCCATCACCCCTTGTCATTGCACTCGTGATCCTCGGCGGATCGATGACCCGCAGATACTTCACCCTGCGGAACGAGGTCTGTAGCGGACCGCCTGCGTCGCCAGCGCGCGATTTCACGACGAGCTTGTAGTCGCCCCCCGGCAGCAGTTCGGCGGTGTGCGCCTTGAAGAGCTGCTTCGAAACGACCTCGTCCACGACGAGCGGGAACGTGACGCCCTTGTCGTTCTCGAGATACGCCGTGGCGCCCTCGTCCGAGAGCACCATGTTGAACCCCGCCACGCGGAAGACGTGTTTGCCGTGTACGAGGTTCATCGGGCGCTCCTCGACAAGGTCCATCACGTTATCCACGCGGAGCTTCGTCACGTTCTCGTCCGTCACGATCACCGGCACGGTGTCCGAGAGGTCGAGCTGGATCGCGTCGTCTAGGCGGAGGGCGAGCTCCAGCGAGTTGCGCTCCGGGTCGAACGCGGCGTCCGCCGTGGGAAACGACCCCTTGATGACGGCGCAGATGACGCCGATGTCCGTGTGGACGCGCACGAGCCCCTCGCGTTCGAGGTCCTCGATCGCCTGGAACGAGCCGTCGAGGATCGCGATCACCTGAATCGCTGGCAGCCCGCACTTCGCGCCGATCGCCGAGGCGAACGCGGCCATGGCCAGCGTCTCCTTGGCGATGTAGTTTCCGAGATACGGCGCAACGGCACTCGTCGCGCTCGTGTTCTCGTGTATTACCACTTCATGTCTTGCCATTGTCTTTCTCCTTTCTGTTACTCAACCACTACCTTCCGGGTCGCCACATGAACGCCGAACTCGTCGCCGAGTCCGCTGCGGGTATAGACCTTCAGCGTGTACTCGCCCGCCAGGAGCCCGCTTTCGAGGTGCGCCTTGACGTTCTGGAGGTCGGAGAAGTCCATCACCGCCCTCGTCTCGACGCCGTGCGCGTCCACGAGCGCCACGAACTCGTCGTCCTTCGTCGCGTCCGGCGCGAGGTCGGATCCGGCGATCGAGAAGACGTCCGTCCCGGTGATGACGTCATAGACCATCGTGGTCTCGTCGAGCACCGTGTTGATCGCGGGCTTCGCGCCCTCGGCGTTGTTGACCGGCACGATCGCCGCGAGCAGGGTCTTGAACGGCTCCATCTCCACCGCCTGCACGGAGAGGTAGTTGACGCCCTTGACCCACGGGCCCGCGAGGCCCTGGAACGCGCCCTTGACGTAGTTGCGTATGGACGCCACCCCGTCGAGGTACGTTATGTTGCCCTTGCGCTGGTTCTCCCTTATGAACTCCGCAAGCGCCATGAACACGGCGCGGATGGCGGCGGCCTTGAAGCCGGTGCGCTCCGCGCAGTACTCGTAGGTCTCGCGACGGGACATCGTGCGGTCGTGCTGCACGAAGCCCCGGTAGAAGGGTGCGCTGGCAATGTTGCTCGCTCCCTTCATCGTAATGAACTTCACTGTCATTTTCTGTTTCCTTTCTTTTTTTGTTTTGGGTAGTTGGTTTGTTGGTAGTTGGTTGATCGTTTGTCATCAACCACCAACTACCAATCCCCCCCCTGCACCCGCAAGGGGGAAATGCCTTTCCCGAACGTAGGGAGGACGGACCACGAACGTAGGGAGGTCGGCCTCCCAACGTAGGGAGCGCCGCCCCCCAACGTAGGGAGGAAGGTCGACCAGTCGGGGGACGTCGACCGTTCAGTCGGGGAAACCCGCCCCTCCCGTTCCCCATTCCCCGTTCCCCTCTTTCTCACTTGAGCTTCGTGTCAACAGTCACGGGATTCGCCTGAACCGGCTTGTTCTCGTCGTCGCCCGTGTTGTCGGCGGTCTGCTCCGACTGCGTGACAACCGCAATGCCTGGTATGCCGATCGCGTAGAGGCTCATCGACTGCGTCTTCGCGCTCGGCGTCAGCGACGAGCAACCGTCCGCAAGCGTGACGACCCCGCCGCCTATCGCCGCGAGCAGCGCAGGCTTCAACGCCTCCCACACCTGCTTGCCCAGCGCCTTCCAGTTCACTTTCACTTTCATCTTTCGTTTTTCCTTTCGTGTCTTGTTTTTATTTGCCGCGTGTGTCGGGGCTTACGCAACCTCGACTGCGGGACGCGCCGTGCACTTGAAGCTCGGCTTGCGGTAGAGTATTCCGCTAGCCGTCCTCACGCCCTCGCGGTACTTCGCCTCGTTCGCGGCGAAGTCGTCGTCAAGCTCGTTCACGAGCGCCTTCTTGTGCTTGTCGAGAGCGTCCAGCTTGAGCAGCGTCCGCGTCAGCTCGTCGCGCTTCTCGGCTATCTGTGGCTTTGTCAGTTTCATGTTTCGTTTTCCTTTCTGTTTTTGTTTTTAAGTTGGCGGGGCATCGGGCTGGAACCTCTCCAGCGCTCGCGCCCCAGATGTTTTTACCGCGCAAAAGCATCGAAGATGCGCAGGCGGGTTTCGCGTCCCGTGTCGTGGGACGCAGTCCGTCGTTTCGTTCGGTTATCAAAGATCGAACCCCGAAGGGCTTGGGACGGGCGGCGAACTCGGTTCCCCTTGGCGCTCGCCGCCACATGTCCCCTCAAGTCTTAAAGCGAGGATTTTCGCAGTAGCAGTCTCACTCTAGACTCAACTTTTTTCAGACGGCGATAGAACGTGGCCTTCGGAATACCCGTCTCGCGCCATCCGCAGCCGGACAAGACGGCCTTTGCGAAGCTGCGGTCCCGTGCCGACAGGACGGCAAGCACGGCGTCCACCGTCGCAGGGTCGCGGGATTCCGGCCCGCGCACCCGCGCCGCACCTCTGCCGCCGTCGGAGAACGCGGCGATCTTGCCCGGGTCGTCGAACTTCGCCACGTGCTCGTCGAGGGACAGCATCGACGACTCGAACGCGCCCTGCCGCGACTTCCTCCACGACCGCTCCCTGTCGGCCTCGCGCTTCAGCGCCATGCGGTATCCGGAGTCTTTCATGCCGCGACTCCTTTCCGCTCGCCGTACTCCTTGCGGAGCCACGCCTGGAACGCGGTCACGGCGTCACGCACTTCGCCCTGCCGCTGCATGGACGCGTACTCGTACGCCTTCTCGACGATCTGCTCACGGTCGAAGTGGCGGCAGTACCATGCCCACAGGCCAATGTCGCCTGCAGTGCCGAAGCAGTTGCCGACGATCTCATCCGCCGCGGCGCCGGCCTCGTCGTACGAACACGTGCAGCGGAGCCGCCGCTTCCTCGCGTACGCGCGCGCGAGCTTAGAACTGGTTTCGCAAGAAACCCGGGATTGTTCTTTTCCCTTCCCCTTTTCTCTATAGGGGGTTAAGGGGGACCTTCTCTTTTCCCCTTCCCTTTTCTTCAACTCGGCAGCCGACAACTCGTCGACTGTCGATAACTTTTCCTTCATTGTCTTTTTCTCCTTTCGGATTGTGTTTTGTGTTGGTTTTGCCAGTCCCGCAGTCACCCGACCGCGAGAAATCCGATATCTGCCGCGTTGGTCAACCGGCAAACGAAAAAAGCCCCTCCGGCGCGAAGCCGGAAGGGCTGAAATGAAAAGGTGAAGATTGGAGCGTCTATGCTTGCCCCATGCCATCAAGGGCGGCGAAATGGTATAATATGCGCCACAGGAGAATAACGCCCAATGAACGACCTGACAGTTGCCGAACCCATTGCCGTCGATGCCATCCGCTCGCGCATCCTCACGATTCGCGGCGTTCAAGTCATGCTCGATCGCGATCTCGCGGCACTATACGGAGTGCCAACGAAGCGCTTGAACGAGCAAGTGAAACGCAATGCAAGACGCTTCCCCGACAATTTCATGTTCCAACTGACGAAAGCGGAACTGGCTGATTGGAGGTCGCAAATTGCGACTTCCAATGTTGGCGACGGAACGGGGAAAACACGACTCGTGACCGTAAACAGTGAAGATTGGAGGTCGCAAATTGCGACTTCCAATCTGGAACAATATGCGAAAATGGGCGTCAGAAACAGACCATACGCTTTCACCGAGCATGGCATAATCATGCTCGCAAGCGTCCTGAAAAGCGACATCGCCATAGACGCAAGCATTAGAATCACAAATGCATTCATCGCAATGCGCAAAGCGCTATCGTCCATCGCACCACTGATGACACGCATAGCGGAAACAGAACGGTTGCAGCTGGAGGAAAAAACCGCACGCCTCACGGATCAAGCCCGCAACGAGGAGCGCTTCAAGCTGATACTCGATGCAATGCAGGACAAGAAGTTTCCGCCGCAGAAGGTGTTCTACGACGGGCAGATATACGATGCGTTCGAGCAGATGAAGAAATTCGTGCGCATGGCGAAGACGGAACTGATCATCATCGACCCGTATTTCGCAGACTGCGTTCTGCCGCTCATAGCACAGAAAAGGCAGGGCGTGTCGGTACTCGCGGTGGAGAATTCTCGTAACAAGCTGCTTCATGCCGTCGATGTGGCGAAGTTCAACGCACAGTACGCCAACTCGCTAACGGTCAAGACCTCCGACAAGTTCCACGACCGCTTTCTCATCATCGACAAGACGACCCTCATTCACGTCGGCGCATCACTCAACCACCTCGGAAAGAAGTGCTTCGCGTTCTCGTCGCTCGACAAGTCCAACATCCCCGACATCCTGGCGAAACTGTAAGCCCCTGCTCCGTCTTCCGCGCCGCAGGCGCATCGGATAGACCGCATCACAAGGGTCGGTCTCTTTCTCTTCGCTTCGCATATCAAGAGCGCATATCAAGATTGGAACGGATCACTGCCAATCGTAAACGGCAACACCGTCCCACAGCTTCCACACGCATGGAAACGAGTTGGGCTTCCAGTCCAATGGAATCGCCGTATCATGAAATTCCGCCGCGTTCCGAAAAGCCGCCGTCAACGCATACGTCACTTCTGGCGTCGCCAACGTGCGCCGCCATGAAACGAAGAACGGCGTACCGCTCCGGCCAAGGAGATCTATCCACTGACGGTTCAATCTCCACGGGACGGCCCCTTCTTGCGCAAGTCCTGCGCAATCGGCATCGACTGAGAAGAATATCTTGTCCTGAATTGCCCGCATGGCCAGCGTATTGACGCCGTGTCTTCGGGTTTGGCTCCACTCCCATCCGCTCGTATCCCCACCTGTGCGCTGCACTTCAAACATTCCGGCAACAAGATGATTCAGCGCATTGCATCCTATGATTACCATGTCATTGCCCGCCGCGCGCCTCATCTCGCGCAAGAGATCCAGCATGACCTCCGCCGACGTGCGCGCATCATCCGACCAACCGCAATCGGCATGAAACACGCGGTCGCCCATTTCAGACCCGTATAAGCCACACAGGTCCTTGGTCAAGTAGTCGATCTTTACAAGTTCAAACCCCCATCTGCGGAAACGGGAAACGTCGTCGAAGACCATCCATCGAACCGCTGGAAGCGTCGGGTCGAACGTTCGTGTCTGGGCTTTGCGAGCCGTCAATAGCGACGCCGACGCCGTTGGCCAAGCAGCAAACGGACGATACCACAACCCAGGCCTTGCCCCCAACGCCTTGACCCGCTTCGCGAACTCCCACATCTCCATGCCGAAAGATTCGCCTTCCCTGTCCCACGGACCAAATCCACTCCCCCCGGCTCCATTGTCGCTGTAGGCGCGTACAACTGGCGGCGAATTGCACTGCCATCCGTCGTCCATGACGACATACGGGCGATTTGCCAATCCAGACGTGAGAGAGCAGACAAAAGCCGCATCCGCGAGAAAGTTCGTGGCAGTATTCTTGCCATAGGCGCAATACCAATCATTATAGCCATAGACGGGAACCTTGGACAAGCGGGACTGTGGACACATCATCCGGCAAAACGCACGGCCCGCCTCAAATGCACTTTCACCACACCTTCCCTTTCTCATCACGACCGTGCAGGCTTCCAACGTCCGACCTTTCAGCCGAACGGGACGGCCACCGGACGTCACATCTATCTCCAATCGGCAGCCCTCTTCGTCTATCTTCCAGCAACACAGAGCATTAGGCTGGATCTTGACGCCATATCCATCCGTTGTCTCGCCATCTGTGACCAGGAAATACCAAGGTGAACAAATTTCCCCGATGTCTGACTTCCAGAAGGCATACCAAGGCGAGAGGACACGTTCCGGCAACGTCTTCCAGCCGATGTCCCCGCAAGACCTTTCCCATGCGTCATTAAGGAAGCGCGCGCCCGACGGCCATGCGTTTGTCCAGGCCAGGCAAACGGTTGAAATCGGCCGCTTCGCCTTTACAAGCACCCGCCCGTCCTCTGTCATCGTCACTTCGGCGCCAACGGATTCGGGTGCTTCACCATCCACCGTCATCTGCGGAAGCGAAGTCTGAATGGCCGACTCACTTTTCTCCTCGCTTCGTTCCAGAAACAGCCGACAGGCCGCAATCTTCTCGCGCAAGTCCTGCGGGATGTAAAAATACTGGTTAGACGACTCGTAGCCGAAGCGGCTGTCTTGCCGCGCGAGGGACAGAAGCTCCTTCGCCGACGCCAGCTCCTTCTCCACCTGCCGCCGAAGGCCGGCGCCGTCACCCGTCTCGCGGCACTGGTACAGCACAACCTGATCGACGCACGAACGGAAGTGCAACGCCTCGCCGCGGAACATCCGAAGCTCCCTCTCCGCCGCCGGACGCATCGCCGCCGGCATCAGGTCTAACGCCTTTCCAAAGAGCTCGCAGCCCCGCTCAAAGCCGTCGCGCACCCTCGCCATCTGCTTTGCCCAAACGTCCGGGGGATACTCCGAACACCATCCCCTGACATCGTCATAGGGAATGCCAACCATCGTGGCCTTGTAGCCCGTCCGCTTCAGGTAAAGAGGATTAGCCGGCCCCATCTCCTGAGGTCCATTGTAAACGACGGCGCACGAGAACGGATAATGGCGGTAGCCCTCCGCGAAAGTCGTCCACGCCTGCCGCACCAGCGGGCGGGCCTTCGCCCCGTAGAGGCTTTCCGCTATACGGTTCAGGACGGCCGACTTGTCCACATCGGCCTTGCGAACGTCCCGGAAGACCGAGAGATTGGGCGCCGGGCAGCAGCCGTGGGACCATGACAGCATGACGCCGTCAACCCCTTCCCGCACGAGGTTCAGCGCATGTTCGGCGACGAGGTCCATGACCGGCAGATACGGAAACGCCGCGAGCTCCCACGAGCAGTTGGCCTGCACCTTGGCCGTGGTCGAGATGCCGTTCGCCCGCGCCAGCCTCCATGTCTGCCGCGCGGCCTCCCCCGGACCAACGACCGAGATGGCGTAGTCGCGGACCGAGACGTCCTTTCCGCCGCGATTGACGGCCATCCCCCGCTCGCTGACCGAGAGGATGCGCACGTTCCTCTTCGGCAGACGAGCCATCACGCCCGCCTTTCCGCAGTCCGTCCGATCCCACGCCCAATCATAGAGCAACGCGACGGCGTCGGGATTGCCGGCCGTCATGCCCTCGATCATCGCAGAATTGATCTCGGCGACGATCTCCGACGAACTCCGGCTCCGGCAACGCGGACACCTGGCCTTGTCGCCGCGACTTGCGCAGTTCGTCAGGTTCTCGCTCATCGTGATCGTGAAGATTCCGCCGAGGCCAGATACGCGCTTGAAGACGGACGCGACGGAATCGCGCACCCACCGGCGCACTTCCGGCACGCTCGTGCACATGGCGAAAAGCGGCCAGTCCTTGTTGTCACAGCCGCGGAAGGCCTCGCGCTCCGGCTTGCCGGCAAAGAAGGCATCCGGCATGCCCCGTGGCTCGTTCATGTACAGAAACACCTTGATGCCATAGCGGTCGCACCGCCTGACGAGCGTCCGCAGGTTGGCGATCCGACGCTCGCTTCCCTCGCCGAACTCAGGATACTTCGGGTCTTTCGCCAGGGTCCTCAGGACCGTATGCAGCCAGACGGCATTCACGCCCTGTGCCGCGAGCTTCTGCAGCAAGCCCTCAGGATACGATCCGACTTCGGGATCCCACAGCGGATCCGCATAGTCGGCGAAGTAGCTGAAGATCATCCGGAAGTCGAAGGGAGAAGACGAGCTCGAGGCTGAAGGCTGAGCCTGAGAGCTTAAAGCGGAAAGCTCCTTGACGAAGGCAAAGCGCGGCTCCTCGGCTGCGCTCGGGTCCACGCCCTCCTTTTTCAGCGCCTCCGCAATCTTTCGCCGCGCACCTCTCCCCTTCTCCGCCTCTCCACAGTTCCACTTCAGCTCCCCGCACTTTGGCTTCATGTTGCCAAGCTTGACAAAGAGGAAGTCGTCTTCCATCAGAGAAAACGCAAGCTCCTCACGCGTCATGTCAACAACCTGCAGTATCTGCGGATAATCCAGAAGATGCCAATTCCGGCGCAGGACGGTGATATAGCCACGCCGACGCCATTCCGGCAGGACGTCCACCTTCGCGGGGAGCCCCATCTCGGCGGCAACGCCCTCAAGCTCCGCTTCGGTCGCACCAACCGCCGCCGCGAGCCGCGCATGCGGCACCACGAACCAGTTGCGCCACACGTAGGCGCTCATCCGGTCCGGAAACGGCGCGCAATCCACCGGCGCCTCGGTGCATGGCTCGCCCGGCAATGGCATCTCGCCACCTGTTAGCGACATGGCCGTCATCACGGCTCCTATCACAATCTTTCCAAACTTCATCGTTCACTCCTCCAATCGGCATCCGACGGTCATCGCCAACCGACATTCCGCCCCGGGTTCAAGCACAGCAAAACGGTTCACCCCCCTGACAAAAGGCTCAACTGCGACAAACTCGCGCCACTCGTCGCCTGGAATCAGGCCCGGGCACCGTTTCTCTGCGCCTGGATTCCACAGGTTGACGCCCGTAGCCCCCTCTGCGAGAATCTTAAGCGTCCTGTTCCGCACGACATCGCGGATGCCGAAGACCTTGCGAGGCGCTGGCGCATTCCAAAGAACGGTCCGATCCACCGCACCCGTCACGGCAATCGGCGCGGGATCAATCCCCAGAACAAACGACTCGTCCAAGCGGCCAACACGGAAATAGGGATGAAACGCAGCAGCCATCGGCACAGGGAACGAGGAACGGTTGACGGTCCGCAACTCCAGCCGGAGGGCATCGCGTACGGAAACCGCATATGTCAGAGTCAGGGATTCGGTCTCCAGAACGAGGACGGCAGAATCGGCGGTACGGCTCCGCACCTTGAAATCGTGCTTCCACGCATAGCCGTGAATGTCCGCCTCGCCACGTCCGAGTCGGCCGAACCACGGCCAGGCCAGCGGGATACCGCCGTGTCGCCAGCAGGCCTCCCCTCCCGGTTCGTCCGACGGCATCCACAGGATTTCCGTCCCGTCCTCGACATATGAGCAAATGCGGCCGCCGCACGTGTCAACGACGCAGGTCGAAGAATGTCCGCGCAGCTCGATTCGCTCCGCACGGACGCACGAGACGACCAGCAAGGTGCCGACCGCCAGGGCGAGACGGGCCGTCATGCAATCACTCCCCCATCAGGAGGTCGAAGTCCTCCTCAATCGGCGGACGACCGTATTCGCTGACCTCGAAGCTCTCAATGGCCTTCGGAAGGGGCTTGCCGGGATACTGCTCCCGCCAGGCGTCGGCAAAGCGCTTCGCGTCGTTCACCTTGCGGTTTCCCCAATACTTCATCAAGTAGGCGTTGCGGCCTGCGATATTCGTCTTGCGGTCGCCGATGGCCTTTACCTCGTCCTCCACGCCCTTGTCCCACGCAAGCCACTCATAGAACTGCGACACCTGGCAGTCGAGCGCGTCCGCCCATTTGTCGATGTACGGATCGGCATCAACAAGGATGTCGGGGCGCATCACGCGCGGCACGGTAAATATGTCGCTCATCAGGAGAATCAGCGGACGGCGGCGGAGCGCCTTGGAGCCTTCAATCCAGTGAGGGCAGCCGAGCATGTAGCCGCAGTCCTTGACAAGCGTGCCGATGGTGCGGTGGTCAACGTGGTAGTCGCAGTCGCGGTGCGTCATGATGATGTCAGGCTCGAACTCCTGGATTTTCCGCGCGACCATTTCGCGCGCTTCGATGGTGTTGGGGCAGCGCGCATCGCCCCAGCCGTAGATGTCGTAGCTGTCGAGGCCAAGAACCTTCGCCGCGTTCAGCGTCTCCTGGCGGCGTATGGCGGCGACCTTCTCGCGGCTGTGGATGTGGTGGCCGAGGTCGCCGTTGCAGGCCGCTACAAACTTGACGCGGCAGCCCTTCTTGATAAGTTTCGCCGCCGTGCAGCCGCAGATGATGTCCGCGTCATCCGGATGGCCGCCGATCACCATGATGCGATATGGCCCCGGCGTCCGCGGTATCGACGCCTTCGCCGGCGGACACGCCGCGACGTACGTCCTTCCGCGCAACTTGTTGGCCTCCCCCGCCGCCTCCGACTTGCGAGCCGTGCCCGCAACTGCAAGCAGACCAAGAGCCGCAAAGAATTTCCTTCTGTTCAGTTCCATTCCTGTTTTTCCTTTCGTATTTCCACCCGCATCCACGCAGCATCTCCACTAAAAGAGCCACATTTTTACCACTGCCTTTTAATCGCCGAGGGTCAAGCCGACGGTTGACAGCCGTGCGCCATCCTGCAACAGCCGCTCGGCTTCAAGTCGGACATACCGTGCCCGCTCAATCCGGCCGAGCGTCACCGTCTGCGGGATAGGGTTCGCCCCGACGTTGTCAAGCCGATGCATCCCCGGATCCGTTTTCCATGTCTCGCCGTCCATCGAGAACGACAAGCGGAACACCACTGGAGTGCCGCCAAGTGTCGACTTGTCCGGCGCCACGGTCACGGACGAAAACGTACGCGTCCCCTTGAACATGTATACTTGGCTGGAGTGCATCTTCAACGTCGGGATGCCTACGTTTTCAAAGGAGGCCTTCGGGGGTTCTGGAGCCTCGGACTGCATCACCTTGCGAACCAACTCCGGATCGACAGCAAACAACTCGCAGACAACCGCGCCCGGCTTCCCGAAGGACTTCGTCAGACAGACTTTCAAATCCACGCCCTTCTCAATCTTGCCTAGAACGCGAATGCGCTTGATACCAATCGAACGCCCAGAGGTCAAGACCCTACCGTCCAGAACGAGCTCCCAGCCGTCAATCCGCTCACCCAGCGAAACGTCTTCCTTCATGACGACGACGTTGAATCCGTCCCCGCTGGCAACCTTCCTCCCGAAAAACGCCTGACGGATCGCCTCGAATCCGCGCAACGCATTCACGTCTTCGTCCGGCAGGAGCCCACGGCGGTCTGGAGCTATGCCGACGTTCATCGCCCCGCCGTTGCCGCATGTCCGCAGATATATCTTCATGAGAAACTCAGGCGAACGATCAAAACCATCATGCGCGGCATGGTAGAACCAGCCCTGCCGCAACGGGAAGTCAGCTTCCGGCGGGTGAAAGCAGACGCCCTCAGTCGTGCCCTTGTCCGCCCAGGCCATATATGCGTCGTATTTGGCGATGTCGAAGCGCAACCCAGTCGCGCGGCAGTTCTCGTCAAGAATCCCCGACTCATTGCCAGGCCAGCGGAAGTCGGCCATTTCGTCCTCATTGAAGATACACACGTCAGGCTGGCTCGCCCGCACAAATCGTAAGACATCGTCAAGGCGATAGTATCCGATAGGAATCTTGCGTCGCTCGCAAACACCCCCATAATACCCGTCTCCGCCATTGGCATTGTCAAGCCACAACTCGAACACGTCGCCGTAGCGTCCATCCAGCAGCTCCCTGATCTGCTCATGGAATATCTTGACATAGCGATCAGTCGCGTAATGCGCGTTGTTGCGGTCCCACGGAGAGCAGTAGACGCCAAACTTGATCCCAGCCCTGCGACACGCCTGCTCCATTTCCTTCACATAGTCTCTCCCCTGACTCCCAACCCCCGGCCCCTGGCTCCTCCAAAACGGGGTTTTGGCAATGTTATGTTCCGTCGTCTTCGTCGGCCAGAGGCAAAAGCCGTCGTGATGCTTAGCGACTACGATCAGACCCTGTAGGCCGCCGTCCTTGCATGCACCGACAATCTGGTTCGCGTCAAACGCCGTCGGATTGAAGAGCGCAGGGCTTTCGTTCCCATAGCCCCACTCGCGGTCGGTAAACGTGTTGATGGAAAAGTGGACAATGCCATAGCGCTCGAACCCCGCCTCTATCCGCTTCAGAACAGCAGGCGAAGGGACAGGTCGTCCCGCAGACTCCAAGACGAGAGGCCACGCCAGAACAGGCAAGGCAAATAACCACAGCCTCCGCATTCGAGCTTTGGGTCGCCGACGCACAATAGCACCTCGCTCAATTACCGAACGATCATAATGCAGCCAAGCTTCATCAGGACGATGCCGTGTTCCGTCGCGTTTACGGCGCAATTGCAACGCCTTCCATTGACATTCACCGACCAGCTGGAGATGTTCTCAAGCCCCGAGCATCCGGCAAGGTCATAGTTGAGGACCATGCGGCCGTTCATCCACTCGCCGCCCACGACTGTCAGCGAGCCCGTCTGCGCGAAAGACGCACCCTTGATCTTGCCGCACCCAAGCGCCGCGTCAAACGAAAGCGCATCGATTCCCTGTGCGCTTTCCGACACCAAAGTCGCGCCCGCCGCCACCGAAACGGTTCCCAGGGAGGCCACGCGACGCGGAACATACGATGCTGTCGTCGGCAACTCGTAACCAGGCACCGATGCGGCTTTCCAGCTGCCGTTATAGCTCGTAGCCGTATACCAGCATTTCGTCGTCGAAAAGACGTTGGCATTCGAAACAACCGAATGGAGTTCTGTCCAGATAAGGCCATCAGGGGAGCCCTCCATCGTCCAGCTTTTCGCGCTGTTCGCATATTCGCTAGACCATGCACGAAGATCGTAACGCGTCGCCGACGCCCCCTCCGCCGCCGGGCGCATCACGACGCCTATCCATGAATCAGCGTTGTCAAAAGTCGGCCTTACCCCTCCGATGCTGAAATACGAAGCATTTTCATCCGTCGTAAACCACTTGTAGGTCTTGACGGTCGCATCATCGCGCATTGTCGAGGCGTCAGAACGGCACCAATTGCGCCGCACAACGGCATATTCGCCGATTCCGATTGAAATCGGATTGCCATCGGCCTCGAGATTATGGGACAGGTTCTCGTTGACGAGTCCGCTTTCATTCCAAAGCGCGACTTGCCGAAGATGGGCGTATGCACCCCAATCGGGGTGTTGCTCGTAATCGTAGTTGATCTCCTTGATGCTAAATCTATACCACATATACTTGCCTGAAGCCGTCGCCAGACGCAGCACGCCGGAGCGAACGTCGATGCCACCGTTGAAGTCAAGGTCGCCGCCAAGTGTCCACGACCCAGAGCCCTCCTTGACAATGCGCAATGTCCCAGTGCCGTTCGTGACGTTGACGAGCGAGTCGTCACCCGCGCCGGCCAACACCAGCGCATTGACGCCAGGCTGATCCGAAAAAACTCCCTTCAAGTGAATTGACCCACCACTGCCATCGGCAAGCCGCGCCGCACCGCGGACTGCGATAGGACGCGACGAGCAGGATGCTGCCACATTTCCCGTCGGCCCCGAATAGCGCAGTGTCGCGAGGCCCTCTGACGTCCAGTCCGTCACTCCATCGCCCAGTCGAAATGCCCAGGGCACGGAACAGTCAGCCGTCGAGCCGTAAAAGTTTGTCGAAAGGAGCGTGGCCGTACCTAGCGCCGACGGCACACCAGCCTCTGCGATGCCGTCAAACTCAAGCGTACCACGCTCAATCAGAATCGGACCGCTATTCCCGCGCGCAGCGTCCGAGAATCGCCAAGTGCCAGTGCCACGCTTGACAAAGGAAAAACCGGCGCCCGCCCTTTTCTCCTCAAACGTGCCGCTCATGACGCATGCGACAACATTCGATCCGTCAAGAACCACACGACCCATTACGCCGTCCTGACTGCCAAACCTTAATGGATCATAGCGCCAGGCGTTGGCAAACTCAAGCGACGTCGCAGCACCAGCATCAATAGCCACCTCGGATCCAATGTACTGGTTTCGGAAGGCAAACTCACGGAAGCGCACCTGCTCTCCTGTGCCCGTATAGTGCAAGGTCGCCGTCATGTTCGTGAAGCCATCGAAGCAGAGCGTACCCCCCAACTCGCCGGAAGTCGGCACATAGGATACGCCGAGAGCCCCCGGATTCGCTTCCGTGCCGTTTCCTATGGACGGCACCCAGAGGTCTCCATAGCCGATTTTAAAGCCATTGCGGACCTTTAAACCGGTCTGAACCTGCGTAATCCACTGGCGGCACGGACCGCCATAGCGATTGTTGTCGCCGCTATTACCGCCGCCTCCGCCGATTCCGACGCTTGCATATCCGCCGAAATGTCCATCAAACACATATTCAGGCGGATTGGCCGTGGGCGTGGGAGGACCCATGATCTTGAATCCCGTATAGGACAGAAGGTTGCTTACTATTCCCTCTCCGCAAACACCGGCAAAGAACGTCTCGGCGCCATGCGCGGTGTTGGCAATGGTGAAAACGGCACCATTTGCCACGCTGACAAGCGGCCACGACTTGTTGGCAAGGGTATCCACAATTTTTTCCACGGCCAGTTGCCCGTTCGTTACCGCTATGCAACCGTAGAACGAAACAGTCCCCTTGACGGTAAAGGTGCCTGCGCCAAGTTTCGTAAACGAACCCCTTCCAAAGACCTCTCCATTCCAGGCATAATTTTCAGAGAGGTTGAGGACGACCCGAGACGTATTGTCTGGCATATAGATGCGCTTAAGGTCTTTCACGGCATCCCAGTCGCTGTCGTTCAATGGCGCAACCGACCCGCCATTCACCTGGACAGTGTCGCCGGCCGCCGGCTGTTTCCTTTCAATATAGCGCGAGGCGTCTCCCCATCCGCCAGATCCCGTCGGATCCCATTGCAAGGTAGCGCCGAGCGCCGCCATTCCGGTCAAAGCGGACACCACTGCAGTCATGAGTCGTTTCATAGCTGATTCTCCTTGTTGTTCATTGTAATTTCAAGACAGTCGAAGGCAACGGACGTCACGCCCGGGTTTTCGGCGTGTTTTTTGGCGTCGAAACGCCCCGAAGAAAGCCAGAACTTCAACCCCGCCGCCGGCTTAAACATTCCTACGTCGTACCATGTCCAGGCCGAGTTCTGCACATCGCCCGCAGATACGGAATGCGAGAACGAATTCCCAGACCCCGTCGCGTCGCTGACACCACATGCAAAAGCCTCTGCTCGAACCGGAGCATCCTTCTTCTTGCAGACCTTCATACGTACGCGCAGGCGATAGTCGCGCCCTTCCTCAAACGCAAGCTTCGGCAATGGCTGATGCACGACCCATTCGTATGACCGGTTTGACAATCTTACGGCCTTGCCGCTCTCCGCCGTTTCATCGGGCTCGACAATGCCGTCCGAGCTATCGATGCCGAAGTAAAGACCAACCTCGTTCGGTCCGAGGCGAATCGAAGTGCGCGGCTCAAAGGGACATGCCAGCGGCGACACTCCCGCGGCTATCTTGAAAATCCTGTCTTTGAGGGCCTTTGACGAAGACCGGCCGTCGCACAATTCGATCTCCGGCTCCGTCTTCAGCATCTTGGCGAGATATTGGGCAGCAGACGTCAGCGACTTGAAGTCCGACGATTCCTCAGGCGGATTTCTCCTGACCGTAAATTTCACCGGCCCAGGCGAGCCCACCAGGCGGTTGAAACGCGTCACATACGTGCCAAACGAGGCAAGGCGAACGGCACGCTCGCGGACAGGATCGCCCTTCACAGCGGCAGCCGCACGCTTCCACAGTTCATGGGCCTCTCGGAGAAAACCGTCCGTCACCAAAGACGTATTGCACGGATTTCCGTAGTTTCCGAGCTTTTTGCCCGTATCGACTGCGACAAGCGCATGCAATTTGTCGAAGTATTCCCGCACATACGGTGCCGCCGCACCATAATGGCCTTTCATGAATCGGTCCAAAAGAGGCTCAAGTGGAAGGTCGGGATTCCACTCCCACTTCGCCAGGAGCCAGCTCTTGAGTTCCTGCAAATCCGCACCCAACCCAAAATAAGGCCCCTGCGGGCTAATCCACCGGACACCGCGATCACGATAATACTGCAAATCGGGCTGCAGGGCCAGGACGTTCGGAAACGGCGTCGTAAAGGCGTTGAAGTCAGTCACGTAGCTCCAGAACAGCACATTCTTCGTCTGCTTCGTCCAACCGTCGACCTGCGACCGGAACGCCTGGCTGCTCGGACACTTGGCCGAGACAATCGGATGCGCGTTGTCGGGCTCGACAGAGCATAGTTCCAGCAAGACGTTGTCACGATACCGCGTCTTCGTAGGCTTGCGCGTGTAGGTGTAGGCAAACGCCTGAATGAGCTTGTCCGGAAACTCTCCGGCTACGCGGTCCGCGACTGCGTTTACGAACCGCACGTACGCCCCTGCATGCCCCCCTTCCTCTTCGTCGGCCGCCGCGCAGGACGGGCAGGTGCAGAATTTCGAGTTGTCGTTCGGCGTCAGGCGAAAGCGAACGGCCTTAGGATACCTACGCATCTTAGCCAGCATGTTCGTGACAGTTATTTCTATCACATCGGGATTCGTCAGACAGGCCTGCATCGTCCGTCCCGGATTGGCCGCGACAACTCGCCGCCCACCTCGCAAGGCGAAATATTCCGGATGGCTCTTGCCGTACTTCTCGGGAGAGACGAACGAGCAAATCGAATAGTTGCCGATCGGCGCTTCGCGCCCAAAGACACCGCCTTCGCGGTCGGAGAGTCCCCAGCCTCCATAGCTTCCATTGATGCGCATCCGTGCGGCAAAGTCCGCATGCCGGTTGACATCGTAGAAATACTGGTCGCGCATCAAGAAGGCCGGGCGCTCAGTGCGATCCATTCCAGCGGGAACGCGGAAGACGTAGGCTTTCGGTACATACGTGCTGTACGAAGTGAACCAACCGATCCCGCCATACGTCTCGAGCAGTTCGTAGACGCCGTAAAGAACGCCGCGGCCACCACCCACGACCTCCACATCCCGGTCCGTCGTGCGGAGGCGAAAGCCATCGCTCCCCAGTTCCGGGACATCGGCGCACGAGAGCCGGACACACGCCCCGGTCGGCGCCGCATCCGTTATCGGCAGCCGAACGCCGGTAAGCCGTTCCGTCCAATCCCGCAGCTCTTCTGCCGCATACCGTTCGACGGGCGTAGCCGACGGGCGAATCGCAATCGTGCAGGACGGATCGCGGCCACGCTCCGCCACGTGCAGAAAACAAGCACCGAACAATGCAACCGCAGCAAATATGGATGCCATCGTCATGGGTGCGACCTATTTGACTCGAATGACCGAGTAGAACTTCAGAAGATCGTGCGGAAGGGTGAAAGTCAGCGTTCCGTCCGTGCCAACTGAACACGCAAGATTCCGCTCGCCGTCAAAGTCCGGGCTTGTCGCAACCGCCGTCGTCGCCCCCTCCGCCGGCATTGTCACGACAACGTCACCAGCCGGATGGTAGAGCATCCCATCCGGAAT
>Ga0265300_10001821_pt1 | contig 19364 bp, 22 predicted proteins | sample AusTroGonzalo_MG_FD_193482 | JGI IMG/M metagenome (GOLD analysis project Ga0265300, IMG submission 193482) | Bovine rumen microbial communities from tropical cattle in Woodstock, Queensland, Australia - Gonzalo_03 | ecosystem: Host-associated > Mammals > Digestive system > Stomach > Rumen ...
ACTTAAATTATTTTTTTAGATCCTAAGACAAATAAAAATAAGATCGGTGGAGTAATAATAAACAAAAGGAATGGATCTAAAACTACAATTACTTACAAATTAAATAAAGCGATGTCTGGAGAAATTGCTGAGTTTGATGAATTTGATAAAGAAATCTGGAAGTCGCAGGGACCTATAGATGATGTTATGCAAATTGCGGATGATATCTATAAAGATGTCATGAAAGAAATACAAACAAGTGACAGCGATTTTGAAAGACAAATAATTCAAAAATATTCAAATCCAAATTCTGAAAAGACGACAATAAAGAAAACTACACAAGCATTTAGCGATGATAGTTTAACTGCATCTGATAATGCAAAGCTAAATGACATCATGGCAAAATATGTAAAGTAAGACCAAAAATAAATATACTGAAGGTAAACATGGACTCAAATTTTACATTTAGCGATTACGTAGCGATGGTGATGAATAAGGCGTATAACCGCGAGGACATTAATGACACGCCGGCGGTTAGCGACGATTCGGGTCCTAGTCGTGAAATGTTCAATGCAGATCCAAAGAAATGGACTGCTAAGATCATTGACGGCGAAAAGATGCTTTTCTTCAATAATCGTTTTTTGAACATAACGAAATTGAAAGATGCACTTCAGAAAGTCTATAATGACAACGGATATCCGCATTACGGATTCAGCAAACTTGGCGAATCTGAGCTTGTACGATACAAGACGCTTCGTGATATCTTGATGAACGAATTTTTGGACGATATGGGTGAAGATGAACTTGACCCTGAAGAAACTGCCCAGACAATTTTTGATAATGAGGCAAAGGACTTTAACTGGAAGCCAGAACAGTTGACAATGTAGGTAGAAAATGGCGCAGATTACAAATAAGTTACTTGAAGTAAAATTGAAAGTAGATGCTTGGATCATTGAAGAGACTTTGACACGAATGGGTATTCCTGACATCAAGAACAAAGTCTTGTATCAGTCTTGTCATCTTTTGAAGCAGTTCGGTTCATACTACATTGCTCACTTCAAGCAGCTGTTTGTACTTAGCCGCGGTAAAGACGGCTACCCAGGTTTTGGCAACGTTTCGCTAGAAGACATTGAGCGTAGAAATTCCATTGCTTACTGTCTTATCAAATGGAATATGATTGAAGTAGTCAATCCAGAAGAGATTTCTGAACATGCTACTCGCATATTCGTTTTGCCACATGCTGAAAAACATAAATGGCAGCTTATTAAGAAATTTAATGTCAAGAACATTAGCGAAGAATAGAGGTTTTAAATGGCTGAACCACAGAAACAACAGAAAACAAAGACAGTAACTGGCAAAAAGAAGAACGCATTTGTCGCCAATGATTTTGCCAAGAATCTTGGTACATGCGCTGCTATTCGTGCTACATTCAATTTAGGAAATTTCGTTAGAAAGGGAAATTCCGCAAAGGAACTAGCTGCAAATACGAAAATTCCTAACATGGAAGATGTTTATGAAATTGCTTGTGCAGGTTTGCCTGAAGAAGCTTGGAAAGGCAAATCAGTTGATGCGATTTTCAACTATCTTGCAGCAAAGAAGACATTAAATGTTTATAAGGAAGCAGAGAAAAAAGTAGTCGCTCAGAAAGGTGAAGAAATCACTGATGAAACAGTTCTTAAAAATCCAGCTGTAATGAAAGACAGCAGCGGCAAGGCTTACTATCAGAAATTTAAGCGTGAAATGTTTGCTGAATTTGAATCCGGCATTGATGCAGCACGTACTGAACTTATGCAAGGCAAGCCTATTATAGATCCTTACACCAAAGAAAAAGTTGACGCATCTAAAGCATCAAAGATTCTTAATGGCGTTGGAAAGGCTGTAAATGCTGCTGGTTCACAGATTGGCTACATTCTTGGTTTAGATAAGTCAAACAGAGACATCTATTCAAAGATGCTGTTTTCAGTCATTGGCGGTGGTAAAAAACTTTGGGCTGCTGCTAAGAAAGCTGCTGCGACTGCAAAAGCAAAGAATCGGGAGCAAGGTAAAGAAACGCCTGCTGAAACAAAGCCTGAAGAACAGAATAAAGAGGCACCTGCTGAAGAACAGAAAAATGAAACTCCAACTGAAGAGCAAAGGAAAGAACCTGAAGGACAGTCAAACAATCCTGAGGGCGAAGAACCACAGAAACCACAGCAGAAAGCAAAACCTGAACATCAGAAAATGGCTGATGAAATCAAAGATGATATTAGCACATTAGCAGACAATCCAAACCCAGGTAGTTTGAAGACACTAGCTAGTAAAATCAAAAATTTTATAGCTGTAAGTGGCAAAAAAGAAAACGTAAAAGCAACAATTCCACAATATAGAAATGCAGTTAAGGCATTACATGTAGAATCATTCACAGGTAAGTCTAAATCTGAAACTTATTTTGAGATGATACTTGCTGAAGATATGATTGACATGCTTGAAGATGAACAACCATCGCAAGCTACGCAGCAACAGCAGCCGTCAGTCAAATCGGAAATTGCTGCACTTATAAATAAAATTAAAGAACTTGTTTTGATTAAAGACGATAATGAATTCAAGACAGAGTACGATAGATGGATAAATTCAGTAAAAGCATTGGTTGATAAAGCCATAAAAGACAAAGAACTTAAAAAGAAACTGATAAATGAGACAAATCCATTAGATGCTCTTTGTCAGCTACCTGGATATATTCAACAGCAAAAAGTTAATGATAGCTTTGATGCAGAAATTGCGGATGTAGCTAACAAGTTCTTGAACATGCTGCGTGAAAAGTATAAGTAATACAAGAAACCATATTCACTCAATGCACGGAAATAAAATCCGTGCATTTCTTTTTTCTTCTAAAAATAGTTATATTTTAACTAGAGGTAGAATATGAAAAAGCGAGAATTAAAGCAATCAATTACAGAGATGATAGCGCTGTTTAACTCAAAGGATCCTGATGCGATAATGAATAACCTTCACATGACATGGTCACAGTTATTTTCAGTCAATGTCAATAAGCAAGTGCTTTCGTGCTTGTTTTACTGGAACATCGTCAAAAAGCGAGATGATTTGCTGGAGTTGATTGTTGATGTAAAAGAAGACGAAAATTTTGACTACATTTACGACAAAGTTGCGGACATTTGGGAGAAAAGGGCTAGAAAAGAGATTGACGAAGCAATCAAGGAGATTGAGTCCATACCTATTGAAGATCTCAAATAAATAAAATAAACAATAGGTATTGAGTATGGTTAACATGAGTCCAGAATATTTTGGTAAGCCGGGTTTGATTCCGCCAGGTGACTATTGTCACCCGCACCACCGTATACCCAATGATGTGGAACATGCTTTTGTCGTTCCGCCTGGACATGAGTGCTGTCCAGATGATGAGCCTGAATGCGTTTGTGTTACTTCAGGCGATGTAGCTAACTGGAACCAAGCCTATGAAACAGTTTCAGGCATTTCTCCTGAAGACTGGGCTAAATTTGCGTCAGGCGCAAGTGCCTATGGAGAAATTGCTTCCAGTGCAGATAAGTGGAATGAAACATACGGATTAGTCCAAGAAGGCAAGCCTCGTTGGGATCAGATTTCAGCCTTTGAAATGGCACTTACTTCTGCATGCGACGAATTGACTTCTGCTATCAACACTAAAGCAGACAAATTTTACGTAGATGATAATTCTATTGAAGGCGATGGTACTAGCGCTAAGCCTTATGGCGTTCGTAACTATCAGCAGTTGTTCATGAGTCGTGAACTTCTAAATTCAATTCTTAGACACTTTAAGCAAGTAAACGACGAGAATTATCCACAGGTTATTACACTTGCAGAAAGCAGTGCATATTCTGGATATAATGTTCCGTTCCCAGCAAAGGAAAAAGATCCTCCTTGGATTTCCGATGCGATGGCTTGGTGGGTAAATGCCTTTGATTATCGTTTTAATGACAATGATTTGACTGATGCTTCGCAGTGGGCAAGCATTGAGCATAACTGGTCAGCAATTCAAGAGCTTTGGAAACGCATTGGCGGTTACGGTTCTGCGATAGCAGTTATTGAAGAACTCGTCAAGGAATGCGTTAAGTATCAGAGCGGTGAATACATTAAAGTATCACAACTTTCAGATGATGTTTATAAGATTGACCTTGACCAAAAAGCCGTTGATAAAATGGACAAAGGCGTTTCTGCATACGATGAGGTCAATGCTCTTAAGAATAAGATTGTAGAATACAAGTGGTCAACATCAGGAGCAAATCCTGCTGCGTGTGTAGGCAATAACATTATTTGGTTTAATGAGGACTAAATGGAAGCTATCTTGACGACAATTTTGAATAGTGGTAATGTTGTGGCAATCGTTTGCTTTATCATTTGCTATCTTGTGATATACTTTCAGCGTAAGAATACCGCTGCTGCTCGAGACGCGGCGACTATGGCGCTGGAACAAGAAATTGCCAAACTTAAGACGGAGAAAGAGCTCATGAAAAAAGATATAGAAAATCTAAAGAACGAACACTCCGATATTAAAGAAGACGTTAAGGAGATTAAGACAACACTTCAAACTATGGCTTTAGCACTTGAGCGTCTCGCTACTACGTCTGAATTGACCAATAAGAAAGGAGCTAAATAATGTTTAGAGATTTCGTGAATGAAAGCAAAGAGTTCGGTAAGCTAGAGGACAATCCTCTCATCTACACGCTCGTTATCGCAAAGCTTGCGAATAACTGCCCTGATGAAACAAAGAAGGACGAAGTTCTTAAGAAGGTGATTGAAAAGGCTGAAGTTGTCGCAAAGCAGTTTGACACAAAGGCGCTTAAATCAATCTACTCACCGATTGGTCTGTTCGGCGTATTTGAAAAAGCAAACAAAGCAGATCTTAAGACGTACATTTCACAGTACTATGAATCATTTGAAACTGAAATCGCAAATGCAGAAAAATCGTTTGCGGAGGCTTTTAAGATTCATCAAGCCTTCAAAGAGTTAAAAGACAGTGATGAATTTAAAGATTTTCTAAAGAGTTTATAAATAATTTAGAAAAAGGTTTTAGGAGATAGAACATGGGAAAAACAGTAACAAAGAAGAATCGTAAAAAGTTGAGCCTTTCTGAAGGATTCCTTGACGGAGAGGAAGCACCAATCCAGTCACCAGAAAACACTGAGCCGGAACTTCCAGAAGAAGGCGTTCCTGCTAACGACGATCCTGATAACGATCCCGCTGAAGAACCAGTAGAAGGTGGCGAACCTGCTCCAGAAGAAGGCACATCGGAAGAGTCACATGCAGAAGAAACCGGTGTTGAAGGCGCAAGCGATGATGACGTTAAACGTGACCAGCTTGACGCATTGCAGACATTGACTACTGCAGTTCAGGAACTTACCCAACAGATTAAGGATATGCAAGCAAATCAGGAACAGTCTGCAGAACCTGCTGCTGAGCCTGCACCAGCTGAGCCTTCCTTGGAAGAACCTCCTGCCGAACCGGAAGGAGAGCCTGAAGGTGGTGAACCTGAGGGAGAACCAGAAGGCGAACCTGAATCAGAAGACGGAGAAGAAAAGCCAGCTAAGTCACATGACGATTTTGATGGCGAAGAAGAAAATTCCGAAGAAGATGAGAACGAATTGCCGCCAGAAAGCGCAACAGTTGAATCTGTAATGAAGGAACTTTGCGAACCAGGAAAGATCTTGAATGAAAACAGCAAATACATGACTGGAAAGATTTATCAGCATCGTTTTGATAAACTCGAACCAATTATCATGGCACTTGTCAAAGCCAAGATTAAGAACCGCGTTGATGGAGCACGTAAAGAATTCCGTGCTCAAGTATTCAAGCAGCAGTACGGCGACGGCGAATAATTCATAAAGTTCTAAAACCTGAGAGCGGTAGCGTTTTGCTACCGCTTTTTCCAGCCTAATAAATATTTTTATGGAAGAACAGTTCAAAACATTGTGCGATACATTTAACATCAAGCCTACCTCTGAAGAGAAGGTTAAAGAAGAACTTACCCCGCAAGTAGTTCAAGATTTGCGTGCTGAACGAGAACAAGAAGAAAACGATGATGAAAAGAAAATCGTTACTTGGAAAGGTCAGAAGTATACGCTAAAGCATTTGAAACTGCTTGAGACAATGTGGCAAGAGAAGATACACGCCGACGGCGATGTTCTTGAGACTCTTCGCCAGATGTGTAAAGTTGGCGCTGCCCCTCGTTACTTTGAAGTCTATTCTTCATTGTCTAGCACACAAGCATCGCACTTGAAGGAACTGGAACAGTTAAACAAGATCATCACTGATTATCAGGTTCAAGAAACACGTGAAGAAATGCAGCGTGCTAATATGGAACAGAAAGAACGCCTTATGCAGCTTAGAGCTGACCAAGGCGCTAACGGCGAAGGCGGTGGCGATACTTACATTCAGAACAATATGATCTTTACTTCATCGCAGCTCCTTGACATGGCTGAAAAGGCAGAAAAGGAAGCGATTGAAATTGAAAGTCAGATAGAACCAAAATTTAACTTAGAGTAGGTAATGCTTTATTCAGTTTTTTATAAGATAGAAAATCGTGATAAGTTCTTTTCGCGTTTCTGCAAGAGATATATAAAAACAACAGACGAGTCGCTTTACGAAAGTATAGTAGACACAAATGAAGAACTAATGGAACTTATTGTCAAGATGATTCTTGACGAAGACCAAGAAAATTTAATGTGTCTATTGGCAAAGCAAAACTCAAAGAATGCACGAATTTTCTTTGACTACTTTACTGGTTCTAAAACAAAGCACTTGAAGAAATTGGATATTGTAAAGGCAGTAGCTGCCTATTTTAAAAAGGAGAAACGAATGAAAGACATTTCTGAATTTATGTGCGAAAGGGTCAAGCCTATTAAGCTCACAGAATTTAAGTATGTTCCATTCAAGTTGACAGAAGCAGATGAAGAACCTGATTTCGGCGAAACCGATACTGGAGACGCTGGAGATTTTGGTGATGATGCACCAGCCGATGACGCTGCATTTGGCGATGACTCTAGCTTCGGTGATGATGGCGGATTTGGTGGTGACGACGGCGGTTTCGGCGGCGATGGTGGAGATCCGTTCGCTGAAGAAGGCGATGAAAACATTGATGGCAGCCAGAATAACGATGAACCGAATGAAGACGATCCTTATGATCTCGCAAATCATGAAGATGATCCTGACTTCGCTAACAACCAGAAGAAAGGCGAACTTGGTGAACCTGTTCCGAATGGCGCATGCGTCCTTGACGTAGACGGAATCATGAAGTCGCTTAACGCTATCATTGAAGCACTTCCTGACATTGAACTTGCTGAGATTGATGCAGTTAAGAAGGTCATCACAATCGTTTTCAACGGTAAGTTGCTAAAGGACGAAGATGTAATCTTCCAGAATCCGAAGAACGCTACTTATTTGCTCAAGAAAGTCGGTGAAAATGTTGATGAACGTACTTATCGTTACTTGGTATTGAAGATCAAGCAGGCACTTACTAAGCTCCGTGATGCTCGTAAGGAAGAACTTGCCAAGATGAAGAACGATACTCAGAACGTTCGCAATACTCTTGCTGACATAGATAAATAAGTTAGAATTTGAATTGATGTGAGGTTATTATGCTAAGTGCCAGAACGAACGATGGCAAAGACTTAGTTCTTATCATTGCGGCTGACAGATCAGGATGCAGTCATTATCGCCTTAGATGGAACTCTCTGTTCTTGGGCGCTTATGAGCATCTTGGCTTCACGCCAATCGTATTGCCTTATCCAACATTTGACGCATTCTACTTGTCAAGGGCTAAGGCAATTATTTTCCAGCGACCTGTTCATGATGACAAGATAGAATTTGTACGCCGTTACAAGACTATTCAGCCTAAGTACGGCTATAAGATGATCTTTGAAACAGATGACCAGGTTTTCTCTATTGATGGCGAAGTTCTGCCAGAATACAACACAGCAAGCCGTGGTTTCAATAAAGATGAAGTAGACAAGAACTGTGCTATGATTCTTCCGTGGTTTGATGAAATCGTTGTCTCGACAGAATATCTTAAAGAACAGATTGAAAAGAAGTTTGATGTTCATAACGTCACTGTGATTAAGAATGTAATTCCACGCTTCATGTGGAGTTTCCCTCGTAAAAAAGACATCACTGAGGATCTTAAAAAACCGACGATTCTTTATTCTGGTTCTCCTTGCCACTATCAGAACCCAGTGCCGAAGTGCTCGATGTTCCCAAATGGTCTGCCTCCTCTTAAAGGCGACTTTGACAACGTCTGGCTTGATTGGGTAATTAAGAATGTCAGAGAGCATAAAATCAACTTTGTCGTAATGGGCGGTTTGCCTTGGTTCTTTGAACCTATCAAGGACGAAATCTACATCTGTCCTTGGGTAGATACAAACTCATTCCCACGTCAGGTGATGGACTTGAATGCTGACTTCTGTATTGCTCCTCTTGTAGAGAATTCATTCAACAAGTGCAAGTCAAGCCTTCGTTTCTATGAATCTTGCGCTTCTGGAATGGTCTTTATGGGAACGGTCTTCAAGGACTCGCCATATCGTGATGCACATCCAGATTCTCAAGTAAAGTTGAACTGCACATATACTGAACTTGATGAGCAGTTCTGGAAACTTTGCAAGAAGGAGAACTATAACAAGGTTCTTAACTGGCAGTATTCATTTATCAACACAAGCGGAACTTGGCTTGAAAGTGACAAGCACGTCAATCAGTGGCTAAATATGATTGACAATCAGTCAACAAGAAAAGATCTGATTTAAGATAAATAATACATGGAGAATTTAGAAGACTACGCATTGAATGAAGCACTACGTATCAAGTGGGTAGTGCGTAACGGCAAAAGAGTAAAGAAGTGGGTCACTACTAAGAAAGGTCGTTATCGTGTTGCTTTTGACAAAGACGGTAACCCTAAGGAAGTAAGAATCACTGCTACTGAAAGACGTAAACGTAAAATTGGTCAGCGCCGTGGTAAACTCAAGAGAAAGTCAAGAATCGGTCTTATTGAGTTGAAACGTCGCAGATCTTTTATTGCTCGTCGTAATGTTGGTCTTCAGCACTATAACAAGAAATTGCCGGATATCGTTTTTTCTCGTGGTCCAGATGGACATCTTCCAAAGTTTCAAGGACCAGATGAAGAAAGAACGATTCATCCAAATATGAAGGAGAGCCTTTTACTTGAGGCTCCTCATTCGTATCTTTTCACAGACGAAAACGGTGATGACTGGTGCTTTGATTTCTTCTCGGAATTAGTGAACGATTCATCTTGGCTTGAACAGGTCATTGACATCTACACAAAGAATGAACTTATTTCAATCAATCCAGACTACAGAGAGCAGGGCGGCGAGATTTACGAAATTGATGATGACATCAAAGCCCAGATAACTGACAATCTTATGGACAACATCGAGTTCATCAACATGGCAGCGCATGACTTTGTGCTTGCTGATGACGCATTGAAGATAAGATTCAGAAATTCAGTTCCTGCTAAGCTTTATGCAAAGATGCTGCCAATGATAAACGTCTTCACTGCAAAATTGAATAAATAAGGTAGAGGCAATAAATGAATTTCAGTCTTTTTAACCCGCTATCACCAAAGTTCTTACAGGTACTTCCTGACAAAGTACAGACTCGTGAGATGACCGCCAAGCTGAACTCTTACGGCGTTGGCGAAGACACACTTGATTTAAGCAAGTACATTAGAGGCATTACGGGTCAGGCGGCTCCGGCCTACCCTTTCGAGCAAAACAACATAATCTTTGATACTGTCTTTTCTTCTAAGAGACAGCGTATCAACTTCTATCGTAACATGGCTTTGTACGCCTTCGTTAAGAAGATGTTGAATATCATTGTTGGTGAATGCTGCTCAAGAACAGTGACTGGCGAAGTCGCTAAGTTTGACATTGTAGAGTCGCAGAAGAAGTATTTTACGAACTCCGAATTTGACTCATTGAAGAAAGAATTTGACTGGGTTATCAACAGTGTAATTAAGAAGTCAGAAGTAAAGGCTCTTTTCCGTAAGTGGCTTATTGACGGTGAAATCTTCCTTGAAATCTGTCTTAATGATGAAAAGAACTGTGTCGCTGGCATTAAGGTACTTCCGCCTTACTGTACGCTTTGCGTCTATGAAGAAGGTGTTCTTACTGGATTCGTTCAGGATCCATCGCTTGTTGACCCAAGCTTCGCAAAGAAGGAACTTAAAACGTTCACCCGTAATGAGATTGCGTACGCAAATTACGGTAAGTATTATGGCAACAACCTTAACGATGTTAGAGGACATCTCGAGGCCGCTATTAAGCCTATAAACCAGCTTCGCGCTATTCAAGATGCACAGACTGTGTATTTCATTGTCCGTGCTCCTGAAAAGAGAATCTGGAAGATCTACGGCGGTCAGATGGCAACCTCTCGCCAGCCTGAATACTTGCAGCAGATTATCAGCCAGTATCGTAGAGACTTGAATCTTGACCCAACAACTGGTCTTGTAGTTGGTTCTGCTAATACACAAGCAATGACTCAGGATATCTGGTTCATGCAAGACAGAAACGGACAAGGATCTTCTGTTGAAACATTGAAAGGATCTACCGAGTTCAATGGCGCTCAGGACGCTATCAGCAGTTTCAAAGAAGATGTCGCTGACGCTCTTGAAGTTCCAGGCACTCGCTGGAAAGGAGAACCTGGTTCTTCTCAGTACGTTCAAGGTCTTGATGGTTTGAGCCTTGATGAAAGCCAGTTCCAGAAACGTTGTCAAGAATTCTCTGAACGTTTTGCTGATGTTATAATGCAGATTTTCATGGTTCAGTTGCAAGTCGCTGGCTATGAAGAAAAGTACCTTGATTCTGCTCTTTATGAAATTTCCCTTATCCCTGCTACTGACACTGTTCAGTTCAGAGCTTTGGCTATGGCAGAAAAGAGAACAGGTATTCTTGGAACTGTTTCTACTATGCTTCCAACTCGTGGCAACATTAAGGACGATTCAGATGAAGCACCGCCAATCTTCGCAAAGCAGTTCGTATTTGAAAACATGCTTGGATACAAGACTGATGAATGGAAGAAGAACGAAGACATGCTTGCAAGAGAAATTGCAGAACTGAAGAAGAAAGTTGAGGCTGCTAAGGCAGAAGGTGGTGATGAAAGCGAGGAAGTGGAAGAGGGAGACATGGATTATTAACTCCATGTATAAATAATAAAAAGTATAAGGAGAATTTTTCATGGCTGTACAAAACATGTCGGTATTCACTACCAAGTTGAAGAATAAGCCAGACCTTGTCAAGTCTTGGCTATTCCTTGTGAATTTCAAATTTGACAATAAAGACCTTGAGGATGTTCTTGAACCGGAAGACATGCTTTTGCAGGCACGTACTGGTTCTATTCCTGGTAAGACTTTTGGTGAACTTGTTACCGAGTTCATGGGCTCAAAGCTCGTCTACCCAGGCAAGGCAACCGTTGATGGTACTTTGACTATTCGTTTTGATGAGTTCCAGGATATGAAGATTGGTAAGATTCTTCATAGATGGTCTAACCTTCTTTATAATCACACTCAGGAAGATGACGTTGATGCAAACGGTTCAACTGGTGGTGCAGTTTCTAACTATCTTCAAGACTATGCTGCTACAATCACCATTGACATCTATGACTCGACTCTTGAAAACAAGCTCCCGATTTCTTACAAGTTCAAGTTCTGCTGGCCGAAGGAAATTTCTCCTGCTGAACTTGATATGGAATCTGAAACCAAGCTTGCTCGTTCTGTCCAGTTTAGATATTCAACATTCAGCGTTGTCGGCAATGACTAAGAGGCAATAAATGGCACAGAATCTAGATGAATTTCTTAAGAACACAGTGGAATCAGTGCACGATTTGAATGAAAGCACTGTTTCCATTGGACAGACTGATAGCATGAAAGGCAATCAGTGTTGCGGACCGCATCATCACGATTACATTCTTTGGGATCCTGCACAGGGTTGGGGTAAGACTGGTCCTGCTCTTGATGAACCAAAGAAGGATTCTATTCATGCCGCAATGCATGAACATATGATCGTTGATGGCAAGGTTCTTGAATCTTGCGGGCATACACATGAACTTCTTAAGCCTATCTACACAGGCGAACATTCTGCATTTACTCCACAGGCGGTGCAGGTTAAAGAGGTTGAAGACTAATGGAAGGCGAAGCAATTTCACAACCAGTAGCACAGAATCCTGAGAATCAGAAGATCGCTGATGATTTCCTCAGTTTTCTTGCGAGCACAATAGACAATGAGTGCGAAAAGCTCTATACTTTCGCACTTGATGCGCTTACATTCGCAAACAAAGTTCAGATCTGGCATTGGACTTGTGGAAGCGGATTCCATCATACGCACTTTGAAGAAATCTATGATGCAATCCGTGACTTTGCTGATAAGCTAGTTGAAACGGTCTTGTCTATGGGATATGAATTTAAACTTCAGTCAAAGTCATATCTCATCAACGATGAAAAGTATGATTTGTCTGCCGCTCTTCGTAAGTTGCAGGCATTCCGTGATGAACTTGAACAGTATAAGAAACAGTATTCTTCAAAGATCTCGCTAGAAAATCTCTTCGCAGACACTATCGAGAAACTTGACAGAGAACTTGGTCTTATTAAGAATTTTTCATAAGGAGCAAAAATGGATTTTACATTAGATGAAGCAATTAGAAAATTACAGAATGCGGGTCTTATCGTTGAAGATACCGAAACTGATGACGATGAATACTGGGATGAGTATAATAAAAGAAGAGGTGTGAATAAGAAAACATTTGACAATCAGTATCATTTTGATTCATACGAATACCACAGAAAAACACGTGATATGTACGCTAAAATTGCGATTGGCAGATTAACTAATCTTATTCCTTTACTTAGAGATGCAGGAATTGAAGTTGGTGAAGTCAAATCAGATCTTACTGTTGGCGGACGTGGCGCACATGTAAAACTTCCAGTAAAAGTCAAAAGAAAGTATAAAGGCGAACGTCCTAAATATGTTGAACTCATTGGGAGCAGACGCTTAAAAGATTATATCTATACCGTCTGCGATAATATAGGCGCAATTCTGGTGGAGCTTGACACTCCTGAGGAAGTTGTAGAATTTCTCGCTGGGTTGAATTAAAGACATAATTAGGTCTACGTCAATAAAACCGGAGGTTCGTCCTCCGGTATTTTTGTGACTTCAAAACAAGAATTTTTACCTACCGCATTGAGATAAATAAAATAAGAGAAGGATTTTAAACGCCTCTCGTTGTTGAAAAGTAAATTGGAGGAAATAGAATGGAAAAGATTATTGAAAAACTTTCTGGTGTCCTTTCTCCAGAGGACTTGAATGAAGTAAAGGAATCATTCGAGAAAGCTGTGGACGAAAGAGTACAGGTAAAACTTACTGAAGAAACCAAGAATCTTGCCAAGAAAGCTGACGAATTCTGTCAGAAGAAAATCCAAGAAGCAGTTGATAAGAAGACTGCCGAGTTGGAAGCTCTAGCCAATAAGTATTGTGAAATGCGCTGCACTAGTATTGCTGAAAAGGCACAAAAGAAGATTGATGCCCAGCAAAAGAAACTTGAAGAAGCAGCTAAGCAGTATATCTTCGAGAAGTCTGAAGAAAACTTCAGGGCTCGTGTTGGCGAAGAGATTGAAAACTTCGAGCAGGAAATGCTTGAATGCTTGGATCTTTGGCTTGAAAAGACTATTTCCGAAAAGATCAGTCCAGATCTTATCAAGAAACAAGCTGTTAACGAAACCTACGAACCGATCATCAACGTTATCAAGAACGCATTCCAAGATCAGTTCGTACCGCTTGACACTAGTGGATCTGCAAAGATTCGTGAAGCCAAGAAAGAGCTTGCTGAATTGAAGGAATCTCTCAGACTTCAAGTTGAGTCTGGTATGAGCCTTTCAAAGAGATTGGACGAAGCTGAAAAGAAGGCACTTATTGCTGAAAAGACTCGTGGACTTAATGACCAGCAGACTGCTCGCGTTAAGAACATGTTTGAAAGCAAGTCATACGCAAACACTAAGAAAGATATTGATTCCTACATCACTATTCTTAACGAACGTGCTCCTGCTATGAAGCGCCCTGCTGCACAGCGTCTTTCGGAAAATCACAGACTTAATTCTCATGCTTTGCACGTAGAAGATGAAACCCAGGACATTTTGACCGAAAAGTTCCATCCGAAGCAGCAAATGAGCGCAAATGATTTCTTGTTGAAGTCAGCTGCCGCTTTTACAAGAGAAAATTAAAAAAGAAACGAATAAATAAAATAAAATGATAAAGCAATTTATCAGTTTTGATTTTTAACACTCATTTGGAGGAAATCAGAAAATGGCAAAGATCAGAAAAGAAGTTGTTGACTACTGGTCTCAAGTAGACGAAGGTCTATCAGTAGCTGACATCAAGAACCGTTATATTAAGGAAAACGTTGCACAGTTGATGGAAAACCAGTGCACACAGGATATCTATTCTGGCGCATTGCTAGAAGACTTTGGTATCGGTGTTGGCGCTCCAACTGGTGCTGACCAGGGTATCCCACATGGCGGTGACGCTAAGGCAGTTTTTGCTCCAGTTTCACTTGCACTCGTTCGCCGTGTTTATCCGCAGTTGTTTGCTAACGTTCTTGTTGGCGTTCAGGCAATGCAGGGACCTGTAGGCTTGGCATACGCAATGCGTACTGTTTACAAGGACGAACTCGACAAGGGCCGCGTCGTTGAAGCAGCATGGAAGGACGTGCCGGAATATTCTGGCTTCACTGGTTCTCAGCATGGTACTCATGGTCCAGCTGACAGCGGCCTCGGTGTAGAAACTCAGGAAGCTGAAAAGTGGTCAGTTAACAACCACGACGGATACGGCAAGATTCCAGAATTGGCAATCATGTTCAGCCGTCAGCCAATCGTAGCCCGCACTCGTAAGATTGCATCAAGCTTCTCTCTTGAATCTATTGACGATATCAAGAAGATGCAGGGCGTTGACATGGTTAACGACATGGTTAACACTCTCCAGTATGAACTTACTGCAGAAATTGACCGTGAAACCATCGCACGTTGTAAGGCATTGACTAAGGTCAAGACCCTCAAGCCGAAGGAAGAATCAACTGACCGTGACGATTGGACAGGTCGTTGGTCTCAGGAAAGAATCTCTAACATCATCACCCACATTATCGCAGCATCTAACGATATTGCTATCGCAACTCGTAAGGCTCCGGGTAACATTGCTGTTGTATCTCCGGCTGTTGCTACTGCATTGCAGTCTTCAACCCAGTTCTTCAACAAGATTACCACTGATGTAACTGGTTCTACCGCAACTGCTGAAGTTGGTACTTTGAACGGCGGTTCAATTAAGGTATACCGCGATGCTTACGCAGTCAACCACGGTGTTGATAACTGTGAAGTTCTTATCGCTTACAAGGGCGCATCTAACGATGATGCTGGCGTGGTATTCTGCCCGTACGTAACCGGCGTAGTTAACCAGGCTATTGACCCGAACACCTTCTCACCAAGAATCGGTATCATGACCCGTTACGCATTTGCGAATAATCTCCTTGGCGCAGATAACTACTATCGCACCTTGAAGTTCGAAGGTCTTGACAAGAAGATTGCTGGTGACGTATACTAATCTTTAACCGATAAAGGAGAAAATTAGAAATGAAACCTACAGTTCAAGCACCGGAATTTTATCAGGTTGGTAACGATTACGTTCAGGCACCGCTCGACAAGTTCTTCAAGACTGGTTCGGCATTTAGCGGTTACAATCCTGACGGATCTGTTTACCAAGATGATACTTACCGTGACGGTATCTACCGTCAGTTGTCAGATGAGTTGGTCAACGGAGCATACTCAGCAGATCCATTCAAGGATCCGTCTGGCTTCAACAAGCGCACCGTCCTTGTTGACCCAATGGCTCCAGTTCCTACTTACACTTCTGGGGACACTGCATACTCTGTCGCAGACGTTGTCTACGGCATTGGACCAGACGACGCAGCTGGTTCTGCAGTAAAGCCAAACAAGAAGGAATTTGACGCTTAATCGGCTAGTTAAAATTCCCAAGCCGTGAGGTTCTGCCTCACGGCTTTTTTGTGTAATAAATATAGAAAATCAATTTGAGGTGAATTTATGCAAAGTACAAAACTTCCTGCTGGCGGCGATCTCAACGCGATGACCGCACAGCTTTTAGCACAAGAAGAAGCAATTAAGAATGAAGCAGCTGCAGAACTTGGCACTCCGAAACAGGCAGTAATTCCGAAGAATGCAGTAATGGTAAACGCTGACATGCTTCCTTCAAAGGGCCGTGAGTACAAGTGTCCGATGTACGTATCTCCGCTTGACCCAATTGACCTTAAGAATCTTAACACCATGAAACCTGAAAATGCACAGGCTAGAATCAACGGCGTGCTTTTTAACAGAGTACATGGCGTGCCTTATAAGGACATTCTGCAGGGCGATAAACTTTGGCTGTTGTTTTATATCAGATCCGTCACGTATGACGATTTTCCGATCTTTATTAAGTACAAATGCAAGGACTGCGGCAAGGCAGGCATTTATAAAGCAACTATCAATAAGTTGAACGTCGCTTACTTGGCAGATGACTTCAACAAGACACTTGAACTTCCGCACTCAAAAGACGTATTGACTTTGCGTCTTCCAACTATCCGTTCTGAAGACCGTGCTAATTCAGTTAAGAACAATCAGCAGATTAAGATTCCGCTTGACCCAGATATGATTGACTTGACTGTCTATCTTGAAGAAATCAACGGTGAACGAGTCAATACTTTAGACGCATACAACTATCTCAAGTCACTTGACGCCTATGACTTCTCAGTCTATACGAACTATCTCCTTGAAAACAACTTCGGTATTCTGCCTAACATCAAGATTCCTTGTGATTGCGGCAATACCGTTGTTGAAGAAATTGGATTTACTCCTGATTTCTTCCTTCCAAACTTCAGCAAGTACAAAGACTTGTAATAGCGACTGCCGGTGGTTCTCCCACCGGCCTTTTTGTGTATAAATATAAAAAGATAAAGGAATCTTTATGGCTTTTAATACACATTACACACGCTTTACATATCAGCAGATGATTGAGGACTTTACCAATCGTCTTCGTTCTGATGAGAAATTTAAGAAGTTGTCAGCAGCATCTATCTACCAAATGTTTATGGAGATGCTTACTGGCACTATTGACATGACGAACTTCTACATGCAGCGCGTGGCAGAAGAAAGTTTCATGCATACCGCTAAGCTAGATTCTAGCATTATCAAGCATGCAGCCACTTTGGGCTATTCACCAAAGAAACCGACTCCTGCAGAAGTTGAAGTAGCAATCGTTCTTAGAGGACCACTCCCTGCAGAACTTCAAGCAGGCGCTACTGTCTACTTCTCTCAAGAAGATGTTAAGTTGTCTTTCAACGGCAACCCATACATTCTAGCAACTGACTATTCATATACGTTCACTGCTGAGGACATTAATGATGGACGCGATAATTCATCGTGGTCAAAGACTATCGTTATGTCTAAGAAAGCAGAAAACATGAAGTGGTTGCCGCTTGCAGGAATCAAGTATTACAAAGCCGGAGATGTCCAACCAATCAAGGCTTACCAAGCTGAATTTGCTGATGTAGAAATCAAAGGCGTTTCAAATCTCCGTAAGCTCGGAAAGAATTATCAGTTCTATGACATTAACGATCTTGAGTTCTCAAACTGGTTTGGTAGACGAGATCCTAGCTCATACAACTATGGACGTTATATAAAGCATTCTGGCTATACCAAGATTGGTATCGGTAAGACTAAGGACGAAGCGTTCAATTCAGATGGTTCTAATCTTTATGACATTGAAGACTATTCTATCTTCTTGAACCCAGATGTTCTTGCTAACGATATGCCTAAGAGCCCATTGAAAGTCTGTGCTGTAACGACTAACAGCGACAAGACTACTCGCATTCAGTTCGGCGATGGCATTCTTGTTGATAACGGTCTAAGCGTCAATTCAGACAACATCTACGTTCGTTATTTGAAGACTCGTGGCGCTACTGCAAATACTGTCGGTACTACAGGCAGTATGTTCCAGTGCTCAACTGATTTCTTCGCTACTCAGGCTGGATCTATCGTTGACATTTCTTCAAACGTTCAGATCCTTTTGAACAGCGACATTACTGCTGGCGCTGATTTTGAATCTGCTTTGAGCATCAAGAATCATGCACCGCTTTACTATGCCGCCGCGGGTCGTCTAATCACCAAGAACGACTTTGAGTCATACTTCACTTCTTTGACTACTCCGATTAAGGTAAAGAACGCATCTGCTTGGGGTCAAGATGAAGTTGAAGCTCTTGGCACAAATGGCACAGTCACATACAAGTATCTTCAGAATGTCGTTCTTTACTGCTTGGCAGCAAGTACTTACAACATCAACGGAAAGTTGAACTCTGTTCGTAATGTTCTTGATGATGAAGATGAAACCTTTGGCGCATTCACTGTCTATGGCTCTGGAACGAAATATCTTGAGCATTTGACTGACTACATCAAGTTGCTTCTTAGCACTAAGTCTTTTGATACGCAGCAGTACGCAAAGAACCCGTCACAACAGTGGCAGAAGAACGTAAAGAAGATCCGTGAGAACGTTCAAGACAAGATGCTCATCGGAACTAAGCTTTACTCTATGCCGCCATTCGTTCAGTACTTTGACGTAGTTGGAACTGTCGAGGTTGACTCGCTTTCTAAGTTGCAGCAGTACAAGATTGACGTTGAAAACAAGATTTATGAATGGCTTGACGAAAGCACTACCTTTAGAAAACCAATCTATAAGGCAGACATTATCAAGTTCTTCAATGAACGCCCTGAGACTAAGTCAGTGAACCTTGACATCAAGGTTTCAGAACTTATCAAGAGCGACAAGTCTACGTTCTCGTTTGCAGTTGGACCAAATTCTGGTCTTTACTCAATCAACCGTAACTTGCCTGGTGCTCCTGACAGAGATTACATTGATAAAGATGAAGGCTGTTATCAGAACTATAACACAATCACTATCCCGAAGACTGACGCTAACAATGCGTCTATCAGCGTTGATGCGTTTAAGAATAAGAACATCATCGTTTCATTGAATAATGGTGGTACTGAAGTAAACAAGTTCCAATTCACTCCTTATGAAGTGTCTGAAACTTCAACCAACTTCATTCTTTCAATGTACGGATATCAGACAAGCCAAGTTCAACAGATTGCCGATGACGCAGTATTCTACATCAGCGTTGCGGGTAGTGCAGATTTTGCTTCTACTTCAAACTTGTCAATTTCTAACGCTGCTGCTTATGGACTTGACGCTAATCAGACCGAAGCAGTTATTGCTGATGTAAAGGAATGGATGAATGCATGTAAGCCTGCACTTACGCAAGCAGAT
>Ga0265300_10001826_pt1 | contig 19327 bp, 23 predicted proteins | sample AusTroGonzalo_MG_FD_193482 | JGI IMG/M metagenome (GOLD analysis project Ga0265300, IMG submission 193482) | Bovine rumen microbial communities from tropical cattle in Woodstock, Queensland, Australia - Gonzalo_03 | ecosystem: Host-associated > Mammals > Digestive system > Stomach > Rumen ...
AGCTGCGGGCTTTCCGTTGTGCGGAGCCGGAGATGGCGCATTGTGATGTGCAACTGGTGTGTTATGGTGAACAGCAGGAGCAGGACGATGCGCAGCAGGAGCATTGTGATGCACAGCGGGCTTCGGCATGTGACGGTCTGCATAGAAGTGGGCAGGCTTGTGATTGTTGCCACCTCTGTAGGTCACGAACACCTTGGGGTGTGCGTTGAACAAACGGCCTCTGTCATAGTGGGCGTACACTGCGAAGGTCCAACCACCTGCATGCCAAGCCACAGGACGATAGAAGTGGGAGAGTGCCACATATTTGTCGAACTGCCAGGTGTTCAGCACGAAGTGGAGGTCTGCGTTGCGGCGATCCCACCAGATGCCGAAGACATCAGCGTTTCCGTTCAGGCTCATCAGGTAGTCGAGGTTGATCTCATAGACTGCCTCATGCTGTGCAGCGGTGAGGTTCAGCTCATAAGCCATCTTGTCGCTTAGGAACAGTGCCTCGTTCTTTGCTGCGTTATAGCTCATTGCATTGGCCGAGATAGTCATGACCATCATCATTGCCAGAATCATCATCTTCTTCATATCTTAATCTCCTCATATGTTCAATTATATTTGGTTTTTTACTCGCTTATTCGTATCTTTGCACCCGTTATGGTACAACAGATAGAGATAATACTGAATCCCAAAAGAAGAGGATTTCATTTGGTGACGAGCGAGATTGTAAGCAAATTGCCGAAACTGCCGAAGACGGGTATCGTGAATATCTTCACGAAGCACACCAGTTGCGGACTGAGCATCAACGAGAACTGCGACCCTGATGTTCGTGGGGATATGGAAACGATTTTCAATCGTCTGGTTCCAGAGAACCGTCCTGAGTATGAGCATACGCTGGAAGGTGCCGATGATATGCCTGCTCATGCCAAATCGACGCTGAGCGGTGTCAGTATCACCATTCCCATCACTGAAGGTCGATTAAACCTCGGCACTTGGCAGGGCATCTATTTCTGTAAATAATTAACCAAAATATTTACGGTTTTTATAATTGATAACAAACGACCTGTATCGTCCTCACTTATTCCGACCATATTATTTATCGGTTGAATAACGAAATGACGATACAGGTCGTTTTAGATAGTTCAGAATCATTCAAAACTATTTCGATAGATTCAATTCAATTAACTGCTCGTTTGTCAAATATACACTGACTAAATCAAACAATACGTTTCCAACTTTCTTCTTATCGCATGAATATAGAACGTTGTCGAGTGTTTGATTTTCCCAATATCCACGAGATTCATAATTGTCTTTATAATCTTCATACCAATCTTCAATGTCGAAAACAATAGTATCATATTTGATTTTAACTTTTCGTATCACGGTATATATCTCCCATTCTTTATTATATCCATTACATCTCTTTATTATATATGGTGAAATTCCCCAATCCAATTTTTCTACTTTTTCCCAATCAACGGTATCATTATCGTTATACTCATTACAATACAATGTGAACGTATCTATTCCAATAACGTGCAATTGAGTTTTAATCTTATCTACCAAATCACGTATATACATATACTCTTTTTCCGCTGATTCCAATTCTTCCATAATTCTTTTTTCGATTGCTTTCATGTTTTTCCATTATATATTTTTCTTATTCTGATTCACTATTAGATGTCAAATATCTCGAAGTCATAAAGTTTTCTTCAATTTCAAGTTCAATTTCTTCTGTATCAATATCACAATATTCATTTGGATAGTCGAGATGTTCCATACTATCGTAATCCTGTTTTATACTATCTAAATCTTCTTCGTTAATTTCGTAAATAGAAGAAGTATAGTATTGTGGATAATTGAGAATATCACCTAAAAAAACGATTGTACTATTATAAGATAAGGTGGCAAAAAATTCATTGTCATATTTTTCATGTTCGGGTGACAATGTTAAAACGTAATATATAGAATAATATACGTCATTCGTTACTCGTCCTTTTTCTTTAAGTATATTTGCGATTTCTTGTCCTGTCATAATATATTTTCCTTTTATTTAATAATAGTGATTTGAATCCAATAATCATCTTATAATGCAGAAAAACATCACATTTCTCTTAATTTATATTGTTTATCAGATAAAACAAAAAATGACGATACAGGATGAATAAACCATCTGTACCGTCATTTTTGCAATATGAGTATATATTGCAATAATTATTGCATTTTATTCTTCCAAAATTACTTTTTAATAATATAAGAAGTTTTCAATGTCATTGTTTCGGAAAGCGACATAACAACCACAATTATCCCAAATTTCAGCAATATATTCATAATCATAAATTGCATTCAACCGTTTCAGAAGATTATATGCTGACTTCGCATTTCGTACATAACACTGTACATTTTCATGCGTATCGTTTTCAAATTCACCACCCGCAATCAGATTGTATATATCGGGACGTTCAATCATGAAACAATGAACTTTTTTTCGTTCCATTTTTTCACACAACCTAAATACATTTTTTGCACATGTCTTTTTGACGTTCTTGTCTTTTGTTTTAAAATTAATAACTAATGTCATAGAAAATAATTAAATAAAAAAATTAGAATTATTAAACGTTTATGCTGTATATTAATTGCCTGTTTTTGAATCTAAATCAAATGATTTCCTGATTAACTGACCATCATCTAAATGATAACGATATGTTGTATTGATCAGTTTCTCTTTTTCGCTCTTTCGTTCAAACTTGTTTTCAGGTAATTGAAGTCGGATAATTGCTTCTTCCAATGAATCTGCTTCAACAGCACAATACTTGTAGATATTATATGTATTACAAAATTCGTATATCATAATATATTTCCCTTTTTTGTAATAATATAATTTTGTTTTGAATGGTTTGGGAACGTTCCCAAATCAACAAATCACAGGATGTCCAATTTCATGTAATAACATTTGCGTTATTATGCGGTTAACGGTGTCTTCAATAATAGATTCATCGGAAAAATTAGACGGCGCAATTGATTTAAGTAATTTATATTGCTGCCAAACATAACCAATTGTTTCATCATCATATTTTGCAAAACAATACTCTGACTTCTTTTCTACGCCAATAATGATTTTCGTTATTATTTCTTGATTTGTCATAAATATACCCCTAAATTCGTGTCGGGTGCAACTTCTAAAAATTAATTATTTAAATCAAAACTATTACATACTTAATATATTACTTTTTACTTTTTTCTTCAAAAAAACATAGTTAAGCAAAGTTAAATCGTGCTAATAAAAACGGCAATATTTAACAATTTTATTTCGTTGATAATCAGATATTTAGATATATGTTTTTCGTAATACTTTTATATTAGATAGAGTATTAAGGTGGTGTGGTTGTGATGTCTGATTTTCAATTAATTGATTGGGTGTTTTACCCAACACAATTTTTGATTAATCAGAACAGGTATTCGTTCATTCAACATTTTATTTTTTCGTTCATAACAGATACGGAACAGGGTGGCAAATGTTTCGTTTGGTGAGTGTTTCGATTTGCGGATTGAATCACATTCGTAACACATTTGATTGAGTTCAATATTTACAAGTGCAGGTATGTATTTGTGATGAAGAATTATGTCGTATTTGTCAAGTATATAAGATTTATAATAGAATATCAGGTCATCGTTGTTTTCATTCATAAAGTGTTCAATGTATTTAGTATCGACATATTCAAGAATGATTTTAATACAACGTAGTGCAGATTTCAGATTTGACAATGTATGACCATTTTTGTGAAGTTCAGCAAATGTTGTTTCAATAAAATCGTTTGAAAGAATTTTGTTGTAATTCATAATCGAAATAGCGGTTTTACCGACACCGACAAAACGGAAAAATTAATAAAAGAACTACATATATAATATAGCACTTTTTGCTTTTTTCTTCAAAAAAACATAGTTAAGCAAAGTTAAGCATTGCTAACTTTTGTAATTAATCTGTTTGGGTTTTTATGTACTGTGTACATAAAATACCTATATTATAATTATGAATTTTCACAAATAAATTCAAAGATTTTATCTTAAAAAAGATTAAATCATGTAATTTGAATAGTTGATTGATATTGCCAATATAAAGTCTTCACTATATATTAGTATAATGTTTCCTATTTAATTTCCATTATTCTAAAAGTAATGAATATATAGTTAAGTTGTCTGTTCTGCAAACTATATAATACTCTCATTCGTTATCCCTTAAATAATTGTATTGGTTACTTATAATTTGGGGAAACTATTATACCCTTCATATGGGAGGCACAAAGGTTTACCATTTACTAAATGGGTTTGGATTTCATCACCATCATATAACACGAACTCCAAACATTTTATATCGCGGCTAATATGATCGTCTCGTAATCCATCATATGTATGATGCATGATTTGGAGTTTTTGGGGATTAAATTCACCTCTAATAGTAAATTCTATTCTGAATGTAATAGCACTTGATTTTTTTGCCAAATCCGTACAGTACTTGCTTACAACTAATTCATACAAGCCACCACTGCCTGGCCATCTTGTCTTATAATGTTTGCCATATATATAGTTAAATAATTTCTCAGTAGAACCCACTTGACTTGTAATATCAGTACCATCCCATAAAATCTTATCTACCGAATACAAACAAATTGCTATCATTTCTGTGTGAATCCTATGATATGCTAATTCAACGAAATGAGGTCGGCCTTCTATTGATAAACAAACAGTCTTTTCCGGTAAAGCAAGTAGGGCTTTTTGGTGTTCTTGTTCTTTTCTGATTTTTTCTTGTTTCTCTCGTTCTTCCTTTTCTTTCTTTTGCTTATCTATTTCTTTTTGTGGACTAAACTCATACATTATTTTACTTATACCTCCAAATATAAAGATAATAACAACAAATGCTATTACTATAAGGAATATAATAACAAAAGTGTTTAGGACTCTATCTGCACCACCTGCAACAGCACTATCATCATAATAATCATATTGCGTTTGTGCGAATATGCCAATACTTATAGTATAAAAGAATAAAGTTGATAAAAACCGCTTCATAAACCAATATTACTTTTTATACCCATTTGGAAAAAAGCGTTGATTCCACGTAGTAATTAGTTCATCATTCATACAAATATTACAAAACGTATTGTGATAAGGGTCAAGTTTATAAATATTTCTTTGTATGCCATTTTTAATGGCAGGACAACTAATGGTTGAATGTTGGATTTCTATTTCATTATAATAACTTCCACTACTACCAATATATACAGGTTCTCCATAAAAGTTACTGCCGTCTCCTTTTTTTACTGTTGGTTGATTGTTATGAGACTTAATCTCGGAAAGTATTTCTTTCTTCAATTCTTCTTTATTTACATTGCTGCATGCGGCTAAACAACAAATAGCCAAGAAAAATAGTATTTTTTTCATATTGCAATTATTTAGTTCTATTAAAATGTCTTTCTCTATCTTCTTTTATGTTTTTATAAACGAATTTATCAGAAGACAATTCGATTATTTCATATTTGTCATACCACTTTTGGCCTTCCCACCAAAAGGATGTAGTAAGAATATTATTGGATATAGTCCATTCTCCTTTCGTACTTGTGTCACCAAAACCCGATGATAGTGTTTTGTGTTCAAAAGTACCATCGTTATTAAAAATGTTAATTTCTGTTCCTATACGAATTTCTCTTTGCCATTCGCCAACGATTTTATAACTTGGAGTATTTATGTACCATAAAATTCCAATAATCGCACAAGTCAGTATAATTATGACTATATTAATTACCTTTCTGTTTGTAACTACAAAATGCTTTATTATTTCTATAATATTTGTGGTACTTCCTTCTAATGATTTGCCACAATATTGACAAAACTTGGAATTATCTGCAATTTGTTTTCCGCAATGTTTGCAATACATACTTTATTTAATGTTTTGAAAAGACGTTATCAATAGATGTTCTATTAAATTTCATACTGAGCAAATCGTATGTGTCATCTGTGTCATTTGATGTTGAATACCAAGTTTTACCATTGTCAAGTGATACGACCACCGAATACTCTGCCTCCTTTTTGTATATTGTATCTGTTTCGTTGTATAACATTGTATGGTATTCGTACAGATATAGCAATTTTTGCCCTTCTTTAACACGGTTTATTATATTACTAACATGTGAATCTGCATATTTGGCCTTTGTCCATTCTTTTGTATATTCACCAATAATATCATCAAAATTTTGCTCAAAATACGATTGAACTTTCTCCTTAATCTCCTTAATAGATTTGTTTGGTATTTTCTTTTGAAGCAAAACAAAATAGTCAGGATAATGCAATTCCACTATCTTTTTTGCATTCTTAGTATTTAATGCACAAGAGTATTCGTGAAGATAGTTAAACAAGTTCTCTTCTGTCGAATTAATAGGCACGTATTTTTGTGGTGATTGTTTTGTATAACCATTTGGTATATTCTCTTCATGTTGACTTTTGACGTCGTTGTTATTATATATTGTCGCATTATCAACTTTTGAAGTCTTGTGATTTTTGTTGTTATTGCATGAAATGAACAATAACGCACAAAAAGATATAAATAATAACTTATTCATAAGGCAGTAATCAATTTTTATTATTATGCCACAAAAGTAGTGTTTTTATTGGAAATAACCAAACTTTGTTTTCAAAAACTACACTTTATGGAATAATTTGGGTTAATGAGAGCATATTTTTATGGATTTGCAACTAATTTCTGAGAAACGGCAAACAAAACAATTTGTCTGCCGTTTTATATAGTTTGTTTCAATTTAATCTGTTGTGTCGATATAATATATCAAATCACTATTGATAAGATTGTTCATACACCATTCATCGACTTTATGATATAACTCACTATACAAATTCATGTAGGTTTCATTCTTACCATAATAGTAACATGATTTCCACGACATAACCATTGCCAATTCGGTTATATACTCAACGTTGTTTTTCCATCCATCAAATGAACGTTTGAACGTATCGTTAATTGCATCTACACCAAACGCATCTGCAATTGTAAAATCTTCCCAAAACGTGGTTTTGGTTTCGTACCCATTTTCAAGTTTCATTCCCATTGTTTATGTATTTTGTAAATATCAATATTGATTAGACAAAAAATGGGGAAACAAATTCCCCATTCTAATTAGTTGTTCTCTAATGTCCGTTTCAGTTCAGTCAGTCGGTCAATTTCCGCCTGCAATTTGTTCATTTCATCTGCTTTTGTGGATTCGATGTATTTCTTGCAAAACTCAATCACACGCAGCACATCTTCTGTCGTTGCTTTCCGACGTACAAACAAATCCTTAACTTTGTTCTCCAATTTATTCTTCTCTTTCGCATCCTCTTTCATCTTCTGAATGTCGATGTAGAAACGGATTTTGGAAACTTTCTGCTCCAATTTCAGAGATTCGAACTTTTTCGCCTGGTTTTTCGGAACAATTGCAATATTGTCCTTAACAAACTGCTCCATCTGCTCATTTGTCATTGCAGAATTTGCTACTACGTTGTTCTTGTTCTCATTGTTCTTGTTTTCGTTTGCCATAATTACTGAAATTAAATTGTTAAACTAATGTTGTTTGATATAATAACCGAATCCACAAATAGCAATAGGAATCGAAAGTTTCAAAATATCAGGAAATAAAATTTTGGCATTTGCGGATTGTATTGATACTTGTACCTGTAATCTTCGATATATTGCGTAAACTAATACCTTTTCGCAACAACCTGATTTCTTCTGCATATTGCTCTCTCATGTCAATATCACTTTTCCTGTAACCCTCTTTTCGTCCGACCTTACCGCCATTTGCTCTGTAATTCTTGTAACCACTTTCAACACGTTCACGTATTGTTTTGCGTTCCATTCGTGCCACTTCTGCCAATATTGTAATCAGAAACTGACTCATTGTATTGATCGTGCCGTTATCATTCAATGTTTCGATATGGTAATTCTGAATAAACAATGATATACCCAACTTATTGAATTGCTCAATCACTTCCAAAACCTGCAATGTATCACGTCCCAATCGTGATAGTTCAGTAACCAATACCATATTAATATTGTTGGTGCGAACGTAATCAATCATCTTTGATAACTCCTTTCGTTCAGCGTTTTTCTTTGCACCACTAACTTTCTCACAGAATGTTGCTGCAACATTCCAATTATTAGAATTTGCGACTGCAGTGAGTTCGTTTACCTGTCTTTCATAATCCTGAATACTTGTACTAACTCTCGCAAATATAACTACCTTTTTCATTTTCTGTTATTTTTGGTTCAGATATAAAATAGTATATATTATTTGAGATTCAATAGTTATTGTATATTTATATATATATCGCCAAATAAATCTATATTATGCCATAATATAATTATTTAGAATGGCAATAATTTGAAAGGTTTTGCGTTATATAAATAAACATCTTTAATTATGGATATGACTAACAAACAAGAATTATTAAAACAGGTATTGGAAGTATGTTCTTTTGATGATTTAAAAGATTTGTTAAGGGATTGTGTCAATAGAACAATGAATCAAATAGACAAAAACAAGATTTCTGATTTATGTAATCAGATAAAAGAGATAATGAAACAACAAAATCGAGAACAACTTATATTGAGAACTGCATATATTAACAACGATGACGATTGGGATGATGATGAAGAAGATGAATATGAATCCAATATTGATGAAGATACATATAGTGAGTATTCATTAGATAGTGATACGAGATTGGTATCTTATGATTGCGGCAATTATAGTAGAACATTGCAAATGTCAGGTGTCCTATTAGAAGACGATGAATTGAAGTTCTACCTAATTGAAGTTGACATGTCTGAAAATGGGGATGAAGATAAAAACCTATATATAGAAGACATTGATGGATTGATGGATGATAGATGTTGGTGGTGGTCATACAATATGCCTGAAAATATATTTGACCCTGAAAAGGTACTGAAAACTTATATTGAACTGCTTTCTAACGAAGATTTTATACAAACTGTTGATAATTGAAATCTTAAACACAACTATATTATTAAGGGGCGATTAATCGCCCCTTAATTGTGTATCAATCTAATTTTTTATATTATATTGAAATTAAATCTTTGTATCAAAATGGGACAATAATAGATTAATCTAATACACTCCTATTTTGATACAATTTTTGTGTTCGTATGTCGTTGATTATCAGCATATTTCAAAAATTGCGTATAATACCCCAAAATACGATTATACGGGTTTGCAACAATCTGTATATCAGACACTTGCAAACCCACTTTTTGAAAAAATGCTTATTTGACTAAAAAACGTAGTGTTTACTAATTGATGATGAACAAACAATATATATATAATACTATTACTCTTTTTCTTGCTAATTAGTAAACACTATTTTTCTTCGTTTCTGTTTAATATCCGACGTCCGAACATCAGATATTAAATGGTGTTTACTAATTGACAATGAACAAACAATATATATTATAATACTATTACCTTTTTTCTTATCAATTAGTAAACACTATCTATCTGAATTTCTATATAATATTTGAATCTGCATTTCTATATATTATTTGAAAAAGAAAGTGTCCGCACAAAACGCGCGGACACAAATACAAATATAAATTAAGAATGTTTACTAATTCGTTTCGTACCTTAATATATATATAATATTGTATAACGTAGTTTTGTGTCTATTAGTAAACAGTTATTATTGTTCTTCTTCGTAAATAAACCCATTTAATGTCTTTCTTTTGCCTGATAAAACATTGTATAACGCCTGTTTTGATATTTGTTCTGCATTCATACACGCATTTCGATTTACATAGGTATTCAATAGATTATGTTCCAAATCATATTTGAATATCTTTTTGTTTCGTGATGTTCGACCTTTTCCTTTTAATAGGAAATGGTTTGGATTTAATTTACTCAATTCTTCCAAATCTTCAATTGATGCATATTGAAGATTATTAATGACAAAATCGTACATATCAGAATGGTTGTTATCATCTTCTTTTAATAGATTACGAATATAATCATATGCACTACTACAAATCTTTGAAATACCTAATTCTTTATCACTTTTATAACAACCTTTCTTAATTTTATAATTAATTTCAATTTGTTTCAATGACAAATCAGTAATCTCTTTTTTCTTGTTTTTATAAACTATCATTATTTCGTCGTTGTACTTTTGCTGAAATAGTGCAAAATACTCTGTTACTACCCATACATCATTATTCTTATAAATCTCTTTTAGTTCGTCAATTGAATATTTATCAAATATATTAATATGTTTACTTCTGTAAGGAACCCATTTTATATTATCTACTAATAATATTTGTTCATTCTTCACCCTATTATAAAAATTTGCCCTTTCTTGTTCTGAGAGTGTTTCATAGTTTTCCGTCAATAAATGTCCAATCCTGTCTTCATTTACATGAAACCATATATTCTGTAATTCAAATTTGTTATCTGTTTCAAATTCACACGGAATTATTGCATTTGTTCCATCAATTTTAAAACAAATACCACCCCTATAAATAATGTCGCCATTACCTTCATAAAAATGTTTATCTACCATATTGAATTCATTAATATATTTATTCTTCCATACAAAAATAGGTATTTTTTCGCAATTAGTAAACAGTTTAATGATATTATTTTCGTTTTGACCCCATTTTTTTTCATTAATGACGAATCAAACCGTAATTATGCAATTATTTCATCTTCTTATTTGAATTTTTTTCTTGAAGTTAATATATTATACAGGTAATATTAATTTAGCAAACAATATGAAGTATGTATTTAGAAGATTTAAGCAGAGAAGATGTAATATCACTTGGATATAAGTATTTGAAGGGTGATGAAGAAAATGGTATCTTTATCGACTACGAAAAGGCAAAATTCTGTTTTGACTTTGTTGGTTGGAAAGAAGATACGGAAGAACGCATTAATCCTGATTGTGATTTGCTGACCGCTGACTATTATTTGATTGGCGATTCGGTTTTAATCAATGGTATCAAAGAAATGATTGTCGATTTGACGTTTCGATTTGGAACACCCGACAATGAAGATGGGTTGTTTGTACCAATTGAAGTGTTGATGCAGATATTTGTTGGTTCACCATACTATCACGGCAATTTGCTGAAAATGGATGATACAGATAATGGTGGTTTGAAACTTCGTGTTGAATCAGAAACAATTAAACCACTATTATATGCAATGCGATTTGCATTCACAAATCTGCAAATCGAAATGGAAGAAATAGCATAGAATATCGAAATAAATCAATCAATAACGCTATTATTAAATATATGGTAATAACAGATTTCAACCACGAATTGACACTTTCTTTAAATCGGATTTGCTTTTCTTCCGATTTCAGAATATATTTTTCTTCCCGAAACGCTCGAACTCCAAATGGTTTCACTATTGGAGTTTCGGGCGATTCAAAAAACCATTATTGCCTGTTTCTCGATATTCGCATTTATGGTTACGACCATTCATTCAATAACGGAATATCGAAATATTCAGATGCGTATGATTTCTATACCGACCACTTCGATTTTACGGATGAACATTTGAAAACCGTCATTGAGTATTTCAAAACCCGAAAACCTGAATTTTACGCAGAATATATGGCAGACGTTCCGATCTACATATCGGAAATTGAAATGAAACGTTCTATGTTGAATAAAGGCAAATAAATAGTTTTAATACCTCTAATCATTTCTATATCTAAAACGCATTTATTCTTCGTTTAGGACGTTTAATTTAATCCCTATTGATGGTTGTCAATAGGGATTATTTAATGCGGTTAGACGGCGTTATTTTGCCCTTTTCGCCTTTTCTTTATAGTCAGTTGTAATTCTCTTTTCAATGATTTCCGATATTTCAATTTCCATATCATCGTTAATCTCAAATAAGTGCATTACACCGCCTCTAACATAATAATGATAGTGTGGATTTAGGAACAATTCGTTATATGTTGCACCTAATCGAACATCATTAGTAACTATCTTAATATCAAATGATGCATCATCATTTTTTGTCAATTGAACTTCTTTTATAACTTCGTCTATTAAATTCTTCCGTTCTTCATCATTCAATAAAGCAAGTTTTCTTTGAGTTATAATTGGTTTATCACCTTTTCCTGTACTCGCCATTCTGTATTGTGCATTTTCAGATTGAAGTTTCGCAATCTCATTTTCCCACATTGCTTTGTCGTTTTCAATCCCCAACATGATTTCATCATATACATTTTCCTTTACTTTACCCGACAAATACATGTCAAATGCCTTTTTCTCTTTATTATAAATGGTTTCTAACAATCCATTCAAATGTTTTATTTGTTTCTCGTTTTCTGCTATCTCTTTTTTGAAATTGTATTGACTTTCTCTTTGCTGCATTCCTAATCTTAATACTTGTAGTTTACAAGTAGTCATCCACAACAAACTATCAATTGCGTTTATATTGATGTTTGCGGGAACTTCACTTTCAAAACATTTGTAACACAGGTTTGTTAAATGCACCTGCATCAATAAACCGCTATTCATTAACCGAACAAGTGATTTTCCATAATAGATGTTTTTATGATGCAGTTTGAAAACCTTTCCTCGATTTCTTGCAATTCCGTTTGCTTTGTCCCACACTTCTTTTGAAACAATGGGTGGATATTTCAAATTCTTAATTTTATCGCAACTTGAATAATCGCCATAATAAGCAGTATTTGTCAATATACGCAATATTGTCTGTTTCGCTGCACTCTTTTTCTTCATTTTGAAAACACCTTTTGCAACATACTTTTTATACAGGTCATACATTGCAACTTTGCCTTCTATATATTCTGCATATATATCTCTAACTATTCCCGCATTTACTTCATCCAAAACAACACTTTTATCTGCTGCTTTCTTATACCCAAACATTGGACGACCTGATGTGAGTTGATTATTGCTTCTCATTATATCCTTTGTTGCTTTCCATCGCGCCAATTTAATTTTCATTTCCATTTCCGCACCATATCCGAGAAACAATAACATCATACTTGTCATTTCATCTTCAACCATTACTCCTTTATCGTTTCTTATCATTGTTGCCAATTTGCGTGGATTAAGAAACACAAGATTCACTTTGTTTTTGAGCAAATAATCTTTCACGGAAAGTATGATACTGACCTTTCTCGCTAATCTATCAATTGCAAATACATATACACTCTCAATTGTAGGGTATTGAGCAATAATATTTTTCATTTCGTTCAGTGTTTCACGTTCTTCTTCTTGAAGTTTAATTGCACTTTCTTTTCCTTCTACAACTGCAATCTCTTCAAGTTTATATCCATCACTAATTGCGGCAGATATAACTTTCTCTTTCTGACCTTCTAACTTTTGTTGTTCTGTTGAAACACGAACCAAACAAATACATTTCTTACTCATAATAAATACGGTTTTATTACGTTATTATATATAGTAAATTGCGATTTCGGTTGCAAATATACAAAAAATAATTAAACCGTAAATATTTTGGGTACATATTTTTGCGAGTACAGAAATTATGGTGGTTCCAGAGAGTTGGTAGTAACAATTATAGGAGAATGATAATCCCATAAAACAAAAGGAGGTAAACATAATGGTTAACTACGGACTTAAGGATAAAGTTGCTCTGATTACAGGAGCAAATAACCCACAGGGGATTGGTGCAACGACGGCATTTGCTTTTGCTCGTGAAGGGGCAAAAGTGGTCTTGATATACAAGAGAATCCACAGGCCGTTCGACCAATCGAAGACTGACAAGAACGGTGTGGACAGGTATTTCGAAGCAAACTCAGGCAATGCTGATCGTGTTGAGAGCAGGCTAAAGGAAATGAATGCCGACTATATGATTCTGGAAAGCGACATTTCCAATGAAGCTGCCGTAAAGGAAATCTATTCGAAAGTCCTTGATCGATACGGAAGGGTCGATATTCTGGTCAACAATGCGGCCGATGGTGACATGGATGGCATTGACACCATAGAGAAAATTACGCAGAAGGTGATTGATGACACATTTGCTGTCAATGTCCGCGGAAGTATCCTGATGACAAAGGAGATGATTACTCATCGCGGTGATTATGGACGCATCATCTATATTTCAACCGATGCATCTCAGGTTTTTGCCGGACAGATAGCCTACGGAGCAAGTAAGGCTACACTTGAAGCTTTTACTCGCAGCATTGCCTTGGAGGTGGCAAAGTATGGCATTACCGTCAATTGTGTTGCGCCTGGTCCGACTCAGACGGGATGGATTGATACCGATCTGGAACAGTCAGTTCTTCCTGTCATTCCTATGGGTAAACTGATTCAGCCGGAAGATATTGCAGAAACGATTCTGTTTTTGGCAAGTGAGCAGGCGAGCATGCTAACGGGTCAAGTCATTAAAGTATCTGGTGGACATGCCTTATGAATCTCCCTAAGTTCATCATAACTCTTGACGGGTACTTCCGCCTTGGCATGGTCAACCAGCATAAGCATCTGCTGAAGCCTGGAGACCAGTGCATCGGCGGTGGGTACTACCACTTTGACTTTGTTTCCAACCGCATTCTCCTTGACAGGGAATCATACGACTTTGGTCGCCCTAAATGGCATCTGCTGGAAACATTGAAGGTTCCTTCCACCTATCGAGGCATGCGAATCGTCTATTCGTATGATGATGGTTTCCATGATGATTTCCACGTTAGTGAAGATCTGACAATTGAGTATTATGACTGATTACGATAGAGTAGGGACATAAAAGAGGGCTGACAGCTCTCATAGTCTGTCAGTCCCTTCTCTTTTCACGTCGCTCAAAGAGCAACTTATCAGTACCCCTTTAGTTTTGCAGCCGGAAGCTAAGAGTGCTAATAATCTTAATAAAGATTAATAAAGAGGTGAACCAATTAGTACCGAAGAAAGAAAATATCTATGTATGGGTTTGGACCTTTATTAGTACCCTTAGTTTCCGTTGTTGAATAATGCAAAACTGAGACATATGCAAAAAGAAGATTGTGATTGTGTTGGTGTCGATGTTTCCAAGAGAACATTGGATGTAGCTCTTTACCGTGGTGAAGTGGACTGGAAAAATGGACACATTAAGGTCGAGAATAACAAAACTGGTTATAAAGACCTTAAGCGTTGGTTTCGTAGCAATGGTATAAAGAAACAAAAGCTACGTATATGTATGGAATATACAGGGCTGTATGCTCATGATTTCCGTATATGGTTGGAGAGTGAAGGTCTTGTGTATTACATGGTTGATCCGAATCGTATGCATTATTTTGAGCCTCCTTTGAACATAAAAGGAATCCGCCAGACAAAAACAGACAAGGCAGATGCCTTTCGTATTGCGATTTACTGCTCGTTGTTTTATAAGAGTATGTCACCTTCGCATCTCCCTTCTTCGACCTATTTCATATTAAAGCGTTTGCTTGCAGAACGTCTTCTGTATGTTAAGCAGGCCGCAAAATACAAACAACAACGGCGTGATGTATCATTATACGACACGGTAGATTCTCGTATACGAAAGGAAGAAGAACTGAAGAAACTCAATTCATACATTTGGCGGACAGAGAAGGATATCCGGTCTGTCATACAGTCAGATAGCTTAATTAAGCGGAATTATGATTTGTTGACAAGTATAGTTGGGATAGGTATGGTCATTGCAGTCACAACCATCGTGCTGACGGAGAATTTTACTGCATTTACCGATCCGAGGAAATATGCCAGTTATATTGCCATCGCACCATTCCCTCATGAATCGGGAACTAGTGTAAAGGGGGCAGTTAGAGTATCGAAACAAGGATTCAAACAGGCAAAAGCCGACTTGTCAATATCAGTTCTTCCCGCAATCAGTTTAGACCCGGGAATCAGGTCTTATTGGCTTCGTAAGAAGGCGGAAGGGAAACATTCTGGTATCATTATGAATGCGATAAAGTTTAAACTCGTCCTGCGAATGTTTGCCGTCGTAAAAAGAGGAAAGCCATATGTGATTATTGACAAATTTTGATACCTTTGCTCCCGATTTGTATTGTATGACAGAGGTGAAAGCCGGGAGGGGACAGTGAACCATTTTTTGCTTAGACAAAGCTCTTTCCCAGATTTGGTCTGCCCCTCCTTCAGACGCTGGCATGGCAATTTAGAAATATAGGTCGCCCCGAGCGGTCGGAGTCCTTTTAAAGGATGTTGCCTTGAAACCAGTCATCTTCGGCTTATAACCTCGCTTAAACGCGTTGCAAAGTTATGAAAAAAGACTGGTATGTAGGCATTGATGTATCGAAAAAATGGCTCGACGTGGCAATTTTCGTTGAAAACAGTGAACTGAAGGGGTATTCCCATACTCAGGTGGGTAATAGCAAGTCAGGCTACAAGGATCTGCTCGGGTGGCTCAGGGAGCACGATGTGGACGCTTCCACGTGTACGTACGGTATGGAGCACACGGGTTTCTACTCGGATGGTCTGCAGCACTTCCTTGATAAGAAAGGCTACAAATATACCATGTTGGAGCCTGCCGTCATCAAGCACTATCCCATCCAGCCCCGTGAGAAGAACGATCGTCTGGATGCAGCCAAGATTGCTGACTACCTCTTCCGTTTCAAGGAGACCCTCAAGTTCAGCCGGGTGCCGGACAAGACGATGGAGGAGCTGCGCAACCTGCACAGGGAACGCAAATTCTACGTCGAGGATAGGGTGGTCTATCTGAACCGCAAACAGGTGGTAGGTAAGGAAGAGGCCAAGCGTCTGGACAAGATAATCTCGCTGCTTGACAAACAGGTCGAATCCATCGAGGAGAAGATACGTGATATCATCCGAAATGACGAGTCGCTGATGGAGAGTTATCTCTATCTCACGTCTATCACAGGTATCGCCTTCGTTAACGCTGTCAATGCCATCGTGATTACTCAGAACTTTACTGTGTTTAAGACAGCAAGAGACTATGCCTCGTACATTGGAGTGGCCCCTCACACGAAGAAATCGGGCACAACTGTGAGGTGGAAGCCCAAACCGTACAAGCACTGTGACCTGACGGCGAAAGCCGACATATCGCAGGCAGCCAAAATTGCGATCGTACACGATGTCGAACTTAAACGATTCTTTGAAAGGAAATGCAATGGTAAGGAAGATGCGGACACCATCCGCAAGGCAATGAACGCTGTAGTTTAAGCTGGTACTGAGGATGTTTGCTGTGGTCAAGCAGAAACATGAATACAGACAGTTTACTACGATATAACGCTTTTACATACTGTCGCCAGTGAACTATGACAGGCGCGTGCCGACCTGTCCTGATAGTCTGGAGGCGAGTATCTGCGGTTGCTCCAGGTAGAAATCTAGTTTTGGAACTAATAAAGGGGATAGGTGAACCGCGACCCAAAAGTAACGAAAACGAAGTCTTCCGTTACTGCATGATTAATGTGTTTTGTAAGCAAAGAAGAAAAAAGAATGCCCATTAAACTTAATTAACAGGCATTCTCTTTGTTTTATCTTAGAAATCCATGCAGGACGTGGCTCCAAGTGCAGTTAGGATTGCTGAGGCAATCGATACAATGATCTGCACAATAAACTTAGTAGTCTCTTTCTTCGTCATAATCTCTGAAATTTAGAACGCTAATTCTTGTCGAGATCATCGCCTCCGTCGCCGCCTCCGCCAGTGTTTCCACCGTTGTTGTCGCCAGAGGTGTTACCACCAGTGTTGCTGCCTGAGCTGCTACCAGAGCCGTTTCCGTTCTCGGTGTTTCCACCGTTCTGGTTATCGTTCTCGGGATCCTCGATGGTGCCAGGGTCGGTTGAGGTCACACGCTTCACCTCCTTGCCGTCGCGGTCGTAACAGGTGATCTGGATAGCGGTGTTCTTCAGCTCGTCCTTCAGATCCACATCGGGGGTGAAGATGATGCGGCGGCTCTCGATGAGGCCGGTCTTCACGTCCTCTACCTTCTCTACTGCCTTGGAACGCAGTCCGAAGCGCATGGTTCCGAGTCCGGGGAGCGCCACCGAGTGACCTTCCGTTGCCCAGGCCTTGATCACCTCACCGGCTGCATCCCAGCAGGCCTGCATTACGCCGCGGCTCACACCGCTTCGGAGGGCAGCCTCCTTGATGACCTTCGCCTGCGAGAGACTGGTGTAGAGGTCGGGTTTCAACACATAGCGATAAACGCCAGGGTCATTCTCTTTGTTTGAAAACTTGAGCAGTCTTTCTACTGCCTTTACTTTAAGTGCCATAATTTTGTTTTAATTAAAAGGGTTTGTAAATGATTTTCCTTTTCCTTAAAACCTCTTCCTTGATCCTTGATTTTGCGGTGTGGCTGAAGAATTTTTTCTGGTAGGCCTACAAAAATTTTTTCTTTGGCTTAGCCGCAAATGTTGTAGCGTTTTAACTACAGTGCAAAGGTACGAATAATTTTTGATACCACCAAATTTTTATCAAACTTTTTTCGATTTTTTATATGCTGGGGACTGTCCCCGAGTTCCAATCTGCGAAGATTAAACATTCTCACTTTCTCAGTTTCTCACTTAGGACAGGAGTATTTTTACTAATTAAAATACTCAATTAATGAATTTATATATTATATTATATATTTTAATATATAATATAATATATAAATTATAAAATACAATTTCCATTTATCTTATAATCCTAGCTTCTTCAACACTATCCCTTTAGAAAACGTCGTCCTTTCCCATTCGGAAAACGTTCTTGTCCTAAGTGAGAAACTGAGAAACTAATTACCTAGAATTTTGGCGGAATGCCATATTTCCACTATCTTTGCAGCAAACAAAATAATACGCTATACGATGAAACTGATCAAAGGAGAATTCAAAGAGAAGCTGGAGCTGTTCTACGCACCGTCTATCAAGGCGGGCTTCCCGTCGACTCGATTGTAGGTGTCTTTGTCAGTAGCAATCCTTTCCGCGAAGACCTGCTGCAATACTGGAAATACGACGAATTGCGCCTCATCACCCCCACTAGTTCAACGATCCCCATCGTTCAGGCAGCCGCCGAGGTGCTGAATCAGATATTCATTCAGGGTGTGCAGTATAAACGGGCTGGTGTCATCGTGATGGGTATCAGTCCAAACAGCCCCATCCAACAAGACCTCTTCGATGTCACCGCTGAGCAGATCGGTAAGATGAAAAGACTTGACGAAGTGATAGACCGCATCAACAAATGTTATGGCTCCGAAACCATCGTCATCGGCGCCCAACAATACACCCAAAAGAACGGCAAAGGAAAAGCCGAAGTCTTCGCAAATGCTATTAAGCATGACTTCAAGAGCAAGAATCCGACTACTCGCTGGAGCGATA
>Ga0265300_10001831_pt1 | contig 19294 bp, 14 predicted proteins | sample AusTroGonzalo_MG_FD_193482 | JGI IMG/M metagenome (GOLD analysis project Ga0265300, IMG submission 193482) | Bovine rumen microbial communities from tropical cattle in Woodstock, Queensland, Australia - Gonzalo_03 | ecosystem: Host-associated > Mammals > Digestive system > Stomach > Rumen ...
AAAAGGCGGACAACGAAAATACATCCAAGCCTCGTTCATCATTGCCGACGAAGCCACACGTGAACGCGAGTTTGGCAACCTACGCGCCATCAAGGACAACTATCCGAAATATGTCATTTCGATGACACCGCTTGTCACCCGAAACGACGATAACGGCATCATTCACTTGCATTTGCGGAAGTTTTTGATGGAAGGGTTGAAATAGACTATTGTTAATCTTTGATTTATTTCCCGCTCTTCCGCCTATTGCACTCCTTGCAAAGCATCTGGCAGTTTTCGGCGACGGTTTTGCCACCAAGATGCCACGGTGTGATGTGGTCGGCCTCCATTTGGGAGAGCTCGAAATGCTGGCCACAGTCGGCGCAAAAGCCCATCTGACTTTCATACGCTGACAGTTTTTGCGCATCCGTGAAAGCTCGGATGGACAGGTATTTCTCCTTTCGCGTGAGGATATAAGGATAGATGCCAGTTTTCTTGGTCACATCGTCGTCAAGGATGAGGCGTTTCACCTCTTCGTCAATCTGCTTGTAGTCAAACACTTGGTCTTTGTAGCGTTTGTAAAGCATCCCCCAGTCCACGCCTTTCATGATTTTCTTGCGTTCCTTGGTCGGGCGGAACGAAGTTTCAATCCAGGTGATGACCGACTGGAAGAACTGCCACAAAGGCGCGGCGCTCGCATCGTGCTGATGGTTCGACATGTAGACCTCGATGTTGCCATCAGACATCCACGCGATGGCTGTTTCCAAGTAATCTTGGCGGATGGCAGAGCCTGTAAGGTAATCGCTGCCGATTTTCGCTGCGGGACAGCCGTTTTTGCTGAAATAGCGTTTGGCGTCACTCACCCACGGGCCTGCATACACCGCGTTGCGCAACTCCTGTTCGGTGAGTTCCTCGCCCGCGATGTTGATGGTGCGGAACCACTTCAGCTTCTCGCTGTCGGTGCCGCTGCAAATGTAAACCTGCAACTCGTAATTGAGGATTTGCTCCTGCTCGTCGGGTTGGAGGTTGTGGAAATAGCGGAAGTTGAACGCGAAGTCGCCGTTGACGAACTGGCAGATGCTGATGGTGCGCTGCTGGCCGTCGATGATTTCGAATTGCGCATTGTCGCCCCCATTGTCGTCATTTGCGTCCCCGCAAATGGGCTGGCCTGACTGCGGGACGCAGTCAGCAACATTGCGTACGGCCCAATACATCACATTGAGCGGGAACCCCTGCGTGAGCGTATCAATGACGGCATCGCGTTGTTTCTCCTTGTAGACGAATTCGCGTTGGAACGGTGGGCGCACGTCGAGTTTGCCGCCATAGGCACGCACACCGTTTTCGTTGTTGTCCACGTAGCCTTTCGTCAGTTCGCGGACGGTGATTTTGTGTAATTCTATGTTCATCGTTTTTGTGTTTTTATCCTTTTTGTCGGCAGGGGTTCATGTCGCCTACCTCGTTTTGCTGCCGCCCCTACGGGGCTATGTCGCAGCGGGGCTTGGCCTATCGCCCGGTAGGGACAACGGGGCATGCCCCGTTGTTGGCCAAGCCCCGCCAGCCTATCTTTTCCCGTCCTCCGCCGCCATCGATACGGGTATTTCTTGTTGGAGATATTCTACTGGTGTATGCTGTTTGCGACGGATAAAAATTCTCGAATATGGTTTTTTCGGAACACCATTTTTCGTCAATACAATACTTCTCATATTTGCTGTATAATGCCCTGTTCCGCCATTTTCCCTATACCTTTTCATCCAATCCTCTCCAATTCTTCCAATTTTCAACTCATTTGCGTATTTTGGAATACCATCTGCGCCTAATATCTCAAATTGCTTTGGGTTATATTGATCCAACAATGTATCGGGGACTCCCATGATTCCATAATAATCACATGGTATGTCGGACACTTTTTCAACATCAATGGCATCTAAATTATCATATTTTGGATATTCTTCCTCATTAAACGATTTATACAGAATTAACTCTTCATGCCTCTTTTGAATATCTAAATTTGTTATCCATCCAATCGAAGGAACCTTGCCATATTTTACTCCGTCAATTATCTCATCCCATTTTTCATAATAATCAGGCATAGCAAATCTCACCGTTTTGTTTGAATTATATCCCAACCACATTTCATTATCTTTTATCAAAGGGAAGATTTCAGTATAGTGAACAATGTTATGGTTACACATTACTATAAACTTTTTCTTATGCTTGTACAAAAAAAGAATATAATCATTCAATTGAGAAAAAGGAGGATTTGTAACAACAATATCAGATTCCTCCAACAATTTCTCACATTCTTTCGACTTATAATCCCCATTCCCAACCAATTTTGATAACACATTCTTGTCATTTTTGATTAGGTATTCAACGTCGGAAAGATTGATTGCTCCATCATTATTTACATCAGTAACTTCTGTTATCTCAATCTTATATGCTTTCTTTTCAGCTTCTTCCAAAATACCTTCTCCAAAAATATCCAGTTGTTTACCTGCAATTGGAGATGGGTCATAACAAGTTGCTATGAGTTTTTTCAATCCTAAATGATTAAAATTTGCTGCAAAATATTTGAAAAAGTTACTTTCGTACGGATCATCACAATTACAAAAGACCACCTTATTCTGGAAATGCACCTTGTAATGCTTCAATTCATTCTCAATATCCACCAATTGAGTATAAAACTCATCTTTTTTTGCTTTTTTAGCGTTGGACAGTGTTTTATTATTCCCCATATGATTGATAGTTTGCGCAATGCTATCAATCACTTTTATCGGTCACAAAGAAAGGTGCAGGCCTTTCTATCGCATTCACGAGGAGCGTCGGTGAACCCCGCTGTACCCTTAGAAATTGCCCACACCTATTCGATGTGAGCATTAACTTTCAAGGGTACATACGGAAAGAACGCTTCCGTGAATCTGCTTTTATCCGATGGTTTCAAACCAAGAGTTTCCGACGCTTTTGTTTTGAACGCGAATAATAGCTAATGCTTTGGTTTAATATGTCAGTTTATGCTTTTCTTTCTGTTGTTACAATTTGGTATAGACACCGAGGTGCCCTTGTTTTCGGCAAAAATACACTTTTTTCGGAAAACCATCATTAAGAATGTTATCTTTGCAGCAAATATTACACTTATGAAACACCTCATCCTTACCCTACTGGCACTTTCTACCCTGCTGTTTTCAAGCTGCAGTGGAGAGCCGAAACAAAAGCCTTTCACCGAAAAAGAAGCCCTCGAATTCCTCTACGCCTACATGCCCCTCGGCGATAGCGTGGACTACACTGAAGACTATTACCGCGAGTGCGTCCATTATGCCTTCCGCGCCAAAGAAGAACTGCCTTGGGGTGCCAGCATCCCCGAGCGCGAGTTCAAGCATTTCGTAGTGCCCGTGCGCGTCAACAATGAGAACCTTGATGCCTTCCGCAGCACTTATTACGAGGAACTGAAAGACCGCGTGAAAGACCTTTCATTATACGACGCCGTCCTCGAAGTGAACCATTGGTGCCACGAACACGTGAACTACAAAGGTTCCGACAGCCGCACCTCATCGCCGATGGCGACGGTCAAGACCTCATGGGGTCGCTGCGGCGAGGAATCCACATTGTTAGTGACGGCCTTGCGTACCGTGGGCATCCCAGCGCGACAAGTCTACACGCCCCGCTGGGCCCACTGCGACGACAACCACGCCTGGGTGGAGGCTTGGGTAGATGGCCAATGGCATTTCCTCGGTGCCTGCGAGCCTGAACCCGTGCTGGATTTGGGTTGGTTCAACGAGCCGGCTTCGCGCACCTTGTTATTACATACGCGCGTGTTCGGCGACTACGACGGTCCCGAGGAAGTCATCAGCCGCAACTGCAACTACACGGAAATCAACGTGGTGGACAACTACGGCAAGACGGCCAAAACAACTTTCACCGTGGTCGACACTGAAGGCAAGCCGCAAGCCAATCTACCGGTAGAGTTCAAGATTTACAATTACGCCGAGTTCTGCACCGTCGTGAAAAAAACCACTGACGCGAACGGCCAGACTTGGCTCACTGCGGGCTTGGGCTGCATGATGGCCTACGCCGCCAAGGACGGCAAATTCGGCTTCCAAGTCTTCAAGTCGGGCGAGCAAGAGAACGTCACCATTACCCTCGACCACGAAGAAGGTACCATCGACAACTTCGAGTTCGACATGGTACCGCCCCCGCCGACCAGCGTCTTGCCCGAAGTGACACCCGAAATGCGCGCCGAAAACGACCGCCGCAATGCCGTCGACGATTCTTTGCGCAACGCCTACATCAAAACTTGCAAAGTCGCACAGAATGAAATCATCGCCAACACAGGCAACAAAGCCTTGTGCCGAATCATCGAGAAATCGTGGGGCAACTACCAGACCCTCGCCGACTTCGTGAAATATGCCCAAGACAAAAAGCAGGAAACCAAATCCGTTGAATTGCTCTCAAACATTTCCGACAAGGACTTGCGCGACATCAGCCTTGAGGTTTTGCAAGACCACTTCGACAACACGCCCGACTTCACCTCGTCCATCATCTCCATGCCGCCCGAGTTATACGCCGAATACATCCTCAGCCCGCGTGTGAGCAACGAAATGATTGTGCCTTGGCGCAAGACCCTCACCGAGTTCTTCCCCGAAGCGGAACGGCAACAATACCACGACAGTCCTGCCCTGCTGGTCGACTGGGTGAAGCATAACATCTTCGTTGACGACGAGTTAGCATTGCAGCGCATCCCGATTTCGCCGTTGGGCGTGCTGAAAGTCCGCAAAGCCGACCGCCATTCCCGCGACATTTTCTTCGTCGCCATGGCACGCAGCTTGGGCATCGCCGCACAAATCAACCCCGTGACGGGCAAGGTACAATACTTTGACAACGAATGGATTACCGTAGACTTCGAGGCCGAACAGCCCAGCGTGGCGGAAATCGGCTACTTGGACATCAACTACAGGGCTATCGCCTCCATGCCTGACCCGAAATACTACACGCACTTCAGCATCAAGAAGTTTGACGGCAATAGCTTCCACCTCCTCGCCTACGATGCCCAAGACCCAGGCATCGACGACGGCATGACGCTGTCGAGTTTTGAGCACCCAACACCCTTGGAAGCAGGCTATTATATCCTTACTTCAGGCACCCGTCTGGAAGATGGTACTGCCCTGACCCACAGCCAGTTCTTCACCATCAAGGCAGGCGAAACCACCCCGATCAACCTCATTTTGCGCGAACCCGACAACACCTTGAGTGTGATAGGCAGTTTCTACGCCGAAAACCGCTTCACCGACCCCGAAACAGGCGAGGAATACAGCCCGAAACTGCTGATTGGTGGCGACTACTTTATCCTCGGCCTCTTGGACCAGGGCAGCGAGCCAACCACCCACGCCATGCAGGACATCGCCGCTTTCCGCAAGGACTTCGACGAATGTGGCCTGCCGTTGATTTTCGTGTTCAACAGCAAAGAGGAATACGATAAATTCAAATTAAAGAATTTCAGTGAGTTACCCAACAACATCACTTATGGCCTTGACGACGGAACTATCCGCGAAGACCTCGTGGAAAGCCTGCATCTCGACAAAGACAGCCTACCTATCTTCATCATTGCTAATGCCAACAGTGAAGTCGTTTTTGTGAAACAAGGCTACACGATTGGCCTGGGTGAACAAATGCTGAAAGTGATAAGGAGATAACTCCCTATCACTTTCAACAATATCCAATGGATTAAGTCGCTGACTTAAGTTATTTGTATTTCTCAGGGATATACTTCCTACCGTTCTTGTAGTTGTCGAGCCCCTTCTTCAGGAAGGTGAGGAAAGCGGCCTTGTCCTTGCTGTAGGAACGCGGAATCATCAGCATATCGCCATCGTTGTCGAGCAGCACATAGTACGGCTGCGCGTTGGCACCGAAGCGGGTCTCCTGGAAGTCGATGTTCTTGGAGCCGATGGTCTTCTTGACCTTGCCGTTCTTCGTTGACACCGACCAATCCTCTTCAGGCATTTGAGTCTTGTCGTCAACGTAGAGGGCAACAATCACATACTCATCGCGCAACATCTTCAACACCTCGGGGTCACTCCAAACGCTGTTTTCCATCTCACGGCAGTTGTTGCAACCATGACCTGTAAAGTCAACGAAGACAGGCTTGTCTTGTGCGCGGGCGCAGCTCAAGGCTTGCTCGTAGTCGAAATAGCCGCTCAAGTCGTGAGGCAGTTCGAGCACATCGCCATACTTCGGTTCCTCGCAAATCTGAGGTTCCATTTGCGACTCGACATACTTAATGGTTCTATCCAAGTTGAAGTCCAAGGTTTGCTGCGGCGGCAGATAGCCAGACAGAGCCTTCAACGGAGCGCCCCACATGCCAGGAATCATATAAATGACAAAGGTGAAGTCGATGATAATCAGCACCAAACGGAACACGCTCAGCTCCTTAACTTCCTTCTCGCCCTTGAAACGAATCTTGCCCAAGAGGTAGAAGCCCAACAAGGCGAAGCACACAATCCAAATGCCGAGGTAGACCTCGCGGTCGAGCAATCCCCAGCCATAGGCTTGGTCGGCGGTCATCAAGAACTTGAAGCCGAGGGCGACTTCAACGAAGCCCAAAACGACCTTCACCGAGTTCATCCAGCCACCACTCTTCGGCAGTTTTTGGAGCATGTTCGGGAACATGGCAAAGATGGCAAACGGCAGCGCAAAGGCAATGGAGAAGGCCAACATGCAAATGATTGGCGTCCAGATTGCACCTTGCGTGGATTGAATCAGCACCGTGCCAACGATAGGGCCCGTGCAGGAGAACGACACCAACACCAAGGTCAAAGCCATGAAGAAAATACCGCCAAGGCTATTCGTGCTCTGCTTGCTGTCGCTCTTATTCAACATGTTGCTGCCCAAAGTGATTTCAAACGCGCCAAAGAACGAGGCCGCGAAGACCATGAACACCAAGAAGAAAATCAGATTGGGAAGCCAGTTGGTTGCCAGCCAGTTGAAGATACCCGCCGTAACGCTTTCGCCACCAATGAAATAGGTGATTAGGATGAGTATGGCGATAGGCAAGGTATACAGCAACACGATGAAAATGAAGTACATGAAAGCCTTGAAACGGCCTTCTTTCTTGCTCTCGCCTTCGCCGTGCATGAAGAACGACACCGTCATCGGCACCATCGGAAACACGCAAGGCGTGAGCAATGCTGCAAAGCCCCAAAGGATGGCCGACAGAATCATACCCCAAAGGCTGGTATCGGTACTTTCGGCACCTTCTGAAGTGAAGTAATCGTAATCGTCACCGCCGGCCTTTATAACTTGTTGGCTTTCTGTCGTTTCTGAAGTGACCTCCAATCCATCACCTTCAAGAGCTGTTGCAGTTACGACAAATGATCCGTCAGCACCCGCGACATTAACCTCAAAATCAGCCGAAACGGGCACACATCCACCTTCCTTGCAGACTTGAGCTGAAATAGCACCCATCACCGTGAAAGCTTTGTCTGTCAGCTTCTTCAGACGTTGGGCATAAACGGCAGTCCCCTTGAACTGCACATACTCCACCTCAAAGATGTCATCGTAGTACTTTTCGCCTTCATTGACATCCCTGGCCTCGCCCACCACTTCATAGTCGGTGGAAGGCTCAAACTCGAACACCGTGGGCAGCGGGCCTAACTCCGGCATCTTCGTGGAATAGATGTGATACTGCGGATCGACGGTGGCCGTGGCGACCAAGTCAATTTCGGTTTCGTTGACTTCCTGAACAGAGAAAGCCCATTTGACAGGGTCAACAAGTTGGGCCTGCAACCTCATAGGCATGACGGCGACAACGGCCATCAGCAGGCAGAAAAACAGTCGTTTCATAAGTAGTAAGTGTTTTGTTTGCAAACAATTGATGATTTGGCGACAAAAATACAAAATCTATCTTACCCAACTACATTGGAAGACTGATTTTGTTTCCATTGTCACCTTAAAACGGTCGTCAATGCGGTGCCCGACCACCCAAAGGATATCACCATTAGCTGAAATCAAAAGAAACACATTCTGTTTTTGCGCTTCCGTAAACTTCTGATCCACAAAGAAATCGCTCAACAATTTGGAGCCTTTCATGCCCAAGGGATGGAAGCGGTCGCCGTGTTGCCAATGGCGTAAAGTCAAGGGAAAAGCTAGCTTGTCAGCATCTAATAGGGCCACATTAGGCGACTTGTCGATAACGAAATCAGATTTTTTTTCAAATCGGGCAAAACGAAGATGGATAGGCGAAATGATTTCCTCCTCCCCCATTTCAATTTGGATTTCTTCTTTTTCAACGCGCTTGATCTCAGATAGTTGCAATTCGTTTCTTCCAATAACCAATTGATGTGTCGGAGAGTAATATTTATTTCCAATCCCCATCTTCATCGCCTCAAAAATGAAATGGCATTGGGCAGTGTTGAAATTATATTGACGGAGCCACTCAAAGAGGAGTTGAAAGTTAAGAGTTGAGAGTTGAAAGTTGAGAGTTTGAACATCACCGTCTTGCTTTACTACTTGGGAGAGTTTTCCCTTCAGTAACTCTCTATACAGTTCATTTTCCGAGGCAAGATGCTCCAGGGATTTATACAAGCCTTGTCGTGCCTCGGGATGGAGTTCGTCGAAGATGGGCAAAAGCTGATTGCGGATTTTGTTACGTAGATAAACGGTTTCCGCATTGGTGTGGTCTTCTCGCCATTGGATTTGGTTTTCAAGAGCATACTGACGAATTTGTTCCCGTGAAGCCCACAGCAAAGGTCGGATAATGGCACCATTTTGCGGTTTCATGCCTTTCAATCCATTAAGGCCTGCACCACGCAATAGGTTGATGAAAAATGTTTCAGCTTGGTCGTCGGCATGGTGGGCCACGGCAATTTTGTCGTAGTCCAACTGTTGCCGCAGTTCCTCAAACCATGCATAGCGTAAATCTCGAGCGGCCATTTCAATGGAAATGCCTTGCTTGGCGGCATATTCCTCTGTGTCAAAATGCTTTACAAAACATTGGATTCCTTGCTTTTCCGCAAACTCGCGCACAAACTTTTCGTCACCATCGGACTCCTCACTGCGCAAATGGAAATTGCAGTGCACTACCATGAAATCTGCCTTCATTTTCAGCAGCAAGTCGGCGAGCACCATCGAATCGATGCCGCCGCTCAAGGCCAAAACGATGCGGTCGCCTTCGGCAATGAGATGATACCTATTAATATATGCCTGAAACTGGTCGAGCATCTTTATTTCTTTTTCTTCACCGAAAAGCCGAAGCCACCGATTTTTTCGCCGAGGCCATAGTATTTCCCGTGGGAATAGGCCAAAGGACGCGCGTGGTTGAGTTGGAAAGCGCCTGTGCCCTTGTCGATGAGGTTCTCCTCAGCATCAATGGCCACCACATTGGCGATGAACATGTCGTGCGACCCCAGTTCCTTCACCTCCACCACCTTGCACTCGATATTCAGCGGCGACTCCTTTATTAATGGAGCTTTCACCACTTGCGCCGGTTCCGTATGCAGGTGCATCTCCTTGAACTTGTTGTAGTCGCGGCCCGAGCGCACACCACACCAGTCCGTAGCTGCGGCCAATTCCTCCGTCGTCAAGTTAATGACGAACTCCTTATTCTTCATGATGATGTCATGGGAATGGCGTTCCTTACGTACGGAGATATAGCACATGGGCGGGTCGGAGCAAATCGTTCCCGTCCAGCCGATAGTGATGATATTGTAGTTTTCCTCGCAGTCGCCGCAAGTGACCATCACAGCGGGCAAAGGATAAATCAGCGTTCCGGGTTTGAAGGGGATTTTCATTGAGTTTATTTTTCAACAGCAGTTTGTTTTCCTTATCCAAATAATCCACATGGCACACCATGTTCAGAAGCAATCTTCGAAAACTCTTCCTGAAAAGCAGTCAAATTAGCCAAATTGTTCTTTTGTTTCTCAAACACTCGAATGCCTGGCATCGAAATTCGAAAATTCGTTTCATCATCTACACAAATCAAAAAATCAATACCTCTACTTCTCCCATTAGGATAGTATCTTTTCATGTCTTTCCATTCAATCAATCTATATTCAGGATAAAACTTCGATCCAGACAGCCTAGTTTGTTCAAGCCCTTTATCGGTTATCTTAAGGTTAACTGTAACTTCCGTTAGTTTATGTCCTAAAAGCCAGAGAAGCACGAAACTACCTATCATCAAAATATAAGGCAGCCAACCATAGTCCATAAGCACAATGAATAAAGGCCATAATAGCAACCATATAAAGGCAGAACCTAAGAGAACCACAAACTCCAAATACTTCACAATAGTATATCCTTCAGGATTCGGGATGGTCTTTCCCCCATCATTGGTTTTCTTTTCTTCTTCGCTCATTACTTATTGATTTTACAATTGCAAAAATAGAAAAAATCCCGCTCCAAAGAACGGGATTTTTTCATTTCAAGACGTTTTGTGATTACTCAATCGTCCAAGTGGAGCCGCTGTTCAGCAGGTCGTCCATGCAATGAATCTTCGAGTTGGCCTTCTCGTTAGCGATAACCTCGTCGAGGCTGTCGTTGAAGGTCGGGGCTTTCACGTCGCGGATGACGCCGATGGCAACCGGGAAATGAGGCGGCTGCATGTGAGCCAGCATCATGTGGATACCAGTGTCCTCGGTGGTCTTGTCGTGGACAAGGATGTCCTTCTCAGTGATGCCGTTTTCGCCAATCTTCACCACTTCGAGGTGGTTGCCGTTCAGACGGATACCCTTGTCGCGGTTCTTGCCGAAGATGAGGGGCTGTCCATGGACGCACTTCACCTGCATATCGTCGCGGACGTCCTTGCCGGTGATGTTCTCATGCACGCCGTTGGAGAAGATCATGCAGTTTTGCAGCACTTCCGTCACAGCGATACCATCGTGATGGTACGACTCCATGAAGATGTCGGTGAGTTCCTTAGGGTTGACGTCAACGCCACGGGCGAAGAAGGTAGCCTTAGCACCGATGGCGAGTTCACCAGGATTGAACGGATCCTCGTAGGTACCTTGCGGCGAAGTCTTGGTCTTCGTGCCACGGAAAGTGCAGGGCGAGAACTGACCCTTGGTCATACCGTAGATACGGTTGTTGAACAACACCAGGTTGATGTCGATATTACGACGGCAAGCGTGGATGAAGTGGTTACCACCGATGGCGGTGCAGTCGCCGTCGCCAGTAATCATCCACACGGTGAGGTGCGGGTTGGCCAGCTTCACGCCAGTGGCGCAAGCGGCGGCACGGCCGTGGATGCTATGGAAGCCGTAAGTATTCATATAGTAAGGGAAGCGTGAGGAGCATCCGATGCCGGACACCACCACGATGTCTTCCTTCTTCACGCCCATCTTAGGAAACACGTCCTGCATGGCTTTCAGGATGGCATGGTCACCACAACCTGGGCACCATTTCACCACCTGGTCACTTGCAAAATCCTCTTTGGTCAGCTGAATAGCTTGATTTTCGATATTCTGATTTTCCATGGTCGTATTATTTTAAGAGGTCGTTAAACTTGGCTTCCAGCTCGCCGATGGTAAACGGCAGGCCCATTACCTTATTATATTGTTCTGATTTGTACTCCGGGAAGTTCATGCGCAGGTACTTGGCAAACTGGCCGCGGTTGATTTCGCAGACCACGATCTTCTTGTGACCTTGCAGCACTTCCTCGGTGTTACGCGGCAACGGCATGATGTAGTCGAAGTGGGCGTGAGCGATGCTCTTGCCTTCTTCCATCATCTTCTCGACGGCGGTGCGGACGGTGCCGAAGGTGCCGCCCCAGCTCACCACAAGCAGGTCGGCGTTCTTATCGCCGTAGATTTCCTGCAGCGGGATGTCGTTGGCTACGCGGGCGATCTTCTCCTCACGGAGCTCGGTCATGCGCTGGTGGTTCTCAGGATTGGTGGAGAGGTTACCCTTTCCGTCTTCCTTCTCCAGACCACCGACGCGGTGACGCAGGCCAGGCGTTCCCGGAATAGCCCATTCGCGGCGCAACCATTTCTCGTCGCGGCGGAACGGCATATAGTTCGGGTCGTCGGCTTTGGCGATAGGCGGAGTGATAGTCGGCATATCAGCCATCTTGGGGATGCGGAACACCTCGGAGCCGTTACCCAAGGAACCATCGCTGAGCATGATGACAGGAGTCATGTGCTCAAGGGCGATACGGGCGGCTTCGTAAGCGGTGTAGAAGCAACCAGCAGAACTGCGGGCAGCAATCACTACCAGCGGAGCGTCACCATTACGGCCATAAAGGGCTTGCATCAGGTCACTCTGTTCCATCTTGGTGGGCAGACCCGTCGAGGGACCACCACGCTGCACATCGATGATAACCAACGGAAGTTCCGTCATCACGGCCAGACCCATGGCTTCGCTCTTCAGCGAGAGGCCAGGACCTGAGGTCGTCGTCACGGCGAGGCAGCCTGTGTAGGCAGCACCAATGGATGACATGATGCCAGCGATTTCGTCTTCAGCCTGATAAGCCTTCACGTTGAGGTTCTTGAACTTCGTCAGTTCGGCCAAAATGTCAGTGGCAGGCGTGATAGGATAGGAACCGAGGAAGAGCGGACGGCCCGACTTCTCGGAAGCGGCCATCAGACCCCAAGCTGCGGCGGTGTTACCCGTAATGTTGCGGTACTTGCCCTTTTCGAGGTCGGCGGCTTCCACACGATAGGTGTTCGTGAAGAGTTCCCAAGTGTCGGCGTAGTGGTAACCAGCATCAAGGACCGTGCGGTTGGCTTGGATGACTTGATCCTTGCCTTTGAACTTCGTCTCGAAATAGCGATAAACGGTGTCACGCTCACGGTTGAAGAGATAAAGCACGATACCGAGAGCAAACATGTTCTTCGATTTCAGCATCGACTTGTTGTCCATACCGAAGTCCTTCAGAGCCTCTTTAGTGAGTTCCGAAATCGGGGCCTTGACCACCTGATAGTCGGCGAGGGTGCCGTCGACAGTCGGGTCATCGGTATAACCGGCCTTTTCAAGAGCCTTGTCGGTCATGGAGTCGGAGTCGAGAATGATAATCGTACCTGGGCGGAGCCAGCGCATGTTGGCCTTGATGGAGGCGGGGTTCATGGCAACCAACACGTCGCAGAGGTCGCCCGTGGTGTGAACCGGTTTGTGTCCGAAATGCACCTGGAAACCGGAGACGCCAGCCACTGTACCTTGCGGAGGACGGATTTCAGCCGGATAGTCCGGGAAGGTAGCGAAATCGTTTCCGGCAAATGCTGTGGAGTCCGAAAATAGATTTCCGGTAAGTTGCATACCATCGCCCGAGTCGCCAGAGAAACGGATGACGACATGTTCAAGGGCTACAACCTTACTTTTTGCTGTCATAATTATTAGATTAGGTTATTATTTAATTGATTCTTAACGATTTGAAAATCCACGCACCTAAAGCACGTTTATGCTGCAAAAGTAAGTAATAAATAGGTGCAAATCCAAACAAAACCGCTTTTTATTTTTCTTTTTAGAGCCATAACTGCACCATATTAAATATCAACGACTTAAACTTTGTTGTTATTTAGACTGAATAAAAATTTCCGTTTGGGGCGCAATGGAATGAAAGTTGTAGTATTTTTGCCGCCACAAAACTAATGAACTAACTAACTCAATCTAAAACTTACAATTATGGCTTACAAAATCACAGACAGCTGCGTTGCTTGCGGCACTTGCATTGACGAATGCCCGGTGGGCGCCATCTCGGAAGGCGACATCTATGTCATCGACCCCGACACCTGCGTTGGTTGCGGTACTTGCGCCGGCGCTTGCCCGAACGAAGCAATCGTGGAAGACTAATCAACGAAACATCTGCATTAAAAGTGAAAAAGCCTGCCAAAAACAGGCTTTTTTCAGTTTTTTTTGGCAGATTTGGCAAGTTTGGCAAACTATTTGCTATCTTTGCCTCGTTCTTTGAAACAAATGTTCAATTCAAATAACCTAATTACTAACTAAAATCATTAACAAATGAAGAAATTAGCTTTGGCACTTGCGTGCCTCGTCAGCCTTGCTTTCTTTGCAAGCTGCAATCCTGAAGGTCAACCTACTATCGGTGTTCTGGTTGAAGAAGGTTATGTCACAGATGGCGCTAGCGTCAATGTGAACGACACGGTTAACTTCGGGTTCTCCTGCGTCTCCAGCCTCATGACTGGCAAACCCCTTGCCTCTCTCGTCGTGAACGTTGAGAACTTCGACACTGAAGGCACCAGCCTCGGTTCAGGCGAATATGCCAGAAAAGACCTCACTGGCATGACTGAGTATCTTTACAAAGATGCGATTATTTACAGCACAGAGAAGGATGACCTCGTTGGTACTTCCGTGATTACCGCCATCGTAACCGACGAAGCCGGTCAAATCGCCTCCGCCTCCATCGTTCTGAACATCTACGATCCCGCCCAGCCGCTGACCGCTGTTGATTTTGAGTGGTATCGTCTCGGCAACACCCAGACTGGTCTTGAGGAGTACGGTCTCTTCTGGGAAAGAAACATCAAGGACACCCACGCCCAAATTAAGCCTCTGGATGGTGTGACCCTTTACAGCTTCAGCGCTGACAAATGGGAAGCTACAACCACAGACGTCGAGAAAGCTGCTTTGTTTGCTGACGGTGCCATCACCATGACTGTTTACAACAACGTTTCTACTACTGCCGGCGATACCTACAACGATGTCATCGGCACCAAGATGGCTGACGGCACCTTGCACCTGATCAACGTGACCAAGTGCGTCATCGGAGAATACCAATCTCAAGGCTATCCCATCACTATCAGTGGCCAAGCCAAATAATCTGAATCAACATCAGACAAAAAAACAGCGCTCAATCGAGCGCTGTTTTTTTATTCCGCCAATGCGTGGCTAATCTTTCGGTTGATTTGCAATAGCCGTTTTTCGTCCAACTTGATGACCTTGCGGTCGTAAGTCATCAGGCCGTTGAGCTCAGTTTCGCAATCGGTAGTCTGCGTGTAGACCGCTGCCGAAAAGCCTTGGAAAACCATCTTGTAAAGCTGCTCGGCATATTCAACATAGGTGTCGGTAACCTTATCTTCCGTGTCAAACTCCACATAACCCCAACCTTGGTCTTTCACCCAAGTATGGCCTTCCACCTTGCGACCGATACCGCCGTATTCGCCCAAAACAGTGGCGCGCATCGGGTCGTAAAGCACCATCTTCGGATCAGGATAGTGGTGTAGGTCGAGGATGTCGCCGCAGGTGTAAAAATTGCCGCCTGAAGCGGGGTTCACCAAACGCGATGGGTCGAGTTTCTTGGTCATTTCGACGATTTCATGGGTCTTAAACTGTCCCCAGGATTCATTGAACGGCACCCAAACGCCAATGCAAGGTTGTGACTTCAGGCTGTTAATGATTTCCGTCCATTCCTTTTTATAACATTCTTCCGATTCAGGAGTACGCAGGCTCTCGGGACCATCATAGTATTGCTCCGTCTGCCATGCTGGGCCACGACCGCCGCTAGGCATGTCTTGCCAGACAATCATTCCAAGGCGATCACAATGGTAATACCAACGGGTAGGTTCCACCTTCACGTGCTTGCGGATCATATTGAAGCCCAAGTCCTTGGTCTTTTGGATGTCGTAGGCCAAAGCCTCATCAGTGGGTGCGGTGTAGAGGCCGTCAGGCCACCAGCCTTGGTCGAGCGGGCCGAAATGGAAGATGGGAAGTCCGTTCAAGGTGAGGCGCACGATACCGTTCTCATCGCGTTGTGTGCCGAAGCTGCGCATGGCAAAATAGCTATCGACCGCATCTATCACCTTGCCTTTACGCAACACACTGACTTTCATGTCGTAAAGATACGGATGGTCGGGCGACCAGCGCAAAAAGTCTTCCGGCATGCTGACCTCGACCAGTTGCCCGTTGATGGACTTGCCCGTCGCCACCTTCTGTCCCTCATACGACACCTCCACCTGATACAGGTCGTCCTTGGTCAGGTTGGAGAAATTCACCTCCACGCTAACCGTCGCCTTGTCAAAATCAGGCGTCGTGACCACGTTTCGGATGTAGTCTTCGGGAACATTTTCGAGCCACACCGTCTGCCAGATGCCTGTCACCGAAGTGTAGAAAATGCCACGCGGCTTGATGACTTGCTTGCCGTGCGGGATGTAGCTGCTGTTAGTCGGGTCCCAAACGCGCACCACGAGGCTGTTGCCCTTGGCCTTAACTGCTTGGGTAACGTCGAAGGTGAAAGGTGTGTAACCGCCTGTGTGCGAGCCCACTTTGATGTCGTTGACCCACACATCCGTCATCCAGTCGACAGCACCGAAATGCAGCAGGATACGGCCGTTTTTCCAGTTGTTCGGCACAGCAAAGGTCTTCTGATACCATAAAGCATTGTCAGGGCCGACTTCCTTCTGCACGCCCGACAGCGACGACTCGATGCAAAACGGCACAAGGATGTCGCCTTCATACTTTTGCGGCGTCCTCTCCCCTTTCGGCGTGATAGCGTACTGCCATAGACCGTTAAGGTTCTTCCAGTCGGGGCGCACCATCATCGGGCGCGGGTACTCGGGCAAGGCATTTTCGGGAGAAACTTTTTCTGCCCATTCTGTCTTGATTTTGTCGCCAGCTGGGGCGTATTGTGCCATGGCTGCGGTCGTTAGGAGCATTGAGATTAGTAAGAGTTTGAATTTCATAATATTTTGATTTCAAAATTTCAAGATTTCAAATTTCAAAATTTCAAGATTCATTCATCGCTCATTTCCTTCGTAAAGGCATCGCAAGCGGAGAGCAAACTTTGAATAGCGCGGTGAATCAAGGTCTCCAAATCGGCAGCGTCGAGTTGCTGCTCGTAGCACAGCCACACCGAGGCTCCTTTTTCCTTGCCGTCCTCGTAGTCGTATAGCACCGCCTTCACCACTTTGTAATTCCAGTTGATGTTGTTGCAAGCCATGAGTGCCCGCGCAAAGTTGGCATCCGTCACGTCAAAAATACCAGGCAAAGTCAAACGGAACAGCGTGGGGTCTTCCCTATCGTTCCACAGCAGGAAATTCCAGCCTTGATAGGTGAAATTCAGGCCCAAGTCGCTCTTCTTCGCGGCAATGCCTTGCGACTTCAAATATCTCGAAACCAGCCCATTGACAGTCATTACGCTTTGCCTTTGTTGAAACCGATACGGGTCTTGGTGGAATAGGTCGGGTTCTTGTATTTCAGCACGTCGACGAGGATCTTCTGCGAAATCGGCACGTCGTTGTAAGCGGCAGTCATGGCAGCTTCATTGACAGCCTCGGTGATGTCGCCAGCGTTGAAGTCGTCAGATAACTTGGCCAGCTCGTCGAAGTCGAGTTCCTCGCAAGGACGCTCTTTCAGGTGCGCCATGAAGATATCCTTACGCGCCTCGAAGTCAGGCTGCGGCACGAAGAACACGCGGTCGAAACAACCGATGCGCATGATGGACTGGTCGATGAGGTCGGGGCGATTGGTGGTGGCCACTACGAGGATGCCCTTCTTCGAACATTCGTTCATCATGCCGTACAAGGCCGAAATCTGTGGCGTGACGTTCTCCTCGCCTTCTGCATTTGGATTGGGTGCCAAGAATTCCAGCTCATCAATGCAGATGACAAACGGCGACTTGATTTCGGCCGCATCGAACACCCGTTGCAGGTTGTCCAACACACCTTCCTGATAAATATGACCCATCTCGGGACCGCTGATGACGGTATAGTTAAAGCCCAATTCCTCGGCAAAACTCCTCAACACAAGGCTCTTACCGCAGCCAGGAGGGCCATAGAGCAACACGCCATTGATGGCTGGCAACTTGTATTGTTTGGCTTTTTCGGGGTTTTGCAAGGCAAACAGCACCTCTTTACGCAACTGTTCCTTCAGCTCGTCGCGACCCGTGACATTGTCGAAGCCGTTGCCCGAGCCTTTTCTGACAGTGATAGTCGGGCCATTGTTGTCTTGACTATGTTGTTCGGTTTGCGGTTTAGCCTCTTCCTCTTCCATCCGCTTGGCCAACTCGGGCATCACCTTATCAAACAGGTCTTGAGCGAACTCTGCCGCCGACGCGAAACGGTCTTCGGGTTTCTTGGCCAAAGCCTTTTGCAGGATAGCCTTCATGTAGTCCGGAAGTTTGACCTCTTCCGTCTCCAACACAAGGTCTTGCTTCCTTGCCTTTTTCACCTCATCAGCGATTCTTTTCTTGTCGCCTTCCAAGGTTCTCAAATCCATTCCCTCCCACGGCGACTTGCCGAAGATGAGGAAATAAAGAAGTGCGCCTGTGGAGAAGATGTCGCTCTTCACCGTGTAGACTGAGCGGAACGTTTCGGGAGCGCGGAAATACGGCATCAAGTCCTCGTCGACGAAGGTCGAGCGGCCCTTGACCATGTAGGAGATGTGTCCCAAGTCGATGATGGTGGGCATGAGCATACCATCTTCCAACTCCTGAAGCATGATATTCGATGGACGTATGTCGTTGTGTATCATGGCGCGGGAATGGATAAACGACAGACCGCTCAAGACACAGAGCGTGATTTGCACCGCGTCCTCAAGGTCGAAGCAGCCTTCCTCCCTGACGGCGGCGAAGAGTGACTTGCCACGGTAAAATTCGGTCACAAGGTAATGGTAAACCTTATCGCCTTTTTTCATCTCGCCATTGTCGACATAGCGGATGACGTTCTGGTTTTCGTCCGTGTTCAGCTCCTTGCAGAGGTGGATTTCGTAGACTTCCTTGCCCTCGAAGAGTTGTTCATGAGGGATGCTGCGGAAGTCGTATATCTTCATGAAATACATCATGTCATCGGGTCCGAGCGCCGTATATGACTCAGCCACAATGCCTTTCTTTATGAAGGAGTGGATGACATACTTGCCAACTTTTTCACCTTTTTTGAATGTTTCCATAGGATGCAGTATTTGATTACGCGTCAATATTGGCATAAGTTGCATTCTGTTCGATGAACTCGCGGCGCGGGCCGACTTCGTCGCCCATCAGCATGGAGAAGATGTGGTCGGCTTCCATGGCGTTCTCGATGGTCACCTGACGCAGGGTGCGGTTGGCTGGGTCCATGGTGGTCTCCCACAGCTGCTCTGGGTTCATCTCACCCAAACCTTTGTAACGCTGCACGTCGTAACCGCTCACCGTACCGTTCTTGGTCAGCTCGGCCATTTTTGAGATACGCTCTTCGTCGGTCCAGCAGTAGCAAATCGGTTTGGTGCCACGCTTGATGAGATACAAAGGCGGCGTGGCGCAATACACGTAACCGTTCTCAATCAGTTCGCGCATGTAGCGGAAGAAGAAGGTCAGAATCAGTGTGGTAATGTGGCTACCGTCGACGTCAGCATCGGTCATGATGATGACCTTATGGTATCGCAACTTCTCGAGGTTCAAGGCCTTGCTATC
>Ga0265300_10001833_pt1 | contig 19289 bp, 17 predicted proteins | sample AusTroGonzalo_MG_FD_193482 | JGI IMG/M metagenome (GOLD analysis project Ga0265300, IMG submission 193482) | Bovine rumen microbial communities from tropical cattle in Woodstock, Queensland, Australia - Gonzalo_03 | ecosystem: Host-associated > Mammals > Digestive system > Stomach > Rumen ...
TCAGCCTCGTCGTCATCTTGCCGGGTTCCAGCGCAATCGCCTGCGAACCGTCGCCCATGTGCATCGTAAGCGTGCCGTTGCCGTCGAGGCTGAAGAGCATGCCGAAGCATTTTTCGGGAACAGCGTAACGGAGCTGGATCTCGTCGCCCTCGCGGACTTCGGAAAGGTTCGCAAGTTGCACCGCACTGTCGCCCGTCTTCTTCCAGACTTCCATGCGGGCGTTCAGGCCCTTGATACGGGTGTCCGATGCCTCGCCAAATGCATTGTCGCCGGTAAGGGCTGCGTCGGCCATCGCGACGTCCATTACCTGGGCGCCATCGTTTGCAGACTGAGCCAGGCCAATCTCGCGCTGGCTGAAGAGTGCGACCGATACCACCGCGAGCACGAGTGCCGCAGCGGCAGCGATTTTCACGAACTTGAAACTCACGACATTGCCCGCGCCGTTCATACCGCGACCCGAGCCAAGTTCACGAGCCTCCATCTTTTCCGAAAGCCTCTCGAAGGGCATCTTCTTCAGGATGGCGCGGTTGTCTTCGCGCAACATCTTCACGCGACCGGCGAAAATTTCGTCCGTCGCTTCCATCTCGCGGATTTCCCGCATTTCGCTCTCGGGCAAGTCGCCCGTCAAGTAGCGTTCCAATTTCCAGTCGGGAATCATCACTTCACCTCCAGGTTCTTGAGTTTCGCCTGCAATCCGCGCAAACGCTTGCGGACGCCGCTTACAGACAAGTTTACTTCTCGCGCGGTCTCTTCGAGGGTCATGCCGTCCACAAAGTGGAGCACCGCAATAGTGCGGCTGGATTCCGGCTCCTTCGAGAACAGCTTCGCGAGCACGCTCTGTGCCCCGAAACTGTCGTCTTCCTCGTCCGCGCAGGCAATAGTCAACAGCAGCTCGCTCGAATCCACGTCCAGACCGCGGCGGTGCTTATCGCGGATACGGTTCAGGCAGAGCCTGGTCGCCGTATTCCACAACAGGCTGCTCGGCTGCGACAGGTCCAGCGAATCCATCCGGTCGAACACGCGCAGGAAAACCTCCTGCATCATGTCCTGGGCCTCGGATTCGTCCCTGAGCATGTACTGGCAGCGCCTGAAAACCATCGGGGCGTACGTCTCGTAGAGCCCGGACATTTTCTCGCGATCTGCCTGATTATTGCCTTTCATGCTTGTGTAACACCTGGGAATCAGAAAAGTGTCACCACAAATTTAGAAATTTACGGAAAAACCTCAAAATGTCACGAGGCAAGCGAAAATCCCAGCCTGTAGGCGCATCTCCCGGCATGTTCGGAGAGCCCTTTTTTGGCCTTTGTGCCCGAAATTACCACTTTTCCGCGGATTTTGAAGCCCGCCGTGCCCAAAATCTCCTTGAGCGCCCTCACCACGCCGGAAGTCTGCCCGCAGAAAACATTGAACGGGAAGGGGGTCGTGCAGCTGGTAATTATATAGGCGTCCTTGCCCTTGTGGAGCGGTTTCGGGATTCCGAGCTTGGATTCGGCCATCAAAGCGTAGACCATGCGGTCGAAAAGCGCCTTCAGGGTGCCGGGAATGTTGCCCCAGTAGACCGGGGCCGCCACGACCAGGACATCACAGGCCTCGATCTTCTCGGCGATACGGTGCGCGTCGTCTTGCGGCAGGCAACAGCGCCCGCACTTGCGGCATTGCATACAGCCCCTGCACGGCGAAAACTTCAGGTCGGCCACATTCACCACGTCGATACGGGTGTCTTCGGAAAAATCCCCGGCAACGGACTCCGCCACGCCTTCCATAAAACGGCTTGCCGCCTGCGAAATCGTACCGTTCCGGCGCGGGCTTGCATTCAGGACCAGGATATTCATAAGACCTCCCTTTTTATGGTATAACACCCCAGGGAGGCAAAAGTGTTACCCTACCCCGAAAATTTCGCGAGGTATTCCTTCGCGTCGCAGCTTTCGACCAAATCGCCGAGCAGTTTTTGCAGCCTTTCGAGCACAGCGCAGCCCGCATGTTCGAACACGACAACCTTCTTGAAGCGGTCACGGTGCCGAAGCAAGAATTCCAGGTTGTTCATGTCGGTTTTGGGGAAGCCGTAGCCCAAGAAGTAAATCTCCTCGGCATTTTTCAGGTAGTAATCCGCCTTGCTCCAGAGCAAGTTGAAAAGGCTCCCGCGCAAAAAGGATTCCTTCGCGTGCGCCATCGGGATGTAGATGGGCGTATCTTCACGATAGATGGGGAAACTGCGGTCGCAAGGTTCCACCTGACAAACGTTCTTGAGGTCGAGCGGGTCGGAGGCGCCCTTGACCGGGTACCAGTTGAGCGAACCATGCAACTTGATGAGGTCAACCGTGAGCGTCCGCGGGGCACGAACCGCACTCCGGTCCGCAGGGTCAATACGCACGCCGTAATCCACCGCCACGCGGGCAGAAAGATCCGGGTCGGTCGCAATCACGTCTTCGATAAGCGTGTCGTAGTTGAACGATAGCAGTAGCGTATCGCGCACGCCCTCGCCCGGGCAATTCTCGCAACCCGCAAGGAACTTCCGGAGCACCGCGGCAGAGCCCGCATCCATTCCCTTGTCGTGCCGTATCTCGTTCGCAATAAAACGCAGCAGCTCGAAACGCAGACTCGAGTGGTAAAGGCTCTCGCGCACGCCGGGGAAAATCTGCGCCGAAAGTATCGAGGTTGAAAGCCGCTCAATGTCCAAATAATCCGGCTGGTTATTGCACAGTTCCAGAAAGTGTCTGCAGTAATCGCGCAGGTGCGGGAACTCGTCCGGAATCCCGAAGGGAATGCGCTCGTTCAGGTCGCGGAGCGTAGGCATCTGCGGGCAGAAAGACTTGCTGAAGCCGGAGCCCAGCACAAAAATACGGCGGTATGTACCCGATGTAGTTTCCATAGCCTACTCCCTTAGTCGTCCTTAATGCAACGGACTGCGTTCAAAGTTCTTTTTACCACATAATCTTTAAACTGGAGGGAATTTTTCTTGTTAAAAACAACAGGATAGGCGTTTAGCTTATTATACGAGACTGGAGTCGACTGCCAGAATGTCGCGAGTTTGGTCCTGTCAGAAACGGCACTCACCGTGTCGTAGGCAAGTGACGAATCTCTCCCTACAGTGAGCGTCCTTTGCATATAGAGGTTGAGCCCAATAACATCATCATCCTCGTAGAAGTCGCTATAATTCGCATAGTATGTCCGGACATCTAGGTCAAAATAATACATCTCCGTATAAGAAGGCAAATGCCACCCCTCCATACAGATTCCACGAACAGTTTGACTATCGAAAAGGCTATCCGTATATTGCCTATCGTACTCTTTATCGAGCCCCATTGCCGTAGACCAGGAATAATACACCGTGTCGTTATCGCCAATCGTCTCGACAGGGTACGGGCTGTTTGCAGTATAGGCATAACCGACCGTAGGCAAGTAGGCCAGGTTCTCTGCCATCCACGTCTTTCCAAGAATCGTTATGGCGGCATAGACTCTACCATCTCGCTCGTCCGTCACATGGAACGTGTCGGCAGGGACCCACTTAGAATTATGGCAAACGCTGTTTGTCAAGCCATTAGGCTCAACAAGCCCTTCATTCTCCTCGTTACAAGGGGGCATGTAGTTGACCTGACTTTGCGTCTCCCATGAGTAATACGGGTATCCTGAATCCACGCACCGCTTATGGACGCCATTCCTTAATGTAACTTCCATGCCCTCAATTTCTTTACTGCAATAAGTCCCTGCCAGCGAATCTGCCTGAGTAAACAAAATCCAACTACTTTTTCTGGCTAGAGTGTCACAAATGAATCTCTTTCCAAGGTAGACCGTGTCTTTCCCGTGAGCCTTTCTATCACATTCCCCAAAAAGGCGTGAATAATGCGAATTGTATGATTCACCTACACTGATATTCCCCAAACTACATTCATATGTCAAATCGTCTGTAAAATACACGAAATCTTCATCGCGCGTGCAAACCTTATATTCCAAGTCCACGGGGTACAGCTTTCTTTTGCTCCACGAAGCATGGTAGCAGGTAAAGACCGAATCTTCCGTCACCCGAACAAACGAGGAGTCACTAGTGCAAAGGCCAAACCTCCTTTCATTTTCTTTCAGCACGTATTCCGACCAGCTGCCCCTTTTGCAAGTATATATGACGGTATCTTCCGCAATACTATAGGTCGTATCGTCAGCGCAAATACCGTATATCTTTTCATATTTATTCAACGCTCTTCCCGACCAATAGCCATCGTCGCAAGTGTATAATTTGTTATCTCGGATAACCTTATAAAGCGTATCAAGCATGCAAAGGCCAAGTTTCTTTTCATATTCATCCAGTTCCCGTTTCATCCACCCTCCATCCATACAGATATAGGTGGCTGTATCTTCGGTTATCACGTATGCCGTATCCCGTTCGCAAAGGCCGTACTTCAATTCAGCCTCAGATGCCGTTTTGAAGGTGTATAATTTTTGATTATTCAACTTGCATATATATTTCTGATCGCGGTCCGTGTATATCTTGCCGTATTCCTCGATCGTGCACGATACGGAATCCGCACGTTCTTCAAAAAGCCGGTGCTCAATTTCTTGCCAACTTTGGGCGAGGTGATTACACAGGTATTCCTTATGGCCCACAAATGCCGTCGTATCCCACCGGGTAGAATCGCACCGGGGCAGCAAACTCGTGTTATTGTAGAAGGCCCACCTATTACTTGACTGACACACGGCGTAGCGGTCATCGTAAACAACTAATTCATCAACGCGGTCATTCGTGCAGAAGCCGTGCTCGTGATTGACGCCATCTTTGTCCGACTCCCACATATAGAATATATTCTCGACGTGTTGACCACTTTTAGTATTACAGAAATACTGGATGGTATCGAGCTTGACTATGGTGCCGCTCATGGATTTCAAGCAGTACCCGTACACATCAAGGACCGTAGCACGTTGCCATTCCGCCGTATTCCTGCAGACAAACGTCGTATTGGAATCGGCCTTGGCAATAGTCCCGAATACCCCAGAATAACATTCACCCAGTACCGAGGCGGGGTATTGCAGGGCCACCCAGCCGGAATCGGAACAGGCATACCGCGTCCCGTTCATGGTCACGTCCTCGTGCCTATTGCCACTCAGGCAGGGCCTACCGATATCTTCCAGCCCGGCCAGCGTCCACATTCCCTTGGAGCAGGTGTACAGGGAATCCGACCGGCCCTTATAAAGGTACTTCTCGCCATCTTCGCATACGGTATAGTTTCTAGTAGATTCCCACCCGCCCGCAATGCAGTCAAAGGCGGAATCACTTTCAATGACATAGACAATACGGCCGTCATTGATCTTAGAACATGCGGGCAAGTCGCCCTTCTTCTCGGTAATCGATTTCTGCTTCATGCAACGCACGCTGCCAAAGCGCCCGTCGTCCCTCTTCACTACCCACTGGCCCTCTTTGGGGACTACGACGATACTGTCATCGCGCGTCATGTAGAATGCCGTGTCGTTGATACCCGTACAGGTAAGCATGTCGTTCCTGCCCTTCACGCAGCTGCCGGCATATACAGGCTTGTAGTCGTCCTTGGATTCAAGCAGCAGCCTGTAGTCCGCAGCACGGGGCACCTCGTAACCGTCGGGGCAGAGTGCAGCCGCATCGTCAACCTCGAGGTACAGCCTTCCGTAACCTTTGCACAGGGAATCCGCATAGTCATAGCAGGTGCTTGTCGGGTGCGTCGCCTTGCTGTCGAGATTTTCGAGAGTCCACACGTCAACTCCCGAAGTCATCAGGGTGTAGACCTTGCCGCCATCCTTGTCCACAACGGCGCTGCCCTGGCCGTATTCGCTCAGGTCGATGGAATCCGTTTCGCTGATGGGGCCATCCTTTACGTCGACAATGGTCTCGACGCTGCTGCTGGAGCCCTTCGCGTCGGCACCCTTCCCGGCACTACTGCTGCTTTCGGATTCTATATCGTCGCGGTTGCTCAAAAATTCAGAATCGTCGTCACCGCAGGCATAGAGCGCCATTGCCATTGCAATGCCACAGGAGGCAAGGAGTGTTTTCTTGATAGTATTCATTACCTGCCCTCCCCGACGTTCAATTGTAGGCGATATGTGCTAGGATCCTTGAACCTGCGCCAGTCCTCCTGGAGGCAGATGAACTTTTCGCCATCGAATTCCTTGACGGTTTCATCGTTATTAGTGTTACACACGCCATATTTTGCTTCAAGGGCCGATATATTGCGCCAGCCCTTTTCGGTGCAGGTGACGCGACCATAGTCCTTCGACGTGGCGAGTTCCCCGATGTTCTTTGTCGTACACAGGGGCAGGTCATCAAAGAAATCGTGCCAGTAACCGGCACCTCCACAGTAGTACCGCGCGGTCCCTGTTTCGGGGTAGACCTTGCCCTCGTCTTCCTTATAGCATTTAGGTAACTGTTGAAACCAAAGCGCAGCAGACGATTCAAGCGTATCGTAATAACATGTTGCAATCGTCGTATATGTTTTTTCGGGATCGTCTGAACCGCCCACTATGTGCCTGTTGTTTTTCTTGTTACAGACCATCACGCTGTCATAGGTATTTTCCAATGTACCTACGTATATCCACCCTGAAGATCGGCATATACTATAATAGTCGCCAGACTTGACGATTGTCCCGGTCATAGTAGAATCACATTTGCCAACTACGACCTCTAGCGAGTATTTGACCCAGCCCGTAGAGTCACAGATGTACTGCATTTTTGCGCTATTGTAGGTACCGTTTTCGAACATGAGGAATTTTTCGGGGGTGCATGCGCCAAAGCGTTCTTCCAGTTCGGTGTAGCGCGACCAGCCATTCCCGCGGCAAATATACCGCGTATTCTTAAAGTCAATCGTGTCATTCATGTGCACCGAGGAACTGTCGTCGCAACTCCCTACATAGTCGCTGAGCTCCGCCTTTCTCCATTCGGAACTATCACAGTGGTACAGCTCTATATTGATTCCCGCAATCACCGTGTCGTTGACTCCGGCCCTCCTCTTGTTGCAGACCCCGATGGAATCCTCCAGCGGCGTGAGGTTGCGCCAGGATTCTCCCGTGCAGTAGTAGTTTACGCCGTTGAACCACATCAGTGAATCCTTGGTCTTGGCGTTACACGTGTTGGGTGAATACTCCAGGTCCGCCACCTGCCAGATGCCGTCCAGGCAAATCATCATCGTGTCGTTATAGACAATGGACTTGCCCTTGCTGGGGCAACTTTCGCTAAAGTCCGGGAGCCACCCCTTTTCCGGGTAGCAGCGGTAATTCTCCTTTTCGCCGAACACGTAAACCTGCGTCTCCGGATTCCGCCGGGTAGTATCACAGGGGGGCAGTTCCCTTTTCGACTCAACAAAGTCTGGGTAGCCCACGCAGCGGATATTGTAGAAACTGGAATCCTTCGCCTTGATGAACGAGGCCTTTTCCCTACCCTTCTTCCTCATGTAGACCTTTCCGTCCGATGTCAGGTAGTAGCCGGTCGTATCCTTGCCAGAGCACCTGAGTACGCTATCCATTGCGCAAGAGCCACCGTACTTGAGGTCCATCAGCGTATCGATTACGGCATACTTTGCGCGGTAACTTTCCAGGACGTTCCATTCCCTTATCGTGGGCAAGCGCGTGCTGTCGGGGCATGCCCGCTCGGTCTTGCTGTCCGTCGCCAAGAACAGGCGCCCGTAATCTCTACAGTTGCCGTTCTGCCTGTTGTAGCAAACGCTACTGTCCCCGTCCGCCCTTTCGGTCACCCTCTGCGTGTACCATACGATGTTGCCCGTGCGGATCCTGTAGGTATAGGAATCCGTGTACCTGTCATATACCGTGTCTATCGAGAAATCCCCGGTCGCCTCCAGGTTCGACTTGATATAGTATTCCTTGTCGGTCGTGTCCCTTTTCTCTTCGGGTTCCGACTTTGCGCCCGGCTCTTGCCTATCACCCGGTACCTGCTTGTCGCCTGTGTCCGGGTCCTCGTTCCCTGAAATTTCCGCATCGGCGGGTTCGCTCGTTCCGCCGAAATCGTCCGACTCATCTGAACCGCACGCCCAAAAAGCCAGGCATGCAGCCAGCCCTAGCCAAGAAATTCTCATCCTCATATGGATAAAATAATAAAAAATGGGCTGGCTAATCATTTCGCGTAGCCGACGGGATTGTTCAGCAAGGGCACCTGCGAGTCCGAAAGCTTGAGAAGTTTCTTGATGGCGGGAACGTCCATGGTCATGCGCGGGCGGGTCACCAGGCCCATGCCGGCACAGAACAAATTAATATTCTCGCTCACGATGCCCGCATCGGTCCCCATCGTCACCTTCGCGCGGGCGTCGCTGCTGCCGAACTTTGTCTCGTCTGCAACGATGAGGATGCTGACCGGGGCCGCCTTCGCCCAATCCTGACGGTCGGCAACGAGCGCCCTGTGGTCACCCTTCGCCACCTGCTTCAGGGCGTTTTCCTTGTTCAGGTATTCCGAGACGCCCTTGCTCGTGAACACGAACACGCGGATTTCCTGAAAGTTGCGGGCAGTCGGCGAAGTGAGCTTGCCATCGGCAGGGCGGTTCACGCCGATAGCCGCAAAAAGCAAATTCGAAAGATCCTGGTCACTGAGCATCTTGTCGCTGAACTCCGTGCCGGAAGCCCTGTCCCAGAGCGCCTCCATGACAGGCTTGCCGCCGGTCTTTGCCGGAGCGGGGAGCTTTTGGAGCTGCGCCATGGCAAGCGTACTGCAGATGAGCGTTGCCATAAGCGTGAGTGCAAAACGATTTTTCATGGGGTACTCCTTGAGGTTATTCCTTTAAAAAATAACTTCCCAATAACCAGTTTTGTTACCACCAATACGCTTCAACACGCCCAATCGTTGTAATTTTGACATACTCTCGCTTACAGAGGAACGCTGTATCTTAAGGATCGACGCCAATTCCATTTGTGTAATTCTCGGATTTTTAGATAATTCCGCAAGTATGGTTCGCTGCGTATCCGTAAGTTTTATTGTCGGGTTTATTGTCGGGTTTATTGTCGGGTTTACAGCATCTTCATGTGGAATGATTTTCCCCTGTTTCCTTTCGGCATCAAGATATTGCCTGCTCGGCGGGCATTCCACCACCAGACCGCCAGAATTCTCTTCGGGAATAGGCAATTTTGCCTTGCGAAGCTTGCAGACGTCGGTGATGTTCTTGTAGCCGCGACCCCAGCTTTCGACATAACCCGCCTTAAAGAACACATTTGCAATATTCGGATTGCGCGGTTCCGACGAATGCGGCTTGAACAATTTTTCGACAGGAACATCAACGGGCATCTTTCCGATATTCCAAATGCGAATCTTGTGAGCATAAACGCGAATCTGAATTGGCGTGGGCCTAGTATAATCACGATGAATCACAGCATTCAAAAGCAACTCACGGAATGCCTCCTTCGGGAAAAAGAATGTTTCTTTGCGATGAATGCCGTCATAGCTGATGAGAGCCTTCATGTACTTCGTATAGATGAGATCCATCGTCTTTTCAACCTGCATCACAAGCGAACCATGAACCTCATCCTGATAAATAATGTCTGCATCGTTATCGGCGAAGAACCCGATTTTTGTATAAGCGCACATGACCCACTTTTCGGGATCCGGGTGAAAGCACATGACAGCCGCCCTCGTCAAATAATCATTCTCAAACAACCGCAAGTTTCTCAAGAGAACATCCGTTGGAACATCAAGAGCCTTGCTATCAAGGCGATTATGGTCGAGCGCCATTTTCTTGAAAAGCTTGATAGAATCATTGTCCAAGTCTGCAACATCCACATGCGGCACAGGAACACTATCCCACGTGCGCCCCTGCACGGCAAGAATCATCTTGTCCAATTCGTTGTCCACAACCTCTTGCGTCGTTGAACCGCTCCGCTTATAATATTTTCCGTGATAACTGACCGGGAACGGATATTTCTCCACATCGATTCGAAAATACTTTTTTCCACCATCATCAAAAAGGTTCACTTCGCAAATCAAGCCCATGGCTTGCAAAATCTTGTTCGGAATATCTTCCGAAAGCTTGCGGTAATCCTTTACCCCACAAATTTCGCCATTATCCTTTACGCCTATATAAAGCGAGCCACCATGCGTATTGGCAAACGCGCAAATCCACTTGAGATATTCATCACGCCAGCTCTGTTTGAACTCAAGGTCGTGCTTTTCGTCTTTATCAATTTTCTTGACTTTCATACAGCCTCCTTTTGATCGCTATGGCGGTCGTTTCATGTTAGAGGCGTCCCCTTTATTCCGAAAGTCCAGAATAAAAAACGCACTAAGCCGAGAGCAGCGGAAATAAACTTGTTTATTTCCATTGCCGAGGCCAAATGCGTTGCGTTATAAACGCAAAGACGCATTTTTCCATTAGACGGAAAAACACGTCGGGCATTAATATACCTATTATGCCCAAAATTGGCAAGGGGCCTAAGGAAATTTTACAAAGCGAACTATTCCTAACGCAAAAAGTGTATATTAGAATCTAGTTGTCAAGGAGACACGCAATGACCCAAAAACTCTGGAACAAATGCAAAAAGTGCGGCTGCGACAAGCCCGAAGACACCGAAAAACTTTGCGAGCAGTGCAAGGCAAACCGGCGGCAATTCTGGAGCGACCTCAAGAAGGTCGGCGGCGTAGCCGCTGGCGCCCTCCTGGTGGTATTCGCCGGCGGGAAATTGAGAAAGAAATAAAGCATTCTACTTGACCGGCAACGGTGCATAATATATATTTAGGATGTCGGAATAATGTCGGTTTAATGTCGGATAAGATGTCCATGAAAATGTCGGATAAATATGAGCCGCCCTTTACGCTCAACACGGCGATAGTCAACCTTGCAGCAGAGATTGCGGCCAAGGTCGAACGGTTTGCCATCCGGTTGGAACAGCCGGATAGTCTGCGCCTGCGCAGGGTCAACCAGATTCAAAGCATCCACAGTTCCCTAGCGATAGAAGGCAACATGCTTTCTGAAGATCAGGTATCCGACATCATCGAAGGCAAGCGGGTTATGGCCCCTGCACGCGAAATCCTGGAAGTGAAGAACGCCTTGCGGACATACGAACTGTACCCTTCGCTGAACGCGTTTTCTGAAAAGGACCTGCTCAAGGCCCATGGCGTAATGATGCAGGGCATGATTCCCGACGCGGGCAAATACAGGAATTGCAATGAAGGCGTATTTAAAGGGAAAAAGTGCGTCCATTTCGCTCCGCCACCGAAAATGGTGCCCATCCTGATGAAAAACCTTTTTTCTTGGCTAAAGAGAAGCAAGATGCATTGGTTGATTCGGTCCTGCATCTTTCATTATGAATTCGAGTTCATCCACCCGTTCCGGGATGGCAACGGGCGAATGGGCCGCCTGTGGCAATCCCTTATTTTAGGCAAGTGGAACCCCGTCTTTGCGCACCTGCCTGTCGAGAATCTGGTCTACGCCAACCAACAGGAATACTACAACGCAATTAACGCATCAAGCACGGCAGGCGATTGCAGCATTTTTGTCGAATTCATGCTGGACAAGATTCTTGGAGCGTTAAAGGATGTTCAGAATGTTGAAGTCAAGACACCAGTTGCAGAAACCATCCACTTGACCGCCCGTCAAGAAAAGATTATCGCAGCTCTGAAAAAGAACAACTTCCTTACCGAAAAGGAATTGGCAGAAAAGTTTGCTGTCACCCCAAGGACGATTGAACGTGATCTAGCGAAGTTGCAGCAGTACGGAACGCTTGAACGAGTCGGTTCAAAAAGAGACGGTCGCTGGATTGTCAAAGCCCTCCCGTTCTAACGGGCGTTCCCCGGCTCGGTTGGCCCCCTGTCACCCTGTAGCCGCAGGCGCGTTGCTGGTGGTTATTGCCGGCGGGAAGCTGAGGAAGAAATAAAAACCATTTTGCCGGCATTGGCAAAATGGTGCACAATGATGGTAACTACCGCTTAATCCTGATTGCTCGTGAGATGAAATCCGCACCCATTGGGGCATGGATAAACATGTAGCGGAATTCCTATTTCTTTAGAACGATATTCCGCGACAATTTGCGCCTCGCCCTCCGTTGAATACAGCATCTTCTTTCTGCCATCTTTGCCACAACAAGAGCACTCTTCATTTGCAGGAATTGAACCGTCCACATCCTTTGCCAACTTCTTTATTTTTCGCTTCAGTTCCTTTGATTTAGATGCTCTAATCTTTTGGGACCTTTGTTCCGAAGCCCACTGATTCACCTTCTTTGAAACATACTCGGCATCGGCACGCTTTTGGCGCTCTTCTGCAATAAAAGTCTTGATCTTATTTGGAGCCTGCTCATAGAGCTCGTCAAAAACTTTTCTCTTTCAATCCAAAATTACTTTCTCTAAGTCGGCTTCCTTGAACGCCATGCAGTAAAAATAAATTCATTATTTTTCTGCGCAATAGGCAAAATGGCGTTTTTGGGGGAAATGGGGCAATAATTGGGCAATTTCGCTTATTTCAAGATTTCCCAATACCCAGATTTGGCGCTTCCATGCCGTTTTAGATATCCGTTTTCCTTCAGCCAATCAATATTCTTTTCAATAGCCGTTGTACTGAAACCAAGTTCTTGGGATATTTTTACTATCGAAATACGGCTATCGATTTCCATTAATTCAAGAATTCTTTGTCGCGTATAAGTAAGGTTTCCCCGCGATTCACCCAACCTATCACCCAACCCATTACCCAACCCATTACCCAACCGCTGTTGACCTTCAAAATAGAACGAAGTCCGCATGAAATGATCCGTAAACGAGAACGCCTTCTCGTCATAGGAACGCAGAATACGCCGCATGCCACTCCCAAGCTGTTCGACCATATCCAAGTCATGGAAAATACGCATAAGTTCGCGATTGCGCGGCATAGAACAGCAGTTGAAGAAATCTTCCCTCGAAAGGCCTTCCACTAGCCCGCCGTAGTTCGTTATTTCCATCCGGTCAGAGAAAATCTCAAACAGGGGCGGGACCTCCTTCGTGTAATCATTGTGAACAACGGCATTGATTACAGCCTCGCGCAAGGCAACAGGATCGACCAGGGGCTTTTCGATGCGTTCCATAGGAGTAATCTTGGCATGCGTAATGTTCGCCACCTGCAATCGAGTGAGTACCGATTTTACAGCCTTTATAATGCTACAATAACCAAATTCCTCATTTTCAATAAGGTCATATTTGTCCGTGCCTTTGTACCGCGCCACTTTGATGGATACTCCGTTTTCATCAGCAAGGAGATAAGCATTGTAATTGTATTTTCCGTCGGGAGTAAGCAACTCCAGCGTCTTGGCAAACTGACTGTTCAAGGGCTTTTTGTTCTCTTCGTAGTAGATTTTTAGCTGGCTAAATGTCAGGTCTTGCCGCGGAGCCGGGATCCTGGCAAGAGAAATCTTTGCACGAGAGGCGAACGTCTCCAGAATTATCTTTTCGCTCATTCCATGGACTGAACTTCCCACACGCACAAAGCAACCTTCGGGCGTCATGCCCGCCTTTTTTAGATAATACGGCTTTTCCGGGCCACCCGAAATCGCCACATGAACGATATTTTTGTTGTCTTTTTCCTCCGTCACGACTTCAAAGAGTCCGATAGCATTCGGCTTGATATTGTTCAAGATCCTATCCGCTACTTGACGCTGCACATGGTCTATGTCCTTTACTCCATATACAGAGCCATCGTCATTGACTCCAATGTAGATATGCCCGCCTGTAGAATTCAAAAAAGCGATTACAGAACGTTCGAGGGTCTCGGACAATTCACGCTTGTATTCAACAAGATGATTTTCTTTGTTCATTACGCCTCCATTGAGTTGTTGAGGCGTCCCCTTTATTCCGAAAGTTCAGAATAAAAAAAGACGCATTTTCCCATTAGACGGAAAAACACGTCGGGCATTAATGTACCTATTATCCCCAAAGTTGGCAAGAGGGGCAAGAAAATTTTACAACCAACACCCCCTCAATAGCAGCTTTCCAGTTTCTTTATTATCTCGCGCAGGGCCTTTTCTGAAAGGTGCTTTTTGCAACGGATGGAATCCAGTTCAAAGGAAAGGTCCTCGATTCGCCAGCACTTGGTCTCTTGGCTGTGCGGGTCCTGGGAATCCGCCGGCTTTTTGCGATACACCTTTATTTCGGGGTTCGCCCACACAACAATCGGCTCGACGAACGCATGTTCCTTGTTCCGGTTGAAATCGGGGTCAAGGAATTCCTTCAAGGCCGCGGCATTGCGCCTCGCCTGTTTAATCGGGTTAGAATCGTCTGCGACCTTCTCGTATCCACCTTTCCGCTTCTCATAGAAATCGGAGCCGGAATATTCAAAAGTCCCGGAACGATTTTTCACCTCGATTACGAACACGCCCCACGGCGAAACAAGGGCGATATCAACATCTTCCTTGCGACCGCTAAAATGCAGATTCCTGAAAATATGGCAACTGCCGTCCAGCGATTCCCTCAGGGCATCGACAACGTGGTCCTCGCCCTCGAACCCCTTCTTGAGCGACGCAATCTTGGAATCGAGATAATTGATAATCTTGTCGAGAGGCCTTATAATTACAAAATAGCCTGCAACAAGCATGAGCACCGCGCCAACGCCGATAATCACCCAAGCAAGCCAATTCAAATCGGCAAGCGACGAATAATCATACACGAAAAACGCCTTGTATGCATACCACAACAAGTATGCAATGCAGAGCCCCAAGGCAGCGCCAATCACGAGACCTTCCCTTATAAGATAACGCTCCGTTTTGCGCAGCAGATACGAACTCTTTGGAGAAGTCACTAGTAGCGGGCCCTTGCCGTCCAAAATCTTCTGACGTTCAACCTGATAATGGTAACCCAGCAGAATGACGCAAGCCGAGCGAATCTGGGCACTCTGGGTTTCGCCCATGAGCGAATGCAGACGGTTCCAATCCATGCAGCCGTCATGCCTGTACCACAATTCCCTAATAGTCGCCCAGCCGCCGTTATCCGCGACCTTGACAGCGACCGCCTCGTCAATATTCCTGGGGAGATTGCCGCCGTCGATATATTCGCGGATTTTGCGTTCCCTATCGACAAGGAGAATCTCGGCAGCCATGCGGACCTGCTCGTTTTCTGCCTTGGCAGACGCCCGGCGGAGCATTTTGCAAGTCAGCTTGTCTTGATCCAAAAGCTCGCCCATGGTCTGCTGGGAACCAGGCCAAATCATGCTACGCGCGCGAGGAATTGTAAGAAACGGGAAGGACATGGGGGGGAATCTATATCAAGATAAACGCGGAAAGTTATATCACAAAAATGAATTCATCTCATTAAAACAATTACTTTACCTTTATTTTATCAATTTCAATTTTCTTTCCTTCAATATCAAATACAAATTTCGTTTTCATGATTTGAACTTTTACATCACCATAATGTAGTTGACGATGATGATTTGCACACACCGTTACCAAATTAGGTAAAGCAAGAGATCCCACCTCTTTCTTTGATACAGGACAAACATGATGAGTTTCAACATAATATGTTCCATTTCGTTTCACAAAACTATGCGGCTCTAGCCCCAACCGTTCACATATAAGACATTTGTAATTTGTCAGCTGTTTAACCCTATTTGCGATTTGACCGCGTTCTATTCTTTTGCTAAGAACAGATTTCTCTTTCGGTTTCGCATTACAAAATTTCTTTTCAAGTTTTTCTATTGAGGAATTTTGAGTATCATCAAAATCTTCATAAACCTCAATTTCATCAAAATTTTGAGAATTACCAGAAAAGACACCCTTCCAATACGCAATCTTTTTTTCGCCATTATATTTTAATATGTAATCAAATAATCGAACCACACCCTTCTCATCAAGATAATTGAACCCTTGAGAAGAAAGCTGGCCTTCAAAGAATTTTCCATTTGCAATTTTTTCATTTATGGGCACGAAATTCTTCAAATACACAATATTTGAAGCTTTTACACGAATATTCCCATTGGAGTATTTTTTGTATAAGGGCGACAATGATTGAGTTCTTTCAAAATTACAACCCTGTGTAATTTCAGGAAGTGCGTAAAAACCGACAATTCTCCTATCATTAACGGCAAAAAGGCTTATAAAGAAAATGACTTTTATATTCGATTCTCGAACTTTCTTATTGAAAGCAGGTGCATAACCAATATATGTGCCATCATTCTCTGCAGGGCATTCCGGATAGCCAAAATTTAGAGCCTCATGAGCCTTGCTATTCTTCTTAACGAAATCAAATTTGCTAAAAGTCAAATCCTTTTCCGTCGGCTCGCCTTTCCATCCAGTACTATTTTTTGATATTGATGCTAAAATTCCAATTTTGGTCATTTTTCCACTCCTTAAAAACCTGATGTTGCAGAAATCGGCCTAAAACTTGGCGGCACAGGATTTACATCAACTTCAATACAAACATGCTGTACAGCATTACTTTGATTTAAAATAACTATATTTTTTCGTTCGTCAGCAACGACATACACAGATTCTCCGGGTTGAATTGCATATTCAGGGGATACACTCTGTTGTTGCACTTCATTATCGGTAGCCCAATAGAAGTGCGCCTGTCCTAATTGCCTCAAATCCACAACAACAATTGTACCATTGGACCAATTATTGCGTAAAATCATTACCGTATTTGCCGCAATATTATTTTCAAAAATCATTTCTTAATCTCCTATCTACTTAAACTCAGCATCCTTAAATTTCTTTATATCTTCAATTTTCTTTAATACAACTCTATGCAGAAATAATGCCAATAAAATCAATGTGCCAATCCAATTTGTATGCATTCCTTCTATCAAATTTCCAAAGCCTTGCAAAGGGTCATCAATATATACAAGTATTCCATAACCAAGTGTGTAAATCAAAGAAATCATAAAAGCTATACAAAAATAGAGTTCCAAAGGGACGACTACATAAGATTTAAAAAGCTCTGTTTTGGTATTTCTATAACTAATAAACCACTCATATGGATCATTGTCTAATAATTTGATTAACCGTGGTTTAACGTTTTCATTTGAAAAAGAAGCCTCTTGAATAGTAGCTCCGCCAAATGAAATATTCGAAGCATTTGGAGTCCCTCCGGCAGATGACGGCGTCTGAGCGGCACTCGCTGTTTGTGCTTTTATTATTTTTTTCCCATAATCAGCTAACAAGGACATATAATCCTTATAACATTCTTTGTACTCTTCTTTTACATGATAGAATTTCCATAATTGTCTGCTAACAACCACACAAGACGATAAAACAAGAATTATAGGGAGCCAAAAATGTTTAATAGTTTCCATATTTTTTATTCCTCATTAAAAATGAATTTTACAATTCTGTTTGCAGCTTTTACAGTAGCCATTTCAATATCTTTTTTCTCCCATTTCTTGCTAGGATACTCAATCAAAGACTTTGCAATTCCAAACTTACTGTCCTTATAGCCAGACTTCTTTATAACAGAAGTTTGCTTTTTAGTTTCGAACCATTCTTTGCCAATTGATTTATTGATATTTTCCTCAAGCAAGATCTTGTTGCCAAGGGAATTAACAATTTCATCGAATTCTTCTTTAGTATCAATACCGGCATCTTTTCTAATTGCATCAAGATTATGACCACTTGCCGGCATAATATGTTCAACATTTACACTTTCAGAAAAATCAAATGGAATATTTTTTGATTTTGCATAAAGATATTCATTCAAGAAAACAAGAATATTTTTATCATATTCCATTATAGTTTGCAAAATACCGTCTTCCTTGTCATCTCCCTTTTTCCATGATTCTGCAATATGCTTATTAAAATCATTAATAATATCATCAACAGAAACATTCGGATCAACAAGTTTTACATTTTCACCAAACAAAAACGTTTTAAACTTGGAACTAGAATATCCCGCATCAACAAGTTCTAGCAACGCAAAAAGTCTAAGCAAAGCCTCACAAATTCCCGTCAAATACGTTTCAGGAATACAAATGGAGTACGAAGCGTCATCACCCACCCCATCATTTATTTTTTGCATCTCTACTCTATTCAAGTAGGAAATTAAATATAATTTAGCATTCTCATTGAACTTCAAAACAAGCTTAACAATAGGATAATCCTTGATTGCGTCCCATATTTTAGCGATTTTTATAAAACGCTCGCACAATTCCATTGGTTTTTCTAACAAATCACTCCTAATATCCGTATAATAATTTCTTAGACCAGGAGTCGTTACATCAGGCTTGCCAGTAGTCATGTAATCTTTATCAGCAGCACGCTGCATATACATATTCTGCTGCAAGATTGAGTCCATATCAATAACATTGCGAGAATTCAATTCACTCGCCAACTTATTAATCTTTTCCCAAAGCTTATTAAATTTTTCTTTTTCATCGCCAGCATTTGAATACAGTTTTGCCGAAATAATATCAGCATCAGAAAGAGGCAATCCTGTAGAATTCAAGGAATTAAACATAGTGATAGCTTGCTCAATCTGCCAACTTCGAATTTCAATAACCTGGCATTTCTTCAAAAAAATCTTTGCAAAAGTATTAAGTCTTGACTCAGAATACTTGCAAAGGTTCTCGTAGAAAAACTTGAAATTTTTAAAGAAACTTGTATACTTATTATCTTTTTTCTTTTTGTATAATGTAGTTACAGAAGCCGCGGCCTCATCAAAGTCCTTCGCCCCAATAATTACACGCAGATCACCTTTATATTGTTCATTGATAGAATTATTCTCTAGATAAACAATTTCTTTTGCTAAATCCCAATTTTTCAAAATCTTATTTCGATCATCAGATTCTTCCGCTTTATAAAGAATTGCAATCACTTTATTACGGTATTCCTTTAAGCTGTCTTCCAAATCTTCAGACGATTCATCACATTTAAATACATTTAATACCTCTTGCAAGCGAATAAGAAGTGCTTTCAGCAGCAAAAGGAACGTTGTCGTTCTCTGTTGACCGTCAATTAAACTGAATTGATTATCCTTAGAGCAGTCAACAATGACTGTTCCAAAGAAGTACGGATCAGTTGCATCCGAATTCGTGAATGCCTCAATATCCTGCCACAACTTATCACATTGTGTAATAGTCCAAGAATATCCACGCTGGTACTCGGGAATAACAAATTTGTCATTTTTCCCAAGCGTAAGGTATTCGCTTATCAGTTTCAGTTTTGGTTCTATTTCTTTTGCCATTTTTTCTCCAATATTTTTTAAAATTCTATCGTATTCTTTACGATTTTCTCAATCATGCCTCGAATTGTATTGTTTTGCAATCTAGAATAAAGTGTTTGACGTAAATCCTTTTTCCCAAAGCCATTATTAGGATGTAAAGGATCATTATAAATTGGTCCTAGTAAGAGAAAAGACGTTGGGAAAGAAATGCCACATTTTTCAGCATACATCAGCT
>Ga0265300_10001835_pt1 | contig 19279 bp, 16 predicted proteins | sample AusTroGonzalo_MG_FD_193482 | JGI IMG/M metagenome (GOLD analysis project Ga0265300, IMG submission 193482) | Bovine rumen microbial communities from tropical cattle in Woodstock, Queensland, Australia - Gonzalo_03 | ecosystem: Host-associated > Mammals > Digestive system > Stomach > Rumen ...
TTTTGTTCCGCTACGATTTGCGCAAACTGTCTTTCTAATGTTGTCATTGTCTCATCTGTTTTTTGAATCTTTACACCCATTAGACGCAGTATGGTTACGAATAACTACACGAATATCTAATTTTTTTCTATTTTTATTGTAATTAATACTGTTCTACAAAGTCGCGCACCAAACGGAACACGGGCTCATAACTATCGAAACGGACCGTCTTGTAGGTGTCGAAAATGGTGTGGTAGTACTGGAAGGCATCACCCTTCTCATTCTCCAAGAAGATGCAGGGCACGTGGCGCGTGGCGAAGGGATAGTGGTCGCTATTGGCAGCCAGATCGCCTCGATGCAGGGCCTTGAAGTGATGCTTCTCTGCATTAATCTTCTCAAAGAGATTGTAGCCGCGCATGCCTTCGTCGCTCACCTCGCAATATTGTACGGGATTGTTGTCGCCAATCATATCTATATTAAAGAGGTACTTAATCTGACTTAGTGGTACGATGGGATGCTCTACGTAGAAATTGGAGCCACGCAGGTTGGCATCTTCACCCGAAAAGGCGATGAAGTACATATCGTAGGATGGGCGATGTTTGGCGTAGTAGGCGGCGAGGGTGACGATGGCGGCAGTGCCAGAGGCATTGTCGTTGGCTCCTGCATAGTAGATCTTTTTGCCCAGATTGCCCAGATGGTCGTAATGGGCGGTGAAGACATAGCAACTGTCGTGGCGCTCGCCAGCAACCTTTGCAATGACGTTGAAGCATTCGTAATCCTTCAGAAACTTGTTGTCGACATCTGCTTTTACGCGCTGCACGCCCTTGATGGCTTCGGGTGTCACCCATATGATGGGTTTGTCCACCACCTTCTCGCCGTAGGCCTTAAAAAATTTGACCAAAGGTCGAGCCTGCTCCCGCTCGGCAGAGCAGATGCGAGCATCGCTCTGCTCTTGCTTACTCGCAGCCTTGATTGGCGCCTCCCATGTGTAGATCAGTCCGGCATTGTTGCACTCGCCAGCCTTTTGTAGACGGGAGAAGTCCTTGCGATGCTTATAAGTGAACCAGAACTCGCAAGCCACGAGGCAGTTGGCGTATTCAGACTTGGCGAGATCAGCAAACATGCGGTTGGCATCGTAGTTCAACGTATCCACATGATAGACAGGGAACTCACCATGTATGCCAGGCGAATACTCTCGCATAGAGAAATCTACGCCAGCACGCAGTTTCTTGTCATCTGCCCACATCTGCATCTTGCCGCAGAAGGTATTGATGTCCAACTTGAAGGGCTGGAGCGTCACTTCGTCTACGCCTGCCTTTTCAAACTCTCGCTGAAGAAATTTACCTGCCTTATTGGCTCCATTTTGGGCATAGCCGCGTCCCTGATACTTGGCGCTGCTCAGTTCTTTAATCACTCGTTTATAATGTGTCAGGTCCTGCGCACCAACCATTGTGGCCGCAAGCAACATAAAAATGATTCCTATTATTCGCGTTATGATGACGTAACTCTTAGAAGGCCCCTTGCCTTCTATAGTCTTCCACTTTTCCGTGACAGACCATATTTTGTATGCTGGTACGAACAACAAACCTGCACCCATGACACACATTACGATTGCTGCAATCACTTCTTGTTTCATATCTTACACATTTATTAATGTTGACAGTGCAAAGATATGAAATTATTGCTATTCCTCCAAACTTCTGGGATATTCTGTATCGATTTGTGACGAATTACTCCCACAAAGTGGTACGAGGGATGTATTTAATTCAATAACCTTCATGTCTTGTTATTTGGAATGTACAACGGTCGCTTCCCCTGAGAATCGTATTCTCAATCCGAACATCGAAATGGCTGTCTGGTTCAAGTTGCGAAAGAATATATAAAATGCTCTGTCGTGAGCACTCACACTGCTGCGGATGGTTTCTCAGCCCACATTTAACTTTAGGGCACGTACATTCCAGATAACTCAGTTCATAAATCTTTCCTGGCTCAATCACCCTACCCGTATAGGATTTGCTGTTGTACCCTTCCGTATAGATTCTGTCAAAATCCCCTTCGTACTTGGCATATATTTGCTTATGTATCTGGAGAACATGATCTTTTACACATTCGATGGCTTCTTCTCTATAGCACATAGTTTCCAAATCATATTGTGTTTATTGTTTTTTGAAGTTTGTCGAGGAAACTGGCGGCGTGTCCGCCGTCCATCTGCACGTGGTGGAACTGGAAGGAGATGGGCAAGGTCGTCTTCAGCCAGCCTTTGCGGTAGCGGCCCCACATCACCATCGGATTGCAGAACTGGTCGGTGTATTGGTTGACAATGCTGTCGAGTTCGGTTGATATCATCGCCGATGTGCCTATCACCATCGCATCATCTACGAAAGAACTTTGACAGGACGCGCTGGCCGTCTGCGTCAGAACCATATAGTCGGAACAGAACTTATCCAAGTCATTGGTATAGGGAATGTCGCATGAGTTGATGCCACCAGCGACGTTGTTCACTATCACGTTAATGGCCAAGCGATCATACTTGAACAACAGCCCTTTTTCTGGCAGCAGGTAAAACTCGTCCATCCGACTGGCAGCCCTGCCGATGCACCAACACAGGAGCAGATTGAACTTCTTGCGTCCCTCTGGTAGCAAACGGCCAAAGGCCGAGCGAATGTCCCTGCGCTTGCTCTCCCGACGAAGCCTCGTCACGTCGAAGGTCTTGGTAAGCGTCACCATCGGCATGGGCGACTTCATCCATAGTTCAAATGCCTGCGCCCGACTGGTGTTCTTGGGATTGATTTCCTGTTTCATAATGTTCTTTCATTGTTTATAATCGCCAAGCGTTTTGACCTCGCAGCCTTTGCTTTCGTAATAAGCGAGCATCTCTGGGAGTTTCTTCAGGTCGTAGCTGGTGATGCAGTCGGAGAGAACGTGTACTGTGAAGCCCGCTTTGGCCATATTGAAACACGTCGATTTCACGCAGGCCGTAGCGTCTGCACCAGCTACGTAGAATTCATTAATGCCGTTCGCCGCGATGAAAGTAGAAAACGCCTCGCTTGTAAGGGCATTGCTTTTCGTCTTCACGAAGATGTTATCTGACACGACCTTCATCTCAGATACCAATTCCTCGCCCTTACTTCCAGGCTTGAACGTCCTCGTGCCAGCCGTGATGTTATTATGCTTGATATAGACCACGTGCATTCCCTCAGATACTGCCCATTCGATAGCAGCATTGATATTGCCTATGATGTCTAGGTAATGCTTGGTGATGTCGTTTTGGATGTCAATAACAACAAGTGCTTTGTTGCTCATCATTTACTCTATTACAAAACTGCGTGGATAAAAATCGCTATAGAATCGGCCATCGGTGGCGGTAAACTTCAGAACGCAGTAGTTCGGGTCGGTGACACCACCGGGGTAGTACTGCTCATCGCCATTGTGCCAGATCATCTCCTTCGAGGCGGCATCCGTCAGCACCTCCATCGTGCCACGTAGCATCATACCTTTGAAGCTTTTAGCATCACAGAAATAGATACTAGCCTTGGGGTTTGTCTTGTATTGGGCCACACGTATTGAAAATGTGTTGGTTGTAAAGTAGAAGGTTTTGATACCCTCCCGTTTACGTGGCTTCAACATGGCCTTAGTCCAAGGGAAACCTTCTTGGTCTACTGACGAGATATAAGCGATGGGCTGTTTGTCGGCCATCTGTGCAATGAGTTCTTTAATGCCGGCTAAAGCGGGATTAGCATTCATAGCTTCATCGTTATTCACATCCAGCGTTTGGCGCCAACGCTTCAGCTGGGGAAAATACGATTTCATCATGCCGATGTACTCCTCTTTGGTAATAGGTTTTTCTAACCCTTCATTAACAGCATTCACAAATTGGGCACAATGCTCAATCATCTCTTCCATCGTACAATCCTGCAGGAACTGTCCGTCCTTGTAGCAGTACATGCAGTAATCTTCATTCTTCGTGCCGTCGGCATTTGTGCCTAGCACATCATCTGTGAGTGGCATGCCGCAGCTCTGGCAAAATCTCTGTTCCATATTCTTATTTGTTTTGTGATAATTTAAATGTAAATGGCTTGTCGAAATGACGAAGCGAGTAGTAGGTGACAGAGGGATGCGTCAGATCCATCACCATCGTCCAAAGCGTGCCGCCGACGATGGCGCCCTTCTCCGGCAACTGGGTCACCGATGCGATAGTTTCAGTCAGCTGGTCTGCATTCATCACGCCGCCAGCCGCGTCGTACTGCTCCATCAACTTCTCGTGACGGTGGTCGCTCTCATGCAGTCCCGTTTGGAACTTCTCTTCGCACAGATAGTGGTTGGTCACGAAGGGCGACTCTGTCACCACCATCTGATTATCCACATACTCCACCGCAACACTTCTGCCCGTAGCATCAGCCATCGAGAAGTGATAAGCCGAACCCGGGTCGGAATTCATGTCAGAGGCTTCCAGCAACGCCAGGGCCTCGTTGATGATGGCCGCATTCTTCAGCAGGTACTGTACGGCAGTTGTGGTTGTCAGGTCAGGCTTGCTGGTGTTCTGACGAGTCACCACTTTGTCGCCTGCATCCAATACGGCGATTGCTAATCCTTTCTCGTTCAGTCCGTCCAGGGCCATGAACAGTCCTGTCAGAGCCATATATTGGTTTTTGAATCCCTCGGGCTTGTAGTTCTCACCGAAGCCGAAAAAATCAGTAGAGAAGGTGGTAATGGACTCATAGCCCTCATCTGGAATGGTGTGCATGATCAGAGCTGTGCCGTAAGGATAGTCAAAGTTGCGGGCCATCATCACGCCGTCCTCAGGGGTTTTGACCGTCAGCGTAGAACATCCTACAGGCTTCAAGGGTACATCGAGACTGTCGGGCTTGAAGTATCCCTTCGACAAGAATTCCATCACATAGCTGGCCAGCACGCTGACATCATTGCATCCACCGCGATCCATCAACTCCTTGAATCCGTCATCGCCCTTGTACTCCATATAATACAGTCCATCGTCGAGCTTCTCCGCCGACATTGCTCCCTTTACCAGTGGACCAAACTCCATCCACACCAACACACCTGCGACTATCACCAGTCCCAGCACGCTCAATAGCGCAATCTTTAATCCTTTTTTCATCGTCTAAAATTTTAATGTTTTGACGCTGCAAAGTTATGAATTGTTGCAGGAACTACCAAATTTCTGGGATATTCTGTATCGATTAGTGACGAATGGTAAAGAAAGTTATTGTTCCAATAGTTGTCTGGCAATATTTGCTATTGTTACTATCTTTCTCATATTATTTCTTGTTCGTATGAAGTGACCCTCTTGGACCGCGGCAAATGTGGCGATAGTGGCCACAATAGCCATAGGGATGATTGACCATAATATTGTTGGGACTGCAATGAATAGCAGGAATCCCGTTACTTTGTTCGCTGTGGTGTGAGGGAATTGGAAGCGCCCATACATCACGAGGGCCGATATTTGATTCACGACTTTAATTGCGACGATTACTCCTGCCCACAACCATAGCCATTGCGGCAGTTCGAGTATTGGCAGAAATTTCCATGCACAACACGCTACGAAGCAGATGTCTGCCAGACTATCCAGCAATGCTCCCTTCTTTGTGACACACTTTAACCTTCTTGCCAACCATCCGTCGGCTATGTCGCTGATGCCGCAGAGACCATAGATTATCCAAAACACCACACCCGTCACATCACAAAGGAGCAGACCCAAAGAGCCTGCAATCCTAAGTAATGTTATGGTGTTTGGCAACTGAATCATCTTATTTCGATAGCTTTTCGATAAACAATAATTCTGCATCCTTACTGAAGTCGAACTGGCGATAGTCATCATACGACAGTTGGATGTCTGGAGTGAAAGTCTTTGCCATAGGATGATCTGTGGGGAAGCAACTCTGTAGGGAGTTGGAGGCAGAGCATTTAAGACCGGTATTCGGCAACTTGAATCGTGTAACTTCCATAAACGTGTTGGGAGCCTGTCCGGAAGTTACGCCTACCACCTTGGCTCCCATCTTCCACAGCATATAAGCGGTATGGAAAGCGGAACTGAAGGTCTGCACGTCGGTAACCACATAGATTTCTTTTGGTGTGTAGATGGGTTCACCGTCTTGTGCTTCGAGAATGCTCATGTCGGCACACATAAACCAGTCGAAATTGCTGATGTTTGATGGTCGTTCAATGAAATCACCCATCTTCAGCAATGTTCCTCTATCCTGATTGAGCTGTTCTAAGGTCAGATTATTCTTCTTGAGCCAGCCGTCTGATACTTTGGTGGCAGAGTGCATGCCGAAGTCGGTATCCATGATACGCTTTCCGTAGAGCTCGTACAGCGCAGCATACATGATCATCGTCCAACCTCCGCCATTGCCACGCAGGTCGATAATGAGACGAGGACTATTGGCAGCCTTCATCTCACGTAACATCTTGGCAAAGACATCAGCCACAATCACATCCGATTTATGGCCGTAGTTTTCGAGGTTTGGTATGTCGGCACTCACTATAGAGTTGATGCACATCACCATCGTTTGTTTGCTGTCATCGATGAAGCGGTATTCAAAGTTCTTATGTGGGAAACGTTCATCAGTAGATGTCCATACAATGTTTTCCCAAAATGGACCGTTGGGATAGAAGGGAAGACTGACGAGCGTATCCTTGCCATTAGCCATGCGGAACTTCATTGAGACCTGTTCTTTATTGAATGTAGGGAATAGTTGTCGCAGGGTGTTGGTGTTGCCAATGTTTCTGCTTGCTTTACCCATCAGTCCATAGCGATTCTCAGAAACAACAAGTTTGTCGAGGCGATCAAGTACTGATTCTAAGGGCTCACTTTCCACCTCGCACAACATCGCTCCCTTCAAGGACTCCAGTTCTGGAATGTATCCGTTTACGATAATGCCATCGGGAATAACCTTAAATTTCAGCGGTACCCATTGGTCTTCTACTTTCTTTGGCGCTTTATCATACCCTATATAAGTATGTCCGTCGTGGAGTGCGGATATTAGTTTGGTCACTTCCACCTGCATCTCGTTAAGTGTCAAGGAGTCGCGGTTGACCAGCTCATCTCTCAGCTGTTTCACGGCCTTATCAAACCCATCCTTCCCGCCAAAAGCACTATAGGGATCGGGATGTATCTGCTCCAATTGACTGAAGAAATAGTCGTAATCCTGAAGCAGACTGTCTTGCTTGGAAATATAACTGTTTACTGACTCGAGCCCTTGGGCATTTGCGAGGGTCGCCACAAACAGGGCTAATGTTACTATTGTTCTCATCATATATTTTTGTTGTATTCAATTCCATTTTACACGATGGTCTCTGCTATGATGATTGTCCAATTCATGTCGAATGGCTTAATTAGTTTTACCTTGAATGAGTTCTGCCAGCGTGTTGTATTTCAGGAATAGTTCATCCTTATACGGAATACCAAATTTATCCATGATGAGCATCAGGTAAAGTCCTGAGGCATAATAACAGGAATTGCTGTCGAGATTGGTCATCCACTCTATGTCGGTTATACCTTGCTCGCTTGCCAGACGATATTCGATGTATCGTGCGGAACCTTCCATCGTTTCTATGATGGGATAGAATTCTGTGATGTCAAGCCCTAATCTATCTTTGACAGCCTTGAGCCGCTCATTGCGAATGGGATAGAAGGCTGCGAGGATTTGGCGGACTTCATCAACGGTCGATGCCTCGTATGCTTTCTTTAGGAGAGCGTTCTCTTTCGAAAGCATGTCTCGATACCACTCATAATTCTGCTTGAGGGCCTTTAAGGAGTCACTTGTGATAAAGTCTTCTGGAGTGGATGCCATCATCTTGTTCCAGAAAGCCGTGTGCTTATACTGGAATCCGTGGAAGCACTCATGCATCAGCATGGCATACCATTCCTCATAGGTCTTCACACTCGGAACGGCCTGCATAGTTATCTCAGGCGAACTGCACTCCATCCGAGCCTCGATATTGGCTTCTGCCTGAACCAAATGCATACGGAACGGTCCTTCCTCATAATAGTTCATTTCCATGCTATAAGCAGGATCATTATATGACGGCCAGATTTTCTCATCTACCAGTCTTTTGAGCTCTTCCACATGTGCCAATACTTGTTCTTTCGATTGCTTGGTACTGTCGTTTATTGGTGTTAGTAACAGTTGACAGAATTTATCCAAGGCTTCTACGAACACCGCAGGCTCTTCAAGGAAGACCATGTGTCCGCAGTCTGCACCAAGAACGACGACATTGGGAAAATGGAGCGTCTTATAATGTTCTGGACCGACGGCATAGTCTTGCCTACCATAGAGATAAAGGACAGGAACCTTGACGGCAGAAGTCAATGGTCTGAAATCCTCCCCATATTCATCCATGAATAACGGTGTCTCACCTTTTCCATGCGAGATACAATCCTTATGGAACCGCCATGAACCGATAGAGTCGTTGGCCCATTTGTTGGGTGTGAATAGCATCCAGCGATTATCATCGTTGAGCTGCGGGAACACCGCCATCATCCGCTCTTTCAAAGGACGGCTTTCATCCTTTGCCACAGGACTCGCTGTGTCTCCGAGGATACTGATGGCCCTTGGCAGCCAGCTTTCTTCGAAGCTCGTATCTCTTGATAGCGTGCAATTGATGAACATCATGCCGTCGATGACATTCGGATGAGCTTTCCAATACCCCATCATAAGGATACCGCCCCACGAATGCCCCATCAGCAGCCAATGGTCAATGCCGAGTGCCTGCCTCACTTCTTCCCAGTCTTGAATCTGACGGGCAAAGGAGAAATCATCGTTTTTAGGCGTTTCAGACTTGCATACACCGCGCTGGTCGAGATATACCATCGTAAAACGCTTCTCAAGCATATGCCCTGATACAGCCTCCATCCATGTACTTCCTGATCCAGGTCCGCCATGAAGATAAAGGCACATAGGCCCCTCGCCTTTTACATGCACGTAGAGGCTGATGCTGTCAGAAGTCATCACATGACAGACCGCATCCTGATAGGCGTATACCGGTTGCGATATGGCCCCAGAAATCAAAAATGTCAAGAGTAATAACACCTGCCTCATTTTTTCCATCTTTTTATTCTTCATATCCTAATTGTCCTGGCAGGCGGAGTTTCTCCTTCTGGGGGAAGGTCGCTTCGTAGGCCTCGAAAGCCTCAGGGTTCTCATCTGCCACGAAGTAACCCTTGGGTGGGCAATAAGTTCCCTCGCGATTGCCCCAATAGCCTGATATTAGTTCTTGGGCGAGGAAATAAGGTACTTCAGACTCTCTCGGCTCTGCATGGTAGTGAATCTTCATCTTGCTGGCGAGGTCGAAGCCTGCGTGTTTATAGAACTCGATGTTACCTTCCATCTGCAGAAGACCTATACCCATCTCCTTGGCTTTCTCTATCGCATATTGCAATAGTTTCAGGCCGTAGCCCTTACGCTTATAGTCAGGATGAATGCTAATGGGACCAAATGTCCATGAGGGGAAGTGGGTACCATCATCAAGGATGATTTCGGCCTTCGAAAACATTACATGACCGATAATCTGATCATTCTCCTCCATAACTAAATCCAGTTCTGGGATAAAGTCGGGATTTGTTCTATACTGATTAAGTACGTAATGCTCTGTGCATCCAGGACGATAGACGTTCCAGAATGCTTCACGCGTAAGGTTCTCCACCTCACGGTAATCTTTTGTTTCTTCTAATCTAATATTCATTGTTATGACATGGATTAAATTTACTTCAAATACTCCATTATTCCTTTGCGATAGAGTTCTGCGGGATCGTTGATGCCCTCTTTCGACAGACGGTCGAATATCCGACAGAATGTCTGCACGTCGGCTTCGTCGAAGGCACGGTAATCAGCAGTCTCACGGCCTGCAATCTTGCAGTTGTACCAGCAGGCCAGACTCTCGAAGGCGCTCCAGGGTACGTAGGTCAAGTCGCAATCTGAATCGAGCTTCCGTGTATATTCCTTGAATTCCTCCACGATGGAGTCGATACTGTCTTGCATCAGGAAGATGCCGAACTCATGGCTAAACATCGCCAACTGGTAGTCGATATCCTGATTGTACCAGACGGTGTTGGTGCTGTCGTTCAGATTGTTGTACGAGGGACCTTTCTGACCTGTGCGATACAGCAGCCAGTGATAATCGCCACGATGCCAAGTATAGCCCGTCACACGCTCCCAGTCTTTGACGAACGTCTGCTCCTGCATCTTCTTGCTCAGCAGTTGCCGGCGCTCCTCCATATCAGCCTTCACTTGTGGATAGACGTTCTTGAGATAAGCGTCGTAGTGGGCTACATACACGTCGGCGATAGCACGGACAGCAGCCATCACGTCGGCAGGAGCATTCGCTTTCTTACCTTCATTCATCACCACATTCATCACCACCTGCATCGAGTCGGCATTGGGAATGTCTTCAGCAGAAACACCAAAGAAGAACGGCCCAGCCAACATGCCTCCCTCGCCTTGTCCGAAGGTCAGGCAGTCCTTGTACTTCTGCAAGGTGTCAATAGCAGCCTGTGGAAGTGTGTTGCCATATTTCGCAGCATACGCCGAGTCAGAGAATCCCAGTTCCGCCAACGTATAGAGATGTGTCACGTAGTTCACCTCCGGACGAATCTCCATCAGTATTTTTATATCGTCAGCCTGCTGAGTCTCTGGTTTTGCCCAGAATACCTCTGGGTCGGTGGTTGTGTCACATTTCCAGTTGTCGTTGACAAAGCCAACGGGAATCAGACGTATATCTTCCTCTACAGGATTGGGACGATAGTCGCTCTCAGGGTTGAATCTGCTGAATTTCTTGCAGACAAAGTAGTAGAGATTCTTCGCCATGTAATATTCCAGATAGTACGCCTTGGTCTGCTGGCTCTCATGGTTCCAGTTGGCCGTCTCGCAAAGTACCAAGGGCTGGTCGTTGACGAGCCGCTCGCGCACCTCAGCAATGCTGAGCATCGTACCGTTCTCGTCCATCACCCAGGCATCCATCGTGGGGTCGATGTAGAGCCATTTCTGCAACTGCTCCGACCACACCGTATTAATCACATGGCACTCGTAGTCGAGCGGATCGGCAGGCATGCAGGTCACATAGCGGGCAGGGATGCCCATCGCCAGATACATCTCGCAGAGCGAGATAGCTAATTGTCGGCAGTTGATGCCTTTGCCTGTAGTCTTACAATAGTTATACAAGTCGATAGCATCCATCTCGGCAAAAGCCCTGTTGCCACCGTCGTGGCGCATATTGTCGTGAGCAAAGTGTAGTAGGTTGAGAATTTTCGACAACTCATCGCCCTGCCCAGCCACCGAGTCGAGTTTGAAATACTCGCGAACCATACTCAGACTCCGCGATTCCTTCGACTCATAACGGAACGGGTTCTCCATTTTTATAGAATCTGGGGCGTAGGAAGCCGACTTCCTGAGAACGCTAAGTGGTTGACGGTCCTTAACCACAGCCAGCAGAGCCTGATACTTCTTGTCTTTACGGAGCGAGACAAGATCGTTGTCGTTGAACATGTTGTCGTAGCGCTTATAACCGCTATCCACCGACTTCTCAAGTGTCATCAACGCTTGTTTCTTCTGCTTCGTCAGGGCATAGCAGCAGGCTAAATCATAAAGATAATCGGCCTTTGCGGCTTTTACCATTTCGGGCGAAAGTTCTGTGTTTTGACAGATCGTTGTGGTGTCAAGTATGTTTATTAGCGTTGTTAGCGGGGCAATCGCTTCTTTGTATTTCCCATCCTTGATGAAGTTCTTATAAGTGGTATCATGTATAGACATCATCATCTGGAACTCCAGCATCCGCTGACTCTGAGCCTTTACGCTCATCACACTCATTAAACCGATGGCCAGTACTGCCAATAATCTCACATTCTTCATATCTCTTTCTGTTTTTTACTTATTTGACGTTGCAAAGTCACAAATAGTTGCAAATCTTAATTCTTGATATCCACGCCGCCTAGGAAATTGTCGGCAACGATGTGGAGGGTCGGGGCTTTCGGGTCGGCAGTGTGTATGGCATGGTTGCCGACGCCGCCGATGAAGCTGCGGCTCTGAACTACGACGTTGACATGGGTGGGCACGAAGAGCTCGATGCCGCCGCAGAAGGTGTGGATGTCGATTTCCTCATCCTCGGTAATCACGGCCTTGCGCAGATCCAGTCGGATGCCGCCGCAGAAGGCATCGAGACGGGCACCGTGGAAGGTCTCGCCACGATAGACGTACTCGTCGCCGCCGTAGTGTACAGAGCAGCGGATACGCTTGCCGTCCTCGCCGATAGGCAAGGGGCGCTGGAGCCACTGGTCAGGGTCGCGACGGTAGCTGTCGATGATCAGATGCACACCAACATAGAGCACCACAAAGATGCAGAAATAAGTTGCCCAGGGTTGTTCGGTTACCTGTGTAAACCAACTCCAATGGATAAAGCCCCAGATGGTGGCCAACTTTAACAGGCTGGCTACGATGAAAATAATTCCGATAATCGTTCTTGGTCTCATAATACTTTTTTTCCCATATTATTTATACTCTGTATGCGTTTTTTCTTGTCAAGGAAGCGATAACGTAGCGCTAAGGATCCGCTAAGGATGCGCTAAGGTAGCGTTAAGGATATCTATTTGACGCTGCAAAGGTACGGCATTATGTTAATCCCTCCAAATTTCTGGGATATTCTGCATGGAAATGTGACGAATGTCACTTTTTCTTCGTACCTTTGCGACTTGTATGAAACAAGGACGTATAGAAACGATAACGACGAGAATCATCAGCACCACGTTTATGGTGGTGGCGCTGGCTGTGTTCAAGCCCTTCGGATTGGACGCGTGGCAGTGGCAGGTTTACATGCATCTGGCAGCCTTCTGGGTGATAGGATTCTCAATATGTATGTTGACCGACATCATCCTGAAGTATGTTGTCAGGATGCCGAGGTCCTTCAAGAAAGGGGTCGAATATATCATCCGCCGTAACCTCTGGTTCCAGTTAATCAACACGCCGCTCGTGGCACTGGGCATCTGTCTCTATCGCCACTTCGTGTTGAGCGGTCGCGTGGAGAGTAATCAGTTTTCTATCATTAATTTCTTCGAAACCCTCGCTATCATCGCCTTCTGTTCCTTCGCCATCGGACTCTACTGGCGCTTCAAGTTCCGCAGCAAGTATCTGGCAATGGAACTGGAGGAGACAAGACAACTGAATGAGGAGTTGAAGAAGTATTCGATAAACGAAGAGGAAAAGCCGAACGAGAAGCCCAGCTTACAGGCTCTTACTCTCACAGGCTCGACCAACGAATCGGTGACGCTTCAGATTTCCCACTTATTATTCATTGAGGCCGTGGGCAATTATGTAAAGGTCAACCATCTGCGCGACGGACAGGTGCATACCGACATGTTGCGCGCCACTATGAAACAGATGGAGGAAACGCTGCAAGGTTATCCGATGATTGTCCGTTGCCATCGCGCCTTCTTGGTTAATATTGGCCAGGTAGAGCAAATCATCTCACATTCTGGCTCAACCCAGCTGCTCATCAAGCACAGCCACGAATCACTCCCCGTCTCGCGCAGCAACATGGCGCAAGTTAAAAGCGCTATTTTATGCTGTAAAACTATTACTCATTACGAAGGATCTCCAGGCGCACAGGACCTATCAGACCGGAAGGGATGAGTGTACCCATATTCTGCGAGAGACTTTTGACGCCATAGAAGGCTACGGGTGTGAAACTGTGACCCTCAACGCCAGGCTGCCCATCGCCAATCAGACGATTCAACCAGGTATTCACCACCTTCACTTCGATGGTGTTCTTACCAGGTTTCAACTTGCCTTCATAGTTTACTTGGTATGGGGCTTTCCAGAGGAAATCTACATGTTCGCCATTGATGAAGACATCGGCCATCTGACCCACTTCGCCCAGATCGATAGACAGACCTGCGGGCAGATTCTTCTTGGGCAGAGTGAAAGTATTCTGATAGGTAGCGATGCCGGAGAAGTACTTCACGTTTGGCTCGTCAGACTCCGTGAAGGAAGAGAGTGTCTGCCATGTCAAGGTGCCTTCGGGAGCGTCCTGACCTTCGAAGGATACCATCCACGGGCCGTCGAGCGCCACATTGCCGGCAGGCTTCAGAGGTGTGGGCTCCGCCAGAGGTGCGACGGTGGGATCAGCCACGATAAACAGGGCGTCGTCGACTCCCAAATGCAACTTGCCATTATGCAGTGCACCGAAAACAGGCTTGCCGTTGACGGGATTCATCACGGTGAGGGTGCCCTTGGCATCGCGGAGCACAATGCCGGTATCCACTTCCTTGCCACTGAAGTTGCGCACCCAATAGATGTTACGATTGCCATCCTTGCGATGTACGAAGCGTATGCCAGGGATGGAACTCTGGAAATCGGGAGCCACGCCCGAATACTGCAGCCCCTCGGCCACGCTGCCAGTCCATACATTCGTGCGACCAGTATGCCAGATGTCGGCTTTCAGCTGTTCGAACTCCTTGGCATTGTCATTGCGGCCAGCCATACTCACAGGCTCCTTGCCAATAAGGAACACACCCTTAGAGACCAATTGGTGCAGTTTCCGAAGCACTTCTATACTCATGTTCTGCGTGTGTTCACCCAGGGCGATAACCTTATAGTCCTGAGCCTCGATACAGTTCAATAACGCGTGCGGACTGCAGAAATCATAGTTATAGCTGACAGGCACATCGGGCAGTGCTTTGCCATATGCCGAGGCAATGTTGGTATCCTCACCATAGTACCAGAGTACATCGGCCACATTGCGACCAGCCTGCAGATAGTAGCTGCTGCGGGCCAAGTAATCTAGCCAGTACTTGGCGTACTCTGCCCACGTTTCATGGCGGCTGAACCACTGGCCGAAGATCAGAAGACCCAGACCAGGACGGAAGTCATCAGAGGGCTGGTGGGCACTCTCGTGGATGAAGAAGCGGTTGAGGCCGCTCATCAGGGCTACGTCGGCCACCTCCTTCAGGTTGCCGGGGTACCAGGTGTAGGCACCACCCAGCATACCGTTGGTGGTGAAGCTCTCGCCTGCCACGATATTCTGCCCGTAGATATGGGCAGTTGATGCCGATTCGCGGATGTCGGCCTGATAGGCGACGCTTTCTGCGGCATCTACTGTCCAGATGGCAGCCATCGGCACAGTGGATGTGCGCTTAGGATCCATGCCGTCGCCCACGAAGGTGCGGGCGTTCTCATGACTCTCTGTGTAGCGGCCCTTCATCCCATATTCGTGGAGGATGTCGTTCACGCGATCGTAGTTGGCGGCAAAGAGTTCACCGATGGTTTCCCGCCAGTCGAAGAGGAAATCTTCAGTAGCCTTGGCAGAACCGATGACCTCTCCAGCGAGGGCAGGCATCCAGGAGCGTAAGTCATAGCCTCTGGCCGTCTTGAAGGCCTGTTCCATCTTGGGCGTCCATGTCATCTGCTGAGCCTCATAACTATCGATCATCAGATACTGGATGCCACGCTCGCCTAATAGCCCTCCGGCAGCCTCCTTATACAGATTCAGATAGGTATGGAAATAGCGGTTCCAGGCATCTGCATCCAGTTTGTCCACCTCCAGACCTGTGGCTTCCGGCGGAGCGGGGTGGTTCTGCTTGCCCGTGAGGGAAGCACCGAAGCGATAGATGCGCCACTTGCCGGCAGGGGCCTTCCAGGTAAGAATGCCATCCTTCACCTTGTCAGTCAGGTCGATGGTCTCCTGCACTGGGGCGTCTGTGCTTGGCGTGGGGAGCTTCAGCAGGTCTCCAGGTGTGGTAAAGCCAGCTTTCTCCTCGGCGTGGTTTACCTTATATATCGTATTCAGTTTCCACTCATGGATGGGGGTGCCAGTAGGTATCACCACCTGGGCACCATAGTAGATCAGACTGTAGTCTGGCTTGGGGTTGATCACCGTCAGGCGGAAGTGCTTGGCGGTGGTTTCAGGGATGTCCACAGTGATTTGTTCCAGATTGGAAGAAGGCACGCGGATCACTTCCGTCCACGTCTCGCCATCCTGACTGCACAGGAGAGCATTGTCGTAGGTACGATCGGGATCGAACTGTCCCTGTACCTGTCCGCCCACCAGGGTAAAGGAACGGATGGTCACAGCCTTGGGGAAGTTGTATTGGATCCAGGCGTGGGTGCCTTCTTTGTTGAGCGCCAGTTCCGGACCGTCATTGATATCGCCGTTGGTGAGCTGCTCCACGGTAAAATCTCCACCGCTGGAGGTGATAGTAGCGCCGAGTTCCTGCATACTCTTTTCTGCCTCAGGCACCTTGACGGCCACCACGGCAATGTCCTGATACCATTGGGGGATCTTTTCGAATACGGGTGCATAGATGCCGGCACTCACGTTCTGGAAGCGGCCGACGTTCTTATACGGCTCGGGTAGCGTCAGTGTCTGGCTCTTGCCGTTGCCACTTACCTCTAATGTGCGCCAGGTGAGTTTCTTCATCGCATCGGCAGGCTCCACCCAAGGGCCGCCGGTGCTACTCCATCCGGGCGCAGAGGCAATACCCACCTCCATGCCCAACGAATCGGCCAGGGCAATGGCATAGGCGAAGTTCTCCTTCCAGGCATCGCTGAGGTAAGGGGTCTGCGGCACCACGGGTGGCAGACCCTGCATCATCGAACCGCCGGCATCGAACTGATGAAAGCCGACAATGCCGATGCGGTTCATCCACAGCAAGTCTTTGCGGATGCCGTCCTTCGATGTATTACCATTGATCCAGTGCCACCACACATAGGGGTGAGCCTCTTTGGGCGGGTTCTCGAAACGCTGATCCTGTGCACTGACAGTGCTGCTAAGGAGTGCACAAACTACCATCAATAAAAAACGATGTTTCATGTTATTACGGTTTTAAAGTTTTAGTTATTTCTGAATTCCAACGGTGTCATGCCGAAATGATCTTTTACGTATTTGCCAAAAAACGAGGGATTGGGAAAGGCGAGTTTGTCGCAGATCTGCTTGATACTGAGGTCAGTTTGACGCAAGTAGTATCGGATGTCCTCCAGCACCTGTTCTGTAATCCACTCGTTAGCGGTCTTGCCAGAATTCTTTTTGCAGACAGCAGTCAGGTATTTAGGTGAGATACAAAGTTCGCTGGCGTAAGCCTCAACTGTGTGGCGTTTCACATCGTTGGCGTGCAACAGATCGAGAAAACGGTGAAAGTGACTCTGGCTAGTTGACTGTTTATTGTTGAGTGTTGACAGTTCGCTGCCAACTTGCGACAGCATCCACTTCATTTCGCCACAAAGACCAAGGATAGCCGAGCGGAGCAAAGCCTGGATGATTTCGGTGTGATAAGGATTCTCCTTGCCTCGCTCGATAGCCAGTGTGAGCATGTCGTAGAAATGGGTGTAGAAGAGTATCTCGTCTTCGTCCATCGTTACGATATGCTGGCGATGGATATACATCATGTCGTTCCAGACGCTGATTTTCTCGTTCAGAAAACTACGCAGAATACGGTTGGTAAGGAATATACCTTTCAGGTCAAAGTCGGGACTGATCATCACATCGGTCACCGTTACATTCTGGGGAATGATCGCTACCTGGTTTTTATACAGTTCCATCTGTAGGCCGTTCATCTGAGCCTGTGCTTTGCCGCTGGTACAAATCACGATGGCATTCATAGTCACATGAGCGGTACTTAGTTGCGTGAACTGTTGGATACTATCCACAATGACTATTTCGTTGTCAGAATAGCCAATTTGGACATCCTCATTGTTGGCTAATGTCTGAAATGTTACTTCCTCATGCTGTTTCATGCTGCAAATATACTTATATTTTTCCATAATTCATGGCTTATTTGGTATTAATTATGGTCGTTTTGTTATCTTGATGCAGAATTGACAAGATATGAAGTGGAAACGAACATGAATAATAGTCGATTTTGGATTACTTTTGCAACCAAAAATAATCATTGAGTTATGAAAAAGGTATTCTTGATGCTGCTATCAGTCATATTACTGAGCAGTTGTGGAGGAAAAAAGGAGTCGAACGTGAAGGCTCCGACGAGAGTGAAAACGCAGTTGGTATCACCTGATATGGTGGATAATGCCCAGACGTATGTGGGTATCGTAGAAGAACGCGAGGCGACGGCGGTGAGCTTTACTGGTATGGGTGTCGTAAAGCGGATGCTGGTGAATGAAGGTCAGGCAGTCAGCAAAGGTCAGCTGATTGCGGAGATGGACGACACACAGGCCCGTAACTTGTTGAGTGGTGCTGAGGCACAGATGACGCAGGCCAACGACGTATTAGAGCGCTACAAGATGTTGCACGACAACGGATCACTGCCCGAGGTAAAGTGGGTGGAGGTCCAAAGCAAGGTGGCTCAGGCCAAGTCGCAACTGGAGGCGGCTCGGAAGACTCTGGCCGACTGTAGGCTGATAGCTCCTGTCAGTGGTATCATTGGCAAGAAGATGATTGGCGCTGGTGAGACGGCCATGCCCTCACAGGCTGTGGTCAGCATCCTTGACATCTCGACAGTCAAGGTGAAAGTGGCAGTTCCAGAAGCAGAAGTTGGCGGTATTAATGCCAGTACGCCAACGAGTATCAAGGTCGAGGCCATCAATGAAAGTTATCACGGAGGACAAATAGAGAAAGGTGTTCAAGCCGACGCGCTCACGCATACGTACGATATAAGAATTAATGTGGCAAATGGCGATCGGAAACTGCTGCCAGGTATGGTGGCCAATGTGCGTTTTGTCTCAGATGGTTCGCAGGCTATTGGTAGCAAGATGATTCCTGTGACGGCAGTACAAAAGAAATCCGATGGCAGTCTGTTTGTGTGGACAGTGGGCAAGGACAGTACGGCGCATCGCGCTACTGTGACGATAGGTCAGACACAGGGCAATTATATAAGTGTCATTGATGGCTTGAACATCGGTGACCGTATTGCCACAGAGGGTTATCAGAAACTGAGTGAAGGAACTAAAGTGATTTACTAGAATGAAGAATATGAATTGGCTCCGATGGCCCTTGGAGTATTACTCGATATCATTGCTCATCGTTGGCATCTTGTTTGTGATGGGTATCTACGGTATGTATATCATGCCGAAAGACGAATTTCCACATGCCACCATCCGACAAGGTGTGGTGGTGGCAGTCTATCCTGGAGCTACCAGCGAGGAGGTGGAGCAGCAAGTGGCTCGTCCTTTGGAACGTTACCTCTTTACTTATGGTGAGGTGAACCGCGTGAAGACCACCACGCAGTCGCAGAACGGTATGTGCATCGTGATGGTGAAACTGAACGATGATGTGAATAACAAGGATGAGGTGTGGTCGAAGATTAAGCACGGACTGAATGGTTTTAAGGCAAAGTTGCCTAGTG
>Ga0265300_10001836_pt1 | contig 19277 bp, 9 predicted proteins | sample AusTroGonzalo_MG_FD_193482 | JGI IMG/M metagenome (GOLD analysis project Ga0265300, IMG submission 193482) | Bovine rumen microbial communities from tropical cattle in Woodstock, Queensland, Australia - Gonzalo_03 | ecosystem: Host-associated > Mammals > Digestive system > Stomach > Rumen ...
CTTCAGAAGATCGCTACTGGTAGGACGGAAATTGACAAAGGCGTTATCAATATAAGGTTTTTTGTCCAAAGTTCTATTATAGCCACTTGTGCCATAATCATAAGTACCGCAGCTGCCACCAAAGATAGCATCGGCACGTCCCTGACGATACTCCACATAAGACGAAGCGGTTAGTACATCTGTGCTATGTCGTTTTCCATCGGTTTCTGTACGCAGATAATCAGTTCCAGAGAATTCTTTTTTCCCCTTAATCATTCCACCAAGGTCATTACCACCATAAATGATATCACGAATCCAGGGGAAGCCGTCCACCTGTCCTGTCACAGTACCACTGTGATCTTCCACATTATGACGATAACCGACATAGGTCTCTGTGTGGCCTAAGATATCAGCATCACAGGAACCACCAAATGAGCCAAAGACGCGTCCGTTACCTAAGCGGACAACTGTATTACCAACAACTGGTCCATCGAAGCCACCACCATAGATAAACTCACACTCCGGCATGTTCACATTGTCGCCAGAAGCCTTGGTAGTTCCTGGTGCAGAGCCTTTCAGATTAACGTAACAGCTGTACTTGTCGTTATATTTGTAAGTTTTGCCATTAAAGGTATAGACATCACCAGTGCCATCATTAGACTTACCAATAACACCCTTTTCGCTTCCACCAAAGACTTGGAACACAAAGCCTTTGTTCAAGTTAATAGTGGTACTACCCCAGATCTCTGTACCCTCACCTTTTCCGCCTCCAAATACATTGAGAGCCTCACTAAGCACATCCATACCCTGCTGACCGAGAATCACACCCGACCGGCGCTGGGTGATATGATAATGCTCATGATTATAGCCCAACTCATTGTTCTGATAGAGACTGGCCTCACCGTCATTAGGATCAGCAAGCACTTCATCGAAGAGGTCATTGCAGCTGACAAGGCTGGCATTCACATTGATAATCACGTTACCATTCACGATACCACTCTCACAACAACCGCCATAGATATTTCCACCCTTAAAACGGCGTTTCATATCATCCTCGCTGGCATGAATAGGATTCTCAGCAGAAACCAATGGGTCTGTTTCTGTTACAGGATCACAAGGTGTATCTCCAATATAAGTATTCCACTCCAGAGCAGTATGACTGCTATTCCAACGTTTGGGCTCAATCTTCAAACCAGAAAGGTTCAGTTTCAGTTTGTCACCTATTGATCCTGCCGGTAAGCCCTCTGCCACTGGATCCGCATCACCAATCAGGCCACCCAGATATTCGGCATTATAACTTGATGCTGTGACTTTAGCGTTGTTACAACCACCCACCAGCTTATCGTATACGATGACCTCATGATCGAAGTTGATATTCAACTTTCCCGGTACGAGTATGCTTCCTACATTTCCACCACAGAAGAACGAGCCAAACTGGGTAGTGTAAGGGATGTAGTTATTGGGGTCGCCACGGCCTGTGGACTCAAACAGCACGCCAGGCTTTACCTTCATGGCACATCCCTCCATGTATTTACTAAAGACATCTGCATCTGTTAGAGTCATCTGACTGAATTTCGCCGAGGTATTGTCGGGAGCCGTTTGGTTGCTGACCAATGTACGTAACACACCTTCACCTCTGCCCTCGTTATCAGCTTCGTTGTATTTGATCATGTCCTCTCCGTTATTTCCGAGGAACACGTTATCAATGGTCACATAAGAGCCAATTTTAATATGGGTTTGGCTTTCGTCACTGTTACTACCGCTTCCACCAGAAATCTGTTCACGAAGTGAGGCGCTGTTACCACCTACATAAAGGGCTCCCTCTACCACAACGGGCTTCTCTGCCGTACCTCTGACAAGGATAGACACCTTTTCTGCATTGGGACGGAAGATATTTAAAGCTTCTGCAGATTGTAGGCCAGTAAATGAGTCGCCACTCAACCCCAATATGTCCTTTGGACTATAGTAGAAGTCATGCCATTTAGGATCATCCTTCAACTTCGCATTGTCGGTATATGCATACGAACCATTACCACCGCCATAGACATTGCCATGAACAGTAGAAAGGATACCCACGGTATTACCACCATAGACATTACCCGAAATATCGTTGCCACCATACACATTGTTGACATCACCACCCAATATTCTCACACGGGCTGCATAGCCACCAGGAATCTTATTAGGGTTGTCGTTAGGATCCAACTGGATATCAGCATATGGTACAGGACGAGTATCATCATTATCATACAGCGGACGCACATCGGCTCTGCGGCAACCACCGTACACATTGTCGACCTTCATTCCTGCGCCTTCTATCTGTAAGAGCAGACCCTCAGGACTGGTCATGCGGCCTTCATTACCACCACCATAAAGCATACGGACCTTACCGCTCTGCAGATTCCATCTGGGACGGATAGCCATATCGGCCTTGTTGTTGCCACCAAAGAGTCGACCTATCTGGAAAGCATCGCTATTAGGATAAGAGAACGTTGTGTTGATACCCATTTTATTCGCAAAACGGTCGTTTGTCAACAGTTCATTATTATTCTTATTCTTAATACTATTGACCACCGTACTCGGATTATCCAAACAAATTACCGTCCTATCCGTTATCGTGGCATTGTTACCACCACCATAGGCATAGACAATAGAACCACCCAGAATTTCCAAGTAGGTTTTCTTCAAATTAGGCTCTGACAACTGATGGGTTGTGGAGGTAATCAGTTTTGTATGGTCTTTATAATCATAGATTTTATGAATGCCGTCTTCTTCTTGATAATAATACTCACCATTACTACCGCCAAAGAGCTGGCCAATATAGGATTTCTGAGTATGGGTCTCATTATCGCTAATGCGAACGAAGGCATTCCACGTACCGTCAATCTTATTCTGCGTGGTACGTGTCAATGATGCTGGCACATCGAAGGTCTTTAGATTGGTACCAATAGAGCCTGCGATATCATTACCACCATAAACATAATTGATAACAATATAGTCGGAGGCATGTTCACCATCGATATGGACAAAAGCATTACCCGCAACATTTGCAATACGCGCACCACCATAGACCTTATCGATATCGCCAGCCCTTACGGTGACAGAGGTACTACCGCCAACGTTACCTTCGTTGCCACCGCCATAGACGCTACCGCCAATAACAATCTGAGCCTGCACTGCTATGGATGCAGTCAGGAACATCAACAGACCTATTATGATACTTTTAATTCTCAATTTTCAACCTTCAATTTTCAATTCACCACTATCGTTGGGTTATTCAGGTCATCATCAGACAACGTATATAAATAGGTAGGAGCAACAGTGAGCGTAATTGTTTTCCTCACACCATGATCCATACTCGTCACCTTCAGTTTGTTTGTAGCTGTACAGTCAGCTCTCAACACCTTTGTTTCTGCCGTATTATAAACATCGTAAGTACAGGTCAATGTCAAATTTGTACCCTCAGCATCGAAAGTGCAGGGGGCACAGTTGAAAGGACCAAACTTTGTATTAGTAGCTGTTGTCGTAATGAAATCCGCATTTGCTTCTGTCAACACATCCTTACTGATATTATCGGCAGCGTCTGTCGCTTTTGAATATGCCACAGTATTTGCTCCTAAGCTATTACCTGCTCTGAATTTCACCCTTGCATCAACCTTATCGCCATACGTTGATGTCAACGTGACTGTCTTCAGTTTGATATGACGTAATGCGTGATAGTCAGCATCAACATTAAACTGCAGAATCAACTGACTATAGAGATGATCCATCAGCAGGTTGACGTAATTCTCATTACTAAGACCAGACAGATAACCATAATTGCCCTCAGTGGCTTTGGTATCTTCAGAGGATGCAGAAACCTTCCGCACACCAACCACCACGCACAAATCCTCGGTAGGAAACATTGGAAGTCCCGTTATAGTAAGGTCTGCCCCTTTTGAGTAATCACTATTAAGATCCGCAGACGTTGCAGAAATACTACTGGAATAAGAACCTGGCATAAATCCATACAGATAATACTGCTCATGCTCTTTGACAAAGATATTCGTATTGGTCCAACTGGTTCCATGGAAAGTTCCTTCCGAGAACGTTGCATCCTTCGTCATCACATATAGTTTGATGGTACTGTTTGCATCTGGATTGAGACGACTATCGGCACGAGTGACAGATGATATGCGCAAGGTATTGCCTTGTGACTCGTCGCTTTCTTCGCTACAAGCCACCAACACGAGCAACATCATCATGCTGCCCAAGCATTGCACCATATGATCATACCATCTCTTCATTCTCTTACATCTTACTTCCTACATCTAACATCGAATTACCAATTATACACCTTTGGGTTACCTGTATCGTCGGTCCATGCTTTCACATCGACCACATTCAATACCAGTTCACCGCTGCCCAAGAAGTATCCATAGACTATCCACGTGTGATTACGCGTAAAGTCACCCTCACTTGCCATCTTGAAATCGACAGACTTCGGTGTAGTTCCTACGGTATAAGAAATGGTACCTTCCAATTTCTTATCCGACTCACGGAAATAGAACGTACCTATTTCTGAGAGATCACCAGCAGTAATGCCGTCATTAATCTTTGTTTCGTATGCCTGTCCTGTCTCCGAAGTATAGGTATAGGAAGCTGGATTATCACAATCTTCTATAGAGTTTCCATTAACATCAGACAGGAGCGTCGCTTGTGCCTCATAGTCATCATTGCCAGTTTTCTTGATGTGTATTTTTGCATCAGGATAGACATCATCAAGGAAAATATATTCCTGTTTGGGCAACATATTTTCTTTGAGTGTGATGCCGAGGTTGCTGATTTCAGGCGGGTTGGCAGTTGACTTACTGAATACGAAACGAATCTTCGAGACAGCACGCACCAGTTTCACGTTCTGAGCCATCGCCGTATAAACAGGAGGAATACCCGAGACAATCTGATTCTCCAGGAAGCCAGACATTGGCAGGCCCGTTGAGGGCACACTCGTTGTAAGTGGATCAACGCCAAAGAAACCATTATGTATACATACTTCCTTGAGTTCCGCAAGGGTTGTTGCCCCATTAAGCGCCGTCAACCCGCAACTCTCCTTATTGGCTATGACATAGATGTCTACATTCGGTTTCTTGGGCAAATCGGCAAATTCATCGCTAACCTCCATCGCAATTTCTTTTTGTCCAGTAAACGAGAGTTTATCCAGATGGATATAGCTCACCTTATCGTTGGGATACAAGTGTTCGAACACCCAGACATCGATGGTACGAATCTCCTTCTCGGCCTCAGACGCATTCACATAACCAATAGAAGCTCGTGTGATGATAGGACTATCGGGGGCGAAGAGATAAATCTTGAGCACAGGTTTCACCTTAGGCTTTCCTGTCTCATCATCCGAAGACGACGAGCAACAAGCCATCAGGAGCAGCATCAGCATGCCGCCCAACCATAGCTCCATATATTTAATCCATCTCTTCATTCTCTTACATCTTACTTCTTACATCACACATCTTATTCCAGTCTTATCACGGTTGGTGTTGCTTCTTCCCACTCAGGCGTGGTTTCCACACCAATTTCCAAGTTGGGCGACAACAAGTTTGGCGGCACGTTATAAGCTCTAGCCAAAGAAGATACCGTCATATTCACCGTTGTGATATAGTCCTTGGTAAACACCTGGTCTTTATTCTCACTATGTACATTCGGGTCTTGTGAGTTATATAGTGACGCCTCCACCTTACCTATTAAATAGAAGCGTGTACCTGGATAAACAATACCATCAATACAAGTAAACTGTTGTCCACTGTTATTCTCAAACTCCAGAATGATATTCACGTCCTCGTCCTTAAGACTCTGTAGCACCAACGTATTGCATCCTTCCGCCCATACGCCTTCAGCTTGAGTTGTCAGGTAACAATCGGATTTCACCTGATTATCGTATATAAACAGGACATCAGCATCAGAAACAACACCCTGCTCCACATCCTTCGGTTCAAATTTATAATCAACCGGACGCTGATCGCAAACAATGATGCCCTTCAATGGGAAATTGGTTCCATTTGCAGCAATGCTATTCGGCGTAGGTGTTGCCGCATCAGGCAGATAACTCGAATAAGCCTTGATTTTCACCTTCACCTGAGCAATCGCGAACTGAATGGGTTGTTTCAAAACTACTGCCATCGTATTCGCAGACACGGAAGTTTTATTAAACGTCTCGTTTTCCAGTACCTGTTCCCAAGCCGTTTTTGAATTATTGGATTCAACTTGGTTATAAAGGGTTGCGAAATCCACTAACTTTTCCGACGTCTTGATATCGCTAGCTACGAAATAATAAAGCGGTGCAGGATAAGCAAAACGAGCTATAGAATTGATGTTGTCAATCGTCGTGGTATTGATCTGAGGTTCAAACTTATTCGTATTCTTATTCCATCGCAGCACAGCAGCCCCGTCAGGGAGATTGATGTCTCGAGGATAGGTTAAGGACGCTATATCCGTTAGGCGTATTACTGCCTCTGCGTCAACGGCATCAAGGACTGATGGCTCGCTCGGATTCAAGTGAGAACTCATAGATGTACGGAAGGTTTCTATCCATTTCCTAACGTTGACTGCAGACCCTGGAAGGTGGTTACCATCATTGGTGAATAAATCAAAGAACCCCTTAACAGTAGGATCCAGTGACTCATGAAAACCTTCTTTTGTCGCAATGGCCGTCAAGCAATCAGCCAAAGCCTTAGCTCCAGAAGGAATCCCATTGGTAGAGCTATAGTCTGCACTTTTATAGATGGGATCCAAACTAAAAGAGATGCCTTCATCAACATCATGCACATCACTGATTGAAGAAGGGAATGTCTCTATTAGACTGCCATTGTACATTTTAATATCGATGCCCTCTACCGGAGTTCTATCCAATACATTAGCATATACTAAGAATCCGTTGGTACCAATATCCAGACTACAAAAATGAGAGCGATAGAAACGTGAGTTTGGATTATCCTTGACTACAGAAAAGTCCCAACCAACCTCTGCCGATACTGGGTCATTATTAACCATTGGGATAATACGCGTATAATAAGGAAGGCGAGGACTAGTAGCATCACTGGTCAGTACATCTGTAGCTTGGCGTGTTATTTGACTGGTTCTTGAAGATAAAGCATAGGCCAGTTCTACGTTGACGGGTTCGCCCTGAGTAGCGTACTCGTCATCGTTGATGCAGCTTGCCATCAGCACAGCCACAATCATCAAGAGTCCTATGCTCTTTTCGCGCTTCATGATTAACCACTATAAGGTTGGATTATACGCACCTCCAGGATTCCAATCCAGCGTCACACTGACGCCAACATTAGGTGTTTCGCTCTCTAACTGCCCGTTATCACCGACGCGCACTTTGATAATCTTCAACTGACCAGCCCTCAGGGGATCCCGAATGCCCAGAATCGTCTCGGTAATGGTGCCATCAGGCTGAGGTATATAAACACGGAATTCCCACAATGCCTCGCTATTAGAGTTAGCGATGAAAGGTTCGGTTGTCTCGATAACAGTACGGGTTGTAGGTGCAGCCTGTGGCAGAGTAGACGGTTCGCGAGAAGGGAAATTGACAGAGACGAAGCCCACGTTTCCATTCTCATCAGGGTCCAGGCGTTTTGTACGAATGATTGGAGCAGGCGACTTGTACTCATAGACACTATCTGCAACAAAGAATGCCGTAGCAAAACCGGTTGGGAATACTTGCATCTTGCTGACATCATGTCCTTGTGGGTCAACCACCAACATCGCCGAACTGTTAGCCATATAAAGCTTCACATTGAACGTCTGGTCCACGCCTTCTTTCATCTCCATCAGCTGACGAGCTGTAAAGATTCCCGTATTGTGTGAGTCGATAGTGTCGCCAGCAACCTGTCGCAACACAGTCGAATGACAATCCTTATAATCCTCCAGTTGCACCAAGGGATCATCATTGACATTCGCCACTGCCAGGTGCATATACTTCTGGCGAGGGATGTAGAGCGTATAGCTATGCTCCGAGTTGTTCATGATGTGCTCATCTTGGTGCAGCAACGTTGAGTCGTTACCCGTTCCAAAGAACATCAAGTTGACATCCTTGGCGTAGTCGGTAAAGATCTCACTCAGATAACTCTTCAATGTTGCAGCAAGCGCCACATCCGTCGTAGCTGTCAGCTGTGTCTGTACCTCTGTAGAGATATTCGTCACCAACTGCAGCTCATAATCCATCTTCGCCTCTTCGCCACAATCGTCTAGATTGTCATCAATCACAGAACATCCTGCAAGGACTGTCACAAAGGCAGCCCCCACAATCATGTTTATTATGTTCTGATGACGTTTCAACTTACTTAGATATCGAAATTATCAAAGAGCAATGTCGTATGTGATGCCAGGTTTCCAAGTCAGGTCAACAGAAAGGCCGAACGACATCTGCGTTGAACGCAGGTCAGGAACGGTAACCAAAGCATTCTTCAGTGAGTTCTTGCCAATGGTAAAGGTGGCTGTGGTCCTGTAGTCCTGAACAAACACACGAGGAATCTTTCTCGATGCACCATTTTCGTCGATAGGAGGAACTTCATAGAATCTGTTAACATCGGCATCTGTAGTTCCTGGCCATTGGAAAGAAAGAACCTGTGCTTCTGTAGGTTTGGGCAGTTGAGCTGTCAAGTAGAACGTGGTTCCTTTTCTCACCAGATTGCCCTGTCCCCAGAAATCATCACCGTTATTAACAAACTCCAGTGCTACGAACACGTCATTTTGACTGGCCTGAGTACCTGCGTCATCTATGTTAGTACCGCATACATAATTGTCGAATACCAAGGTATAGTTGTTGGCCGAGGTTCCGCTTGTTGGAACAGTTACACCAGATCCCTTTGCTTCACCATTGATGCGATTGTCATAAATCATACGGTCGAAGTCATCAGTGGTCTGTCTTCTTAGGAAATCCCATCCCACCTCGGGGCACTGTCCGCCAATAATGATACCGGTAAACGCAATATTGACATTTGCTTTGGCAATTGCTCTGTCTGCCTCGCCGGTGTTAGCATACCGGTTGTCATTGAATGTGGTCTCATCCGCCAGTTTTACTGCTGACTGGAGCAATGCTACGCCATAGTTGACATTAGGAATGAGTGCTGCAGCGCGAGTGCTGGACGTCACCGCTGCTGGGCCTGATGTCCATCCCCCCTTCGCTGTCCACTGGGCATCTGTCGTCCAATTGGCGGTGCCATTAGGATAACCGCCAGTCATCTTGTCTGTGTCAGCGGTGCGGATAGGGCCATTACAGTAGTAAGTCAACTCAGCGGGATACATCATCTTGTCGCGGTTATAGAGGGCCTGCTCCAAGAGAGTGCTTCCAGCTTCTGTCTTATATTCAAATTTCTTGGTGGAAGTGTTATAGGTTAACAACGAACAACCAGCGGGAAGACCGAAGCATTGGGGGAAACCGCCAAGAATAGCATTTGTAATCGTTGTGTTGCTGCCCCATGTGGCGCTCAGATCAGCATGTGCTTTCAAAGTGGTTATATCGTTAAAGGTCATGTCATAGGTGGTAGAATTCCAGTTGAAGAAAGCCTGGCATTTGGTATTGACCAGTACAGCAAGTTCGTGGGCTGCTGTCTCTTTTTCACCTGTAGGAGTGGCGTCTCTTACGACCTTCAGTGTGCTCTTGAGGTCGGACATAACACTCAGAATAGCATCGGCAGAACCTGCACGCAACTCATTAGTTCCAAGTGTGGAGATACGATAGAAAGCCTCAGCCAAGCTCAACTCCAGTGGCGTCAATGTCTTTTGATTGGCAGCCAGGTCTTTTTCTGATGCATACGTTTCACCCAAGCTTTTCATTGTGATGGTCGTAGCTTCTGAAGCGCCTTCCGGTGTGTAAGTGTAAGATACATCGAACACAATATTTAGGATGTCAGCAACCAAATGCTCCGTACTTGCTAAAACAGACAAATCTGCGTTCGAAGCACGAGGTTCCAAGTCGAACTTGGTTTGTATTTTTGACGCAGAGGTTATGCTGATATCATAATTGATCTTACCCTCAGTGTCGTCAGTGTTATCACCTTTCATGGCCTTGCCATAGAACAAGAATGCATCCGTACCGACAGGGATGTTGATATTAACGATACGGTTAGAAGTTTCTGCAGTTACAGCCCCACTTGCAAAGAGTCGATCCAAATCGTAATAGGCGGTAAATGCGGCATCTTTCTGCACGGCTTTCTTTGTACTAGTATTAAAGGCAAACAACTTTACCTTATCCATGCCACGGAAGGTACCACTTTCCTGTACATTTGCAGCCGAAGAGCGCGTTGCGTTAGTTTTCGTCGCAACATTGAGAACGAACTGAGTGTTTACTTCATTCTTCTCAGGATTGTAATTCGGATTTGTCTCCACTACGTCATTATCCGACGAGCAGGCGGTGAATCCTGTGCTCAGCAGTGCTATCGCTCCTGCGTAGGCTAGTAATTGTAGATTTTTCATCGTTGTATGAATTAAATTTGGTTAGTATTAATTGTTATTTGTTTTATCATTTGAAATCTCTCAATGGATGACTTGCTCCAGTTGGCGCAGGTTTTCCTTAGCGTCGGCATTGCCATTTGCGGCAGCGCGGCGGAAACAGTCGAGAGCCTCTTGCTGTTTACCACAAAGCCAATAGGCGGTACCTAATGCATTCAGAGCACGCTCGTCACTTTGAACAGTCAGAAGAAGGCGCAAGGCTTCGCGGTGGCAGTCGCTACAATCGGTAGTCAACAGCTCGCTGGCTTCATTGATAACCTTCGCTGCCGTGTCTGGCACATAGTCGTAGTAAATACGAATATAACCAGAGTTGCGCTGGTCGCTGAGGATGTGCTCCTTGATGTATTTCCACGTGCGTCCACCATTCATTCGCTTCAACTTACGCTCCCGCTCGTTCAGATCGTTCTCATGATTGATGATATCCAAAGCCTGTTGCAACTCAATAGCCATCTGAGGAGTCTCCTTTGCAATGCACTCTTCCAACTGGTCACAGAACTCTGCCCAAGCTTCTCCGCCACCAACGGAATCAAACAGCGAGTCGGGTATCTGTAACTGATCCTGCACGTAATGCTGTAAAGCCAACGCACGATTGGTGGCCAACTGCTCGTTGCCCGCAATAGAACCTTCAATAGAGGCGAGACCAATAATCTGGATTATCTTCACACTACTGGTGGTATCGGCTATGATTTGGCGAGTGATGTCGACGATACGCTCCATCACATCTTTGTTTTCACGGAACTCTGTATGCAACTCTGATTTTGACAAGGGGAAGTGTACATAGAGAGCGTCTTTATCTCTACGCAGGATGCGAGTACGATCATAGGGCTTATACTTTGATACATGCTCCAAAACAGGATTATCTTTTTGTAATTGTCCTGCTCGACCAGTGAAGTCGGGTACGGCACGCACAACCGGCACAAATGGTTCTGGTTCCGGCTCCGGTACTGACGGAATAATAATGGGCTCCTCAATGTCCTCAACAGGCAACATCTTGGCAGAACGGCCAGGGATATTGTACACGATATTCAGCGCGGCCTGCGGCATTGCAAAGAGTTTCTTCTCAGTACCAAGTTTCATGCCACAATGACCACACTCATATCGGTTATAACGGGCATAGCCTAAGGCAGCACCTATCATCGCCTCGATATTCCAATAGCGCCCCAATGGCCATGAATAACCATAGAAGAATCCTAATGCACCAAGATCGCCTTGGTGGCGTTCGTCACGTACAGACTTATACATTCCAAAGGGGAACTTGACTTCAGCAACGTTGAAATGGCTATAGATGAGGTTAACACCGAAGAAGTGGTGCACATTGACTGAATCTACCCAATAGCGCAAATCCGGAGAGATTAGCAGATGACGCCATTTACGTGAGGTATCATCGCTGACGGGCCAAGGACGGAAACCGCCAGTCAATCCTGACGACCAATGGGGAGACAGGCGTAGTCCCACCCGCAAGTTAGGGGTGAGCCAAGCATCGTACAACAGGTTATTGCTAACCGTCATCTGTTGCGCAGAAACATTAGCAAAAACACATGAAAACAGCATTGTCAAGACTACTGTTCTTACCATGCGGTGTGTCTGAATGTGTGTTTCCATTAATAACATAATGCAAATTTACACATTTTGACCAATAAATTACAACATTATCATGGTTGTTTTTTTTCGTTTTGTCGTGAATTGTATTCATTTTGTCCACAAAAGAATACAATTACTGCAATTTCCTCCCATTTCATCGAGTTTTAGCACGAACGTTCTCTGTTATTAATTGTTAATACCATGGGAGGCAATAGAAGCATCTTTCAAATGTTTTCGATAGTCAGAAGGTGTCATGTCATAGGCCGCCTTAAAGTTACGAATGAACGTAGTCGGACTGATGCCACATGCTTCTGCAATAGCTTCAAAAGTGTAGTCGGTGTGTGTATTGAGCAAGGTAACAGCATATTCCATGCGTTTGCTGTTGATATAGCCAGGCACATTAGTGCCCGTGATGCTATGAATGAGCTTGGGTAGTCTATTCTTGTCAACACCCAATAAGCGCATAAGATCGTCGCGTCCAAACTCTGGATTAGCAAACAAGTGCTCTTTCATGATACGCTTGTCAACCTCCTTAAAGCGATTATATTCTTCAAGAGGTATGTCAGAAGCCATCTTGTCGACTATTTCATCAGAATCCCCGTTATGAATAATAACCTCTCGGTAGCTCGTCATCTGTCGGATGAGGCCCATCATTCTTTTGTTCTTTCTACGGACAACCCAATATTGGCGAAGCATCAGAAGAATGAAAACTAACAGGACTACTGTACTGGCAATGACTATGATCTGCCGCTCATGGTATTTGGCAATGGAGCGCTCACTATCTATGACCTTGTGAACCTCATCAATAAGGTTACTCAGAGAGCGCGCAGCCAGGGAGTCGGCTATTCTGCTAGTACCAGCATAACACTCCGCTGCTTGCTGATAATCACCCAAGCCATAATAAACGTTGCCCATGTCATTCATGAGACGCTGCATATTGCGACCTATGGTGTCACCATCCTCACGGATGTTTTCCATGGCAGCGTTGAGAAAACGCAAAGCCTCAACATGCATCCCACGATATCGGTAATAAACCAGTAAAGCATCGCCACAGAGAGGATCGGTAACAGGAACAATACCATTTTTTTTATAGATACGGTCGGCCTCATCCAAACGCCCCATCTTAGAAAGTATTTCCAGTCGGATAATAAAGGTACGTTGAAGATTGCGACGATACCATTCATCCGTGTGACTTCCTTTTGATAATTTGACATAATGTTCCTGTTTCTGAGACATTTGCATAGCCTCGTCATACCTACCATCGCTGCAGTACATTTTTGCAAGGATGGCGTAGCAATCGGCTAACTCATGGTTCTTGTGTGGAAAAACTGTGCGCTCCATCATTTCCGTGGCATCCTTTACAACCCGCAATCCTTCTTGTTTTTGTCCAAGGGAGTGCAGACGCTTGCCACGCATGACAAGTGCCATGGCAGCATGCACAGAGTCACCATGTTCGGTAGCAAGCACATAAAGGCGATAGGAACTTTCGGGCATCTCTTTCCAATGTCGTAATACATCGTGGGTACGCATAACACGCACCAACGACTCTATCTGCATATCCACGTCATTGGTAACAACAGCATCGTCGTAAGCCTGCTCATAAAAGTTGAGTGCTATTTTGTATTTCCAATCAAGACGGCACGAGTCTCCCTTCTGCATCAGCGTCTCTGCTTTATTGGAGATGGGCTGTGCTTGAATGGAATGGAGTGGAAAAACAAGCAGAAGAAGAGCAATGCAAACGGCAATAGGAGTTTTTAACCCACTGTCTTTCATAATGTTGCGCATAAGACCATCTTCTTTCATACTCTTACATTGTCAAAAAACGTTGTAAAAGTAAGAAATATGACAGAAAACACCAAATAATTAAGAAAAATTAAACATCGCATCCAGCCACTTCCCATGTGGATGCTGACTGAATAAACCTAGATAATTATATTGTATTATTGAGCCCACTTCAAAGAAAGTGAGCCCAATAATAGTTTATCCTACCGTACCCTCAAGCGAGACACTGAGGAGCTTCTGAGCCTCAACGGCAAACTCCATAGGCAACTTCTGAAGTACTTCCTTGGCATAGCCATTGACGATGAGCCCTACAGCCTGTTCCGTGGGGATGCCACGCTGGTTGCAATAGAACAGTTGATCCTCGCTGATCTTTGAGGTGGTAGCCTCGTGTTCGAAGATAGCCGTATCGTTGTGCACATCCATATAGGGGAATGTATGCGCACCACAGTCCGAGCCAAGGAGCAGCGAGTCGCACGAAGAGTAGTTGCGGGCATTATCTGCCGTAGCAGCCGCACGCACCAAACCACGATACGAGTTCTGCGAATGACCTGCCGAGATACCCTTTGAGATGATCGTCGACTTCGTGTCCTTGCCTAAGTGGATCATCTTCGTACCTGTATCGGCCTCCTGATAGTTGTTGGTCACAGCCACGCTATAGAACTCAGCCTGCGAACGGTTGCCCCTCAATATGCAAGAGGGATACTTCCATGTGATGGCTGAGCCCGTCTCTACCTGCGTCCACGACAGTTTGGAATCAACGCCTCGCAGATCGCCACGTTTCGTCACCAGATTCAGCACACCACCCTTACCGTTCTCATCACCAGGATACCAGTTCTGTACGGTAGAGTATTTCACCTCTGCACGATTCATCACGATAATCTCGACAATGGCTGCATGCAACTGGTTCTCATCGCGCATGGGAGCTGTACAGCCTTCGAGATAACTGACATAACTATCATCGTCAGCCACAATAAGCGTACGCTCAAACTGTCCCGTATTTCTAGCATTGATACGGAAATAGGAGCTGAGTTCCATGGGGCAGCGCACACCCTTGGGGATATAGACAAACGAGCCATCGCTGAATACAGCCGAGTTGAGCGCTGCAAAGAAATTATCTTTGTAAGGAACAACAGTTCCCAAATACTGACGCACCAAGTCACCATGCTCCTTGATAGCCTCGCCAATAGAGCAGAAGATGACACCCTTTTCACGGAGTTTTTCCTTGAAAGTGGTCTTCACGCTGACCGAGTCCATGATAGCATCAACAGCGGTATTGCCTGAAAGGGCCAATCGCTCCTCAAGGGGAATACCCAATTTGTCGAAGGTCTTCTCAAGTTCAGGGTCTATCTTGCCATCATCCTCAGGCTTCTTTGCCAGCGGGTCTGCATAATACGAGATTCCCTGATAATCAATTTCAGGCACATGCACATGTCCCCATTTGGGTTCCGTCTGTTCTTTCCAATAGCGGAACGCCTTCAGGCGGAACTCAAGCATCCACTCGGGCTCCCCCTTTTTAGCAGAGATGAGCCGAACGATATTCTCGTTCAGCCCTTTCTCGATGATTTCTGTATGTACGTCCGTGGTGAAGCCGAACTCGTATTTCTGTTCGGCCACCTGACGGACAAATTGATTTTTTTCTTCCATTAAAGTTTCTGTTCTACTTCAATCTCAGTGAACGTCTCAATCATATCGCCCACCTGGATATCGTTGAAGTTGACAAGTGAGATACCACACTCCAAGCCAGTAGCCACTTCCTTGGCATCGTCCTTGTAACGCTTCAGGGCATCGATATTGGCAGTATGAACCACGATACCATCGCGGATGACGCGGGCCTTGTCCTTGTTGTGCACCTTACCTTCGGTCACCAGACCACCAGCTACGGTACCCACCTTCGAAATCTTGAACACCTGCTTCACCTCAATCATACCAGAAACGATTTCCTTCTTAACCTTGTCAAGCATACCCTGCATGGTAGAACGAACATCGTCGATAGCGTCATAGATGATTGAGTAGGTATTAATCTCAACGCCCTCACGCTCAGCCAAACGACGAGCCTCGCCAGAAGGACGCACCTGGAAGCCTACGATGATGGCCTGAGATGCAGAAGCCAGCATCACGTCGTTCTCAGAAATCTGACCTACAGCCTTCGAGATGACGTTAACCTGTACCTTCTCGGTAGACAGTTTGATGAACGAATCAGAGAGAGCCTCGATAGAACCGTCGGTATCACCCTTCACGATGATGTTCAACTCATGGAACTCACCCAGAGCAATACGGTGTGACAACTCGTCGAGACCCAGTTTCGTAGTCGTACGCAATGACTGCTCACGCTGCAACTGGATACGTTTGTTGGCAATCTCGCGAGCCTCCTGCTCAGTCTCCATCACATGGAAAGAGTCACCAGCAGTAGGTGCACCATTCAGACCCAGGATAATAGCGGGCTCGGCAGGACCGGCCTTCTCAATGCGCTGGTTACGCTCGTTGAACATAGCCTTCACCTTGCCCCAGGCAGTACCAGCAATCACAACGTCGCCCACCTTCAGCGTACCGTTTGACACGAGGACGGTAGAGACATAGCCACGTCCCTTGTCGAGTGAAGACTCGATGATAGAACCTGTTGCCTTACGGTTAGGATTAGCCTTCAGGTCGAGCATCTCGGCCTCGAGCAGCACTTTCTCCAGCAACTCATAGACACCCTGTCCCTTCTTGGCACTGATCTCCTGACACTGGTACTTACCACCCCACTCCTCAACAAGCAGGTTCATATTAGCCAGGTCCTCACGAATCTTATCGGGGTTAGCACCGGGCTTATCAATCTTATTAATAGCAAACACCATTGGCACGTTAGCAGCCTGAGCATGAGCGATAGCCTCCTTGGTGGTAGGCATCACAGAGTCGTCGGCAGCAACGATGATGATAGCGATATCCGTTACCTGAGCACCACGGGCACGCATAGCCGTGAAGGCCTCGTGACCAGGGGTATCCAGGAAGGTGATGCTCTGACCATTCTTCAGCGTCACGTTGTAGGCACCAATGTGCTGGGTAATACCACCAGCCTCACCAGCAATCACATTGGTATTGCGGATATGGTCGAGCAAAGAGGTCTTACCATGGTCTACGTGACCCATCACCGTGACAATAGGAGCACGAGAGATCAAATCGTTCTCATCGTCCACCTCCTCAGTGATAGCCTCCTGTACCTCGGCACTCACATATTCTGTTGTAAAGCCAAACTCCTCAGCAACGAGGTTGATAGTTTCAGCATTCAAACGCTGGTTGATAGACACCATGATGCCTACAGACATACAGGTACCAATAACCTTCACTACAGGCACGTCCATCATCGTGGCCAACTCAGACACAGTCACGAACTCGGTGAGCTTCAACACCTTGCTCTGTGCTGCCTCTGCTGCCATCTCCTCGCTCATACGCTCCTGAACAGCATCGCGCTTCTCCTTACGGTACTTAGCGCCCTTCTTGTTCTGAGAGGTCTTTGAGGTCAGACGAGCCAAAGTCTCCTTTACCTGACGTGCTACATCCTCTTCATTAGCCTCAATAGGACGAGGTTGGAAGTTCTTGTTCTTATTCTTCTTGCCGCCCTGCTGATTGTTATTATTGTCCTGGAAGTTCTGGTTTCCACCCTTGTTCTTCTTTTTGCCACCGCCCTGCTGCTGTTGCTGCTGCTGTTTAGCGGCCTCTTCGATATCCACCTTTCCAGAACGGATACGCTCACGCTTACGCTTCTCGCCATTTTGAGCATTATTGGCGCCACCATGCATTTGGGCAGCCTTCTCCTCACGCTGTTTGCGCTTCTCCTCCTTGGTCTTCTTCTTAGGACGTGTGCTTTGGTTCAGGGTAGACAAGTCTATCTTACCCAGCACATTCACCTTCGGAGCCAACTTCGTTTCACTCTTCAACGTGAAGATTTCCTTTTCTTCCACAGGAGCGGCAGGCTGAGCCTCCTCAACCTTCTCGGGCTGAGCTGGCACCTCCTTAACCTCGACCTTCTCCACTTTTGGCTCTGGCTGAGGTTTCGGGGTCTCCACCACTTTCACTTCCTCCTTCTTAGGTTCCTCGACAACCACAGGTTTGGGCTCTGGTTTGGGTTCCTCCTTCACCGGACTCTCGGCAGCGGGTTCCGGCTTCACTTCCTTCACAGGCTCAGGCTGCACAGCCTTAGGCTTGTTCAGGGCGTCCAGGTCGATTTTACCCAGCGGCTTGAATTGCTGGCGCGGCTGCTCAACAGAAACCTCCTCATTCTCAACCTTGACAGATGGTTTCTCGACCTTCTTGTCCTTCTTCTTATTGATGAAGAGCTTCTCAGCCTGCGTCTTCACAGCCTTATCGCCACTAAAAGCCTGCACCAGTGCCTCATACTGTTCGTCGGAGATCTTGGTGTTTGTAGTGGCGTCGTCGCGAATCTCGCCCAGACTACTCTTTTTCTTTAGGAAATCAACTGCCGTTTGAAGTCCTATATTCAGTTCTGTTAAAACTTTATTTAATCTTACTCCCATAATTTCAATTAATAATTAATAATGCACAATGCATAATAACGAATCCCAGAAATTAATGCATTCACATTTTCGGCACAGCCTAATTATGCATTATGCATCATGAATTATGCATTTACTCGAACTCTGCGCGGAGCACTTCCAGCAAATGATCGACAGTCTCTTCCTCAAGGTCAGCCTTCTCGATGAGCAACTCACGAGGAGCGTTGAGCACCTCCTTGGCTGTGTCGTAACCCAGAGCCTTGATGGCATCGATAACCCACTGGTCAACCTCGTCGGCAAACTCATCGAGGTAGATATCCTCATCAGTCTCGCCCTCGTTGACCACACGGAATACGTCGATGGTGTGTTCTGTCAGCATAGAAGCCAACTTGATGTTCATACCACCCTTACCAATGGCCAGAGAAACCTCCTCGGGCTGCAAGTAAACCTCAGCCTTGTGGTTCTCCTCGTCAAGAGTGATGCTTGTTACCTTGGCGGGCGACAATGCACGCTGGATGAACAGCTGTACGTTGCTGGTGTAGTTGATCACGTCGATATTCTCGTTGCAGAGCTCACGAACGATGCCATGCACACGACTACCCTTCACACCTACGCAAGCACCTACAGGATCAATACGATCGTCGAAGCTCTCTACAGCCACCTTGGCACGCTCACCCGGCATACGGGCCACCTTACGAATGGCGATAAGACCATCAGCAATCTCGGGCACCTCAGCCTCAAGCAGACGCTTCAGGAACTCAGGACTGGTACGGCTCAACATGATGCGGGGGTTATTATTCTCATTGTTCACCTCTTTCACCACGGCACGTACGGTCTCACCCTTATGGTAGTTGTCGGCGGGAATCTGATCGCCCTTCAGCAAGTGGAGCTCGTTACCCTCATCGTCCATGAGCAGCACCTCACGCTTCCACA
>Ga0265300_10001839_pt1 | contig 19256 bp, 16 predicted proteins | sample AusTroGonzalo_MG_FD_193482 | JGI IMG/M metagenome (GOLD analysis project Ga0265300, IMG submission 193482) | Bovine rumen microbial communities from tropical cattle in Woodstock, Queensland, Australia - Gonzalo_03 | ecosystem: Host-associated > Mammals > Digestive system > Stomach > Rumen ...
TGATGCCGACGATGCTGGTGGCGCCAAGCTGTGTCACCTTATCGACAAGCTGCATGGGGTAACGATGGGGCAGGAGCTCGCGGATGCGGTTGACATCCATGATGGGTGCCTCATTGGGATCGTAGATAGGAGCCTGAACCTCGTGCTTACGAATCTCACGACGCATCTGGCGGGCAAACTTGTTGTTGATGGTATGGCCAGGGCGTGTAGCAATGATACGTCCCTTGATGGGCTTGCCGATAAGGGCCATATCGCCAATGATATCGAGCAGCTTGTGGCGTGTACACTCGTTGTCCCACATCAGCGGCTTGTGCTGGATGTAGCCGAGGTCGGTAGCATCGCGATGCTCGACGTGAAGCATGTCGGCCAGCATGTCGAGACGCTCCTGAGTGGTCTGACGCTCGTAGATGACGATGGCGTTGTCGAGGTCGCCACCCTTGATGAGATTGGCCTGGAGCAGGGGCTCGATGTCGCGTACAAAGACGAAGGTACGGGCGCTGGCAATCTCGGTGGGGAAAGACTGCATGTTGTCGAGTGTGGCAAACTGCGAGTGGATGAACTTCGACTCGAAGGAGCACATAGCTGTGATGGAGAAGTCCTCATCGGGCAGGATGGTGATGACAGAGCCTGTCTTCTCGTCCTTGACCTCAATCTTGTGACGGATGATGTAGTAGTCCTTGGGGGCGTTCTGCTCCTCAATGCCCACCTCCTGAATCTTCTGCACATACTGTATGGCAGAGCCGTCGAGGATGGGGAACTCGGGGCCGTTGACCTGGATAAGACAGTTGTCGATGCCTAAGGCGTAGAGTGCCGACAGACCATGCTCAACGGTAGAAACGCGGAAGTCGTCGCCACGTCCCACCACGGTGCCGCGCTGCGTGTCGATGACATTCTCGGCGATGGCATCGATGGTAGGCATACCGTCGAGGTCTATACGCTGAATCTTATATCCGTGGTTCTCGGGTGCAGGGTTGAATGTCACCGTGAGGCTGAGACCTGTGTGCAGGCCCTTGCCGCAGAGTGAGAAACTGCCTTTGAGTGTCTTCTGTTTCATATCTTCAATTTTTCAATTCTTGAATTCTTTATTTATTCTTCAGTTCGTCCAGCTCCTTACGAAGGGCATTGAGCTCGCGGTACATGTCGGGCAGATGCTTCATGACGGCCATTGACTTGAAGAAAGCCTTTGGCTCCATAGCCGGTGAGCCGATGAGCTGTTCGTTGCCCTTGGTGTTGCTGATAACACCACACTGTGCGCCGACGAATGTCTTGTCGGCTACCTGTATGTGTCCGGCGAAACCTGCCTGTCCACCAACCATACACCAAGAACCGATCTTCGTGGAGCCGGCCATACCCACTTGTGCTGACATGACGGTGTTCTCGCCGATTTCGCAGTTGTGGGCCACCTGGATGAGGTTGTCGAGTTTCACACCCTTGTGGATGATGGTCTGTCCCATCGTAGAGCGATCCACACAGGTGTTGGCACCAATCTCAACATTGTCTTCGATGACGACGATGCCAATCTGGGGAATCTTGTCGTAGCCCTCCTGATTGGGAGCGAAGCCGAATCCGTCGGCACCGATAACGGCACCTGCATGGATGGTGACGTTCTTACCAATGCAACATCCCTCGTAGATGGTAACATGCGGGAAGATGCGGCTACCGTCGCCGATCGTGACGTTATCGCCGATGTAGGCAAAGGGTGCGATATAAACGTCCTGACCAATCTTGGCTGATGCTGAGACGAAAGCCAGCGGGTCAACACCCGTTTTCTTGGGTTTCATCGACTCATAGAGCTGCAGTAGTTTGGCTACACTCTCATAAGCGTTTTTCACACGAATGAGGGTAGCACTGACGGGGTGCTCCAATTCAACGTCTTCGTTGATGAGGACAATGCTTGACTTTGTGTCGTAGAGATAGTGTGTGTATTTGGGATTCGACAGGAAGGAGATGGCTCCTTCGCGTCCTTCTTCAATCTTAGCAAATGTGTTGACGGTGGCCTGCTCGTTGCCTTCCACGCGTCCTTGTACGAATTCGGCGATTTGTTTGGCTGTAAATTCCATGTCGTGTTTTGTTTATTCGGCTGCAAAGATAGTTAAAAATCTTCTAAACGCTGATAACAGAGGTAATATTTTCTTATTTTTTTAGAAAGCAACTGAACATTTAGCAATTCCGAAGCCTCGGCAACGTCTCTCACGGTGCCGTCCTTACTGAGGACGCCAATACTGTCATCATCGACGTTATACATGTCTTTTTGGATGATGTTGACACTTGTCATGTAGTCGCGTGCATCGGCAGTACTGATGTTCATTTTCTCGGCGATAGAGGCGGCCAGCGTGTTGATACGTTCCTCAGAGACAGGCTCCTCGCTCACCTCGACTTTGAATATGCGACGGTCAAGCATATCGGTGGCCAGCGTGGCCAAAATCATATCATCACTATGCTTCCAGGCCTTCATAGCACTCCAAAGGTCGCTGTCGTCCAATTCTTCATACATGTGAAGGGCCTCTTCGTGTGTTTCAAACCAACGAGCATCGATGTCGTTATATAGAAAGTAGGCGAGGGCGGGGGAGGCAAAAACCTCCTTTCCCTGCCGTGCAAGACTTTTGGCGCGACGAAGCAGGTTGACCAACACCTTCTCGCAAGCCACCGCCGTCTTGTGCAGATAGACCTGCCAGTACATGAGACGTCGTGTCGTCAGGTAGTTCTCCAATGAGTAGATGCCTTTCTGCTCGACCACCAACTGGTCGTCAACGACATTGAGCATCTTGATGATGCGTGCCGACCCGATGTTTCCTTCGGTGACGCCAGTGAAGAATGAGTCACGGCGGAGATAGTCCAGACGGTCCATGTCCAGCTGACTAGAGATGAGCTGATGGAGAAAGCGCTTAGGGTACTCGTCCTTGAAGATGCTGATGGCAAGGTTCAACTGCCCGTTCAGGTCGCGATTGATCTGCTCCATCATCATCAGCGATATGTCTTCATGGGAGATGCCGCTGATGAGCGTGTTCTCCAGCACATGTGAGAAGGGGCCGTGACCGATGTCATGCATGAGGATGGCAGCCTGTACGGCTTCCGCTTCAGAGTCGAAGATAAACTGCCCTTTTTGTTGCAGCGACAGGATGGCTTCAGACATCAGATGGAAGGCTCCCAGCGAGTGCTGAAAACGCGTGTGACGGGCACCGGGGTAGACAACCGATGCCAGTCCAAGCTGGTTGATGCGGTTTAGACGCTGCATCAGCGGGTGCCGTACGACATCGTAGAGCAGTCCGCGTGGAATTTTGATAAACCCGAAGACAGGGTCATTGATAATCTTTGGCTCGTTCACACTCGGCGAGTTTTATTTATAAGATAGCGACTTTTTCGCAAAAGGGCTGACTTTATCAAAGGCCGACTTTCTTCAGCTCCTCAGCCATCTGTTGCTGTAGCTCACGGGCTTTGTTGCCTGCGACCTCAGCAAAATGGTCGTCATCGCAAGCATAGATGATGCCACGACTGGAGTTAACCAGCAGACCACAGTCCTTGGTCATACCATACTGGCAGACTTCCTGCAGAGAGCCGCCTTGGGCGCCCACGCCGGGTACCAGCAGGAAATGGTTGGGAACGACCTTACGGATATCCTCAAACATACGGCCCTGGGTAGCGCCGACAACATACATCATATTCTCGTCGTTGCCCCACTCCTGACTCTTCTTGAGTACCTTCTCAAAGAGTCGCTCGCCTTGGGCGTCTTCCATCAGCTGGAAGTCGTGCGAACCTTTGTTGGAGGTCAGCGCCAGCAGCACAACCCACTTGCCTTCGTACTGGAGAAAGGGTGTTACAGAGTCCTCGCCCATATAGGGAGCCACCGTGAGTGCATCGATGTCGTACTCCTCGAAGAATGTACGGGCATACATCTGGCTGGTGTTGCCGATATCGCCGCGCTTGGCATCGGCGATAATCAGATGATGCGGGTGGTTCTTCTTCAGGTAGTCACAGGTCTTGACGAATGCCTCCATGCCTTTGAGACCGTATGCCTCATAGAAGGCAAGGTTGGGCTTGTAGGCTACGCAATAGGGGGCTGTGGCATCGATAATAGCCTTATTAAACTCGAAGATGGGGTCGTGCATGTCAAATACACATTTGGGCATCTTCTTCGGGTCGCTGTCCAGACCCACGCAGAGAAAACTCTGCTTTTGGCGGATCTGACTGATGAGTTCTTGTCTTGTCATTACTATGATTTGTATGGTTTATTGCTGTATAGCAATATACTTAACGTTATAATTCGTTTTCTTTCATTCTTTCGGCATTCTCAGCCACGGTCAGAGCATCAATCATTGCCTGGATGTCGCCACCGAGGAAACCCTGCAGGTCGTGAGTGGTGTAGCCGATACGGTGATCGGTCACGCGGCCCTGTGGGAAATTGTAGGTGCGAATCTTGGCGCTTCGGTCACCGGTAGATACCAGACTTTTGCGGCGGCTGGCGATATCGTCCATATACTTCTGGTGTTCCTTGTCATAAATAAAGGTGTAGAGGCGCGAGAGGGCACGTTCCTTGTTCTTCGGCTGGTCACGTGTCTCTGTACACTCAATGAGTATCTCCTCGGTCTCGCCAGTGTTGGGGTTCTTCCACATATAACGCAGACGGACGCCAGATTCCACCTTGTTCACGTTCTGACCACCGGCACCAGAGGAACGGAAGGTATCCCATTTGATTTCGCCCTCATTGACATGCACCTCAAATTTGTCGGCCTCAGGGAGTACGGCAACTGTTGCTGCCGAGGTGTGCATACGTCCCTGTGTCTCGGTAGCAGGTACACGCTGAACACGATGAACGCCCGACTCGTATTTCAGCGTACCGTAAACATCAGCACCAGAGACGGCGAAGTCAATCTCCTTATAGCCGCCCACGGCACCCTCTGAGACGCTGGTAATAGATAGTTGCCAACCTTTTGAGTCGCAGTAGCTCTTATACATCTTGAAGAGGTCGCCAGCAAACAGACAAGCCTCATCGCCACCGGTTCCGGCACGAATCTCCATCTGCACGTTCTTGGCATCCTCTGGATCCTTGGGAATCAAGGCAATCTTGATTTCTTCCTCCAGCTTAGGCTGAAGAGCTTCGTTCTCAGCCAGCTCCTCGCGAGCCATCTCTTTCATTTCCGGGTCGCTCTCGTTGGCCAGGATGTCCTTAGCCTCATTGATGCTGTTCAAGCAGGCAATATAACGCTTGCGGGCATCCATGATGTCGCCTAAGTCCTTATACTCCTTCGTGAGTTTCACGAAACGGTTCTGATCGGCAATCACATCCGGGTCGGTTATCAATGTTGACACCTCCTCGAAGCGTGCCTCCAGTCCGTCAAGTTTTTGTAATATACTGTTGTTGTCCATTCTTTAATTTTGGATTGCTGTGATACAGCAATGCAATAAACATAATACTAATATGTGAATTCGCCGTATTCGCTCTTAATAGTAAGACTCTTGGTCCCCTCTTCGATGTGTCCAACGACCTGAGCATCAATATTGAAGCTTTTTGAAATAGCTATGACCTTCTCGGCCACTTCGGGTTGCACATAGATCTCCATGCGATGCCCCATGTTGAATACCTGATACATCTCTTTCCAATCGGTCTGCGAGCACTCATGGATAGCGCGGAAGAGCGGTGGAACGGGGAACATGTTGTCCTTGATGACACGGCAATTGTCGTTTACGAAGTGAAGCACCTTGGTCTGTGCACCACCTGTGCAGTGTACCATACCGTGAATGTCGGGGCGTAACTCATCAAGCAAGCGCTTGATGACAGGGGCATAGGTACGAGTGGGAGAGAGTACCAACTGGCCTGCGTTAACGGGAGCCCCCTCAACAGAATCCGTGAGTTTGTATTTGCCGCTATACACTAAATCATTGGGTACTGCGTGATCGTAGCTTTCCGGATAGTTCTCGGCCAAATACTTGGCAAAGACATCATGACGGGCAGAGGTAAGTCCGTTACTTCCCATACCGCCATTGTAGCGTTTCTCGTAAGTTGCTTGACCTGTGGATGACAGGCCAACGATGACATCGCCTGGGCGGATGTTGGCATTATCAATGACATCACTGCGTTTCATGCGGCAGGTGACTGTCGAGTCAACAATAATTGTACGCACCAAATCGCCCACGTCAGCCGTCTCACCTCCTGTCGGATAAATACCGATACCCATCTCGCGGAGTTCAGCAAGCAGTTCGTCTGTTCCGTTGATAATTGCGGAGATGACTTCACCGGGGACAAGCATTTTATTACGTCCGATAGTGCTACTGACGAGGATATTGTCAACGGCACCCACACAGAGCAGATCATCAGTGTTCATGACGATGGCATCTTGAGCGATTCCCTTCCAAACAGAGAGATCGCCCGTCTCCTTCCAATACATATAAGCCAAACTCGACTTGGTGCCGGCGCCGTCTGCATGCATAATGTTACAATACTCAGGGTCACCACCTAAGATATCTGGGATAATCTTACAAAAGGCTTGCGGGAAGATGCCCTTGTCAATGTTCTTAATGGCGTTGTGCACATCCTCTTTTGCTGCACTGACACCACGCATCATATATCTGTTGTCCATATTCACTTATTTGCTTTTTGATGTTTTTATTTCCCCTTTCCGTTCCAGAACTCCCATGAGGCAAAGGCCTGTAATAGGAGCATTTCTAAACCATTCTTTACCTGAGCGCCAAACTCAAGGCCCTTCTTCATGAAAAGCGTCTCGTCTGGATTGTAAATTAAATCATAGAGAATGGTATGGCTGTCCATTGCCTCGTATGGTAGCAGCGGACATTCTTCTGTATGCGGATACATGCCCACAGGCGTACAATTGACGATGACATTATACTCCTTAATGACATCGGGCGTCACACGTTCATATTGAATGGTGCCTGGACGTTCGTAACGGCTTACAAAGACCGTTTCCAATCCCAAAGACTTTAGTCCGTAGTTGATGGCTTTTGATGCACCGCCAGTACCGAGAATCAGAGCTTTTTTGTTCCACTTGGTATCCAACATTGGCTCTATACTCTGAGTAAAGCCGATGACGTCGCTGTTGAAGCCTTTCAACTTTACGTTGTTGCCTTCGTGAGTTACCTTGATGACATTTACAGCACCGATAGCCTGAGCTTCTGGCGATATGCTGTCAAGGAATGGAATTACCTTTTCCTTGTAGGGAATTGTGACGTTGAGCCCACGTAGATTGAGGTTCGTGGCCAAAATCTCTTCTAATTGGTCTATACTGGCAATCTCGAAGTTCTCGTACCTTGCATTGATGCCCTCATCGGCAAACTTCTGGTTGAAGTAGCTGATGGAAAAGGAATGTCCTAAAGGGTAGCCAATCAGTCCGTACTTATCCATAATTGATTGTTATTTTGTTGCTGTATATAGCGTACTAATTCCGAAGGTGAGGCGTTTGAAAGCAGTCTCTTTGAATCCGGCTTTCTTCAGAATGTCCATCATTCGTTCACCCTGTGGGAAGGCTTCAATGGTCTTTGTCAGGTAACTATAGGCACTTGAATCCTTGGAGATGAGTCGTCCGTAGATGGGTAGGATGGTATGCGAATATAAGTGGAAGAGCTGTTTCATTGGGAAATGTGGCGGTGTGGTCAGTTCCACGATGCTTAGATGTCCACCAGGTTTTAATACACGACACATTTCGCACAGTCCCTTGTCCAGATTGGCGAAATTACGGATGCCGAAAGCGGCTGTAACCGCATCAAAGGTGTTGTCCTCATAGCTGAGTTGCAGACAGTCCTCTTTTGCAAAGGAAATGATATTGTCAAATCCTAACTGCTTCACCTTCTGCCGACCAATCTCCATCATCCCTTCACTGATATCTGCCCCGATGAGTTTCTTGGGCTGTAATATCTGTGCCGACAAGATGGCAAAGTCCCCCGTGCCTGTAGCGATATCGAGTATCATTTGGGGAGCATGGGGTGCCAACTGCTTGATAGCTTTTTTACGCCATCCCTTGTCGATGTCCCACGAAAGACGATGATTCAGCGTGTCATAGGTGGAAGCGATGTTGTCGAACATCTGCTCCACCTGCTGTGCTTTTTCACCTTCGTGGTAGGGATTGATTTCTTCTTGCTTATACATACTCTGGGGGGGGCGACAGAATCGCAACCTCACGCTGAAGGGTTATTTACGTGTTTTCAGCCATTCGCTGACGTTCTTCTCGATACGTGCTGCGATATCGGCAGACTCTACAGCCTTATCGAATTTCTCACCGACGATATGCTCATACAGTTCGATGTAGCGCTCAGAAACGCTCTCTGCATACTCATCTGTAATCTCTGGCATTACCTGCCCGGGCTCGTTCATAAAGTCGTGCTCGATGAGCCACTGGCGCACAAACTCCTTGGAGAGCTGACGCTGGGGCTCACCCTTGGCCAGTTTTTCCTCGTAGCCGTCAGCATAGAAGTAGCGGCTTGAGTCAGGCGTGTGGATTTCATCAATGAGGTACACCTTACCATCGCGCTTGCCAAATTCGTACTTCGTGTCGACAAGAATCAAACCGCGCTTAGCAGCAATCTCCTGTCCACGGGCAAAAATCTTACGGGTGTAGTCCTCCATGATAGCATAGTCTTCTGCAGATACGATGCCCTGTGCGATAATCTCTTCCTTCGAGATGTTCATGTCGTGACCTTCATCAGCCTTTGTCGTCGGGGTGATGATAGGCTCGGGGAAACGCTCGTTCTCTTTCATGCCATCAGGCAATTTCACACCGCAGAGTTCACGACAGCCGTTCTTGTACTCACGCCAGGCAGAGCCTGTGAGAATAGAACGGATAATCATCTCTACACGGAAGCCCTCACATTTAAGACCAACCGTCACCATGGGGTCGGGAGTGGCCAACTTCCAGTTGGGACAGATGTCTGTTGTGGCATCCAGGAACTTTGCGGCAATCTGGTTCAGCACCTGTCCCTTGAAAGGGATACCCTTCGGCAGTACTACGTCGAATGCCGAGATACGGTCAGTGGCTACCATCACCATCAGATCGTCATTGATGTTGTACACATCGCGTACCTTACCATGATACACGCTCTTTTGTCCCTCGAACTTAAAGTCCGTTTTTGTTAATGCTTTCATTGTCGTTATTGTATTCTTTGTCGTATTGCTCGTATGCATTGACGATGCGTGTCACCAACTTATGGCGCACGATATCACGTCGATCCAGGTTTACCACGCCAATCCCTTCCACATTATTTAATATATGTAGAGCCTCGATGAGACCGCTCTTCTGTGAACGAGGCAAATCTATCTGTGTCATGTCGCCTGTGATAATCATCTTGGTGTTCCAACCCATACGGGTAAGGAACATGCGAATCTGTGCAGGTGTCGTGTTCTGTGCTTCATCGAGAATGACCACGGCATCGCTCAAAGTACGGCCGCGCATAAAGGCTAGTGGTGCTATCTGGATGATGTGCTTCTCCATCATGTCCTGCAACTTTACCTGTGGCAACATGTCTTCTAGCGCATCATAAAGCGGCTGAAGATAGGGGTCGATCTTGTCCTTCATATCACCAGGCAAGAATCCCAGTTTCTCTCCTGCCTCCACCGCTGGTCGTGAGAGGATGATCTTCTTGGCGGTCTTGTCCTTTAATGCCTTCACGGCGAGGGCTATTGACAGATATGTCTTACCTGTTCCCGCTGGTCCTACGGCAAACACCATGTCGTTCTGCTGATAGGCTTCGATGAGATGTTGCTGGTTTTCTGAGCGTGCCTTGATAGGGCGACCTGACATGGAGTAGACCACCACGTCCTCTGGTATATCCTTCTGACGGCCTCCTTTCACGATGTCAAGGATATCCTCTTCTTTGATAGCGTTAAATCTTAGGATATGCCGACGCATGGCTTCCACTTTCTCTTCGAATGCAGCCATCTGTTCTTCATCGCCTAACACACGGATAACATTATCGCGAGCCACCACTCGGAGCTTAGGGAAAAGCGAGCGTATCATCTGCAGATGACTATTGCCGACACCGTAGAAAACAACGGGGTCTATATCCTCTAAAACAATATGTTTCTCTATCAATCTTGCTACAAATTTGTAATTTGCTTGCAAAGTTACACATTTTATTTGTATCTTTGCACCACAATTAGGAAAAAAATCAATGAAACTGACAAAAAAGAGATATTTGCAAGGCTTTGTAGTGGCAGTGATGATACTGGCATTAGTTCGTTGGTTATTTCCGGGGGTGACAGCAGAGGAGAATACGCCAACTAGTCAGAGTACTTCGACTGCTACGGATTCTTTGAATATTCCGGTTGTTAAAATGACTTCTCGCCCTCATCGTATTCTTAGCGTTCCAAGCTACACCCGAGTGTTCCCGGATTCCAATGCTGTACAGCTTGTTTCTGCAAAGAAGTGGGGCGTGACTCCTGTTCGTAACCGTGAAGATGCTGAAGCCCGAAAGAAAGAACTTGTCTACGTTGGTGCCTCACCATATTATCATGTTGATCCTCTGCGACAAAGCATTCCATATTTGGTTCCACGTGCCGCCATTCTATTACAGGACATCGGACAGGCATTCTTTGATAGTCTTTATGTCAAGGGCGTGCCCCTTCATCGTTTTATCATCACCAGTGTATTGCGTACTCAGGAGGATGTGGCACGTTTGCGTGGTTTTAACCAAAATGCAACGGAGAACTCGTGTCATCTCTATGGTACGACCTTCGATATATGCTATAATAGATATAAGACGATTGAGGATCCCAATGGCCCTCGGCGTCGTGAAGTGCGTAATGACACTTTGAAGTTTGTACTGTCAGAGGTGTTGCGCGATATGCGAGAGCAGGAACGTTGCTATATTAAGTATGAAAAGAAACAAGGATGCTTCCACATGACTGTGAGGTAAGGCGGGCTTCGCCCTATATTATAATGATAAGTGAAATATGAGAGTGAATACAGGATTCCGTCGCGAGGGCGACTATGAGCATTACACCGTCAGTGAGGCGTTGCCATTGTTGGAGTGGCTACTGAAAAATGTGTCGCAGACCAAAACGAAGATCAAGGCAACGCTTCATGGACAAGGCGTTAAGGTTAATGGTAAGACTGTCAGTCAGTTCGACTATCAACTGGAGCCTGGTATGAAGGTGGCTGTGTCGAAGACGAAACGTAACCAGCAGGGCTTTAAAAGCCGTTGGGTGAAGATAGTATATGAGGACCGTTGGCTAATTGTCGTAGAGAAAGCCGAAGGTATACTCTCGATGGCAGCCGGTCACTCTACGTTGAATGTCAAGGCTGTGCTCGATGATTATTTTAAGAAGTCGCGTCAGAAATGTACTGCTCATGTCGTTCACCGTCTGGACCGCGATACAAGTGGTTTGATGGTTTATGCCAAGGACATGGAGACAGAGCAAATCTTGGAGCACAACTGGCATGATATCGTCTACGACCGACGCTACGTTGCTGTCTGTTCGGGTGAGATTGTTGAGGACGATGGTACGATTCAGAACTGGCTGAAGGACAATAAAGCCTATGTCACCTATTCATCACCCGTTGACAATGGTGGTAAGCTGGCCATTACCCATTGGCATGTACTTGACCGCACAACGGAACATTCTTTGGTGGAGTTCAAATTGGAGACGGGACGTAAAAACCAGATACGTGTTCATTCTGCAGACATGGGGCATCCGGTTTGCGGTGATACAAAATATGGTAATGGCGACGATCCCATCCACCGTCTCTGCTTGCATGCATGGCTGCTTTGCTTCACTCATCCTGTGACAGGTCAGCCGATGGAGTTTGAGACCCCTGTTCCAACTGCTTTTAAACGACTATTCAAATAGTACACATGCAAAATAATATAGGATACTATCTCTTCGTTCTGGCCGTTGTCATTGTGGCCTTTCTGCTCATCAAGCGTATAGCGTCTTGTCTCATCAAGTCTGTTATCATACTTGCTTTGGTTGTTATATTGGCACTCATCTATTTTTACTGCATCCGTTCATGACAAACGAGTATCAGCTCCGTGTGCTGCCACAGGTGGCGGCTAGCGAACAGGCCCTAAAAGCATATGTCTCTGACGAATACGGGCTTGATGTCCGCACGTTGACAGCTGTACGTATTCTGAAGCGCAGCATCGATGCACGGCAGCGCACCATTTTTGTCAACCTGAAAGTACGTGCCTATGTCAATGAACAGCCTGCTGACGATGAATACCGTCATATAGACTATCCTGACGTTAGTGAGCGTCCTCAAGTTATCGTAGTAGGTGCTGGTCCTGGGGGACTGTTTGCTGCCCTGCGACTTATCGAGCTGGGACTCCGCCCTGTTGTCCTGGAACGTGGTAAGGATGTACACGAACGCAAGAAAGACCTGGCAGACATTAGTCGTACACAAAAAGTAGACGGCGAGAGCAACTACTGCTTTGGCGAGGGTGGGGCGGGGGCCTATTCTGACGGAAAACTCTATACACGCTCCAAGAAACGCGGCAATACCGATAAGATTCTTAATGTTTTTTGTCAGCACGGCGCCTCGACGGCTATTCTTGCTGATGCTCATCCCCATATTGGCACTGACCGTCTGCCGAAGGTTATTGAGAACATGCGCAATACTATCATCCGTAGTGGTGGTGAGGTACATTTTCAGACGAAGATGACACAGATAATCTTGGATGAGGACCGTGTTGTGGGATGTGTTGCCAACGATAGAGAATACCGTGGCCCCGTTATTCTCGCTACGGGTCACTCGGCTCGCGATGTCTATCGTTATTTGGTTGATGCAAAGATAGAGCTGGAGGCTAAAGGTATAGCTGTTGGCGTTCGTTTGGAGCATCCATCACTGCTGATAGACCAAATCCAGTATCACTCGAAGCAAGGGCGCGGAAAGTATTTGCCAGCAGCAGAATACGCATTCGTTACGCAGGTTGATGGGCGTGGTGTTTACTCCTTCTGCATGTGTCCAGGTGGTTTCGTTATCCCAGCTGCTACAGGCCCTGAACAGATTGTTGTCAACGGTATGAGTCCTGCCAACCGCGGCACCCAATGGTCGAACTCAGGCATGGTGGTTGAGATGCGACCAGAAGATATTCCCGGCGACGATGTGCTACGTGTCATGCACTATCAGGAAGAGCTCGAACATTTATGCTGGCAACAAGGGAATATGAAGCAGACTGCACCGGCACAGCGTATGGCAGACTTTGTCAATAACCGCTTGAGTTTCGATTTGCCAAAGTCGAGCTATGCCCCTGGTCTTATCTCCAGCCCGCTCCATTTCTGGCTACCGAAAGCTGTCGGCCATCGTCTGCAGGAAGGCTTCAAAACTTTTGGAAGACAAGCACACGGTTTTCTAACGAATGAAGCTGTACTCATTGCTACAGAGACACGCACGTCTTCGCCAGTTCGAATTGTACGCGACTCAGTTACGCTGCAACACATAAAGATTCGCGGGCTCTTTCCTTGTGGTGAAGGAGCCGGTTATGCAGGTGGAATTGTTTCAGCAGGCGTCGACGGTGAACGCTGTGCCGAGATGTGTGCCCAATATCTTGATTCGTCAACTATTCAATAACTAAATGACATTAACTATGAAACGTACATTTCAATTTGTGCTGCTGACACTTTTGTTTGTATCAGAAGTACAGGCTCAAAGGCCACAAGGACAGAGACCGCAGTTTGGTAATATGAACCAGACATCGGAAGCTACTGCACGCCAGTTTACGCTTAACCTTACAGAGGATGGCAAGGCACAGATGGTGTGCTTCCTTCCGAAAACATCGACAGGACAAGCAATAGTCGGTGTTCCTGGCGGTGGCTACTCAATGCTCTCGAACACCCATGAGGGAACGTTGGCGCACGGCTGGCTGAACGAGCAGGGAATCGCTTACTTCGTGGTGAACTACCGTTTGCCAGAGGGTGACCGCACCAAGCCTATTAGTGACGTTGAGCAGGGAATCCGCATTGTCCGTGACTCGGCTGCTGTCTGGGGCATCAATCCCCACAATGTGGGTATTATGGGTTTCTCGGCCGGAGGTCATCTTGCCTCAGTCATATCTACCCATTCTCCTTTTGAGGTTCGTCCGGACTTCTCCATTCTCTTCTATCCTGTCATCTCGATGGACGAGCGTGTGTCACACATGTGGTCGTGCCGCAACTTCCTTGGAGAGGATCAGAAGAATCCAGCGATGGTACGCGATTTCTCAACCGATAAAGCCGTACGTCGCCACTTGACACCTCCAGCTATCATTATTATGTCAAGCGATGATAATCTGGTGCCGCCTGTAACAAACGGATTGGCTTACTATACCGCTATGCGTAATGCTGGCAATGAGTGTGCCATGCTCGTCTATCCTTCTGGTGGTCATGGCTATGGCTTTGGTCCCTGGTTCACCTATCGTGATGAGATGCTGGGAACCTTGGGGAAATGGCTTAAGGCGCGTCAGACTCCTAAGACTGATGCTATCCGTGTAGCCTGCATAGGTAATAGCATAACAGATGGACATGGTATCGATTTAGCACCTGCCAATGGTTATCCTGCGCAATTACAGAAAATTCTTGGTGACAAATATTGGGTAAAAAACTTTGGTGTCTCTGCCCGTACGATGCTGAACAAGGGAGACCATCCTTATATGAATGAGATGGCATGGCGCGACGCACAGGCCTTTAAGCCTGATGTTGTCGTCATTAAATTGGGCACCAACGACTCGAAACCTGAGAATTGGAAATATGGTGCGGAGTTCCGTCAGGACTTGGAGCAGATGCTAACAACACTCTGTCCTGAATTGGCACAGCCTGTGAAGAAAGGAAAGAAATCTAAGAAAACTTTTGCTGCTCCCTTCAAACCGCAGATTTTCCTTTGCACACCTATCCCAGCCTTCAAGTCGACATGGAACATCAATGATTCGGTTATCGTGAATAACATTATCCCTATCCAGCAGGAGGTTGCAAAAAAATATGGTGTGCAAGTTATAGACTTACACACCCTGTTCGCGAATGATGGCGATAAGATGCTTTCCGATGGTATTCATCCTGACGGAAAGGGCGCTCGTCGTATGGCAGAGATCATTGCTGCGGAAATTGCTCCGAAAGAATAATCAAAGGATAAGCGCCATTTCGGCGCTTATCCTTTTGCCATTTTGTAGATTGCTTCCATGTCCTCGGCTTTCAACACCTTGAGACATCCGCATGTTCTCTTATAGTCGCGACTACACTTACGAGTCATCTCTTTGATTTCTTCGTCTGTGATGTCGCGACCAATTAATTCTTTGATATTAATAGGCATACCGATGGCATGGTAAAAGCGTTCCATAGCCTCAATTCCACGTATTGCCGTACCTTCTGGATCGGTAAAATCATTTGGAACGTCCATGACGTTGACGGCAAAGCGAACAAAACGGCTTAGATTCTCATGCATCACATAGCGAGCCCAACTGGGCCAAACTGCAGACAGTCCGGCACCATGTGTGACATCAAACATACCGGATAGTTCATGTTCCAATTGATGAGTGGCCCAGTCGTCAGAAACGCCGCAACCTGTAAGTCCGTTATGCATTAGTGAGCCACCCCACATTATCTGTGAACGGTAGCGATAGTCCTCGGGATTCTTAAGTACTGCAAAGATTGCAGTTTTCATATTACGCAGCATGGCTTCAGCAATATCCGTCGTCAGATCCATGTCGTCATCTTTTGTAAAATAACGTTCCATGGTGTGCATCATCATGTCGGTAACACCTGCTGCTGTCTGATATGGCGGGAGCGTAAAAGTACGCTTGGGGTTCATGATAGCAAATTTGGGACGCGACATGTTATTGCTATAGCCAAGTTTGACATCGCCGTCCTCATTGGTGATGACACTGGCTTCACTCATCTCACTTCCGGCGGCGGGGATGGTCAGGACACTGGCCACAGGCAGCATTTTCTCCGGCTTAGCTTTGCCAAGATAGAAATCCCACACATTGCCTTCATAGGGGACACCATAAGCAATACATTTGGCAGAATCAATAACGCTGCCACCGCCAACAGCAAGAATAAAGTCTACGTTCTCGCGGCGACAAAGTTCAATACCTTGTTGAGCAAGTGACAGACGCGGATTGGGTACTACGCCACCTAATTTAACAAAAGGAATACCGCCATCTGTCAGCAGATTGCAGATTTTGTCAAGAAGTCCCGAACGCTCTGCACTATGTCCGCCGTAATGTACAAGCACCTTAGTGCCTCCATATTTCTTCACCAGAGTAGCAACCTGTTCCTCTGACTGCTCGCCAAACACGACTTCTGTTGGCGCATAATAATTAAAATCTTTCATATTGTTTGTGTTTATTTGAATATTTTTTGTGCGAATTTTGTCAGGTAGATACGCCAGTTGCGCCAAATGTGTCCACCGTCGTTCTCGTAGTACTCATAGTTGTAACCCTTCTCGTCAAGGTGTTTGCGTAATTCCTGGTTCATCTGCATCAAGAAATCATCTCTGCCGATGGCAATCCAATAGAGCTTGGGCTTCGAAGCGAATAGACGCGCTACTTGTTCCTCGTACTTTGAATCGATGTTATTTCCTCTGTTATTAAGTGATCCGCCCAGGGCCATACTGGTAGCCGCAGACTGCAGACCATAGTAGTCGAATTCTTCAGGATAAAGGCGCGAGATACCAAAAGTATGACCGCCCCCCATGGAGAGACCTGTAACAGCTCGGCCTGAGCGCTTGGCTATGGTGCAATAATGACTATCCACATAACGGACGATATCCATAAAGCTTTCTTCCATTGAAGCCTTTGCACCACGCTGGTTGAAAGCGTTTCCATCTGGTGTGTACATGCCCTCATGCCACCAGCCAGGAGCTGCATTGCATGTCGGATTACCATTTGGCATGACCACAATCATAGGTACTGCATAGCCAGAGGCAATGAGGTTGTCCATAATCTGCGATGCACGTCCGAGGTCACCCCATGAAGTCTCGTCACCACCATGACCGTGTAATAAATACATGACAGGAAAACGCTTCTTGCCGTCGTAAGCTGCGGGTAGATAGACTGTCATACGGCGCTGCTGGCCTAATGTGGGACTATCATACCATACGCGGGAAAGGGTACCGTGTGGCACGTTGTTAACAGAGTAGAGCCAGCCTTTGTCATCCGAGAATTCTGTCTTCTTAACAATGAAGATGTTACTTAACGTGTTGATGTCACGGTTGACGTAACTGTTAGCAGGATCAACGATACGCTGACCATCTACAGAAAAACTATATGAGTAGAGCTCCGGGGCTAATGGCTTCGTTGTTACTGTCCATACACCATTATCCTGTTTTGTCATTTCCAGACGCTGATTCCGTATCTCCTCAAAGTCACCGTTAACACTTACATTCTGTGCTGAAGGATCATAGAAATTAAAGGTCACCGTTCCGTCATTGTTAATAACGGGCGATTTTACACGGGGACGCTGACCCAAGGCCTGCTGTCCGTAGCTGTTCACAACCATGAAACAGCAACATAGAAGAATCAATGTTTTTCTCATATTTCTTCGTTTGATTGATGATGTCTTTAAAACTGCCATTCGTCTTGCCATTTAATGACCGGCTTTCCATCTTCAAATTCTATTGGTAGCCATATATAGCGGGCGTCACTAGGATGGTTAGGACGCCAAATGTCAGCCATGAAGACGTGACGGCCATTGTCGAGTGTTAATACGTAGGTACTTTGGCCATTAAATGTTTTCTCTGCGTGAGGACCGCGACAAGGATTGGGATGTTGTGTCCATGGACCAAGGATGCTGGGGGCGGAGAACATACGCGCCTCATTGGGCGCCCAGCCCGTACAACCGCTGGTAATCATCCAATACGTGCCTTCGTGTTTGAAAATGGCGGGTGCTTCGTTCTGACCACCAGGAGCCATGCGGGTGTAACGGCCGGTGTGGTGTAGGAAATCTGCTGTGAGCTCTGCAATGTGCAAGGTGAAGTTCTCTTCTGATGAGAAAATATGGTAGGCCTTTCCGTCATCATCGATATAGAGTGTCATGTCTCGCGACATTTGTCCTGTACCGAAGTCTCGTTTCAGGTATTCGTCAAAGTTCATGGGCGAGCCCTCGATGGGCCACGTGCCGGCATTGGCTCTCGACGAGTATAGAAATTTGTATGGTCCTTCAGGATGGTCTGCGACAGCCACACCATATCGTGCAGCGTTGTAGCCACGCCCTTTTAATTCAAGGTGGAACCACATGCAGAATTTCTTCGTCACGGGGTTATATATGACTTTTGGACGTTCAAGAATACAGCCGCGCTCTATGTCGTGTCCGCGTTCATTAACAACGCTTAGCGCCACACCACAGTTATGCCAGTTGACAAGATCTTTTGAGGTGTAGCACATGACGCCGACAAGCGCATCGCAGGTGTGGTCATCCTTGTGCTCACCGAACCAGTAGTATGTGTCACCATACTTCATGATACCGCCGCCGTGGGCATTGATATGCTGGCCATTATCGTCGGGCCAAATCTCACCGTTTCGGATTGAAGCCTGCTTGGCTGTTGTCGACACAACAAACAATAGCGCTGCACTTTGTAAGATCAGTCTTTTCATAGTTGATTTAATTATATGATTCATAAGTTTACATTGATACTTTGGAGGTTACTGTCTGCACTTGATGAACCTGCCATTATTTGATACTGGCCTGGTATGAACCGCATCGTGTTGGTCTGTGAATCCCATGTCTCAAGGCGTTGACGGGGTAGAGTAATATTAACGACATGCTCTTCGCCAGCCTTTAAGCTAACCTGTTGATAGCCGCAAAGAGTCTTTAATGGTCCTTCCTTATCGGCTGTACGGCGGAAGTATAGTTGTACGGTTTCTGTACCATCAACTTTGCCTGTGTTCTTAACTGTGACGGTAACGGTAACGGAATTGCCTTTCATCCTGACGGTGGGCTTAGAGAACGAGAATGTGGTATAGCTGAGTCCATGGCCAAAGGGAAATAGAGGCTTACCTGTGAAATAGCGATAGGTGCGATTCTTCATCGTATAGTCAAGGAAGTCGGGCAGGTCGTCAGTGCTACGATAGAAGGTGACTGGCAGTTTGCCGCTAGGGTTATAGCGCCCCGTCAGAACATCTGCCAAAGCCTCGCCGCCTTGTTCGCCGCAATACCACCATTGCAGGATGGCGTCACAAGTCTCTAACTCTGGTATCATAGCGATGGCACCGCCTGAGCAGTTGACAAAGACAACCTTCTTGCCAGCCTCATGTAACCAACGTAGCACATCACGTTGAGCCTGTGGCAGTTCGATGCTGGTGCGGTCGCCACCGCGAAATCCTGATTCGCTGACGCGCATTTCTTC
>Ga0265300_10001841_pt1 | contig 19248 bp, 15 predicted proteins | sample AusTroGonzalo_MG_FD_193482 | JGI IMG/M metagenome (GOLD analysis project Ga0265300, IMG submission 193482) | Bovine rumen microbial communities from tropical cattle in Woodstock, Queensland, Australia - Gonzalo_03 | ecosystem: Host-associated > Mammals > Digestive system > Stomach > Rumen ...
GAGACTTGCGAATAAAGGAACGCAATTCCGTAAGTCACGATATAACCGAGTGTCCTTAAATCCAAAAGCAAGTTCGCCACCGACGAAAGCTCGATATGGTCCAAATCAAAATCCATCGCCAAGCTCTTGTAAAACGCAGCCGAAAGCCCGAAGCCCACACCCATAATCAGCGAATCGACCATTTCGCGATCCTTCACCCAAAGGTGAGCTATCAGTGTCGCAAAGCAAAGCCCACCCGCATACGCCCAGAGCGTTCCGACATTCTGCATCGCCGTCGATTCTCCCAAATTTTCGACAGAATACAAAAGCCCCGCCACCACAAAGCAAATCGCCACCACGATGCGCTTCGTCAAAGCTTCCTTCAGAATGCAAAAGCCCATCAACGCCGTCAGCACCGGATTCAAGACCATCATCGGCTGCACCTGGCTCAAGTCGTACTGCGCCATCGCAATATAGTAACCGACCGTCGCAAGGCCAGAACAGCCTATTCCCATCCACCAGAATTTGTTCGTAACGATGCCCTTGAAAAACGCCCACGGTCTCGAAGTTCCGCCCGTGCGTTTGCCGACAGTCGAGACACCGGATTTTTCCAAAATGTTTCCACAAGCAAATAAAAACGCAGGACCGATGGTGAGCAGTAAAAAGAGCATGAATAGTGATTTGTGGCTAGTGATTAAAACTCAAAAAACCCGCGGCAGGTTAGCCGCAGGTTAAACAGTCATGAATGTTCGGCAATTAGTTTTCGCCGTTTTTCATTTCCATCGTTTCACGGTCCATCGTGTGCTGCAAGTATTCCCTGAAGTCACGGTCGATGTTCACGCCTTCGAAGTCGATGTTGTCGTTTTCCAACACGAACACGGCGCTCGGGTTATCGAGCCAGCCCACGATGTCCACGTCTTCCAACTTCATGGACTTGTCACCGGCCTTCTGTGCGACGTATTCGACCTTGGACTTCGGAACCCAGCCCTGACCGCAAGCACCCTTCACGAGAACTTCGGTATCGCCTTCTTTCAAGACGGTCATTTCGTCGTTAAAGCTAGCCGTGCAGACTACGGAGCCACCATCTTTTTCCTTGGTGAGTTCCACATCGCCCAGCTTGGACTTAACCTTCTTGGCGGCAAAGGAAGAGGCTACCAATAAAGCGAAGGCGACAAACATAACTTTTTTCATCATTTTCATAGCGAATCCTCAAAAGATGGGAAATATTCAACAATGCTATACGAATATACCTTTTATTTTGCCAATCCGTTGTAATTTCTTTTAAATTTTTACGCAATGAAGAAGATTTTTTCAATTACCGCCATTATTATCGTCATACTCGCCGTTTTCGCGTACATCCACGTAAATCAACGGTTGAGCGAGGTTTCACCTAACGAAAAAACCGTTATTTTGGAGATTCCCAAAGGAAGTTCTCCTACAAAAGTTTTACAAATCTTACAAGAAAAAGGAGTCTGGACGGACGAGCTAGCCTTCACTTTGTGGTGCAAAAAACACAAACCGTCCCTCAAAGCCGGGTGGTACGAAGTCCCCGCCCACCAGTCGCTCGATAAAATCATCGCGCTATTCGAGAGCGGCAAAAGCGCCGTCCGCAAGGTGACCATCCCCGAAGGTCGGGCCTCGTGGGAAATCCCCGCCTACCTCCAGAAAAGCTTCCCGAACCTCGATACGGCCCGCTGGAACAACTTAGTCCAGGACCCGCAGTTCGCCCACAGCCTCGGCATCGAAGGGAACTCGCTCGAAGGCTACCTCTTGCCGGACACGTATCCATTCGCCATCAACTCCGACGAAGAGTCCATACTGCGACAGATGGTCGCCGCCAACTTCAAGGTACGTGACGAAATGAAAGACCGCAAAGGCTCCATGTGGGAAGAGTTAGGCAACTGGCACCGCGTGTTGACGCTCGCTAGCGTCGTCGAAGAAGAGACCGGCATTCCCGAAGAACGGCCTCTGATTGCAGGCGTGTTCCACAACCGCCTCCGCCTCGGCATGCCGCTCGGGGCAGACCCGACCGTGCGGTTCATCTTCAAGAATTTGACGGGACCGATCTACAAGAGCCAGTTGAACAGCGGGAACCCATACAACACCCGCCGGTTCCCCGGACTCATGCCGGGTCCGATTTCCAATCCGGGACGCAAGGCCATCGAAGCCACGCTCTTCCCCGAAAAGACCGAAGCACTTTACTTTGTTGCAAAAGACGACGGTTCGCACACGCATTTCTTCAGCAGCACGCTCGCCGACCACAACAAGTACAAGGATGTCGCCGCCAAGAACCGCGGAGAGAAGAAATAGCGGTGAAGCCGCTATGAGCAGTGAGCGGTGAGCTATGAGCAATGAGGCATGAAATCGCTTCGCTATGAGCCTTGAAATGTCACCCTGGAGTGCAACGATAGGGTCCATGATTGTTTATGGATTCTACCACCGGAGTTTATCCCGCACTAGTTGCGGGGGGTTCCAGAATGACGAAACAAGCACCGTATGACAATCGTCATTCTCGCGAAGGCAAGAATCCATAAAGGCATGAAGTGCCCTTCTTTCATCTAAATATGCCATCAGAACACGCTTAACAGCAGTCTGAAAACATGTCAAAAAAATTTGCATTGGAAGAAAGATATTGTATATTACATATTATGCGAATCATCCTTATAATTCTTTCTGTTGTCAATCTTGTCTTTGCACAAGCAGAACAAGATCCAACGCTTCGCCATCGAGATTGTTATTACAACTCCCCCCTTATCACTCATGATACAATAGATTACGTCAAGGGAATGCAATTAAAAACGCAACCAACCGACAGTATAAATATCAATAACGAACCTAGCATCAATCACATTGTCGATATCTCGGGAATTGTCGATTCAGTCATCGATACAGCGTCTTTAGAGCTTGTAATGCATAACGGCAAAACAATTTCCGTACAGGAAGCCTATTTTAATATTGGGAAAGGAAAACCAATATCACTTACACACCGTCTTCTTTTGCATAATTTCAAAGCTGTTTATACAAAAGAATCTCCCATGGCAAAGGTCTTAGATTCTTCATGGATTTTCATTCCATATAATATTCAAGTAAAAAAATCTGATTCAATTTTTATAAAAGGATATTCCGCACTTTACCAGTATATTTGGTCTCAATACGATTGCAGATATGATGAATCTAGCGATATTTCAGGCGAATTTTTCATTTTCCCTAACAAGTCATCAGCGATAAAAAATACACGAGCACGTAAAGAAAACGCAATTAAAAAGCGCAACCGCGACGCCATCGGGAAAAAGCAGAAAAACAACACCGCCCGGAAAATAGTGTATTAGTCACTGGTCATTAGCAGTGAGCGGTGAAGTCGCTCCACCTTGAGCTATGAGCAGTGAGCCACGAGCGATGAGGAAGAGAGCTTAGATGGCGACGTCATTGCACTTCGTGCATGACAGTTCGCCTCGGATATAAAAACATGCAAGCATGTTTTTGCATTGCTCGGCTCCTTCGTCATTCATCTTTGATGCTTGATTCCCTTGCACGTCATTCCGGGCTCGACCCGGAATCTGCCAACTAAGTTCTGCCTACTGCACCAAAGGTGCCCCTCATACCTCAAAGGGAGCCGAAGCGACCGACCTCATAGCCCAATGCACGAAGTGCTTCTTTCGTCTAGAACAAGCTGTAATCCCCGATTCGTATAAAGTATCTATAATCTTTGAATCGTTTCAAGTCGCCGAAGGTGTCCGAATCGACAACGCGGTTCACACCCAAATAAACGGTAAATGAACGATATTTGTAGCGGATTGCGGGTTCAAAGACAAACTTATCTGCACCAAGCCTTGCAGTCTTTTTATTTTCAAAATCATGGACATACGCGAATGAGAGCCACGCTTCAAAGCCACGGTGTTGAACGCCGCCATTGACACGAAGCATTGCATATCCATGCGTCGAAAGTTCAGGATCCAGATAATCCTCGGACCACGGCGTAGCTGCCACATGCATGCGGAAACGGTCTTCCATCGCAGCATTATCAAATGTTTTAGGGAACTTGAAATGCCCATCACGATACGCATCAAAACCCATGGATGTTCCTACAGTTATCACGGCTTTACGAAACGGGGAAACAGAATAACGGCCATCCAATGCGAAAATTCCATAAATCGGGCCTCTCTGGTGATACCCACTCCCAATCAGATTCATGCCGATACTCGCATTCGCGGCATATCCATTCATAGCAAACCAAGGATTTTCATCGCCGTTCAATAGAGAATAGCGAACCGTTTGCGTCATGGGAATCGTCTCATAATGGTCATCCGAATTTATATTATCGTCAAAGAGAGCTGCCTTGGGAATCGCGCTTGGAGACAATTCAAACTCGCGGTTGCCAAACAAGAACTTCAATTCAATAGACTGCATCTTGTCAAACGCATATCTTGCAGACAAGAAAAGATCGTTCCGCAATTCGTACTCAATGCGGTTTTCGTCAGGGACATAATCTTTTTCGAAGGACTTCAAAAAACGGAGTTTAATCAAGTCGTAACCGAAACCGAATTTCCAGCGGTGACTAATCAAATTCGTGATTTCAAGACGCGGGCGGAAACCGTAAGAGGACGTGCCGTAAAAACCAGCCAATTTTAAATAAATTTCCATCTGATTGACATAATTGAGCGTCGCTTCTCCGTAAGCATTCGCCCCGATTACATTCGAGCCAAAGCCACCAACAGCCACATCGACAGTCGGGTGCACGCCCACGTCAATCACCAAGTCTCCATCGGGCTGCATGTTAAAAGAAATCGTATCGTAAGGCGCCTTAGCCGCAATCGAATAGGCAAAATGCGATGGAGCATCAAAGCCCGAATCTTTAGGGTTCCAATAAGATGCCACCGCCGAATGATGTTCTGCCGAAAGGCTGTCAAAAACCGGATTAAAAGTAAGCCACGGTTTTGATTTTTGTTTATTAGAATAATCCGCACGGCGTGCCATCAGCGGGGTCATTTTACGCAAACTCTGTTCTACCGCAGAAAATCCCGCCTGAATCATCGCATTACGAGACGTATCGCGAAGCGAATGAGGTCTAATAAACGTCCCCTCGACATTTCCAAGGCTAGATAAAACTTTATTCTTAATCGTACGAATTTCAGCACTGCCATCGACTTCGTAGCGAATGGGATCCGCAACGACAATTAGCGGAATTTCATTCACGACATTCGTATCTTTAGACTGCGGTAACGCCAAGTACGGACAAAGTTCACCAGACATTTCGTTGCCCGGAAGCGGAAGCGAAGCGATAATATCCGCGTACATCGGGTTTTCATTGACGCTATCGCAAGTGACAAGCGTAAAAGGAATATGGTAAGAACCACGTTCACGGTTAAGGGATTCCTCGAACCGCAAACGCGAAAGCGAACGTTCTATGGATGCCGTATCGGGAACAAGCGCATGCATGCTGCGATAGACGTTCCCCGCCGTATCCGCATAAAACGAGAACCTCTGACGGAACGACGGAATACCGCTCACAGAAATCGGCAAAGCAAAAGCATCGTGTTCAGTCTTCGCATGAATCGAATTTGTCCCCACAAAATCAATAATTGCAGGGTCCATCATCAGCCGCTGAATATCGTCAATGGACACGCCCAGCGCCCACAAGGCCCCCATCCACGCGCCCCACGATGTCGCCACGACGGAATCTACAGGAATCTTGTATTCTTCCAATGCGTACAAAGCGCCCAAATGGAACCACGGAGAACGTTCCCCGCCGCCAAGGTAAAGCACGGACTTGACATTTTTCGCTTGTACAGAATCCGGCTCCAGTTGCATTGCACCCAAAAGGGATTCATCCACAGACTCGTCAACAGACAGCGCGGCACGCGCAGGTGCCACACTAAAGGTAGCCGATACAGCCACCGTCAAAAGAAGCGTTCTTTTAAGCCAACCGAGCGGGATTGGAAACATACCTACCAGCCTCTTCGGCGCTTACATAGCCCGTACGAACAAGTTCAGCAATGCTATCATCCATCAACAGCATGCCTTCCGAAGCGGATGCCGCCATAATGGAGGGTATCTTAAAGAGATCGCCACTGCGTATGTGTGCAGACACGTTTTGCGAATTATAAAGAATTTCCCATGCAGGAAGAACACCACCGCCTTCAGCCGCCGCAGGCAACAATTTCTGGACAACAACAGCTTTAAGTGCCGCAGCAAGCATCGTGCGGGCAAGGTCGCGATTCTCCGAAGATGATGCAGAAAGGAGCGTATCAATAACCCCCACCGCATTACCCGCCGTCACGTTCAGAACGACCAATGCGCCAGCGTCGGCAGCCCGCAACAGCGGAATCAACGTAGAAGGGTCAAAGCCACCCACCCAGAACAAATCCGTACCGCTACGAAGCCCTTGTTCCAGCTTTTCGGAGGTCGAACCCACCGTATTGACAAGCACAAGACTTTCCCCCGTTTTCACAGGCAACTCATGCCTTGCATCCAAATTGCAGAACCGTAAAATGCGCGACGAGCACATCGCGGAAACATAAGCGGTCGCAGAGACAGTCTTTCCAGAGCAAACAGGTCCCGCAAAAACAACCAGCCCGGAGTTCAGCCCCAGCAAGTTATCAAACGAGGATGGCATCCCCAAAGACCCGATATCCGGGCATTCCGGCATGAGCGGGCGGAAAATCGCCGCATTACCCAAAGCTTCGCGGAAATACTTCACACGCCACTTGGTATCTTTCCACGGGCCACCGATAAACGTACCCGATTCGCCATCGAGCGCGCCCAAAAATTCAAGCAAAGAACCGAACGGAAGTGCGGACGATTCGGGAATAGCGCAAACACGCCCCGCAAAGCGAACAGCCGACGGCGCCCCTTCGGTCACAATCAAGTCACTCGCCCCGATATTCAGGGCATATTCCAAAAGAGATTCAATTTCTGATGCCATGACGAACCCCGCTATTTAGCCTTGCGATAAGCAGCAAAACGCCTACTATCATTTGCACGTTTCCACGCTTCGATACCTTCGATGTAACCCGAATCCACGCACATTTGCAGCGATTCGTCAAGCGTAATGCCTTGATCCTTTTGCCCCGTAATTGCAGAAACAATCTGCGAAACATCTCCCTTGCGGATCATTCCCGCAATTGCAGATGTGACCTTCATCGATTCCGTCGCAAGCACTAGCCCCTGGTTATCGACCACAGGAATCAAATGTTGCACAATCACGCCTTTGAGCTGGTCTGCCAGCGAGCATGCAAAAGCGTTTCTGTTTTCACTCGGCACGGACATGAGGAGCCGCGAAAGCAACGCATGGATATTGGTTCCACTCGCCACGGCAAACACAAGCGCTCCCGCATTCGAGGCCTGCATCAAAAGCGAAAGCTCTTCCATCGTTTCCAAATGGTCAAAGAGAATGACATCGACACCCGTACGGATAGCAAGTTCAATACCCGCGATACCGGAATGGACATGCAAGCCCACTTCGCGTTGGGCAATGGAGCCGTTCGGATTCACAAGCAATCGTTCAATCGGCTTTTCGACCGTCTGGATGAACACCTGCCTATTAGCAGCAATGCACTCGGCAAACGCGGTCATCGTCGTAGAGCGTCCACTTTCCGCCGGACCGGCAATTAGCACAAGGCCACTGTTGAGAGACGCAAACTGGTTGCAGAATTCGGGCAAGTAAAGGTTTTCAAGCGTAATGGATTCCATCGGCACAATGCGGATAGAAATGCTCGGAGTGACATCGTTCCAAGTCACGGAAACTCGCGCACGACCGACACCGGGAAGCCCCATCGTCCTGCTGAAATTGCGACCGACGACCATCTTGAAACCGTCCGTAAAACTGCTTGCAATTTCGGACAAATAATCCATCAAGTGCGTTTTTTCAAGCACCTTCTCGGAGGCGACAAACAGCACCCCCGACTGGCGCATCGTAATTTGGCGACCGGCGTACAGATAAACGTCTGTCACATTGAATTTACGCGCATAAGCGATAATCTTTGCAAGCGACATAATCGGATGCAATACATCGGGAGCTTCGACGGCCTCCCCCTCACCTGTAGCCACAGCAAATTGGGATGGAAGAACGTCTTCTTCGGCTTCCTCGTCAGCAGTTTCGCTTTCAACCGGCACCTGGACATTCGCCATGCTCGTCATTTCAAGACCTGCAACTTTTTCCGTCACGACCACCGAACTGGAAGCCTCGCCGTAAAGACTGCTGTTGCCTTCGATTTGAATTGCGGGTTCTTCTTCGGGCGGAGGGGCAACGGGAGCAACTTTTGCCACGGGAGCAACAGCAGGTACAGCCGGCTTTACCGCAGAAGAAGCAGATGCCGCCGGTGCTGCGGAAGCCGTAGAACTCGCCGGAGCACTTACAGAAGCCGCAGGCTTTGCCGCAGAAGTTGCCGGAGCCGCAGTTGCAGCCGACGCAGATGCCGCAGGCTTTCCATTTTTCGATTCGAGGTTCTGCACAAAGGCAAGCACCTTCGCATACATGGATTCTTTTAAAATTCCCGCTTGAACAAGCACCTGACCGATATCCATCGAATCGGTGATTTTGCTCCAGTGGGCCTTGATTACATCTTCCGTCACAACTTTATTGTGAACGAGAACCTTTGCAATATACTGGTTCCTCATAAGAAGTCCCTCCGGCTAAACCACCAACTTGCAACCGCGAGGAACACCCCAATGTAACCTAGCGCATAAACAGAATTCCAGAACAGATACATGTCCGGCAGAGCCACATTGTGTACAACGTAATTCGTCACGTTGAAGCGGTACAGTCCCGGAAACACCGCATGGATTACGACGGCCGCCTTTTCGAGAATTGCAGACGAAGTGCTTTGGAGTTCGCCCATGCGACTTGCAAAACGCACCTGTTCCAAAAGCTGGTCGCTCAAGTGCCCTGCAAAATAAACGCCAAGCGTAAAGAGCGCCGAAAGGATGGTACTGCTAAAGCTGCTGAACAAAAGCGCGACGGCAATGACCACCGCCATTTCGCAGAATATCAAGTAAATCGCGGTCAAAAGGCTTAGCGTCGGGCTGGAATTCGTCACCCACAAAATGCAATAGTAAATCACCGTGAGCAAGCACAAGTGAACCGCGACCACCGCCAAAAGTCCAAAGTACTTGCCGACGATAAACGCCACGCGGCTAATGGGCTTCGACAAAAGCGTGAGCACCGTCCGCCGCTGGATTTCTTTTTGCACAAGGCTAATACCCACGAAAATAGAAATCAACAGCCCCGAAAGACTCATCACCGAAAGCGTCGTCGATTTGATAACGTACGAACGGTCGAACACCGACCATTCGCCAAGCACAATGCTAAAAAGCGTAAGCGCAATCGCCAAAAAGCCAATGTTGTACAAAATCTTGTCGCGAATGGATTCGCGGAACGTATTGAGGGCAATAATGCCGATATGATTAAGCGTCTGCACGGGCAATTTCCTCCGTCAATATATCTTCGAGACTCGGACGCTTGTGGTCCATCTTTTCTACAGCAATTCCGTTCGAAAGGCAGAAACCCAGCAAACGGTCACGTGCCACATCGTCGGAACAGATAAATTCTTGCGGGTGCCCCGTAAGAGCAACGCCCTGCGGCAAGTCCGCTTCCAGAATCGCCTGACGCGTCCGCACATGGTACTCGACGCCGCACGATTCCGTGATTTCATCGACAGTTCCTTCACGCACGATTTTTCCATCGACAATCATCGCCACGCGGTGGCTGATAGATTCCACGTCGGAGAGCAAATGGCTCGAATAGAAAATCGTCACGCCGTCGCGGTTGAGCTGCTGGATAGCCTCGCGCACGTCACGGCGCCCCATCGGGTCAAGTCCGCTCATCGGCTCGTCGAGAATCAAAAGCTTCGGTTTGCCGAGAATCGCTTGGGCAATGCCCACACGCTGCATCATGCCCTTGGAGTACGAACGCAAGCGGCGGTCAATCCAGTCCTTGTTCGCATGCAACAGTTCCAACGCCCAACCAATGCGGGATTCGAGTTCCGCCCCCTTGAGGCCCACAAGCTTGCCGTAAAAACGCAAAAGCTCACGACCCGAAAGGTAATCGTAAAAATACGGCTGTTCCGGCGAATAACCGATGTATTGGCGGCTCTTCACATCGCGTGGAGAAATTCCGTTCACTAGCACCTTGCCCGAATCGAACGTCAGAAGCCCCGTCAAGACCTTGATCGTGGTGGACTTGCCCGCCCCGTTGGGCCCGATAAAACCATATACCTGGCCCGGCTCCACCTTGAAGCTCACGTCCTTGAGCGCAAGCTTCGGCTTCATGGTAAAGCCGCTGCGGTAAGTCTTGTGCAAATGTTCAATTTCAATCATTAAATCACTCATACACACATCACTTTTCGTTTGAATTATCGTTAGAATTTTCACTTGCGGATTCTACACCGGATTCATCAGAATCGCTATCGAGAGAATCGCCGAGTCCCGCGCTCCTGTAGGATTCCTCAATTTCGCGACGGCGGCGCTCCGCTTTTTCTTTCTTGTTGACGAAAAAGTAAATCACGGCACCGGCTGCATAAAACACAATGCCCGCATAGAAAAACGGATTGATGGACATCCCCTCAAGACCGGGAAACAAATTCAAGACGATTTCGTGCCCAAAAAGCATCAAAAGCACAAGTACAATACCAAGCGCTTTGAGCACCCAGGAGACAATCACAAGTTTTTTCATCAAAAATCCTCAAAATGGTGCCGCACAACACGCACGGCACTCGCATTTTTGAAAATATATATTTATAAAAGAAAAAGACGGGCTACGGTTAGAATATCACGCATTTTTCAGTGTAAAACGGCTTACAGTTCAAATTTTAAGGCGAACCCAACGAAAAATCGCGAATTTTCACGCAAAATACGCAATTACAAACAAATTAAACAAGAAAGATGTATCCCCAATAGCCGACCCCGGCACCCGTTTACTTTACTGTCACCCCGCACTTGTTGCGGGGTCTGTTGTTTATGATGATAAAGCCGACCCCGGCATAGTAGCCGGGGGGACAGGAAAATCCCTAGCCCCTACTAACCTCTAGATCCTAGCCTCTAAGATCACCCTTTCACGTGGATTGCAGCGGCGAATTCCTTAAGCAATGCAGGGTCGTTGACCTTTTCCCAAAGCGTCCCGGTCACGATGATTTGCGCACCGGCAGCCACGCGAACGGCAGCCGTCTGCGGGTCCTTGATGCCACCACCAGTAATGATGGTCATTTCAGTCGCCTTGCGAGTGTAGGCGATATGCTCTACCGGCACAGGCTCTTCGGCACCGCTACCGGCTTCGAGATAGACGTAACGCATGCCCATAAGCTCTGCCGCGATGGAATTCACCATGCTGAGCTTCGGCTTGTTCGCAGGCACGGGCATCGTGCCGCTGATGTATTCAACCGTCGTGCGCTTGCCGCTGTTAATCAGCTGGTACGCCGTCGGAATCGCTTCCATGTTGAGGGCACGTACCAAGGCGCCACCGCGAACCTGCTCGTCGATGAGGTAATTCGGGTTGCGACCGCTCACAAGCGTCATGAAAAGCATGGCATCAAAACCGGGAACGACTTGCGAAGCGCCACCCGGGAAAAGCACGACCGGCAAATCGACATTCGCTTTAAGTGCCGCGACTTGCTTCGGGAGCGTGAAATTTCCAAGATAAGAACCGCCCACCAAGAGGAGGTCCGCGCCGTTTTCTGCCGCCAAGGAACCCGCTTTCACAAAAGCCGCTTCGTCCGAAGTATCCGGATCCAACAGCACGGCAAACAAAGCACCGCGCTTTTCGATTTCTGCATTCAAACGGAGTTCAGTCTTCCCTGGTTTCATAACAATTCCTTCATTACGCACGTAAAGTGCAACATAGTGTAAAGATACAATATTTAAAAAGAGAAGGCGGGCCGCAGCCCGTCTCCTATCCCTCTTTCCTCCTTACACTTACTCCAAGCGCTATAAGAGGGATTAATTCTTGATGCAGCGGACGAACATTCTTCTATAGTAAGCTTCGAACGTCAATCCGCCAAAATTGTACATTGCATAACCCAAACTTGGACTCGTAGCGGAATTAAAGCGTTTATATTTTTCGCTATTCGTAGGAATAAACATATACAAACTATTATCTACACTAATCCGAATTTCATCGTTATCATTCTGTTCCATTTTAGCAACATTGTACATTCCGAACCCAAACGATTCATTGATAGACGGAGTCGCCATGAAATACGCCCCCTCATCATATTTACGCCACTGCCCCTCGATAACCACAAAGAATGCTTCCCAATCATCGAAGGTGGGAATTCTCCAACCCTCAGGGCACACGCCTTGAGTCACAGCAATGCTATCTAAATCAACATTGGATAAATCAACAAACCGAGTTTCCGGCCCCAAAATAGTAGCACATTCTTCCGCAATCTGCTTGTTATAAAGTGATGTATCTATATTCGCACCACCGCCATAATATTCGCACTTTTCTATAGCTACAGGATCCGGATTTTCAAGACTTTCAATACATTTGCGTACATAGGCAGAATCGTAAGGCCGAGGATCTTTCCATACATAATTCTTCGACAAAGAATCCCTACATTCTTCCATGTTCGCATACCAATTATGCAAAATAGAATCGCCCAATCCCACCGCCGTGGGCCAATCGTACTGACGACCATAGATTTCACAATTTTCAGTTTTGTCATCATAGCAATACGTTGTATCAAGCGCGGCCCCATTGTAATTCAAGTTTTCTGCCATCCATGTCTGCGTCTTTCCGCCAAAATCAATCGTCACCGTCTTGTATGTTCTTCCGTCACGAGCATCCGTCATCGTACCGAACGTATGGTTTACATGTTTAAATTCCAAATGCCAATTTTCCGAACGGCAAACAATTTTGTACAAATCTTTGATATCATTATTTTGTGCGTTCACGCTATCGGGAACATCAAACGATTTTCCTTCAAGCGAAGACGTACAACGCCCTACTCCAAATCTTGCAGACAAAATTCCTGCAAAATACTTTTCGTAAAGTTTTAACGCCTGATAAGTCCTTGCACTCGGTTCTCCCATTCTATCATAAATGACTTGCGGAATACTCAACATATACCGTAATTCATTTGCTTTATATAGAACCCTATCCGCCAGCCATTCAATACTTGCAAAAGAACCTTTTTCGGCAAAGATTACCCCAGCACGTACGCCAGCGGGCGTAAATCCCGAATGAAGGTCAACAGCCTCGATCACAGACAATATCGCAAAATAATCCAAACTTTCTAAATCAAAATCGTCACGAGTCAAGCCATAGATTCCAAGAGCATCAAAGATTTCATGTTTCGCTTGCTCCATCGCCTGTGCAGGACCAATTCCCGATTTAGCCAAGAAACGCACACGGAAATATGCCAAATCAGAAATCACGTCAACAACAATAGGGGTACTATCACGGACATCGGCAATGGCCCTAAAAACACGATAATTCTTTTCACTATAGTCAATTCCACTATAATCCACATACATGGCCGCTCCCACATCCATATCAGCCGTAACCAATACATACGGAGATTTCAACGTCATCCCTTGAATGTCGAATCGCCCTTCGCCGTTTTCGATAGTATCTGTATAAACAACACCCGTCGTATCCAGCGAAATAGAATCCAGTTCGTAAAGAGTCACTATAGAACCTTTCCGCAAGCCTCCCAAAGCAAGCCCTAGCTGCGTACTGTCCAAAGATTCATATCGCGAACTCACCATGGCGAGTCCTTTTACAGAGACATTCTCAAGCGACGCCTGCACGCTCGTTTCTTCGGTGGAACCGCCAGCCACCTTGTCGCTGCACGCCACAAACATCAATGCAAAAAGTAATGTCAAATGATAGACAAGCGTTTTGCCAAAGGTCAAGTTAAACATGGTTTCCTCCAAAACGTTTTAATTCTTGATGCAGCGGACACGAACAATACTTCCATGATCATCAGCCGCTGAACGTGGCAGAACGTCCCAGTAATTATCGACAAATCTCACATAGGTCATCAGAGGGCCAAATTCTTCAAAGCCTCTCGCTCTATACGATGAATCAGGTTTCATCGCATAATAAGTCTCTTTCGTTTGTCCAGGGTGAATATCATCCGGGAGAAGAACTGAACCAAATCCTGCCGTTTCCAAATATCTCGGTGCAGAATAATAGCTTTCAGAGTTATCGTAAGTATCGGTAACATAGCGCATCAGCCTTTCCCACTCATAACCGCTCGGGAGATGCCAACCATCAGGACATATTCCCTGATATAAACCGTTCCCATCCATTACAGAATCAACAGCAGTCCAAAAACGCTCATAATCTATGCTACCATTATTTTTTTGATAATCTTCGCAAACGGATTGTGCAACCGAAGAATCTCTAGCAGTCGCTTCTCTTGTTCCATCAACTTCTTTAGTAGTATATGCAAGCTCGTATTCAAAACATTCGTCAAATGACTGCAATGCAATGGAAGTGTCTAAAGCAATCGCATCGATGAACATGTAATTTCCGTCCAAAGAGCTGAACATCAAATCTTCTGCCATCCACGTTTCCGTAACACCCATTATGTTATAAGACACCGTTTTATATTTTTTCCCATCGCGCAAGTCCGTCATCATTCCAGCAGAATCAATCGGAGCGACCTTATTTGTCACACCCCAATTGCCGGACTTACAGACAAGATTGAACAATTTATACGTTGTTTCAACTACAGTCCCTTCTTTCGCTGGAGTACATTCACCCAGGCCTTGAAGCACCGCAGCAAGGTTGCTTCTGACCGTCACCCACAAATCACTTTCGTTCGAGTTCAGCACATAAGATTCTAGGATTTGCAATTGCGATTCAAGCCACCCTTGTCTAATAGAATCAGACAAACTATCAAGTGAGCCATACTTGCCAACCGACGGCATCACAGGATTAAGGTTGCCAGAGAAATTCTGACGGAAAAAAATTGCGGCAATAGAATCGCTAGGAGTTAAATTTTCTGGATGTTCCAAGTCAAACGAGTTCTTGAAAAAACCGAACGCATCAAGGATATCGCGATTCGCTTGTTGCTCCGCCACTTCATACGACATTCCCGACTGGACCAAACGAGCTATACGATAGCTTTTCAAATACCCCATCTCATCGACAACAACGTTTTGTGTTTTCCGCAAATCAACAATTTTCCGAAGAACAACATCCCTGCCAGAGGTAAAGTCCCACTCCTTTTTCGGCAAGCACTCCCTTTTTTCACTTGAGCAAATTTCCACCATCACAATCGAACAATCGACAGCAACACTATCGAAACGGAATGTTTTAGACGATTCATCATAAGAACCTTTGAAAACCTTTCCCGTTGTATTCAACGTAACAGAATCCAGTTCATACATTTTCGCAAAACTATTTACATATGTAGGATTATCAAAAAAATGGTTTAAAAGGTAAGGCGCATGAGCTACCAAAATATTCTCAAACACAACTTGGGAATTGGATGCTTGAGCGCCAGAATCTTGGGTGCTAGAATCCGTCGAAACCACGCTATCACCCGCAATTGGCAACGGTTTACCCGCAGATAACGAATCTTGAATTTGCGCTACCGGAGGCTGTTCCACTGGAGTTCCGGCAACTAGAGACTCATCGATATTTTCAGAACAAGCCGTAAGCATCAAAGCAAGCAGCGTCGCTATTGACAATGCCGCATACAAAAAGGCCGCTCTTTTATTTTCATTCTTCATCGTCATATCCTCCTAATCCTTTTTTTCAACACTCTTTTTTGTCATCGGGAAAAACTGCACGTTCAAGCGATAGACCTCGTCCGTATCGTCATTCCTGGTCGCAATGGCAATTATGCGTTTGCGGAATTCCGCAATTTCTTGGACGATTTCTTCGTAAGCATTGCGGGTGATTCCAAGCGTAAGGCCCGAAAAATGACGTTCGTCCTGCGGCACGCCTTCAATCGCGTCAAGGGCAAATTCGCCCATCTGGCGATGCATTCCGCGAACCGCCACAGGAGTCACCGCCATAGGGCCTGTCGTTACCGATTTTTCAGTTTGGACGTAATTCCCTTCTTTGTCCTTCTGGAGCAAATTGGCCTTAACCAAAAAACTTAACGATTCGCTGACCTCGGCTGCAGTAATTTTCGGACGGCAAGCACGTGCAAGTGCCAGGGGCTTAGCCCCCGGCATCGCAGGGGCAAGTTCGCGGAGCACAGGATTTTTCCAGCTGTCAAAATAGCGGAACGCATCCCCTTCGAGGATTCTTACTTTATGCACATCGGCAATGGCGAGCATTCTATTGAAAATGGACTTTTTTTCTTCGTCAGTCTTTGCGTGGTCGAACTTGACCATTTCGCAAAAATATTCCTGCTCGTAGCCCATCAAAGACATCGCGGAGGCTACACGGATAGCCGTATCTTCGCTCAAGTTGGAGCGGCCTTCACTCACATATTTAAGGAACACCGGCGAAGAAAACCCAGCCGCCTGCGTAAACGTCTGCCAAGTAAACACGGACTTCGCCTTTCGTTCGGCGTAATAGTCCGCGATATACTGGTGATAGTCCGTGTACTTTAGTACATCTTTCATTTTTCCTCCGAACACAAACAGCCTCTTGACATGAATGCCCGGACTGTTACGTTTTCAAATATAATCTCAAAATTTCAAAAAGTCAATAGTTTTATGATAAAAATTTTGCGTTTTTAGTAAAAATAAGCAATTTTATATAATTAATAAAAAAATTATTCATTTTTCATAATACAAACAAAATAGTTAACGAAGATAAAAGCATGTCATCCCGTGCTCCGTCACGGGATCAGCTGTTTACTACCGCAAATGAGAGAAAATACAGGCGGAAAATGACGTGGAGCGCAAAGCAAAAAACGGAGGTACGTTCAGGTTCAACCTTCTTGAAAGCACGAACGAACCGCTTGTGCGACAAGTAGAGTTGCTCGGGCTACTCAAAGGGATGGATTCGGTGACGGTCGATTTCGACCACCAGGTCATAAAGAGCGAGAACAAGGACACGCAATGCTCCTACAAGGGAATCTGCGGTCTTTTCCCCGGCATCATGTCCATCAGGGACATCTTCGTCGGAATCGAGAACCGCGTCGGGAACGCCCCGGTGAAGGCGGTTCAGGAAACTACGATGGAAAACATTTTCGAACGCCTGCAAAAGATATGTGGTGTAAAGATAGGTTTCTTCGAACAACTGGGACAAGAGCAAAGAGTGGATAATCAATTTCTATAACAAACTTAGCGTTTGTATATAATAACAACATTGATTTGCCGTTAGGCAGGTTTTGGAACGTGTCCATAACTGACGCAAAGCGGCTTTAACGGCTGTCAAGATAGCTTTCGAGGATAATTGACAACTCTGCGGAATTAAGGTACATAATTTTCAATTGGAAGTCAATAGAAAATTTATGAATTAGGGATTGCTTTACAATGCTTACTCCGAAAGATTTGATTTACGAAGAATATCCCTTGCAATTTTGATTTGCTTTGAAAAATCGATAGAACCACGATGATTGTCCTCGTTGTCTTGAGCAATCGCCGCGAACCGTTCTGCAATGCGTCCGGTTAGAGTTGGTATCGGTTTTATATAAATTTTAGCTTGCAACGCAATACTCCAATAATAACAGTCACCACCACTTATAGCTACAATCTATAACACCCGATACACTAACAAAATTAGAACAAGTTTATTTTTAATTATTTTACTTTTCTATCTGAAAAAGTCTTTGATTACGCAAATGTGATTTTTACTTTTAGTTTGTGGCATCAAGCATCACATACGACGAAGTTGAAAATGTCAGAAACCAAAGAACGAAATCTCGATTTTGATACAGTTATAGAGCGTAGGCACACTAACTCTATCAAATACGATTTTGCCGTAGAATGCGGTGCGGTAAAGCCCGGCGAAGATCCCTACGGTCTTCTCCCGCTTTGGGTTGCCGACATGGATTTCAAGACTTCTTCATTTATTCAAAATGAACTAGTTCGCGTTGCTGAATATGGAATTTTTGGCTACACAGCCCCCAAAGACGACTACTACGAAACTATTCAAAATTTTTACCGTCGCCGCCATAATTACAACATCGAAGACCGCAAATGGATTGTTAAAGTACCGAGCGTTATGTTCGCGCTCAGCATGGCGATAAAAGCGTTCACCGATGTTGGCGATTACGTCCTTATCCAGCAGCCCGTCTATATGCACTTTGCCGATGTCATCATCAACAATAACCGCAAAGTAGAAAGTAGCGACCTCGTCTATGGCGAAGATGGACGCTACCATATTGACTTTGAAGATTTCGAAAAGAGAATCGTCAAGAACAAAATAAAACTTTTCCTTCTTTGCAGTCCACACAATCCCGTTTGCCGCGTTTGGACCCGCGAAGAATTGGAACGCATCGGCAACATCTGTCTCAAGCACAACGTGATTGTCGTTAGCGATGAAATCCACAGCGATTTCGTCTTTGAAGGAACGCACACCGTATTCGGCTCGATAAGCGAAGAATTTGCAAACAACTCCATTGTTGTCACATCGCCGACCAAGACATTCAACCTGGCAGGTGTTCAAGTCGCGCACGCCTTCATCAAAAATCCAACGCTCCGCCGCGCCTTCCGCAAGCAAATCCTTGCAACCGGCAACAGCGAAGTCAGCATTCAAGGAATCGTTTCGGCACAAGCCGCCTACAGCAAAGGCGAAGTTTGGCTCGATGCACTCCTCAAGTACTTAAAAGGAAACATTGCATTCATCGAAAATTTCGTCCGTGAAAATTTAAAAGGCGTCAAGCTTGTGCCAATGGAAGCAACCTACCTCGCCTGGCTAGACTTTAACGGAACAGGATTTTCGCCGGACGAAATCCAAGACCGCGTCCGCAACAGGGCGCGCCTATGGCTCAACAACGGAATCCTTTTCGGGAAAAATGGAGAAGGGTTCCAGCGATTGAACTTGGCGTGTCCCCGATGTATTCTTGTCGAAGCGCTAAAAAGATTAAAAGTCGCACTAGGGTAACCTCGCGCAACGAGAAACCCTTAGGACGCTTAGAATCCACCTAAGGGTTTCTTCTTTTTAGAATATTCCTATAATACAAATAGGATTCAAAAGAAAAAATTTTTATATTTGCACCAAAATAGGGAACCAAACACATGACACTACAACAATTACGCTACGCCATCGGGATTTCCAAAGTCGGCTCCTTCAACAAAGCCGCCGAAACTTTGTTCATATCCCAACCTTCCCTAACCACCGCCATTCACGATCTCGAAGACGAGATTGGCATTACCATTTTTAACCGCACCAGTCGCGGTGTGACGCTCACGCCCGAA